>Ga0163149_10001978_pt1 | contig 25465 bp, 27 predicted proteins | sample OliLakLV19MP5G1_FD_148604 | JGI IMG/M metagenome (GOLD analysis project Ga0163149, IMG submission 148604) | Freshwater microbial mat bacterial communities from Lake Vanda, McMurdo Dry Valleys, Antarctica - Oligotrophic Lake LV.19.MP5.G1 | ecosystem: Environmental > Aquatic > Freshwater > Lake >... | reverse complement strand
CGGCCAACCGCGGCGGCATGACCAAGCTGATCGAGGCGGTGCGGCAACTGCGCGGCGAAGCGCATCCAAAAGTGCAGGTACCCGATTGCCGCCTGGCGCTGGCGCACGGCACCGGCGGCCAACTCGGTACGCGCCATGTCGGCGCCACCGTCATCATGGAACGTGAATAGGAGGCATGGAAATGACCACGGCACAACGCAGCATCCCGTCGCCTGTCACCAACCCGGAAAACCTGGAGTATTTCGACGCCTGCGCCAAGGGCATCCTGCTGGTGGGCAAATGCGACGCCTGCGGCGAATATCACTTCTACCCGCGGCGCATTTGCCCGCACTGCTTCGCAGACCAGGTGAAGTGGGTGCCGGCCAAGGGCACCGGCACCATCTATACCTACAGCACCATGCACCGCGGCGTGCCGGTGCCCTACACGATTGCCTATGTGACACTCGATGAAGGCGTGTCTATGATGACCAATATCGTTGACTTCCTGCCCGGCTCGCTCACCATCGGCCAGAAGGTGAAGGTGCAGTTCACGCCCACCGAGGGTGGCCAGCCGGTACCGACCTTCACGCCGGCCTGACGCGGCGAACCACTACAAATGACGGAGATTCACATGCAGAAAATCGGATTCATCGGGCTGGGCCGCATGGGCCGGCCGATGGCGACCAACATGGTGAAAAACGGTTTCGACCTGGTGGTGCTGGACATCAACCAGGAGGCCGTTGCCGCACTGGTCGCCGCGGGCGCCAGGGCAGCGGCCAGCGTGGCCGATGTGGCGCGCCAAAGCGACATCATCGTCACCATGCTGCCCTCCTCGGTCGAAGTCGAGCAGGTGTCGCAGGGTCCTGACGGCATCTTCGCCAACGCGCCAAAGGGGGCGCTGCTGATGGACATGAGCACCATCGACCCGCTCGCCACCGACCGCCTGGCCGCGGCGGCGCTCAAGCACGGCCTGACCATGGTGGATGCCCCGGTCGGACGCTTGGCCGAGCATGCCGATCGCGCCGAATCGCTTTTCATGGTGGGCGCCAGCGACGCCGATTTCGCCCGCGTCAAGCCACTCTGCGAGGCCATGGGCAATGCCATCTACCACTGCGGCCCGGTCGGCAGCGGCGGGCGCACCAAGCTGGTCAACAACTATGTTGCCATCACCCTGACGCAGGTCAACGCCGAGGCCCTGGCGTTGTCACAGCGCTTCGGGCTCAAGCTTACGAAAACCATGGAGGTGCTGCTCGGTACCTCGGCCAACAATGGCCAGCTGCGCATGAACCTGCCCAACAAGGTGCTGGCAGGCGACGTAACGCCCGGCTTCACCGTCGATCTGGCGCACAAGGATTTGTCGCTGGTGGTGTCCGCGGCCCATGCGGTGAAGGTGCCGATGCCGGTAGCCGCCGCCGTGCATGAGTCGTTCAGCCTGGCGCGTGCGGCCGGCCATGGCGGCATCGATTTTTCCGGCATGACCGACGTGCTGTGCGGCGTGGCCAACATCGAAAAGCCGCGCCTGCCCAAGGGCTGGAAGCCGGCGTAAGCCGCTTCCGGCAGCGCCTGTCCCGCAACACCTTCGCATCACCCTTTCCATCATCTTTCACAGGAGCTTCGATATGTCAGCCTCCGCATTTGCAGGATCCGATCTTCCCGTCCGCGCCGATCTGGCGGAATCACAGGAACGTGCCTGGCAAGCCATCGCTGCGCCCGGCACCTGGCTCGACGGCCAGCGACGCTTGGCGGTCGCAGCCGAGATCCGCCACGCAATCGGCTGCGCCCACTGCGCGCGCATCAAGGCCGCGCTCTCGCCCACCGGTGTTGCAGGCGCGCATGACAGCCTGGGTGAACTGAGCGCCGCTGAAGTCGAATTGATCCATCGCACCGTGAACGATCCCGGCCGCTTGTCCGAAGCCTGGGCCCAGTCGGTATTGGCGCAAGGCATGAGCGAAGGCGAGTATGTCGAGATCGTCGGCATCATCGCGATGGTGATGATGATGGACACCTGCACGCGCGCACTGGGCCTGCCCGAGCGGCAGCTGCCTGCGGCGGTGGCCGGCGCACCGACACGCTACCGCCCGCCGGGCGCGCGCCGGCAAGCGGCCTGGCTGCCGCTGGTCGAACCGACGGACACGGTCGAAGCCGACGGACCGATGTATCCCAGTCCCAAGGCCGGTTACATCTATCGCGGCCTGTCGTCGGTGCCGCAGTCGATGCGCGATTACTGGGCTCTGGCCAATTGCCATTACCTGCCGGGCCAGGCGATCTACCGCTTCGACCTGCCGGCCATGCGCGCCATCAGCCGGCCACAGACCGAGATCCTGGCCGCACGGGTATCAGCCCTGCACCAATGCGTTTACTGAACGGCGGCACACGCCTACATGCTCCGTGAGAGCATGCAATCAGAGGGTAAGCAGGTGGCATTGGCTGGTGTGACCAGCGGCTTCGATCAGGGCGTGGATGTCGCGCATGCGACCGAACTGCTCGAATTCACCGAAGCGGTGGTGCTGCGTGATGCGCCTCGTCTGGCGGCCGCGCGCGCGGCACTGCTGCCGCTTTTGGGTGGCGCGGGCTTGGTCGATGCGGCGGCCACCGTGGCCGCCTTCTACGGCTTCGTGCGCATTGCCGACGCCATCGGCATACCGCATTTCACCGCGCCGGCTGGCGCTGAACTTTCCGGTTTGCGTGAAGAGGTCGGGATTGACTCGTTTTATCGCATGCAGGGTGCGGCGCGCTGAACGGATCGCCCACCTAATCGAGCTTGAGGCCGATGTGGCGAATCACCTTGCCCCAACGGTCTGACTGATCGCGCACAGCGCGCGCGAAATCCTCGGGCGAACCACCGGCGGGCTCGTTGCCGCCGCTGCGGATCAATTCGCCGACCTTCGGCATGGCGAGGATTTTCTGCAACTCCGCGTTGAGGCGGGCGGTGATGGCAGGCGCCAGATTGCCGGGCCCGAAAAAGCCGATCCAGCTGGTCATGTCGATGCCGTCGACGCCCTGCTCGGCGAAGGTCGGCACATCCGGCAAGGCGGGGTTGCGCCGGCTGTCGGCGATCGCCAGCGGCCTGACCTTGCCGGCACGCGAATTGGCGGTGGCCGTTGCCATGCCGTCGAACATCAGTTGCACCTGGCCGCCGAGCAGGTCGCGCATCGCGTCAGCCGTGCCCTTGTACGGAATGTGCGCCAGATCGATGCCGGTGTTGAGCTTGAGCATCTCGGCATACAGGTGCGAGCTCGAACCCGCGGCCCAGGACGCGTAGTTGAGCTTGCCCGGATTGGCGCGCGCATAGGTCACAAGTTCACGCACGCTGCCTACCGGTACCGCCGGATGGGCAACCAGCACGACGGTGGTGCGCACGAACTGGATCACCGGAGTGAAATCCTTGACCGGATCGAACGCTTGCCTGGCAAGCAGGTGCGGCAGTTGCGTGAGCGCCGCCGGATTGATGAACAGGAGGGAGTGACCATCCGACGGTGCGCGCGCGATATCGGCCGCCCCCACCATGGTATTGCCACCCGGCTTGTTCTCCACCAAGACCGCCGCACCGCCGAGCGCTTCTCCCAGGTGCTGCGCCACCACGCGCGCATAGACGTCCGTCTGCCCGCCGGGCGGGAACGGCACCACGATGCGGATCGGCTTGCCTGGTACGGGAAAAGTCTGGGCCGCAGCTGGCAGGGCCGACGCCAGAATGACCGCGGCGAGGCCGCCGCTCAACAACAGAATCGATCGTTGCAACATGGATGGATCTCCTTTCGGCCGCAGCCGTGCTTGTATGCCGTGATCAGTTTTCCGCTACCGCCCGTAACTTTTGAGCGTTCTCACAAACATGACAGCCGCGCCGGCGGCTTGTTTTTGTGATCAATCATGCAATTCCCGACAAGCGGCTACATCGCTGTCAGAATACCACCGCTCTTGGCGTCAAGTCCCCTTGTAAAGCCAGTCAAGCTCGTAAGTACTCTCAGGTGAACGAGTGCCGAGCACGGCGTTGCGCACGTCGCGCGCGCCGCCACCCAGATGCACCATGTGCGCGACGAAGCGTGCGCTGATCTGCACCCGTGCGGTACGCAGATAGCGATCCTGCTGGTAGGCCAGCAAGGCGCCATTCACATCGCTGCCGGCCGCAGCCATGCGCTGGGCCAGGCAGACGGCGTCCTCGATGGCCATGCAGGCGCCCTGCGCCATGTTCTGCAGGGTTGGATGCGCGGCATCGCCCAGCAGGGTGACGCGGCCGCGGGTCCAGTGGGGCAGCGGGTCGCGGTCATGGAGTATCCAGTTGCGTTCGCGGTCCATGTATCCCAGCATGTCGCGCACCCGCGGCATGGCGGTCGCGAACAGGGTCTCGACCTCGCCCCAGTCACCGAACGCGGCCATGCCGCTCCTGAACTTGGGGCTGTCGATCACCGCGACGTTGTTCATCAACTCGCCGCGCCGCACCGGGTACTGCACCAGATGCATGGCTTCGCCGACCCACAGCGCCATGGCGTTGGCGTAACTGTGATCGGGAATCTCCGCCATCGGCAGCGTGCCGCGGTAGCACACATGGCCTGAAACGCGCGGCGCGCCGTCGCCGATCACCTGCGCGCGCACACCCGACCAGACGCCGTCGGCGCCGATCAGGGCCGCGCCCGCCTCGACGCTGCCGTCCGCGCAACTCACCTCGACGCGGTCGGGGTAGTCGCGCAATACACCCACGCTCTTGCCGGTCAAAAGCGCGATCGCCGCTTCGCGCCGGCAGGCCGAGAGCAGAGCCGCAAGCAGATCCTGGCGGTGCACCACCATGTAGCGATAGCCGTAGCGGGCAACGAACGCCGCGCCCAGCGCGATGCGCGTGATCTCGCGGCCGTCGCGCGCATCGATCATCACCGCGTAGTCGGGAAACACCGCGTCGGCGCTAATGTCCTCAAGCACGCCGAGCGCATCGAGCACGCGCGAGGCATTGGGCGCCAACTGGATGCCGGCGCCGATCTCGCCGAAGGCGGCGGCCTGCTCCAGCACCCGCACCCGGATGCCGCGCCGCGCCAGCGCCAGCGCGGTCGAAAGCCCGCCGATGCCACCGCCGGCGACAAGCACCGGCAAAGCGCCCATGGTCATGTCATGTAAGCCGCAGCCACCCGCATGTCGAAGGCGCCGATGCCTTCGATTTCCGCGTGCATCAGGTCACCCGGCACAACCGGGCCGACCCCTTCGGGGGTGCCGGTCAGGATGATGTCGCCCGGATGCAGGGTGTACCAGGCCGAGGCGTAGACGATCAGCTTCTGTACGTCGAACACCATGCGACTGGTATTCGAACGCTGCCTGGCCTCGCCGTTGACCGTGATCGACAGCTCGAGATTGTTGGGATCGGCGATCTCGTCGGGCGTGACAAGCCAGGGCCCCAGCACGGCATAGGTGTCCGGCGATTTGCGGAAACTCCGGTCCTCGGGACCACGCACGCTCATGTCCAGGCCGATCGCGTAGCCGGCGATGCAGCCAAGCGCGTCTTCGCGACTCACGAAACTGGCGGTCTTGCCGATCACCACTGCCAGTTCGACCTCGTGGTCGCTGCGCCGGTCGGGCATGCGCAACTGCATCTGGCTGCCGCAGCCGACCAGCGCGCTGTTGGCCTTGAGAAACAGGCCCCAGTCGCCGATGAAGGTGGTCTTGCGCCCGGCCGTACCCTGCGCCAGCACCTTGTCAACCTTGGCTTCCTCGATGTGCGCCTGGTAGTTGACCGGCGCATTGATGATCTTGCCCGGGTTGGCCACCGGCGACTCCAGCTTTACCGACGCCAGTTTCAAGCGTTGCGCGCCGCCGGCCAGTGCCTTCGCACGCGCCAAGACCTGCTCGAAATTGGCGATCATCAGGTCATGCGTGGGCAGCGGATAGCGCTGCGCCGGAATCACCTCGAGCGCGGCAGTGACATCGATCACTTCGTCACCCTCGACTATGCCCAGCCGATTGGAATTGAAACGACAAATGCGCATGACGGATTTCCCTTCGAGTTAGTTGAAATGCGAATACGAAAATCGTCCAAGCAGCGGCGCGCCAGCGCACCCCGCACTTGACCGAGCCGGCACTTTATCCGCGATCGCCTCGAAACGCATCAGGCGCGGCGTTCGCGCCAGAGCCCGAGATTCTGCTGGGCGGCAGCATCGGAAAAATTAAACAACACCGCGTCCTCGTGCGCGGCATGGCGATGCGTCAGCCAGCCGGGTATCACAAACAGGTCGCCGCCGGACCAGGCGATCGATTGCATGGCGCCGTCGATGGCGCGAATCTCGGTGCTGCCGCTGCCTTCGACCACGTAGTGGACGAACGCCTCGGTCGACTGATAACGCGCCCCGTGAAAGCCGGCCGGCAGCATTTGCAGATAAGCCGCCAGCGTCGGCATCGCATGCCCGCCACTGGCCGGATCGGCATAGTGCAAGCGGCAACCGTGACAGGCGTCGATGCTGCCGGCTGCGCGCAAGCTTTCGAGCGCGCCACGCGCCTCGACATACGGATAGCGAACCATCCCCGACGGTTTGGCATGATCGATGCGCAAGGCCGGCAACAGGCCCGGGCCGAAGCGCGCCGTCGCGCTGGCGCTGGCGGTCGCGGCGAACGGATCCTCTGTCGCCGAGAACTGCGCGAAGGTGGCACCGAGCAGACGCACCAGCGGCAGGTCAAGGCCGTCGAGCCAGATCATCGGCGCAGTGCCCGGATTGGCATGCTCATGCCAGGAGAACGCCGGGGTCAGAATGAAATCGCCGGGCTGCATGTCCTGCCGCACGCCGTCCACCGAGGTATGCGCGGCGGCGCCTTCGATCACGAAGCGCAGCGCCGCCTGGCTATGCCGATGCGGCCTCGCGGTTTCTCCGGGTGCCAGCAATTGCAGCCCGGCATGCATGGTCGCAGCTACCCGGTATTCACCTGCAAAGGCGGGGTTTTCCAGCAGCAACACGCGCCGCTCAGCCGCCTCGGCAGTGACCAGGGTAGCGGCATCGAGCAGCGGCGGGCGCCAGTCGCCGCGGCGCCAGAGATGCGGCAGCGCCTGCGGCCGCGGCTCGGGCGGCAACATGCCGCGCATGATGTCCCACAAGGGGACCAAATGGGTGCGCCCGACCTGTTGGGCGAAGCCTTCGAGACTCATTGGACTGACTCCGGTGGAAAGCAATTGCTGCCATTCAGCAGGAGGGTGATCTATCCTGCTGGGTGGCGATGTCAGGCGCGCACCGGGGTGGCGCCGTTCTGCGCCCACCAGCGCCTGAGCCAGTTGCTTGTGCCGCCCAGGGCGACTATCTCGCGCAGACCCTGCGGCAGCGGCGGTAGCGCCAGCTCGATGTCACGGCTGTGATTGATGAAGCGACCGGTCAGAAAATCGACTTCGATCTCCTCACCGGTCTGGCACGCATCGGCCAGGCCTTTGCCATCGGTCAGCACCGGCAAGCCCAGGCCGATCGCCTCGCGGTAGGCGAGAAACGGCATCGACTCGCACACCAGCCCCAGGCCCAGGGCCTGCATCGCGATATAGCCCTGCATCTTGGGGCCCATGCCGAAATTGCGCCCGGTCACGATCACGTCGCCCGGCCGGCAGCGCTGATGAAAGCCGGGGTCGGTCTCGGCGAACAGGTGCGGCACGATGTCCTTCGGATCGAAACGCATTTCCGAGACGATGCGCATCGGCACCACGCCGCCCATGTGCGGTACGTCGTGCCCCAGGCGGTAGCAGCGGCCGCGCCGCACCCAGGAGAACGCTGGCGCAGTTTCAGGCTCACTCATTGCGGCTTGATCCCCGCATCCTTGATGACCTTGGCCCACTTCTGCAACTCATTGGCAATGTGTGTGCCGAAAGCCTCCGGCGTGCCGCCGATCACCTCGGCGCCGTCGTTGTTGAAGCGCGCCTTGAGTTCCGGCCCGGCCAGGATGGCACCGATCTCGCGGTTGAGCCGCAGCACGATGTCGCGCGGGGTTGCGGCCGCCATCACCAGGCCGATCCAGGCATAGGCTTCGGCGCCGGGCATGCCGGCTTCCAGCACGGTGCCGACATTCGGCAACTGTGCCATGCGCCTGGCGCCGGTCACGCCGAGAGCCTTGATCTTGCCTTCGCGGATCGAGCCCATCACCTGCGCGGGCGAAGTCGAGAGCATGTTGAGCTGGCCGCTCATAAGGTCGATCATCGCCGGCGGTATGCCCTTGTAGGGCACATGCACATACTGGATGCCGGCCGACATGCGCAGCAACTCCATCGCGATGTGTGCCGAGGTGCCGATGCCGGAATTGCCCATCGACAGCTGCCCCGGCTTCTGCTTGGCCAGTGCGAGCATCTCGGGCAGGTTGTTGGGGGCGAACTGGTTGCTGGCAACCACGATCAACGGGATCGCGGTGGTCTGGATCAGCGCGGTGAAGTCCTTCTGCGGGTCGTAGGGCACCTTGGGGTGCAAGCTGGGGTTGATGGCGAAGGTGGTCGTGATGAGCAGGATGGTATAGCCGTCCGCCGGGGCCTTGACCGCGGCCTCGGTGCCGATCAGGGTGCCGGCGCCAGGGCGATTGTCAACCAGCACCTGCTGCCCCAGGCGTTCGGCCAGTTGCTGGCCGATCAGTCGCGCCTGCAAGTCGATGCCGTCGCCGGCCGGGAACGGAACGATGATGCGCAGCGGGCGCTCGGGATACTTCTGCGCCTGGGCCTGCAGGGGCAGCGTAGCCGCCAGGGTAGCTACGGCGAGAAGGGTGGCCAGACGCGGCCAGAGGGTCGGAAACACGGTGAAATCTCCTTCAGGGTCAATGCGTAAAAAAGGGAATCTTGCGCGGCGCAGGGCGATCATGCGACGGCACGGCCCACCGATCGCGGGTCGACGATGCACCCAGCGACGGCCGAGGCCGCCACCGTCGCCGGGCTGCCCAGGTACAGGCGCGCGTCGCGTGCGCCAAAACGGCCCGACGGGTTGTTGGTTGCCGTCGAGATCGACACTTCACCGGCATCGATCGGCCCCACCACCGCGTCGTTGCACGGCCCGCAGCCGGCCGGCAGCAGCACCGCGCCGGCATCCAGCAAGACTTGCATCAGTCCGTCGGCGGCCAGCCGGCGCGTGGTCGCCTCCGATCCCGGCACCACGAACAGGCGCACGCGTTCGGCGATGCGGCGCCCCGCCATGTATTGCACGGCGGTGGCGATGTCTTCATACATGCCCGATGCGCACGATCCGATGAAGGCATGGTCGACCGGATTGCCGGCCACCTGCGATACCGGAACTGCGTTCTGCACCCCGCCGGGCAGCGACACCTGGGGTTCGAGAGCGGCGAGGTCGATCGCGGCCTCCATCTCGTAGGCCGCATCAGGGTCGGAGTAGACCGGCGCGAAGGTCTGCAGCGCGACACTGCGGGCTTGCGCCAAGATCTCCTGCGAAGGCGGAAAGAACACACCGTAGGCCCCCAGCTCGGTCGGCGCGCTGCACAGCCCCACGCGCGCTGCCAGATTGAATTGTTCGAGCGCGCCGGCGAATTCGAGAATGCGGTAGTCGAGATCGAACGGCAGTTCCCGCCGGCTCACCAGCGATCCGATGTGGGCACCGAGATCGCGCGCATACACGCCCGCGGCGAGATTGCCGCGTAGCGTCAGCTTGAGCGTTTTGGGCACCATGATCCAGTTGGTGCCGGTGGCCAGCACGCGGGCGATTTCCATGCCCATGCGAAAACCCACAGCGCCGATCGCGCCGGCGTTGGTGCAGTGGCGATCGTTGTCGAAATAGAACATGCCGGGCAGCAGCATGCCCATTTCCATCGGGAACACATGCCCGTGGCCACCGCGGCCGACGTCGAAAAACCGCCCCACCTTCCAGCGCTTGGCCGCACCGCGGACGATCGAACCGTACTGCGCCGCACGCGCGCTGCCGTAGAGCACCTCGTGGTCGGTCACCATCACGACTTTTTCGGGTTGCGCCAGGCGATCGATGCCCAGCTCGTCGAGAACCCGCTTCACGCCCGGCACCATGTTGTCATGGATCATCACCATGTCCGGGTTCGGAAACACGATGTCGCCTGCCTGTACCCGTTCCATGCCGCAGGTACGCGCGATGATTTTCTCGGGTGCGGTCATGCCGCGCCGTGTCGTACTCATTTCGTGCCTCGGTCTGGTGTCGGCACTGGCAGGCACGCTCGCTCATGCGCCATCAACGAACCTCGAATTCGCCGTTGATCTCCACGGCGATGCCGTGCGGCAATTCCGCCACGCCGATGGCCGTGCGCGCATGTTTGCCGTTGACCGGCCCAAACACCTCGTAGAAGAAGTCGGAAGCACCGTCGATCACGTTGGGCATCAGGCCGAAACCCGGCGAGGCATTGACCATGCCGAACAGGCGCACCAGCCGCTTGACGCGATCCAGGTCGCCCAGTTCCTGCTTGATCGAGGCGAACATGCTGAGCGCCACCGCACGCGCGGTGGCGTAGCCTTCTTCCACCGAAACCTGCGCCGCTACCTTGCCCGCATGCCTGACCCCGGGCAGCGACGGCAAGTCGCGGCCGTGCCCGGAGACAAACAGAATCGAGCCTGCCAGCACGCACCCGGTGCGGTTGGCGCTGGGAAACTTGAACGGCGCGGGCAATTCGAAGCCCAGCGCCTTGATACGTTGCTCGATCTCGCTCATTTCCTTCCTTTCATGGTGGATATCGCCGACCTGCGTGTTGCAGCCATGTTACCCGTTTGCCCGTCAACAACCGCCACCGACGCGCGCCAGGCTGGTGCGTCCTTCGATCGCCGGCAAGCAGCGACCGCCCCGCTGCAAGCTCATATACTGACGCTACCACCACAGGAGACGCGCACCATGGCACCAGCAACCCCCACCACCGCACTGCAACTGCGTTCATTGGTCAAGAGCGGCGGCCAGCTTGAACTGAGCCTTGCCAGTGTTGCAGTTCCCGTGCCCAAGCCCGACGAGGTTCTGATCCGCATCGAGGCCACGCCGATCAATCCTTCCGACCTGGGCCTTCTGTTCGGCGCCGCCGACATGGGCAGCGCACGCGCCAGCGGCACAGCGGCGCAGCCGGTGGTGACGGCCGACATTCCCGCAGCCTTGATGAAAGCGATGGCTGGGCGGCTCGATGAATCGATGGCGGTCGGCAATGAAGGCGCCGGCACGGTGGTCGCAGCAGGTGAATCGGCAGAAGCGCAGGCCCTGCTGGGCAAGACTGTTGCCATTCTGGGCGGCGCCATGTATGCGCAGTACCGTGCGACGAAGGCGAAGGCCTGCCTGGTGCTGCCGGCGGGCACCACGGCGGCTGAAGGCGCATCGTGTTTCGTCAACCCGCTGACCTCGCTTTGCATGACCGAAACCATGCGGCGCGAAGGGCATACCGCCTTGGTACACACCGCCGCCGCCTCCAACCTGGGCCAGATGTTGAACCGCATCTGCCTGGCCGACGGCATCAAGCTGGTGAACATCGTGCGCAGCAGCGCCCAGGCCGAACTGCTGCGCGGCGCCGGCGCCGCCTTCGTTTGCGACTCGAGCAGCCCCGCATTCATCGACGACCTGACCGACGCGCTGGTCGCCAGCGGCGCTTGCATCGCCTTCGACGCCATCGGTGGCGGCAAGCTGGCCGGGCAGATTTTGGGCTGCATGGAAACCGCGATCAACCGCAGCGCCAAGGAATACAGCCGCTACGGCTCATCGGTGCACAAGCAGGTCTACATTTACGGCGGCCTCGACACCGGCCCCACCACCTTCAATCGCGGTTTCGGCATGTCGTGGGGCGTGGGCGGTTGGCTGTTGACACCTTTCCTGCAGAAGATCGGTTTCGCCGCCGCACAGAAACTGCGCGAGCGTGTCGCCGCTGAATTGAAGACTACCTTCGCCAGCCATTACACCGGCGTGATATCGCTCACCGATGCGCTCAAGCTTGAAGAAAGAGCGGCCTATGGCAAGCGCGCCACCGGCTCGAAATACCTGATCAACCCGAACCAGGGCTTGTCCTGAAAGCAGGCTGTTGACACGCCGCGCCACACGGGGCGGCGCGACAGGCCGTCGGCCCCCGGCCCGTATCGTCGATGCGCGCCGTCGGCATTGGCGGGTGCCGTCGGTGGTTCATGCGAGATGCGGTGCAAGGCCATATTGTGCGCACCCGCGCCGGCCCGGACGCTTCCGCTGGCACGAAAAACTTGAGGGCCCGGCATCACCCAAAGCTTTACAAATGGTGACGTTTTCACCGTTCTTGACATTGACAAGCGCCATGCGCGTCAATAATCAAGGCATGCCCTCGATCCGCGACTCTCGATCAGCACCGTTTGCCGCCGCTTGCCCGCGCTATGTGTCCTTGTGCAAGCCGCAGCGCGTCGGTGGGACCTGGTACCTGCGCAGCGGCGAGTACGTGCGCGCAGCCGAACCGGCACCGGTGCTGGCGTCGCCTTCCGGGAGGCTCCTTCTCAAGTCCGCGTAGGGAAACACCGAAGCGAGGTTCGGGCCACGAAAGTGCGACTTTTCGCACAACATCACCTGCGTTGCGCAAAGCCAGGTGCGTAAACGCACCGGCGTCACCCTGTTCCACCTTCCGGCTATGGTCACAAGCGCTTATAAACGCGTCATGTGGTGATCGCCGCAGGTCCGGCCAGCGCGATCGAAACACCAGGTGCCGGGATCTGAGGGGATCCATCATGAACATCGAAAAGACCATCATCGCAGTCGGAAGCCTGGTAGCCGGCGCTGCCGCCATCGTCGCCGCCTTTGGCATCGTCGCAGGCATCGGCATCGGCGCCTCGGTCGGCACCATCGCAGGCCTTGTCGGCATCGCCGTTGATCTGGCTGACAGCAGCCCTACTCGACCTTCGCGCCCGACAGCCTGACGATGCGCGTCATGCGTTCGCTTTCGCTTTTCATCAAGGCCGCGACCTGATCGGTGGATAGATTCATCGGCAGCATGCCTTGCGGCGCCAGTTGCTTGTCGACAAACTCCTGGTTGGTGAGCATGCCGGCCACTGCCGCATTCAGACGTGCCACCACTTCACGCGGCGTGCCGGCGGGCGCGAAGAAACCATACCAGGCGCCGATATCCATGTCTTTCGCGCCAACCTCGGTGAAGGTCGGCACCTCGGGCAACAGGGGCGAACGCTTGTCGCCGGAAATTGCCAACACCTTGACCCGGCCCGACTTTATGAAGCCCTGCACGGTGGGAATCGCCGGGAAGGTAAACACCACCTGGCCACCGATCACGTCCGCCACCGCCGGCGCCGAACCCTTGTAGGGCACATGCACCATGTCGGTAGCGTAGAGCTTCTTGAACATCTCGCCCATCAGGTGCGCCTGGCTGCCCACACCGTACGAACCGTAGCTGATGCTGCCTGACTTCGCCTTGGTCCAGGCCACCAGTTCGGCGAAATTGTTGACCGGCAGGTTCGCCGCCACCACCAGCGCGAGGTTGAGGTAGGCCACGGTGGCCACCGGCACGAAGTCGCGCGCCATGTTGTAAGGCAGGGTGGCGAACAGCGCCGGGTTGAGCACGAAAGTGGCGTCGTTGGTGAACATCAGGGTGTAGCCGTCGGCCGGCGCCTTGGCCACCGCCTCGGCGCCGATGCCGGTGTTGGCCCCCGGACGATTGTCCACCAGCACCTGCTGGCCGAGGATCTCGCCCAGGCGTTGCGCCACCACCCGCCCCATGATGTCGGTGGCGCCGCCGGGCGCATAGGGCACGACCACGCGGATCGGCTTGCCCGGGAAGGCTTGTGCCAGTGCCTGGCCGGCAGGCACCACCAACAACATTGCGGCGACCGCGATGTTTTTGCAAAGCGCATTCATGCTTGTGTCTCCAGTCGAACCGGCAGCGCGCTGCGAATGCAGGCGCCCTAATTCATTCTAGACCGCGCCAGGACGCGGGCATGGATGGCGCCCTGCGGCACCCGCACGGTCATTTCTCATGGCCGCTGGTTGCCCATGATGATGGTGCCGCTGGCGGCGAACATGCCGCCCACGCCATGACAGACCGATATTTTCGACGCCGGCACCTGTGCCGGCGCGATGCCGCGCATCTGCCGCACGCTCTCCTGCAGCGCATACATGCCATACATGCCTGAGTGCATGTAGGAAAGACCGCCGCCGTTGGTATTCATCGGCAGCTTCCCGCCCGGCGCGGTATTGCGTTCGGCGATGAAGGCGCCAGCCTCGCCGCGACCGACAAAACCCAGGTCCTCCAGGCCGTAGATCGGCAGATGGGCGAAGGCGTCGTAGATCATCAGATGATCCACCTCGGCATGGTCGATGCCGGCCTCGGCGAAGGCTTTCGTTGCGGAAACGCGAAAAGCCCGCGACGAGGTGAAATCGGCCATCTGGCTGATCATGGGCGTCTCCACGCTTTCGCCGCTGCCCAGCAGGTAAACCGGGCGCTGTGGCATGTCGCGCGCACGTTCGGCGGAAGTCAGGATCAATGCGCCGCCACCATCGGTGACCAGGCAGCACATCAACAGGCGAAACGGCCAGGCGATCATTTTCGAGGCCAGCACGTCGGCCACGGTGATCGGCGCTTGCGCCATCGCGCGCGGATTCATCGCCGCCCATTCGCGCTGGATCACCGCCACGTTCGCCAGATGCTCCTCGGTGAGCCCATAGGTCTTCATGTAGCGCAACACGGGGATGGTGAACATGGTGGGCGGACCGAAGGTGCCGTACGGCAGTTCGAACTGACCGGCGAGGCTGGCCGGCAGCACCGGCGCCCGCGTCAAACCGATGCCGGAGCGCCCGCTTTCACCATGGGTGATGAGGACCGTTTTGCACAGGCCGGATTCGATCGCCGCCGCCGCATGGCGCACATGCAGCATGAACGAGCAGCCGCCCACCGAAGTACCGTCGACCCAGGTCGGCGTGATGCCCAGGTAATGGGCGATCGCCTGCGGCTGGGTCGCTGCCGTGGCCACGCCATCGATGTGCGACGGCTTCAGCCCGCAATCGCGCATGGCGTTGAGCGCGGCATCGGCATGCAGCTGGATTTCCGAAATGTTCGGCAGCACACCGAGTTCGGTGGACTCGGCCGCACCGACGATGGCAATCGAGCCGGGCTTCATGGCGCCCCTGCGGCGGGTGCGAACAGCGGCAACGAGATTTCGTCGTCGAGCGCTTCGAAGCGGACTTCAAGCGGCATGTCGAGCACCAGCGCCGCGGGCGTTTGCGCGCAACCCACCACGTTGGTCATCATGCGCGGCCCCTCCTCCAACTCGACCACGGCAATCGAGTACGGCGGCACGAAACCCGGCGCCGGGCGATGGCTGATGACATAGCTGTAGAGAGTGGCGCGGCCGCTGGCGCGGAACACGGAGACTTCACGCGAGGCGCACGCAGGGCAGAACGGGCGCGGCGGAAAATAGGCGTGCCGGCAGGCATCGCAGCGCTGCAGGCGCAGTTCGCCATGCTTCGCTCCCTCCCAGAAATGCCGGGTCTCCGGGGTGGGCTGCGGTCGCGCTCGTTTCGCTTCGGCCATCATGGCTCTCCGTCCGCCTGCGTGGGGTCAATGGATCGGCACGCCTTCAAGTGTGATGCGGTGCATCAGGCGGCGCTCGCCGTGATAATCATTGATCGCCAGATGCCAGGTCGCGCGGTTGTCCCAGAAGGCGATCGAGCCTGCATGCCACGAAAAGCGCGTATGGAATTCCGGCCTGGACGCGTGCTGGTACAGGTAGCCGAGCAAAGGCTCGCTCTCGGCTGCGGTCCAGCCTTCGAAATGGATGGTAAAGCCGGGATTGACATACAGCAGCTTCTGGCCGGTCTCGGGATGGCGGATCACCACCGGGTGCACCGCATCCTGGGTGGCTGCCTCGGCATTGCCCAAGCGATCACCGGCGTTCTTGCGATATGCGGCTTCGGCGCCGAACACATGGCGGCTGGAATGCACCGCGCGCATGCCTTCAAGCGTGCGCTTGAGGCCGTCCGACAAGGCATCGAACGCCAGGCCCATGCTGGCGAACATGGTGTCGCCGCCCTTGGGCGGCACTTCGCGCGCCAGCAGGATGGAGCCCAGCGCAGGCACCAAGTCGTAGCTGTGGTCTGTATGCCAGGCGCCGCCGATGTTGGTCTTCTGTTCCGGCTCCTTGCGCACCTCGGCGATTTGCGGATAGCCCGGCACCGCCTTGAAGAAGCGGTTGATGTTGATCACCCCGATGCGACTGGCGAACGCGATGTGCTGCTCGGGCGTGATGTTCTGGTTGCGCAGGAAAATCACTCCATGTTCGTCGAACGCCGCGCGCATCACGGCCAGTTCGCTGTCTGTCAACGGCAGCGACAAGTCGACGCCGACAATCTCTGCGCCCACCGCGCCCGAAGTCGGCTGCACTTCAATTCGCGAATTGCTCATGATGACTCCCAATTTGTTGTGGATCGAACCGCACCCGCAAGCTTAACGCCAATGCTGCGGACGCAGGTGCCGGGATGGCGCCGCCACCGCAATCGCCCGCCATGCGCGGTTCAGGGCGTCGACGCCGCAGGGCCGCGCACCGGCATCGGCAGGCGCAGCGCAAAAAGCGCACCCAGCACATTGATGACCGCCGCGATCATCACCACCGCGACATAACCTTGCGTGCGGTCGTATAGCCAGCCCGCCAGTACCGGCAGGCTGATCGCCGCGATGCACCAGGCGATATACATGCGGCTGGCAATATGGCCGAACAGGTTGCGGTGCCAGTAGCGCGGAATCACCCCGGCGGTCAGGCCGGAGATCACGCCGTAGCCCATGCCGATCATCGCCAGGCCCAGCACCGACACCAGCGGCCCCGGCCAGAGCGTGAGAATCAGCGCCCCGGTCAGCGACCACAGGTGCGCCGCGCAGGCCACTCGCGGGGCGGCGTAGCGGTCCACCAGGGCACCGCCGCCGACGCGCATGGCCGCGATCGCACCGGTGATGAGCGTAGTCGCGCCCAGGGCCAGCGCGGTCTTTCCGCCATAGGCCTGCACGATCCCCGCAGCCTGGCTCAATACCGTCAGGCCGGCCGCGGCGGCCAGGAAAAACACCGTGAACAGGCACCAGAACACGCCGCGCTCGAAGGCGTCGGCACTTGCCGGCGGTGCAACCGGATCGTGCATGCGGATACCGGCACCACGCAGCATCGACGCGGCGATCACGGCAGTCACAAGCACGGTGGCCGCCAGGCCGGCCATGGTGACCCGCAGGCCGTGGGCCTGGATGGCCCAGCCGAACACCGGTGCGCCGATCATCGCTCCCAGCGGATACAGGCTCACCAGGTAGCCGTTGACCAGTCCACTGGTGCTCGGTGACGCCTGGTTGACGGCCTGTTGCATGACGATGAAGCAGATGCCCCCGCCAATGCCGAACAGCACGCCATAGCCGAGCGCAAGCTCGGCAAAACCGCTGGCACGCGAAGTCAGGAGGAGGCCGGCCGCACTGCCCACGCCGCACCCCAGCACCAGCAATGCCGGTGACAGCGAACGATACAGCCGCGGCGCCAGGTTCATGCCTGCGGTCAGGCTGATGGTGGCCAGCGCGAACACCAGCGTCATCTCGGCGCGGCTGATGGCAAGCAATGCCTCCATCGGCTTCAGGAACACGCTGAACGCATAGACGGTGCCGAACGGCAGGTTCAGCACCGTCGCTGCGATCAGCGCGGTGAGCATGGCTTGGCGGGAGTTCAGCGGCATCGTGGGTTATTGAGAACTGCATTATTCATGACAAAAACATCTCTCTCACGAGACTGTCATGTTTTTGCCAACGATCGACAAGCGCCGGGGTTGAGTCAGTACGGGCCAGGCGCCCGCAACCGGGTCGCAAGCCGCAGGGACAATGTACATGACACGGGCGGCCTTGCCGAGCCGCGCAAGCCGGGAAGCTGGCCGAGCTGAAGGCGGCGATTGTCGCCGCCCGCGTGTTCGTCGATCGCTGCATCGATCTGCAATTGGTCGATGCGCTCGATCCGGTCGACGCCGCCGCGGCCAAACTCCTGTTGTCGGATCTGCATTGCCGGGTGGTCGACGAATGTCTGCAACTACACGGCGGCTGGGGCTACATGTGGGAATACCCGGTGTGCCGCGCCTATGCCGACGCGCGCATTGTCAAGATCGCCGGCGGCGCGATGGAAGTGATGAAGCAGATCATTGCCCGCGACATGTTCGGCAGCCTGATCCGCTCGCGCCGCAGGCCGGCTTGACACTGCTTCCCCGGTGCTTCAGCGCCCGCGCATCGAATTGCGCAAGTCAGCGCCAATCGTGCGCCAAATCCGCGGCGGGGACAAGCGGCCCGCCGACTGGCCCGCCGACGGTGCGCGGCTACCCCAGCTCCTTGCGCACTATCGCCGCGCCGTCGGCCAAGGCCTTGAGTTTTCCGAACGCGGTAGCCCGCGACAGATACTTCATGCCGCAATCCGGCGCCGCAATCAGGCGCTCGGCGCTCACGTGCTTCAAGCCGTTGCGAATGCGCGATGCCACGTCCTCCGGGCTTTCGATCGCCGGGCTACCGAGGTCGATCACGCCCAGCAGGATCTTCTTGTTCGACAGGTCCTTGAGCATGCCCAGGTCGAGCGCCGGCTGTGCGCACTCGATCGAAATCTGCTCGGCCACGCTGTCGGCCAATTGCGTTAGAAACGAGTAGCCGCTGGGCTTCTGCCCCGGCACCACCGCAGCGTAGCCGAAACACAGGTGCACCACGGTCGATACGTTGACGCCTTCGAGCGCACGATTGATCGCCTTGACGGCGAAACGCCTGGCATTTTCCGGATCGTTGCGCAACCACGGCTCATCGAGCTGGATCACGTCCGCGCCGGCGGCGGCCAGTTCGCGCACCTCGGCATTCACCGCTTCGGCGAACCCCATGGCCATCGCCTCGAGGTCGCCGTAGTGTTCGTCATGCGCCTGCTGCGCCATGGTAAACGGGCCCGGCAGCGTGATCTTGATCTTGCGCTCGGTGTTGGCGCGCAGGAACTGCAGGTCGCGCAACTCGACCGCCTGGCGCCGGCGGATCGGCCCGGTGACGCGCGGCACCCGGGTTTCACGCCCGGCCTGGTTGACGATCACCGCCGGATTGTCGGCATCCACGCCTTCGAGCGCGGCCACGAAATAGTTCGAATAGCTCTCGCGCCGCATCTCGCCATCGGTGATGATATCGATGCCGGCCCGCTCCATGTCGCGAATCGCCAGGATAGTGGCGTCATCCTGCGCCTCGCCCAGGCGCTCGGCCGGAATGCGCCACATTTCGTGCATGTTCACGCGCGGCACCACCTTGGACAGCATGGCGCGATCGATCAGCCAGTCGGGTTGCGGATAGCTGCCGACTACGGTGGTCGGTAACAGGGTGTTGCTCATCAATGCAGTTCCTTGTGGGTAAATGTCATGGTAGTGGCCGCGGAGCGCGCGACTTTAATCGAACTTGATGCCTGCATCCTTGATGGTCTTGGCGGCCCTGGCGATTTCCGTGCGCACGAACGCGGCGAAATCCTCGCTGCCGCCGCCGGTGGGCTCGCCGCCGGAATTGATGATCTTGTCGCGGATGTCGGGCGCGGTAATGGCGCGATTGGTATCGGCGTTGATCTTCGCGATCACCTCGCGTGGTGTGGCAGCCGGTGCGAACAACCCGTACCAGTTGGTCGCCACGAACCCCGGCACGCCGGATTCCGCAATCGTCGGCACCTCCGGCAATTGCACGGTGCGCTTGGGCGTGCCCACCGCGATGGCTTTCAGGCGCCCGCCCTTGATGTGCTGCAGCACAGTGGGCATGGTGTCGAGATTCATGTCGACCTGGCCGGCGATCAAGTCGATGACCGCCTGGCCGCTGCCCTTGTAGGGAATATGCAGCAGGTCGGCGCCGGTCAGGAACTTGAAGGTCTCGGTCGACATGTGCTGCACGCTGCCATTGCCCGAGGACGCATAGCGCAACTGCTTGATCTTGCTCTGTGCGATCAGCGCCTTCACGTCGTTGATCGGCACGCCGTTGTTAAGGGTCAACACCAGGGCCACCTGCGACACCGGCACCACCGGCACGAAGTCCTTCTGTTGGTCGTAGGGCAGTTTGGGGAAGGCCTGCTGCGCCACCACGTTCGAATTGGGCAGGCCCATCAGCAGCGTGTAGCCGTCCGCGGCCGACTTGGCCACCAGGTCGGCGGCGATGGTGCCGCTGGCCCCGGCGCGGTTCTCGACGATCACCTGCTGGCCCCAGTATTCCGACAACTTCACCACAAGAATGCGCGCGGTAATGTCGGTGCCGCCACCGGGCGGGAAGCCGGCGATTATTTTCACCGGCCGGGTCGGATAGGTCTGTGCCAACGCGCAAGGCGCAAGACAAACGGCGGCAATTGCAAAGAGTGGCATAGCCACAACGGCACGCACGAATGCACGCATGATTTCTTCTCCAAGAAGCTACTCGTTTTTGCCAAAGCGCCCGAGCGCCGCAGCTATCCGGCTAGTGTACCGGGGGCAGCCCCGCGGCGCCATCAGTAGCGGCGGCTGGAGTCGCTTGCCGCCTGCGCCGGCGGCTGGGTCGAATCGTAACCACCGCGCCGCCCGGGAATGATGAGTGGCGGCGGCGGCGGCGGTGGTGGTGGCTGCGCGGCGGCGGCACGCCGCTGGGCGGCGCTGCGCTCCTCCGCCTCCTGTTGCTGGCGTTCACGTTTGGCCATATCAAGCTGGTTCACGGCATCCTTCGAACCCACGTTGGGCGCTGCCTGTTTGAGCCGCCGGGCTGTCTTGTCCGGCGGCACGTCACTGAAGGTAACGCGGCCGCGTTCGTCGACATGCCGGTACACCCCTTGTGCCAACACCGGCGCCAGCGCGCACGAACATGCCAGTGCCGCAGCCAAGCCTGTGCGCATTAACATGTGGCGCCGCAGCATGGTCATCAACGGCGATCGTTCTCGCGCGCCAGTTCACGCAGCTTGCGCTTGCCGTCTTCCAGGCGCAGCTTCGCCTCGCGCTCGATGCGCATGCGATCCTGTTCGATGGCCTTGTCACGCCGCGACTGGTCGCCCAACTGTGCTCCGGCATCCAGGCAGGCCACGACAGGCGCACCTGCAAGCGCGGCATTCCATCCGTATCGAAACGAATTCGACATGCTCCAACTCCCAAAGACTGGCGAGGCCGGCGGCACCTGGTACGGGTACGGTCCCGGTAGGCGGATTCTCGCATGCCACCCGACCGCGACATATCGGCGCCGCAGCGCCGTACTGCACCCCGCTCCCCGGCGCGGCACGGCCGGTCGCATACACTTGAGACTCGCATCCCTTCCCGCTCGCAAGCAATGCCCGCCCAGCACCCGCTCGATGAATCCCTCGCGCTTGAAGCGCGCGGCGCCAATCTGTGGCACTCGCCATCCAGTCCGCTGTACTGGAATGCCATCGGCCCCTTTGGCGGCTGGATCGGCGCCATGCTGCTGCACGCGGTGCTGTGTGAACCCGCGGCGCGCGGCGATCCGGTGGCCCTGCAGGCGCAATTCATCGGACCGCTGCGTCAGGCGCCTTTCACTGTGCGCACCACCTGCATTCGCCAGAATCGCACCACTGCCTTCTGGCGCAGCGAAATCCTGCAGGCGCGCGAAGAAGGCGCAGCGGACGCCGTGTGCGCACATGCCAGCGTCACCCTGTCGGACTGGCGCGATACCTTCACCCTCGCGGACGCCAGGATGCCGGTGGTAGCACCGGCGGCAACACTGCCGCCGCCACCGCCGCGCCGCACTCCCACCCCGGCCTTCATCGCGCGCTACGACTACCGCATGGTGACCGGCCCCATGCTCGCCGGCGCCGACAACATGAATTCGATGCTGTGGCTGCGCGACACACCGCCGCGCAGCCTCGATGCCATCGCGATCACCGCACTCTGCGATGCACCGTTTCCCTCCCTCTGGCTGCGCCGGACCGAACCAGTGATGATCACGACGCTGGTCTACAACATTTTTTTCCGCACTTCTCGCGATGGTCTCGCAGCCGCCGGCAATCGCCACGTTTTGGTGGAATCGTCTTGCGATGCCGGAAGCGCCGGCTTTTACGACCAGAATTCGAACATCTGGAGCGACGCCGGCCAACTGTTGGCGCAGACCCAGCAACTGGCCTGGTTCGCCGACAGGCCCTTGCGGCCTCTCTAAACGCATCCGGCGCGGCAGGATTACTGGAATTCCGACATGGCGCAGTTCAGGCACTTCGAAGACCTGCCACCGGTGACGCCGACCTGGGCGCTGTGGCAACTCGGCTTTCGCCCTTTCTACCTCGCCGCCAGCGGCTTCGCCGCTCTCTCGGTCGGGCTCTGGACCGCGCAGTATGCAGGATGGCTCGGACACGCCTATCTGGCGGGCGCGGTCTGGCACGCACACGAGATGCTGTTCGGCTTCACGCTGGCTGTGGTGGTGGGCTTCCTCCTGACCGCCGGCCAGAACTGGTCGGGGCGACCGACGCCTGGCGGACCCTGGCTCATGGCGCTGGTAGCGCTATGGCTGGCCGGTCGGGTGCTGGTACTGACCCCCTTTGGCTGGGTCGCGGCGCTGGTCAACATCGCCTTTCCTCTGGCTGCCGCGACGGCGTTGGCGATTCCCTTCTTCCATGCGGGAAACCGTCGCAACTATTTTTTCATAGGCCTTCTGGTCGTCATGGGGATCGCTTCGGGGTCTGTGCATCTGGCGCAAATGGGCCTGCTGCGGATTCCGGACTGGCTCGGCATTCGCGTCGGCCTCGACATCGTGCTGTTCATTATCGCGGTCATGGCCGGCCGGGTGATCCCGATGTTCACCAACAACGGTGTCGCCGGCGCCGGTGCAGGGCGCAATGCCGCACTGGAACGCCTGGCTTTGGGCTCGGTTCTGGTACTGCTGGTGGCCGATTGCCTGCAATTGCGCGGCTTGCCACTGATCGCCGTAGCTGGTATCGCCGCCTGCGCGCACGCCACCCGCCTGGCCCTGTGGCATCCCTGGAAGACCCTGCGTGTGCCGATCGTCTGGGTGCTGCACGCGGCCTACCTGTGGATCCCGCTGCACCTGGGCTTGCGCGTTCTGGCCGAAGCCGGCTGGGTCGCTGCCAATCTGGCGACCCATGCACTGGCCGTCGGCGCGATCGGTGGCATGACCATCGGCATGATGACGCGCACCGCGCGCGGCCACACCGGACGGCCGCTCACGGTCGACTGCTGGGAGGTCGCCTGCTATTTGCTGATCCTGGGAGCGGCACTGGTACGGGTGGCGCTGCCGCTGGCGCTGCCGGACTTGTATGCGCTTTCGGTGCGCGCCTCGGGGCTGATGTGGTCCGCCGGATTCGCGCTGTTCGCGATCCGTTACTGGCCGGTGCTGACGCGAGCGCGCCTGGATGGAAAGCCCGGTTGAGCTTGCCGGCGCGCGCCGCGCGACGCGCTTTTGAGCAAACGCTCGAGCGCCACGCGCAGCGGCCCATGCGCATCGACCCGCCGCAGGAACTCGATCTCGCGCATTGCGCCCTTGGCGCGCAAGGCCGCGACAGCCGTCCGCTTGTGCGCCGCGCTCCAGTCCTCCACGCCTTCCAGGGCCAGCAGGAACGGCGCCAGCCGCTCCCATGCCACTCTCTGGTCGCTTGGCCAGCGCGGCGTGCCGCCGATGCCGAAGCGCCGCATTGCCGCCTGTGGCGCCGTGCTAGCGGATTCCCAGCCGCGTGCCAGACCCAGGCCCGGCACCAGTGGTAACCATGCCCGGCGCCCGGCTTCCGGCTGCCAGACCATGTGGCCGCTGGCCATGCGCAGCAATGTTGCCTCGCTCGAGCGATGCGCCGGTTGCCGACGCATGCGTTCCTGTTCCGCCGCCAGCAGGCGCCGTGGTACGGGCGCGCTCGGCCGAAAACCCAGCTTGTAGTAGAACCACCAGGCCCCCGATTCGATGCCCTCCTGGTTGCCTTCACCGAGCTGATAGGGTTCGATCGAGAAGGCCCGCGCACCCAGCAGGTGGTGGGCGCTTGCCAGCACGCGCGCGAACAGATAACCCGCTTCGGCGCCACGAAAAGTCGGAAAGACATTGAAGGCCACCTCGGCGCCTGCCAGCAGGCAATCGGTCTGCCCGTAGCCCACCGGCACGCGGTTGCGCAGAATCAGCCAGCCATGCACCGCCGGCAAGGGCAGGCGACGCTCGGGCAGCGAGCCGATCAGCGCGAACGCCAGGCCGTCGCCATCGTCCACCAGCAGCACATCGCGCAGGTCGCCCCAGGAGAACGCGGCGAGGTCGCGCCCGCGCGTGAGCATGGCCTCGCGCGCCAGTTCGATCAGTGCGCGCCCTTCGATCGCGCCGACCTGCCGCACGCCCAGCGGTTTGCGCCGCAGCTCTGCCTTGAGGTCAGGGCGTGCCGCGCTCGGTCGCGCGCTGCGGAACACCCATGGTGCAGCGCCATGCCAGGCCAGTGTGCGCGACGGGAATCCGTGCCCCGGTTGCAGCACGAAAGCGGCATCGATGCTGTCGTGGATGTGCTCACGGGCAAAACTGTCGCCCGCCATGCCTTCGATCGCCTGGGCCAGAAATGCCGCGTCGGTCAGTTTGCCGCGCAGGCGATCGACGATGCGGCGCACCGGCAGCGCCGACCGTTTGACCGCCTCGGCCTGATGCCAGGGCAGGAGCAGCGGCAGCGCCGCCTTGAGCCTCGCCTCGAATTCCGGCGCCGACCAATTGATGCGAAAGCGCCGCGGAAAGCGTTGCGCCAGCCAGCGCGCCTTCATCCAGAAATAGTTGTAGTGGGTGGCGGTGCCGGCGATGCCGCTGTCGGCCAACTCGGCGCGCCAGCGCGCCAGGTCGGGGCGGCGCGAGAAAGCACGCAGTTCGCGCCGCAGCGCCGCCAGCAGGCGCGCATCGTCCGGATAGGCTGCCATGAAGCACAGCATCTCGTGATAGCGCCTCAGGGTGCCGGCGCTGCCGAAGATTGCGCCGCGCAACTGCGCCAGCAAGTCGCGCTTGCGCGCGCCGGCGTCGCCAGCGTATTCCAGGCGCAGCGCTTCCAGCCGGCGCAAGGTGGTGGCTGCTGCGCTCACGAGCTAGAACCGGCCGCGCCGCTGTGCGTATAACCGAAGCTTGGGCGACGACGATCGATCGCCCACGGCTACTCCAGCGAGATGTTGGCGTCACGCGCGACCGCGCGCCAGTTCTCGAAATCCTTTTTCACATAAGTCTCGAATGCCCTGGCATCCAGCTCGATCATTTCCACGCCGAGTGCCACAAAGCGTTCACGCACGGCAGGCTGCGCCAGCACGCGCGCCAGCGCCACCGCAAGCCGGTCCAGCACCGGCCGCGGCGTGCCCGCCGGTGCGAACAGGCCAGTGAAGGTGCTGACCTCATATTCGCCCAGGCCCAGCTCCGAGAGCGATGGCACCTCGGGCAGCAGGGCCGAGCGCTTGCGGGTGGTCACCGCCAACGCCCGCAAGCGCCCTTCCTTGATGTGCGCCATCGAGGCGGTAAGCTGGTCCATCATGGTTTCGACCTGGCCGCCTAGCAGATCGATCAGCGCCGGCCCCGAGCCCTTGTAGGGCACGTGGATCAGCTTCAGGCCGCTTTGCTTCATCAGCAATTCGAGCGCGAGATGGTTGGATGTGCCGGTGCCGGCGGAGGCGACCGACACCCTTCCCGGCCGCGC
>Ga0163149_10001973_pt1 | contig 25502 bp, 18 predicted proteins | sample OliLakLV19MP5G1_FD_148604 | JGI IMG/M metagenome (GOLD analysis project Ga0163149, IMG submission 148604) | Freshwater microbial mat bacterial communities from Lake Vanda, McMurdo Dry Valleys, Antarctica - Oligotrophic Lake LV.19.MP5.G1 | ecosystem: Environmental > Aquatic > Freshwater > Lake >... | reverse complement strand
TATATGTCGGCATAAAAATATTTTTATAAAATAAAGAACCCGCCAACGTATTTGTTGGCGGGTTCTTTATTTTCATTCAATTTATTTCGCAATAACCAGTTGTTTACTTATCACTCCTTCATTCGTCACGAGATTCACCATATATATTCCATTGATCAGATCATTCGCATCATATTCTGATGAATATGTACCGGCATCTTTACTTCCTTTTTCCAACAGAACAATTGTATTCCCCAACATATCGGTTAAATTAATTTCTATGTCCGAAAATGTTTTAATGGAGTAGCTTACATTTACATTGCTACCTGCAGGATTAGGATATAATTTTATATCACATCCTTTTCCACCTTTAACCCCACCCTTCTCTTCTTTCTTTTTTCCTTCAACAGTAACTGTTCTGCAAACCTGATCGCTGCATGAATTGTCACAGTTTACAATTACAAGACAAACCTGGTATGTCCCCTCATTAGCGTATTGATGAACAGGATTTTGCTCTGTTGAAATAAATCCATCACCAAAGCTCCAGAAATAAAACGAAGCAGAAGTTGAAAGGTTTGTGAAACTAACTATGTTATTACCGTCATTATTCCCAGAGAAATCAGCAACACAGTTATTTTGACAATTGTTTACAAAAACAGGGATCGTGGTAGTTACAGTATCACCATTTTGATCAGTTACCATTAATGTATACATAGTAGTTACCATAGGTGTCACAACAACTGTTTGTCCCGATAAATTACCCGGTGTCCATTGATAAATATACGGCGGAACTCCACCTGAAACTGTTGCGTAAAGAGTAGTACTGTCGCCCAAACAAATAGTTTGGTTAGAAGCAAAAGGATATGCAACAAGCCCTACATTACAGTTATTTACAAATATGGTAACAGTTGAAACCTGTGATACCCCATTCTGATCAACTGCAGTAAGCGTGTACACTGTAGTTGCAATTGGTGAAACCATAGCATATTGTCCCAATATATTTCCCGGCTCCCATGAATACGCAAAAGTATTTCCTGTGCAGGAAGAATCCTGGTACACTTTAAGAAAAGTTGAATCTCCAAGACAAATGGTTTGATTTGCACAATAAGCCGAAACCACACAATTGCTTCCGCAATTATTTACAAAAACCGGAATGGTCATAACAGTAGTATCATTATTATTCAAATCAATTACAGTTAAAGTGTATTCTGTTGTAGCAATTGGAGACACAAGCACTGATTGACCGCTTAAATTTCCCGGCATCCAGGTATATGTGTATGAATTGTTACATGAACCGTTTGGTGCTGCATTAAGCACCGCTGAATTACCTAAACAAATCAGGTTAGGAGATGCGTTTACTGACATTGTACAATTGTTCGCACAAACAGTTACGTATACAGGCAATGTTGAAGAATAAGTATTGCCTTGTGAATCTGTTGCGGTAACTGTATATACGGTTGTTGCGTTTGGCGAAACTATTACTGCCTGTCCAGACAAATTACCCGGCATCCAGTTATATGTTAAGCCAACAAAGCTGCAGGAAGAATCACTAGTAATATAATCGGGGCCCGATTTAATTCTCGTGGAGTCTCCCAAACATATCGTTTGATTATCGGTTGTTGAAACGATACTGCATTGCTGCGCATTACCGGCAGAAAAAATAAATATCATTATCATCATTAAGAATACGATAACGTTGCTATTCCTGTGTGCTCCGTGAGCGGTGGGAATATTTTTTGTTGAGATTGAGGTCTTCATAGTTGTTGTTTTAAGATTATGAAACAAAGATGGGCCTAACCTAAATTTTCTCCCACCCATATATGTTATTTTCTTATGTGTTCAAAAATATTCATGGGTCGTAAAAAAGATCGTTTTTACAACTATACATTTCCGTTTTAGGAAACACAGGCTCTATATTGTGTGGCAATCATGCCCCTTGACCAATACCTATAGGGAACATCAATATATTAGACTTCTTTCATAATTCATTGAGAAAGTTGGGTCATATTGAGTGTTTTTCGCCTAGCGAAAAATGTATCGAAATATGCAGCGCCCGGGTCTCGATATGAAGCCGAAAATGGCTTCTACTCGACCAGACAGCTAATTTAGAGTCTCGAATTATGAACGAGGTCTATTAAACATTTGATTGAATACTATGTAGGCGAATACCCCTTTAAAGCAAAGCCACAAAAAAAGGGCTGCAAAAGCAGCCCTTAAATCAACACTTAATTATCGCTTATTCTATTTTTACAAATCGTGTTGTAAACGAACGTTTATCAGCATAGAGAAGCCTTATAAAATATATCCCCTTCTCGAGCCCCTCCAGGTTAATTGTTTCTGTAAACGATCCCATCATCCATTCTCGTCCAGACAAGTCGATTATACTAATGTATTCAGGCTGAACCGCGCCGGATACAAGCTTAAGGGTGAGTTTATCTTTAACCGGATTTGGAAAAATACCTTCAATAAAGTCATGCGTTTCATCAATGCTCAAGCCGGGAAAGCTTAACACAGTTAAACTATCAGAAGCGATCGTATCACAACTAGCAATATAACCGTTCCCGGTAGTAAGACTTGGCCATATAACAAGGATATTATTCCCTATCCTGCATTGACCATATTTATAATAGATGGAAAAAGGAAACAATACACTGTCACCCGCATTAATATTAAGCGCTTGAATAGTATCATTTTGAAGAAAATGAATCCCAGTGGCAGAAGTATCAACCGAGGTCCTCAAATAACCATCTATAGTAACATTTGATGATCCACAGTTTTTTAGCCAGATGTTACAGCTAGAAGTACTACCCATAAATTGCGAGGAAGGCAGCCCGAAGATTTTACCATTTGCGCCAAACCCAATTGAAGGTTGCGCCTTTCCAACCAATACAATTGCTAAGAATACAATTGCTAATACTAGTGGCTTAATATGATTTGTTCTCATCGACATTTAGATAAAGATTTCTAAACACTAAAATAACAACATTTACGGGATAATTATTTCATATCTTTGAGTTTTCTTATGTGTTCAAATTAATATATTTGTAATAACTATTCCGCACTACTATGCATATTCTTCAAACTATCATCGGTTCCATGAACAAAGAAGACAAAAGAAACTTCAAATTGTTCATTAAACGAACCAACGATACCGGCGACCGAAAGGACGAAAAACTATTTGATCATATCAGCAAATCGTATCCTGAATATGATGAAACACTTATACAATACAAACTTTACAATAAAGAAGATAAAAACTCTTTGTACCAGCTTAAAAACAGGGTGTTGGAAGAAATTTCAAAAAGTATAATTGTGCAATATTACGATGAAGCACTTTTTAACAGTATACTTTATAGCATTTCATTATCACGTTTATTTTACTCCAAAAGCCTTGCAAATGTTGGCTTCTATTTTCTTGGCAGGGCAGAAAAAGCCGCATTAAAAAATGAATATTATGAATTGCTTGACCTTATTTATGGGGAGCTCATCAAGCTTTCCCACGAAACCCTGGAGATCAATCCTGAAGATTATATTGAGAAACGCAAAAAGAACAGGGAGAACATTGCCAAAATTCAACAGGTAGATGACCTGCTGGCTGTTTTAATATACAGGATCAAAACCACGCAACTTCTTTCTACCAAAGGAAACACAAAAATACTTGACATCCTGGAACAAACAGTTACCGACTTTTTAAAAGACAGATCATTAAAAAAAAGCCCCGCACTCAGGTTAAGAATATATCATGCACTTAGTAAAATATTATTACAGCGTGAAGATTATCCCTCATTGGAGAGTTATCTGGCAAAAACATACCATGAGTTCTTAAAAGAGAACTTTTTTAACAAAAGTAACCACGATACTAAATTGCAGATGCTCACTTATATAGTTAACGCAACTTTTCGAAATAACAAAACAGACCAGTCGCTAGCCTTTGCCGAAAAATTAAAACATGCCATGCATGAATATGGCAATTTGCTTTACGATAAGTATTTATTCTACTATTACAATTCTCTTATTATCAACTACTCCGTTACTGACACCGATAAGGCGCTCACCAAATTACAGGAAGCAAAGGAAAATCCTGTCATCAGTAAAAACCCTATGCAGGTCGCATTGATCTATCACAACTTGTCTTTGATTTATTTCGACAAAAAAGATTATAGATCATCACTTAAAAATTTATTGAAACACAAAATGGACGATAGCTTCAAAAAATTAGATGATGGATTTAAATTAAAAGTTTCAGTTGCCGAGATCATCATTCGCTACGAGCTCTCCGATCTTGAATTTATTGAACGATTAATAAAAAATATCAGAAATCAATTTCAGCGCCTGCAAAAAAACAATGAATACTCCCGTGATTTCAGTCTTATGAAGGTAGTCTCGTCAATGATAAAATATCTTGGCAGCAAAAAACAAAGAGAAGCCGAAAAACGGATCCAGGAATTTTTAGACAACTACTCGGATGAAAAAGCCAATGACGTGATCAATTACATCAATTGGTTAAAAGGAAAAAGATTATCAAAGGCTGCAGACTAAGCCATTACTTCGCTTAGCACATGATGCGACTTAACATCTTTGACTGTGCTGAGGTGGAGTTCGAAATAACTTACAATTGAGGTAAGCAACGACCTGCGCTCGGATGCAGGAACAGTCGTGTTCTGCAACTGCTCGTACGAGGAATTCATTAGTTTAAAAAAGTTTTTTCCATCCTTCTGATTGAGAAAAAATGGATGCGCCGGTTTATATTCTACAAATAAACCTTCCTGCATATCAAACCATGGAGAATCTTCACTAAACATTCCCTGCGGATAAAACCCGAGATGTATAGAAAGTTTTATCATAAACAACAGGTGGAAACTATTGTACTCCTCTTCTTTTACATCCAACACCTGTAGTGAACTATTGATGAAGTCAAATAATCCTTCATTTGATTCCTCTTCCCGAATACATTTGTAAAGGATCTCATTCAGAAAAAGCACCATGGAACTTTTTACCAGGTTGTATGGAATAGTATGATATGGATGCGGGCATTGTATTTCCTGCATATGATGCAATGTGTTTTTCTCTTTATGATTTACAGTTATCACAACATGGGACAGGGGTTGAAGCAAAGTAGTTTTTGTTTTGCTTTTTTTACTTCTGCCTGAAGAAACAATGTATGATTGCAGTCCGAATAACCTGGTGTATATTTTTGCAATAATGCTGCTATCGGAATAGCGAAATGTGTTAAGTACAATTCCTTCGGTGGAATGCAGCATGTTAGGGTCTATTTAACAGACTCTAATTTACAAACAAAATTTTTGTGATGAATGTTTTTGACCCGTCTTCATTTGAACAAAATACCATGTATACACCGGTACTTGCTCTTTTGCCCTCGAAGTTTTTGCCGTCCCATATAGCCTGTCCGCCTAGCGCTTTGGTTGAATAAACCAGTCCGCCATTTATATCGGTTATCTTTACACTTGCATCCTTAACAAGCCCCTTAATTGCAATGGTGCCTTCATAATCTTCACGAACTGGATTAGGAAAAGCATAAACATCGGTGAATTCATCCAAACCATCTGTTGCGGTGGCCCTGTATGAAACAATCCCTTTCGCAGTACCAAAGAATACATCACCAGTTGTTCCGTCAATGGAAATGCAATTTACTTCATTCGATAATAGCGGACTGTTAGCCTCTGTAAAATGCAGCACTTGTTCGGTACCATCAGCGGAAATTAAAAATACACCTGCATTTTGCGTTCCTATCCATTTACGGTTTGCACCATCAATAGCAATTGATTTAACTGTTTCAGTTTCCAGCAAAAGCTGCACGTGGCCATCCTGCTCAATTTTTATTTGCTTTGAATCCCATTCGCCTCCAGAAAAAATTGCGTCGGAAGAATAAAACACTGAAATGCCCTTATCGGTACCTATCCATATTTCTCCATCCTGGTCCTCCGCCAAACAATACACGGCAGCGCTTGGTAAATCCCCCTTACCTACCCCCATGCCCACCTTTTTAGTGTTGTTATTATTTGGCTGCGCAAAATTTCCAGCATCATAATAAACAAGTATACCACCCCCGGGAAGTATTATCCATTTTTGCTGTGTACTTGTAACAAGTATATCTGCAATGGTACTACTGCCGTTTATACCAAAAGAAGTGAAATCAAATGTTTGCCATGTACCATTGGCTTTTCTTACTGATAAACAATTACTCACATTACCATTTGAAACCCATAAATTTCCAGATGCATCCATTGCACTCCCCGCAATACCAAGCCAGCCACCAGGTCTAGGAGTTAATGTACTATTTGCTTCATTATAAAGGTGGGTAAGCACACCATTACTAAACTCCAATAGTCCTCCGCTATATGATGATGCATATACATGCTTACTGTTATTAGGATCGATAGTAATATCCAGAATATCAAAAAGCGAATCCATGCTTGCTGCATATTGATCACCATAAATTGTTTTCCATTCACCACCTATATAAGTAGAAACCCCATCGCGGTTAAATAAATTATGAAATGCATCTCCTACTCCACCCGGTGCACACCATAGCTCGCCATTAGCAACTTGCATTGCATAAACATTTGAAGAACGTGGACCATTAGGTGCATGACGCTGGCCTGTGATATCCGTTATTGTCTTTACCAATGTTAAATTCCTGTCAGCGATCCATATTGAATTCGATGCATCTACCACAGCTTCCTGCGGCCTGCGGTCATTTGAATAACCATAGTTATCTATAAACCTTACACGGTTAAGCGTATTGTCGTATACAATGGTATACCATTCGCAACACACAAGCATTTTATCATGATGCACCCTGATGTGCTTTGTCCCATCTTTCACAATACTGGTTCCATCCAAAAATTTATTCCACTGCATTGATGTAGGATTATAAGTAAAAACAGTGTCCTCTAAATATGCTCCGTTGGTAAGATTTTTTGAAAAGTTTGTTATGACCTTGCCTCCAAAAAAAACAATTGAATTATACGCTCCAACCGGAACACCATTCATTTTTGTCCATGATCCAAAATAAATAAGGTTAGGATTGCTCAACGCCGCTGTATATACACCACCCTCGGTAGCCGCGTAAATATTTGTTCCGTCTGTTGTAACGTCATAAACATTTATGAATGCGCCATTGGGGCCAATCTTGTAAGTATCCTTTACTTCCTTTTTTTCTGTATCAATAACCACTATACCAAAACCACAAGCCAGGTACGCATATTGATTTAAGAAATAAATATTGTTAATGCTTTTATCCCCCAAATCCTGCTCGCGTTTTATATCTGATAAATTATAGATTGCATTGTCCTTTATAAAATCAATATTCCCGTTTTTATAACCGATAACAAGTGTATTATTATAATGATTATACGCCACCCTGCTGATAGCAATATCTGAAAGGCCGGTAACTTTTGATAAGCGCTCTATAGAATAATCCTGTTCATTTACGGTGAAGAAACCGCCTGAGGTTGCACAATATACTTTACCGCCGCCTTCGGTTACAGATATCCCGTTTTCATAGGGCATATGCGCCCTCCATTGACCAATAGCCAAGGGCTGAGCAAAGGAACAAATTGAAATAAATATGGAAAAAACGAATAAAATCGCTTGTTTAAAAAACCGCATTTTTTGATCTATGTAAGCTAAACTAAAATTAATCGAATTTATTGTACGAACCCAATCTATTCAACCGAAAAAAGAGGTGAATTTTAAAAATCCGGCTTATATACTACGATTTTTATATCATCAACATTTATTCTCAGTTTGCTTTTGTTCCATACATAAACAGAGATCTTATCATCAGGATCTATCCACGTCATTTTTTTTATGTGAGCTAATTTGTTCCAATTCCACTTATCAATATAAAAGTCCTTTAACATTACTGACTCCCAAACCTTCACTTTTTTATCATCCTCTACAACGATAACCAGCATGGCCTCGCCGGGATCAATGGTTTTAAATTTTAGATCGACATACAAATAACCCTTTTGTAAATCTGTAAAATCCGCAAATGTTGAAACAAATGTTGGACTGTAATCCTTTGTTTTATTGATCAAACAACTATTTGGAGGAGATACAAAAAAAGATGTATCAATAAAATCAGCATTATAGCTCCAGAATTTCCTTTTCCCTTCAAAATTGTTTTTGCTTTCCATTTCGATCTCATCAGTTTTTTCTTTCGAAAAACAAATGTATCCTGCGCCATTTCCATTCCACACCGAATCTATCGTGGGGTATTTGTTTTTTATAAGGTATCGTACATCTTGGGGCTCATAAGTATTCGTCCAGGCCAGCACAAAGTAAGGCGTTTTACTTTTTTCGATTGCATGGACCAGCTCTCCCCTATCACGCTGATCCCATAAATTGTTAAACAACACAGTATGAGCGATAGAATCCTTAGGGAGAGAAAGAAAAATATTCGGATCATCGGTGTTCGCGATCATCGTAATATCATTAGGGTTTATTCTTGCTGTAAGATCCCGGCATTGAGCAATTGTTTCTATCAAAGCGCTTTTCTTTTCATTCTGGTCATCTGTGCGATGGCGTATAACTAAAATAAACGACATCAATAAAGAGATACCAATAAGCGCGACAAGCAAATATTTGCCTAAGGCACGGTTTGATTTATAATATTTTACAATAAGAATCACCAACAAAACAAGTGCAACGAAATATGAAAATATCAGAGCCGCTATAAATGGTTTATTGGAATAAATAAATCTTACTTCATGTTCACCCGGAGGCAGCACCACCGACATAAATAAAATATTAGAAGTAAAATGTTCAACAGGCTTATTATCGATCAATACTTTCCAACCGTAATAATCCGACTGCATTAAAGTAAAAATGGCAGAATCTTTAGTTATGGTTTTTGTGATCACCTCATTGGGCACGAATGAAACGGGAATAACTTTATCATCGGCACTCATTGAAAACTCAGTGTTTTTCAACTGATCATATGTATCATCATCGACTAAAACAAAAGCTGGTGTAGCACTCTCCCCCCTGTCGGTTGGAAGTCCCCGAATCGGACGCACATCATCACTTAAATAAACAAAAGAATTTTTTAATACCTGATCTCTAAAGAGCGGGAAACCAGCAAACAACTCATTGTATTGTTCTAACCAGAATGATGTATAACCATCGAATGAAATTTGCTTTCTGAAAATATTTGCGTTACGACCTAGCCCGGGCAAAGCAGCAGCCGGATCAGTATTCCGCTCTATAGATCGCATAGCGGGAAGCGGAAAGCCCGATGGAAGCGTTGATATCGTTTGTCTTACTTCACTTGGCTTTACATTAGAAACACCGGTATAATAAATATTAAATTGTACGACCAATATCATTTCCACTGCTACACAAACAACAAAAAAATTCTTTTTGCCTTTTAAGAGCGCGTATCCTGCTAATAATAATATTACAAACTGAACAACGGCCTGAATAAATATATGTTCAAAAATTGTTGAGTTTTCTAATGTTCCAAACAGGTCATGAAAAATATTCTTAAAGCTAAATTGCGCAACATAAATATGCACGTATGAATACACAAACAATCCAAGCAATGAAAGGGATACTAAAGCTAATCCTGTGATAAGCACTTTCTTGTTGACCTCATTCTGAATTGTTAACTGAAACTGTTTTGTCGCAATCGGAACAAACGTGAGCAGGGTAAAATAGCTGAATATACTTGGGAAGCGGAACAGGTTGAGCAATGGAAAGTATCGGAACAGGACTTCCCTCACCGGCGTATATTCTCCCAATGAAGCAATGAGCGCAATGGTTCCAAAGCCCAGAAATATTTTTTCTTCCCCGCTTTTTTTTCTGAACAAGGCTGCAAAAATAAACACCAACACAGTAAGTCCTAAATAAGTATTGGCCATAGAAATATCAGTGGCAAAAAATTCATTCTTCTTAACTATCGCGAATGGAGTGAGTAGTGAAATAAGACTTTGTGGTGATAAAGGATTAAAATTCGCCACCTCCAATGTCATTCCCGAGATTCGATTTGCATAGGGCAACAATTGGTAAAGAACAATTAACACAACGGAACTAAGGGCTACAACAGTGACAAGAAGCACTGAATTAATTTTTAGCGATTGAATTACTGCAGCCCTGTTTTTTTGTTTGATATTATTGATCAGCTCATTTACAAAAAGTGCAAACAATAAATATCCTGTAATGATTGTAAACGCCTGGTATCCTCCGGTGATCAATAAAAACAAAAACAATGCAGCGGCAGGTAAATGGCGAAAGCTATTGCCTTTAATTAATTTCATGTATTGCACCACTACGTGCGGCACCCATGCAGCGCCAACAATAAGTGTGAATGATTGCACATGTCCTACCATAAAACCGGCAAGCATGTATACTATCCCGGCATAAAACGCCGCACTTTTTCCCACTTTTAAAAAAGAACTTAGCCTGTACATTCCGCATCCACCCAGCCATATGTAAAAAATAAAAAGAAAATGTAATGTGTAATTATTGTACCCTATGGTGTAACCAATAATAAGTTGTTCTAAATACCAAAACGGATATTGCAGATCGGCATAGATCGGATAACCCATTTGCTGGTAAGGATTCCAGAGCGGGAGGTAATTGTTTTGCAAAGCTTCGCTAACGTAATATCTCCAGGGCAGCACCACATCTATCATATCCCATTTTAAGCTATTGTGCAGCAATGCAATTTGCCAATAGCCAATAATGGCAACGAGCAGCAACAATACCTGCGGAGGAATACGGGAGATAAACTGTTTAATCACAATAAAAAATAGGTTTGCTAAAATAGAAACCTGAAGCCTCGCAAGATTGAACCCTTACAATGCTTTTATTTTCTCTGTGATCCCGAAGGGAGTCGAACCCCCAACCTTTGGTTCCGGAAACCAACACTCTATCCAGTTGAGCTACGGGACCTGCAATATAAAATTACGAAAATATACCTTTACTTAATTTGTTAGCATATTGTTAGATTTTGATAAAACTCGGGGGTTTCATCAGTTTCTGGTCAAAACTATGACCCATTTGTAATAATAGAAGAATTTGGTTTTAATATAGTAAAAGAATCTATCCATATTTGTTCCATTAAAATATTTCAGATCAATAAAAATGAAATCAAAAATATTAATAATCGTCGTTCTCTTATGTGGTTTATTTTCCTGCACCACTGATAAACGACTTTATACAACAGGTTACAATATTCAATGGAATAAAAAACATGCGGAGCAGTCCTTCGTAAATAAAACTGAATTAACGAATGATCTAAGTGCATCAACCAATGACAATACGGTAATAGTAAAACACGAGAACTTTATTCTGAACAAGATTGATTCTCAAGAAGATGGTATTTTAATCGGTCAAAATGAACAAGCACCTTTTAAAGGTGACACAACCACAACACCAGATAATATAACTATACCTCCCGGAAAAGCGCTTATTTATATAATAAGGCCAAACCCAATGACAGGCATCACATCATTTAATGTTTATTGTGATAAAAAATTTATTGGGAAGACTTCAATTGCTACCTATTTGTACACCATCCAAGATCCTGGTAAACATTTGTTTGAATCAAATACTTTTCAGAATGATAGTTATATTGAGCTTGATGTTGAGGCGGGAAAGGTTTATTATCTGGAACAAACTGCCGGAATGCTTTTTAGAATAAAACAGTTAGATGAGGAGAAAGGAAAGAAAAAATTAAATAAATGCTCGTTGGCTCAAAATCGTGTTCAGGAACCTACAGATAATATTATTGAAAACAAACCAGCGCCTTCGCCCAATACGCAAGATCCAAAACCAGCAAACAACAAATGGATTTTGCCAGTGCTTTTTTTATTATTGGGGTTCAGCATTTTAGGTGCCATTTTCCTGTCCAATAGTTAGGATGGTCAAACAAATTTACGTTTGGAAATATTAAAAGATAATGTTCGCAGTATTTTTACCTCTCAAACAATAACCTCTTCCCCTTTACTTCTTCATTGAATGCTCCGTTTGAATAGGCCAAATGCCCGCTTACGAAAGTATGGGAAACACTGGAATTAAAGCGCTGGCCCTCAAAGGGCGACCATCCGCATTTATAAAGCAGGTTAGATTTACGTACTGTCCATGGTTTATTAAGATCAACAAGAACAAGATCCGCATGATAACCTTCGCGGATGTAGCCGCGCTTTTCTATCTGGAAACAATCAGCAACTGCATGACTCATTTTTTCGACAATTTTTTCGAGAGAAAAAATTCCATCGTGATGTAACTCCAACATAGCTACTAATGCATGCTGCACTAATGGTCCGCCTGAAGGAGCCTTGGTATAAATCTGTTGTTTTTCATCCAAGGTATGCGGTGCATGATCAGTAGCAATTACATCAATTTTATTTTCGAGTAAGGCGTTTCTTATCGCATCCCTGTCTGACTTTTGTTTAACAGCCGGATTCCATTTTATAAAATTTCCTTTCGACTTATAATCTTCATCCGTAAACCATAAATGATGAATACAAGCTTCTGCAGTTATTCTTTTTTCTTTCAGAGGCTTAGTATTATCAAAAAGCGATAACTCTTTTGCAGTGCTAATGTGTAAAATATGTAAACGCGTATTGTGCTTTTTAGCCAGCTCCACCGCAAATGAGGATGACTTGTAACATGCTTCTGCATTCCTTATGAGAGGATGCGCAGTTACAGGAATATCATCGCCGTATTTTTTTTTAAACTCTTCAACATTATTCTTTATTGTCTCTTCATCTTCACAATGCGTAGCAATGAGTAATTTGCTCTTCGAAAAAATTGCTTCGAGTACTTCTTTTCTGTCTACCAGCATATTGCCGGTAGAAGACCCCATAAATATTTTAATGCCGCAAACATCGCGCGGATTTGTTTTTAATACTTCATTGATATTATCATTGCTTACTCCCATAAAAAAAGAATAATTTGCCAATGATCTTTCTGAAGCTATCTTGTATTTCTGCTCTAACAAATTCTGGGTTAATGTATTTGGAACCGTATTGGGCATCTCCATAAAAGATGTAATACCTCCTGCAACCGCGGCTTTACTCTCTGTATATATTTCCGCTTTATGAGTTAATCCCGGTTCGCGAAAATGCACCTGGTCATCAATGCAGCCCGGAAAAAGATATTTCCCGTTAGCATCAATTGTTTCATCAGCAGGATCATTGATGAGTGAAGGTGAGATTTTATCAATGACACCATTTTTAACCAGTACATTTAATTTTGTGATCGCGCCTTCGTTAACTACGCTGGCATTTTTTATTAGATAGGATTTCACCAGAGGTTTGTTACTTGCTTATGTTCTTGAAACGCATTTTTAATACTCCCCAGAATGCTTCTTTAAATATTTTTGTGCTCATTTTAGAAATCCCCTCTACTCTGTCAATAAAAGTGATAGGCACTTCCGCTATTTTAAATCCTAGCCTCCAGGCGGTATATTTCATTTCTATCTGAAAAGCATAACCCATAAATTTTATTTCATCAAGGTTAATGGTCTCCAATACTTTTCTTTTATAACATTTGAACCCCGCAGTGGTATCGCTCACAGGTATCCATAGTACCATTCGTACATACACAGATGCAAAGTATGACATCATTATCCTGCCTAAGGGCCAATCTTTTACTTTTCCTCCCCTGGTGTACCTCGAACCAACTGCCACATCCGCACCTTTTACACAAGCCTCCCTCAAACGTATAAGATCCTCCGGATTATGGGAAAAATCAGCATCCATCTCAAAGATATAATCATAACTATTTTTAATGGCCCACTTAAATCCATGAATATAAGCCGTTCCCAGGCCCAGTTTCCCTTTTCGCTCCTCAATAAAAAGTCTTCCCGGAAATTCCTGCTTAAGGCTTTTTACCAAAGCCCCTGTACCATCAGGAGAATCATCATCAATAATTAAAATATGGAACTGATGCCTTAAAGAAAAGACCTTTCTGATCATCTTTTCGATATTCTCAATCTCGTTATAAGTAGGAATTATTACTACGCTATCAGGCACTTATGGATTGTTTTTGCTAATATAGTTTTTGATCAATTATAACACAATAAAGTTAACAATCTTTAACAGAAACTTAAGGCAATATATTTATTTGAATTATTAAACCTCGTAAGCCCTTTTTTAGTAACTTAAATACCCAATTTCAGAGTATTGGAGTTAAACGATGTGTATCCCCAACATATTACTTAGAAAAAAAATATTTCATCCAGGGCTTTGGATTTTTTTCATTTTTACTATCCATGCCTTCCCTCTTCAATTGCATTCACAAAACATAATAGGATACCTTGAGCTTGCGGGCAGGGCTAAAAAAGATGGCAAGGACCTTTCAGGCGCTAAAGTAACGTTATATAAAAACGGGATGTTTGAAAATGAAGTGATTACTGGGAAAAATGGAAAATTTAAATTTTATATTGATTACGGTTACGATTATAAAATAACTTTTAACTATACCAATTGCGTTGAAATGTTTGTACGTGTATTCGGCAAGATCCCGAAAGAATACTATCACATTATGCCCTATTACGATTTGGGAGAAGTACCTTTTTTCGAAAACAATAACACAAACATTAACCTTGACAAATATAAAGAACCTTTCACAAAAATTGTTTTTGATGGCAAGAGCCTTTTCATTGACGATGACTCTTACCTTGACGCATTTGTAAAGGATATTTATGTTGATCCGCTTAAAGAAGCACAAGCTGAAGCGGAACGTATAGGGAAAGAAAAATCGGAACAGCGGGCAAAGCGCGAGGCTTTAGAGCGTGCTAAAGAAGAGCAGCGGATAAAAGAAGAATTATTGGCTGCAGAAGCAGCGGAAACTAAAGCCAGGGAAGACGAACTTGCGAGGTTAAAAGAAGAGCAGGAAAAACTCGCAGAGCTAACCGAGCAAGCAACACAATCCGTTAGCTCTGCCGATGTTAAACTTTTACAAGAAAAGGAAGCAAAAGCAAGACTTGAGCAAAAGAACAAATCCATTAAAAATGATTTTGAAAGTAATTTACTCGAGATAGTAGCATCAAACGAAAGGCTGGATGAAATGATGATCAAAAAAGCGCTGCCCATTGCCGAATCAAATTCAACAGTAGAAAAAATGAGGCTCCAGGCTGAATTAAAAAGCAAGGCCGAGTTTATAAGGGAGCAAGACATGTACCTCGAAAAAAAGAAACTCTTGAACCTCCAGATAAAAAGAAGCGGAGAGAAGAAATTGCTGGAGGCAGCAGCCGTTGCAGAACGAACCATTAAAATATCGATGCAAAAAGAATTGCCCAAAACCAATAAGTACAAAAAAAGCCCCACTTTTAACATTGCAGTGAATTATGAAGACGAGTGGCTAAAAGATACCAAGACAACTACCATAACTTTGAGCAATGGTATTTACGTTTACAAAAAAGAAACGTACGTTTGGGGAGCCGAATATTATTATAAGAACGAAGAAGAAATCACTGTTGATGCTTACAAAAAAGAAATGATAAATTACCAGGTAAATTAATGGCTAATAAAAAATATATATTTATCCTTTGCAGCTTGTTGTGCAATATTATTTTAGCACAAACCAGCAGTTTTATTTATTATGGTTTTGAAGAAGGGCTTACTACCACACATATACAATCCATTGAACAAACTTCAGAAGGAAGTTTGCTGATAGGAACGATTTCGGGTGTAACAAAATTCAACGGACAAAACTCCATTCAATACACAAAAAATGACGGGCTTGCGGAAGATTGGGTAACCACGACCTTAAACGATAAAAGTGGAAGCATATGGTTTGGCCATTGGGCAGGAGGAGTTTCGAGATACATCGAAAAAGATAAAAAATTTGAAAGTCTTGAATTAGAAAAATACACACGTTTCAGAAAAATTACCTGCCTGGCAAAAGACAATGCAAATCGCCTGTGGATAGCAACCGAAGGAGCAGGTATTTTGATCTTTGATATTGATTCCAATAAACTTTTTTCTATTACCAAAACCAACGGACTAAGAACAAATAATTTTTATGCCGTTTGCCAGGACAATAAAAATAATATGTGGCTGGCAAGTGATAGCGGCATCGTAATCTACGATTCAAATATAAATTTTGAATCAAATTCTGCCTACACGATCATTGACGAGAATAAAGGTTTGCCCACCAATCACATTACTGCTCTTACTCTTATTAACCAGGATGAAATGTGGATCGGGACAGCTGATTCGGGTATAGTAGTATTGAATGTACCCGACAAACTGAGCCTTAAAACTTCATCAAGTCCATTATTCAAACCAATACTATTTTCGAAAAGCAATGGGCTTAGCTCCAACTTTATTGAAAAAATTATTGAGGATGCTAAAAAAAATATCTGGATATCCACAACAGGCGGCGGGGCAATTAAAATAGTTCCTTTTGCAAGTACAGATCGTTATGAACGGATCACGAATTCACAAATCTATATCTATAGTACCAAGCAAGGGCTCAATTACTTTAACGTAAAAAAAATAATTCAGGACCGCGAAGGAAATATATGGATAGGAACTGAACTTGGACTTAACCAATATCGTGGTGACAAATTTCAAACCTTTACGGTCAATGATAGTATTGCCAGCAACCTTGTTTGGGCAGTTACAGCAGATGCCACCGGTAACATCTGGCTGGGCACCAATGAAGGCGTTTCAAAAATTTCTTTTGTCACATCTAAAGAAGGCGGAAAAGTAAGTCCCCAGGTTAAAAACATTACTTACAAAAACGGATTACCGAGTAACGTTGTACTGGCGGTTCATGAAGACAACTATGGAAACATGTGGTTTGGAACTGCATACGGAGGCGCCTGCAGATTAAAAAAGGGAAGCAATGTAATTGAAGTCTTTAATACTTCGTCGGGATTAATGAGCGATGCTGTTTATTCGATCGCCTCCGACAACAAAGGATCTATTTGGTTTGGCACTAAGGAAGGGGCCAGCTGCCTTGATCCGCTCAACGGCAAAGTAAAAAATTACACTACCCGCGATAGCCTTGGCGGAAATAATATATATAGAATATATAAAGACAGCAAGGGCAGATTATGGTTTGGGGCATTGGGAGGAGACCTATCTGTTTTTGATGGAGTAAAATTTAAAAAATTCGGACCAGAATCTGGAATCAAGCACCGGTTCATTTTATCAATAACGGAAGATAAAAGCGGAAACATATGGTTTGGAACATATGGCGGTGCAATATACATGTATGACGGACATACATTTACAAATAAAAATACAGTTAAGCATGAGTTATTTAAAATTCCTTTTTCAATTGTATCTGATGAAGAAAATAACCTTTGGATAGGCACGAGAAGAGGCTCGGCAAAATATAATTCAGGAACAAACATATTTACCAGTTATGGAAAAGAAGAAGGTTTTCCTGCTGCCGAATGTAACCCCAATGCGATATGCCGAGACAAGCAAGGAAATATCTGGTTCGGAACTACAATGGGCGTTGTGAAATACAACTCTGGTGAGGATTTAATAAATAATGTTGAACCAACTGTTTCGCTTACAGGCCTAAAATTATTTATGAAAGATGCTTCATTCCCGGAAGACGGAAAATTTGCGCACAACGAAAATCACTTATCATTTAGTTTCGTCGGGATTAGCTTAACGACACCGAAAAAAGTTAAATACTTATATAAGCTCGAAGGCTTTGACAGTAAATGGTCACCCGAACCGACATTGCGTAATGAAGTGGTTTATTCAAATTTACCTCCAGGGAAATACACCTTGCTGGTGAAGGCATTTAACGACGACGGCATAAGCAATAAAATTCCGTTGCGATACCAGTTTTCAATTTCACCACCGTTTTCGCAAACCGCAGTATTCTATGTGATCATGGCGGTGTTCATTGTGTTCTGTTTGTATGGAGTTGATCGAGTGAGAAGGAAAAATGTATTGAATGAAAAACAAGGCCTTGCGGAAAAAGTAAAATCGCTTACAAAAGAAAATAAAGAACTACAGAGGAAATTAAATGGGGAGCCTGCGGCAGAAGATGGTTCGGCGGGCGATAAAGAGTAGCCGGGTGGGTCAGTTCGAGCCTGTCGAGAACAGTGTGTTAGATTTTGTTTGAATGAAGACGATGTATGTATACATACTTGAATGCTCCGACAAAACTTATTATACCGGAGTAACAAACAATTTAGAAAAACGCCTCATCGTTCATAAGAGAGGAATCAATCCTGACTCATATACATACAAGCGGAGACCTATTAATTTAGTTTATCACGAAATATTCAATGATCCAATGGCCGCAATTCGTTTTGAAAAACGCATAAAAAAATGGTCTCAGAAAAAGAAAAAAGCTTTAATCTCTGGGGACTTGGATTCGTTGCCAGAACTCTCAAGAAGTAAAACAACAGAATCGAAATAAAGGCTCTCACACCTTCTCGACAGGCTCGAAGTGACCGTCCCCTACACTTAGATTCCCAGACAACCAAACCTCATACCGCGCACACAAACACCTTACTCTCCTTATTGTCCTTTAAAGAGAAAAGCGATTTTAAATTTACGTTAGCGACAATATAATTGGTGCGTTCGGATTTATATTCTTCTTCGATAGATACTATCTCAATCCCTTTTAACTGATCCTTGCTTTTAAAACGAATGTATACTTTGATGGGAAAATTATTATCAAGAAAATTCTCTGCATTGTAGTCCCCGTTAAGTGCTTTCCTGATCTTACTTAATTTTTTGTACTCGTAACGGTAATTATATGTAAGCGCTGAAATATCTGACAATACTGCACTTCCTGTAGGGTGACTACCCGCACCTTTTCCAACCAAAGTCTGCTTACACGAAAAAGCACCTTCCACTTCAACAGCATTATATTCATACAATACATTATAAAGATCGTCCTGCTGATTCACAAAATGCGGCATTGCGTATACACGAAATTTATCGTCCGATTTATATCCGGTACCTAGCATTTTTATTCTCAACCCCTTTTCCTTGGCATACACAATATCATCATAAGAAATATTCTGAATACCGAGATTCAATACTTGCGCTGGCTTTAATATCAAACCAAAAGAGTGCACCGCCATTAAACAAGTTTTGTAAAGCGTATCGAATCCTGCAACATCCAGCCAGGGATTGCTTTCTGCAAATCCATTTGCTTGTGCTTCTTTTAATATTTCATTGTAATCCTTATTCTCCAACTCCATGCGAGTGAGAATATAATTGCATGTGCCATTTAAAATTCCCCTAAACCTGCTTAGTAATTCATTATCATAATACTCCTCCAGGTTACGCAAAATCGGAATACTACCTCCAACCGAACCTTCGTAGATAAGCGAAACATTATTCTCCTGTTGAATTTTATAAAGTTCTGCAAAATTCTCCGCAAGCATTTTTTTATTCGCGGTAACAACGTTTATTCCGTTGCACATTGCCTCTTTCACAATTTCAAAAGCTTCATCGGCATTGTCGATTAGCTCTACTATCACATCCAGTCCTTGTCTTTTTAATATATCCTTTTTGTCATAGGTAAAATACGACATATCTATTTTACGCTGTTTACCCTTATTCTTAACACATATCTTATCAATACTGGCCTGCAATCCCTGCGAATGATTCAACACATCATACAAACCTTGTCCAACACAGCCAAACCCAAACAGTCCAATTGAAATTTTTTTCTCGTTCATAATTTATTTTTCTTCAGCGTAAATCTACTACCATATATTTAAATACAACTAACAAAAGAACACAGTTATTACAAGTGTAATCCGCATTCATCTTTTGATCTATTCGCCCAGCGCCCCTGCCTTCCTTTGCCTTTAGCAGTACAATGTATGCAACCAACTGAACTGTATCCTTGCTTTAACAAAGGATGTTCCCGCAAATTATTCTTTTTAAAATAATTTTTCATTTCAGCTTCTGTCATGTCAATGATCGGGTGAAATTTTAACATGTCACCGCTATTGTCAAATATTTCCAACCGTTTTCTATGAGGTGTTTGCCATGCCATAAGTCCTGACACCCACACATCATAATTACCTTTTATTTTTTCAAGCGGCTCTACTTTGTTTATTGAGCAGCACATATCCGGATCCTTCTTCCATGTTTGATCCTGCAGAGTGAATTTATTTTTCCAATCCTCGGGTAATATCTCCTTTACATTTAATTTTAATGATTTAATAAGCTCATTTTTATAACCAAGTGTTTCAGAAAAGTGATATGTAGTATTTAAAAAAAAAATCTCCTGATCGGGATTTATCTTTTTAAATAAATGGATCAACAATACAGAGGATGTTCCAAAAGAAGAAGTAAAAAGTATATTCTTAAAATCTTTATAAAGTTCTTCCACTCTCCTTTCGGGAGATAGAGATTCATACTTCTTGTTCAACTTCTCCAAATCCATATATACTGCAAATATACCAAACCACCGGCTAATATGTCTTAATTAGCCTCCTCTTTACTCAATAAAATTTCCGTCGCTTCATTCAGCTTTTTGACCTTAAAACTAAAATCTCCCTTTAATTTATCCCTTAGGCGATTAAGACTATTTATACTTACCAATATATCGTCAGTAATATATTGCTGAAGGTACTCTCTTAACCGCTTTGCCAGTGTGGGTGATTTTCCATTGGTAGATATGGCAATTTTCAAATCACCTTTTGTAACAATAGATCCCAGGTAAAAATCGCACAGATCAGGGGTATCGGCAACATTAATTAAAACCCCTCTTTTTTCCGCAACCAATTTTATTTTTTTGCTTAAATCTCTAATGCCTGTGGCAGAGATGGCGATCTGAACATTTGAAAAATCATCTTCAACAAATTCTCTTTGATGAATTACCAGGTTTCGGGTATACTGGGCTATCTCCAATATACTGTCCAACACTTTTGGAGCAACTAACTTTATTTTTACATCGGGACAATTATTTAATAAGGCCGTTACTTTTTCAAGTGCTATGTTTCCACCACCTATGATGAGAACCTGTTTGTTATCCAGTTTTAGGAAAACAGGAAACAACGTATTTGTTTCGTTCCACATTTTAGTTAAAATTATAATTGAAAAGTTGAATTAATTTATTGTCGTCCGCCTTACCTGATAAAACCGTTTTTGAAATTTTCCCCACCGTGCTTGCCGAAAAATAAGGATGAAGTTTTACCACATCACCGATAATAATAATCGCGGGTGCTTCAATTTTTTCCTCTTCAACAGTTTTTACAATATTGCTGATGGTTCCTAAAGCAATTTTCTCATTGGGTAACGATCCGTTTTGAATAACAGCAACAGGAAGATTTTTTTTTCCTTGACTTGAAAACAACTGCGTTATTTCTTTCAATTTACCCAGTCCCATTAATACAACAACCGTCGCATTGGAGCGAGCCGCCTGAAAAATATCATTCGAAAGTGCACCGCTGCTGGTAGTAGCTGTAATCACCCAAAAACTTTCTGACAGGCCCCTGTGTGTAACGGGTATTCCTTGTAGACCCGGGACCCCTATCGAACTTGAAATTCCGGGAACAACCGCTGTTTCAATATTAAAGGCATCAGCATATTTTATTTCTTCCCCTCCCCTGCCAAACACGAATGGATCGCCGCCTTTTAATCTTACCACATGGCCATATGTAAATGCAAAATCAACAATGAGTGTATTTATCTGATCCTGTGTATACTCATGAATATTTTTTCTTTTTCCCACAAATATTCTTGGCACATGCGGTGGAACATATTCCAGCATTTCCTTGTTCACTAAGGCGTCGTACAATACAACATCCGCAGATGCTAATGTTTTAATTGCTTTTACAGTGAGTAATTCAGGATTACCGGGACCTGCACCTACAATTGATAGTTTCGGATATATTTTCTTTAGTGTCTTCATTTTGTTCAATATTAAATTTTTGTTAATACTAATTCTGCTCTTTTTATTTTTGCGGCCTTAATAAATTCTGTCGCTTCACCTAAATATTCTTTTGCAAAACTTTCTGAAGGAACATCCTTATTTATTTTTAAAACCACATCTTTAAATTTCCCGCTTGTCAATTCCCATTTTTCGAAATGCTTATCGAACTCGTCAATGATCATATTGTGAGTATTACAATTCACGTCCTTTCCAAGCAGCAATGCTTTCGCAACATTTACAAAAACCGAATAAGAGTGGTAGATGGAATCCGCAAATGCCTTGTTCCTATAGGCTTCAGCTGCTGATTGCAATTTCTCTTCAGCTTCAAACACAATCGTTTCAACCAGATCTATTACAACACCGGCACACTCCCCTACTCCAATAGCTGTTTGGAATTCCGCTGAATGTCCCCAGTCGATTAACTCGTTTTCGCTCAGCGTAACTGCGTCTGCAAGCGGTTTTAACAATTGATAAAAATAATTTTTACCTTTCCTTTCATAGAACGAGTTAAAACTTTCACCACCTTGTGATTCATTTTCATATTCTTTAAGAATTGTCCTTAATACTGCAGGGCCTCGCTTACTCGGGAATTTAATTATTTTTTCAGCAGCCTTCCCTTCACCATTCCCCAGTACACCCCCGCCTAATAGTAACTGCAATGCGGGCACCACTTTTGTTCCGGCTTTTAATGAGCTTCCATGAAAACCTATTTGCGCCATCCCATGCTGGCTGCAGGAATTCATACAGCCGCTTATTTTTATTTTGATATCCTGATCGTATACTAAATCCGGAAACTCATTATTGATCAATTCCTCGAACGCCAAAGCGGCACCAGTACTGTTTGATATTCCAAGATTACATGTATCTGTTCCGGGGCAGCTTGTTATATCAGCTGTACTACCTGCACCGGCTTTTGCAAAGCCTATTTTTTTCAGTTCGCTGTATACAGCGGGCAATGCTTCTTCCTTTACAAAGCGCAACAAAAAACTTTGACCCAATGTAATACGAATATCATCCGCTGCATAGGTCTCTGCAATTTTTGAAAACTTACGGGCGTTATCACTTGAAATGTTTCCAAGTGGCACCCTTACATGAACACCAAAATATCCTTTTTGTTTTTGTTCAATTACGTTACTTTTTTTCCATCTATTATATTCTTCGTCTACACTCACTTTAAAAGTTGTGTATACGCTTTCATCCTTCGCTTTCAAAAGATATTCAATGCTTGTTGCTTTATAAGCAATTGCAAAAGACTGAGTTTTGATCGCGATATATTCTTCCTTCACGAGCTCGATGAATTTTTCAAGCCCTAATTTTTGAACTAAATATTTTAACCGGGCCTTATTCCTATTTTGTCTTTCACCGTACCTATCAAATGTGCGTATTACGGCTTCTGTAAAAGGAATGATCCTATCCTCTTCTAAAAATTCATGCGCTGTTTTTGCAGGTATTGGCTGGGCGCCTAGGCCGCCACCGATCACTATTTTAAACCCTCTTATCTCACGGCCTTCCCTTATTAATATCTGTGGGATAAAACCAAGATCATGAATAAATGTGAGCGCATCATCATCTGCACTGGAAGAAAAAGCAATTTTTATTTTTCGTCCCAGCTCCTGGCAATGCGCGCTGCGTAAAAAATAACGAAACATGGCATCAGCATATGGACTAACATCAAAAGGTTCTTTAGGATCAATGCCCGCAATTGCAGATGCAGTAATATTTCTCACTGTATTTCCGCAAGCCTCTCTTAATGTAATATCATCCTGCTCCAGCTTTGCCCACAGTTCAGGAGTTCTATCCAGACTTACAAAATGTATTTGTATATCCTGGCGCGTTGTTAAGTGCAGGTTACCAGTAGAATATTCATCAGAAATATCAGCGATCTTAACCAACTGGCGTACGCTAAGTTTCCCATAAGGAATTTTTATTCTGATCATTTGCACACCGGTTTGCCTTTGGCCGTAAATACCTCTTGCCAAACGCAATGATCTGAATCTCTCATGATCAATGGTTCCATTGCGAAATTGAAATATCTTTTTTTCAAGATCAATAATATCTTTTTCTACCAATGGGTTTTCCAATTCTGTTCTGAAACTTTGCATATGTTTTTATTTTGTTGCGTTATAAATTCTGTACCATTCCTCGTTACTTAAATCAACTGCATAAGCGCTAGCCGCATTCCTGATCCTGTTTTTATCCGTACTTCCTATAATTGGTAATGCACCGAGTTTATACAACCAGGCTACTGCAGTTTGTTCAACATTAATGCTGTGTACTTTTCCTACTTCTGTTAATGCCTTACGTACTTTCACAGCTTTCTTATCCTTACCATTTAAAATTCTTCCTCCCGCCAATGGTGCCCATGCCATTGGTTTGCTGTACTGCTCTTTGATAAAATCAATACGGCCATCGTTAATTGCATTAGTTTGCAATAGACTTAATTCAATATGGTTGGTGACTATAGGCTGAGATAAATGTGATGCCAATAAGCGATGTTGAAAAACATTAAAGTTAGATACACCGATAAATTTTATCTTTTCACTTAACAAAAGGCTGGTAAGTGCGGACGCAGTTTCTTCTGCATTATACAAAGGGTCGTAATGTTCTAATAAAAAAATATCTATGTAATCTGTCTTTAATCGTTTTAATGATTCTTCCACACTTTTTGTAATGTGCTCTGCACCCAGATCATAATATTCTCCTTTTGCCTTCCCTGAAAATTTCCGGATCCCTGCCTTTGTAGAAATAATAACGTCTTCACGTTTAAATGATTTATTTTTTAAAGCAGCGCCAAACAGTTCTTCTATTTTTCCATTTAAATAATGATTACTGTGATCGAAGGTGTTTACACCCAATTCCAGATTATAATTAACAATGTCTTCTACTTTTTTAAGATTCGCCAATGCAGCAGTATCCCAGCGCCAGAATCCATAAATTGCTGCCGATACTTCCGGGCCCGATTCACTTAAATATATTTTTTCCATTTCTCGTTTTTATTTTTGAGGTCTCGACCGGATTCGAACCGGTGATGTGGCTTTTGCAGAGCCATGCCTTACCAACTTGGCTACAAGACCATTTTTCTTTCTTCCCGATTTTACCCGGGAAGAAAGATTTTTTAAATATTTGGTTGAGGTGTTACTCTCAAGTATGATTTTACCTCTTTAAATCCTTTCGGGAACTTTGCAGGAATATCTTCCGTTTTAATAGCCGGTATTACTACCACATCTTCGCCTTGTTCCCAATTAGCGGGTGTTGCCACACTGTAATTAGCCGTAAGCTGCAATGAATCTATCACACGAAGTATTTCGTTGAAATTTCTGCCGGTTGATGCTGGATATGTGATCAACAGTTTTACTTTTTTATCAGGTCCAATAATTACTACCGAACGTACTGTGAATTTATCTGAAGCATTTGGGTGAACAAAACCATACAGTTTTGATACTTCAAAAATCGGGTCGGCAATAATGGGATAATTAACAGTAGTGTTTTGTGTTTCATTAATATCCTTTATCCAATTGATATGCGATTCTACCGGATCAACACTTAACGCAATTACTTTAACTCCTCTTTTATCGAACTGTGGTTTTAATTTTGCCACGCTGCCCAATTCTGTTGTGCAAACAGGTGTGAAATCTGCAGGGTGAGAAAACAATACGGCCCAACTG
>Ga0163149_10001970_pt1 | contig 25514 bp, 44 predicted proteins | sample OliLakLV19MP5G1_FD_148604 | JGI IMG/M metagenome (GOLD analysis project Ga0163149, IMG submission 148604) | Freshwater microbial mat bacterial communities from Lake Vanda, McMurdo Dry Valleys, Antarctica - Oligotrophic Lake LV.19.MP5.G1 | ecosystem: Environmental > Aquatic > Freshwater > Lake >... | reverse complement strand
TGGTGGCGGACAGGTGGCTTGAAATTGTCGGGCCAGATCGTATTGCCATCGAACCCCACAGCCGTCAGATCCGCGCCTTCGAGTTTCGCGCCGCGCAGATCCGCAACTTCCAGTTTCGCGCGGGTCAGATCTGCGCCGCGCAGATCCGCGCCGCGCAGGTTAGCGAAGAGCAGGTCCGCGCCGCGCAGGTCCGCGCCGCGCAGGTACGCGCGTTCCAGGATCGCGCCGGTCAGGTCCGCGTAGCGCAGGTTCGCGCCGAACAGGTTCGCGCCGGTCAGGTCCGCGCGGATCAGGTTCGCGTCGGCCAGCTTCGCGCCGGCCAGGTCCGCGTTGTATAGGTTCGCGTAGGTCAGGTTCGCATTGACCAGGTCCGCGCCGCGCAGGTCCGCGCCGCGCAGGTTCGCGCTTTTCAGATTCGCGCCGGCCAGCTTCGCGTTGTGCAGGGTCGCGTCGGCCAGGATCGCGCCGGGCAGGTCCGCGTTGTATAGGTTCGCGTAGGTCAGGTTCGCATTGACCAGGTTCGCGTGGCGCAGGTCCGCGCTGCGCAGGTTCGCTTTGATCAGGTTCGCGCCGGCCAGGTTCGCGCCTTCCAGGTTCGCGCCTTCCAGGTTCGCGCCACGCAGGTTCGCGCGGCGCAGGTTCGCGCCGGTCAGGTCCGCGCCTTTCAGGTCCGCGCCTTCCAAGTTCGCGTAGGTCAGGTCTTTGCCGGCCGCTACGGCCTCTTCGAGTTCTTTTTTCTTCATCGGCTATCTCCGTGAGGTGCGATGCTCAGCGGCGCGCGCAGGAGCATATCCTGCACGGCCTGTGTCGTGTACGTGAGCTTCTTGCTGCGGTTCAAGCAAGCTCCTTCCAGTAAATCTCGTACGCTGAGCGGACTTGTGCTTCGGAGACCGCCCCCGCGCCGATCAGCTGCAAAAGTACCCCGTACCAGTCACCGTTGTCCGCTCCGGGATTGATGCGAGAGAGCATCCCCTCGGGCCCCCGCTGCGGTCGCATAGAGCTGAACAGGCGCAGAAACCAATCAACCTCGCAGGCGCGCTGGTCACCCCAGACCCACCACGTTCCGTCGAGCCTGAGACCGAATCCGCCCGCCTGGTCGGCATGGTTGTAACGCCCCGGCAGGCGGTAGTTGCAGCGCCAGGTGCCTTTCTCGTCGCTGTCGCTGTCGTCGCCTTTGCGCGAGCGCAGCGTGACGATGCTCCCCGAAGGGCAGCCCTTACGGCTCTCCCAACCGCGCGCTGCGCGCCCGTCCGGCTTCGCCAGGACGAGGTTCGCGTCGAGCACGTAGTTGCCAGAAGCCAGCGCGCCATCGGCGTAGAGGCGAGAGAGCAGGGCTTGCACTCGCATGTCTTCGTTGATGTCGATGTCGATGTTCGATTGTGCTTTGGTCATGCGCGTTCCTTCAGTCAGCATGTTCCCTCGCCAGTCTGCGGTCATGATGCGATTCCCCGTGTGTCCAGCCACTTGCGAGCAAGCTCCCTCGACTCGTCCCTAAGCCATTCCTCCAAGCTATCCCTAACGCCAGCTTCAGCGTCACCGCTACGGAGCACGAACCCTGCTACGTCTTCAGCCACGTCCCGCACGGTGCTAGAGACTTCGTACACCCATTCGGCAAGCGTGCGCTCCCCTTGCATACAGCCAACGATACGCGACCGGCGATTGTCGAGATACTCGAAGAGTGCACGTTCCGCGGCTCCCTCATGGTCCTGTTGAGTGTTCATGGCTCGCCCTGTGACCAGCCACTCATGGAGGAACGCCAGCACGCGGGACGACTCCGACACGATGGTACCATTGAAGCCGCGCTCTCCGGCAGCCAGCCGGAGATGCGGCATGCACAGCGTCGCGCGCAGGAGCATATCCTGCACAGTCTGTGTCGTGTACACGAGCTTGTTCTTGGTCATGGTTCCCCCGTGTAGTCCGCAATATCTGCCGCGCGTTCTACGTACTCCGCGGCTCGTAGGCCGGGCCACCCGGCGCCGATGCGGCCGTCTCCGCACGTCCAGGCTGTGGCCGTGCGATCATGTAGTTCGATGAAAAGCACAGCGCCTTCTGCTGGCTTGTCTCCTGCCCGTGCAAGCAGGAGAAGTGTCTCGGACGAAAGCCTCATGCGAACCTCCGAAGGAACGCGGCACCACAACCATAGATGGTGGAGCCGGTATCAGAAGTGACCTCGACGTCGTACGTGCCCTTGTCAGTTTTGATTACGGTTCCTGTGACCCACTCCCCGTAGCCGATCGACACCTGCACCTTCTGGCCGACCTTGGGCCGGAGCTTGCTCATAGCTGGTTCTCCTGTTTGGTTGAAGTCATATTGACGCCGCCATCTTGGCGAGTTCGTGTGTGAACCATTCCTGTAGCGTGTCGTCATCGTGCGGATCGACGGAGACCCGCAGCCCTCCGACGGTGAACGATCGGAGGCGCCCTCCGTTCGCGCAAAGCATGTACGCCGTGACCTCTGGCACTGCGCCCTGCCCTGCTATGGCCGCTTCGGCGCCGACGAGCGCGACGAAGAGCTGAGCCGAGTCGAACGCGTCGGCGCCGCACTGGATCTCCTCGCCGCTCTTGACGGTGCGCCAGTCGATGACGAACCCGCTGCCGACGGTGACGCCGGACGCCTGGACTACTCTGCCAGCGAGCACGGACTCGGCCACGAAGCGCACGGCGGCGTAGCTAGTGTTCACGAGCACAGCTCTAGCAGCCTGATCTGACAGGCAAGCGCGAAGTTGAGCGCTTGGGCAGGCGTGAGATTGGACCAGATGAAGTTGTCCGGCAGGCCCGCTTGCGTCCTTGCGTCGTCCCAGGCCCACACGGACACAGTGGCTAGTTCTTCGGAAAGAAGCCTAGCTCGGTCAATGAGCGCTTGCCGTGTCATCATGGGGACTGCGGCTGTGACGGTCACAGGTGCATCGCCGCGGCACAGCGTTCGTCTTCTTTCGCGCGTGACTTGAGCAGCCACTCTGCGGAGGCGCGCGCCTCTTCGAGGATGCCGGATTTCGCGGGGCGTCCGATGAAGCCCCAGCATGACTCGATTTCGTCGCCGTCAACATTGACGGTGAACCCATAGACGTTCCCCCGAAGGTAGTCGTCAAGCTCTTCGATCTGCGCACGGAGCGCGCCCTCTGGGTCCGTGTGCTCGCTTCCTTCGTCGTACGTCAGGATGAAGCCCACCTGCCCGCTGTCCCATCCACAGGCGTATCGCCCGGTGGAGATACTAAGCCCGCTGTGGTCGAGCAGGTACACGGGGAGTATGGCACGTGGCTCATACTTCTCGACGAGCGCGGCTTCGACCCCGTCCCACGACTCGTATGTTTCCATCAAGTTGTAGACACTCGGAAGCCCGTGCTTTCGCGGGTCGTCGCCCAGGTCGTAGTTGCGGTGCCAGGTCAGCAGGAGTGACCCGCGGTCTTCTGGGCCGTTCGTTTTGAACGGGTTCTCTGCGAACTCTGAGTCCTGGATGATGTTGACGGTGAGGTTGCCGACTTGGAACGTTTCTTCGATGTTCATGAGGTTCTTTCTGTGGGTGTTTCTCGCTCGACAAGGATCGTCGTCATCCACGACGGAACCCGGTCGATGATGCTTTGCCGTACGGTCGATTGAGAGCCTCCGGGAACGAGCACCGCGACGACACGCACTCCGGTCGGCGCTTCGGCTGACCACGGCGTGTCGCCGTCGGTGAAGACCATGATTGTCTTTGGACGCGGAACGATCGCGAGCGCCGCGCTGATGCCGAGCCGCATGTCGGTTCCGCCGCCGCCTGTCGGCTGAAAGTCGCTCAGGCTCCTTACCATCTTCGGTGAGAACGCGGCTCCGTCGCAGTCGACTACGTGAATGCCATCGAGATCGAGTGACATCAAGACCATGTCCCCGTGCGCATTCACTGCGCCGAGCATCTGCTTGTTCATGCTGCCCGACGTGTCGCGGACGATGACAAGCGACGGCGTAAAGCTCTCCGTGCCTGGGATGACGAAGTCTGGCATCGCGGACTGACGGCGCGCACGCCGCGACCATGTGTAATCGCTGCGGCCGGCGCGTGCTTCGTCTTCGCTGTCTTGCAGCACCGCTGATAGTCGCGCCTCCCACGAGATTGGCGGCACGGTGAGCACGCGGTCAGCGAGCCGACGCATGCCCAGGCTGCCGGCGCCGCGGCCTGAGCCTTCGAGGATAGCGATTGCGATCTCCCTGCGGATGCCTTCGGCTTCGATGGGCGTCACGCCGGGGATCTTGTCGCCATCTGGCGCGGGTAGTTCGTACTCGCGCGCCACGCCGTCGACCACCGAACCATGGTCGCCCGGATGGGGTTGACACTGAATTGGCTGCCCGTCCCAGGGCTTGCTGCTGCCGGGCTCGACGCGGGCCTCGTCTTTTTCGTCCGCTTCGCCCTGCTGCGGCTCGCCTTGGGCGCCGGAGCTGGGCGGCCCAGGCTCGCCACCCGGCTCGCCCGGCTCGCCACCCGGCTCGCCCGGCTCGCCACCCGGCTCGCCGCCCGGCTTGCCGCCCGCCTGGCCCGGCTGCTTTTGCTGGTCGGCATCCTGGCCGCCCTGCCCTTGCGCCCCCTGCTGCGGCTGGCCTTCTTGCGCCGGCTCGTTTTTCTTGACGCGCTGCTGCTGCGTCTTGGCCTCTTGCTCCGCGTCTGTCTTGAGCTTGTCGAAGTACCACTCGAACGTCCTGCCGCGTGGCAACGACGCGTACTTTGCAATGCTCCAGACGCCGCCGGGCTCGGGCGAGCGGATGTGCGCCCAGTCGCGCACATGCTCGGTCGACGCGCGGTCGCGCAGCGCCCCGTAGAGCTTCACGTCTTCGAGCAAGATGGACTCGATCTCCAAGTCCGCGGCGATGTTCGCCATGTCGCCGGTGGCGCTCATTGCCTGCGCGCGATCGGCGTGCTCTTCCATCCAGTGCAAGCACTCGTGCCCGATGACGTACGCGAGCTGGCCGCACGTCCACCCGAGAAGACCATTGACTCCACCCTTGAGCGAGGGGTCGATGTACAGTCTCGCCCCAGCATCGAGCGCGCATGTCTCTAGCCCAGGCGCGGGAACGATTGTCATCCGGTAGAGGATGCGGATGAACTCAGGGTACAGCTCGGTGACGCGAGTGATGCTCGCATCGACCCAGTCTACGAACGACGTTCCAGCTCCGCGCGAAACGACCGCTTCGATGAGGGAGTGCGGATCTTGTCCGATAGCGGACTGCTTGATGCGGCCGATGCGCTCGCGCGACTCGATCGCCTTGATCGCGTCGTGCTTGCCATTGTAAGCCAGCAGCTTCTTTCTGATGTCATCAATCTTGGCCATGACGCTCCCTCTTGATGAATCGCCACTCGTTTCCTTGGTCCACGATGGTTACGCTCTCGGCGACATCCAGGAGCAGGGCCGCCAACTCCTCAGCGTACTTGTGAGGCTCTTGTACCTCGTCCAAGCCAAACTCTACCGGCTCGGAATCTTCAGTCTTGTAGCAGGTCGTGGTCACGATCCAGGTGTTCGCCCCCGGATGAGCGCGGATGTCTACCACCACAGACTCGTACTCCGCGGGCTCGTATTGTCTTGTGTTCATCGTACGATCCTAATCTGCAGAGGCGAGTACACGACAGCCTCGCGATATCTACCTTCCCTGACGATTACACCGTCGTAGCCAGATTGCGTAAGCCGTTCACGAGCCCCTTTCTGCCGGAACATGCTCTTACTTTCCCTTTCATAGTAGTCGTCGAGATCAACGACCCAGGGGTTGTTGAGTGTTAGGTATGCTCGGATGGGCGCTGCTCCGTCCGAGTATTTACGAGCCAGCGGCTCGTCGTTGGTGAAATAGAACCCTGCGCCGTAGGCCCCCCCGGAGCTTAGGTATGAGGCGTCGAACTCGGTGAAACTAGCAACGGTTCCATGGAACATGAGCGCTCTCAGCTTGCTCATGCCGTTGCGGCGTCTACGCTCATGCGATTCGCCTCTTGCGTGGCGATCATCGTGCGCAGCGATGCGCCGAGCCTCGCGGCCCTGTCGCGCAGGTCCGTGAGCGCTCCGCCGAGAATGGCCTCATGTCCCGCCGCGACGCTCAGCAGTTCGGCGACCTCGTCGGTCGCGTTGCTGAGCTTGCGCATGCCAGGCTCCTTTTCCAACTCTGTGCCGAGCGCGTCGATGCGCTTGCCAAGCGTCGCGGTCACGCCAGCGAGCGCGGCCTCGATGAAGCTCTTCGACGTGTTGAGCACGTCGATGTGGTGGAACGACACGCCAGACACCGGCGCGAACGTCTCAGTGAAGAGACTCCACACCGCCACGACTTCGGGAGCGACGTAGTAGAAGCCGCCGCTTGGGCGCACAGGCACCATCCCGAACAGCTTGCTGCGCGCCACGCACTGCGTGAGGAAGTAGCTGATGTCGTCGCCGACGAGGTGAGTCAGGTAGAACTCGTACTTCGCCTCGATGTCCGCGCGGTACGGATGCTCTTCCGGGTCGAACGTGAAGCGGATGCGCTTCTCGCCTGCCTCTTCGTAGAACTCCGTGTGACACACTAAGTCGACCGTCGCCGCGCTCGTGCCGGCGACGACGTCGGCGTCGTCGCGCTGCTGAGCGATCAGCCAGCCGCTCTTGTTCTTCTTGCCCTTGCCGCCCGCCGACAACGGGCGGACGTAGTAGGCCGGCTCGCCATGCGCACTGTGCGACTGAGACACCGAGTCCATTGCGCGGCGAAGCGCCACCATCGGCGATGGACGGCTCGGCACGAGACTCTCTTCGTCGTCGTGGAACCCGGCCGCGGTGAGCGCTTCTGCGACAGGCAGGTACGGAACCGCGCCGTTCGGAACCCAGAAGATCGAACGCCCCACGCAGCCCTCGGGGAGATCTGCCACGTTCACAGCAACGAACTTGCTGCGCATGCTGCCGTTGGTCTTTGCCTGCTTGTCGTTGTCGTTGTCGTTGTCGTTGGTCATGATTGCGTTCCTTTCGATTCATCTGCCAGCGGCGCAGTCGCATTGTGCGACGCGATCACTTTCTCGCAATAGTCGACAGCCTCGGCGTACGCCGCCCACTCCGCCCCGTCGTGCTTGACACCCGCGAGACTGGCGATTTGCGTCGCGAAGAGAAGCGCCACGGGGTGCTCGTTCGCGAACTTCGTGCCAGTGCACTCCGGCAAGTCGCGCAGGACGTGCATCGCCTCCGCGAAAGAGTGAGCGACACCGCTCAGGTTGCAGGCGCTCTGCACGTAGAGCGCGACTTGGCAGGCTTGCTGTAGCGTGGTGATCATGGTCGTTTCCTCGGTGACGTAGAATCGATCTGCGCTTGCAGATCTGAGATGGCGCCGTCGACCATTTGACCGAACAGCGCCTTGGCGAAGTCCATCCCCGGCCATGGCTTGCGAAAGTCGCGCACGTGGTCCGCGCGCATCTCCCGAAGCTCCGCGATCCTCGGCGCGACCTGCGCCCTGACCCGTGCAGCGCGCGCCACGTCTTCGTCGCACGACGCGCAGGTCGCCGACGAGAACGTTGGAAGATGACCCCGCCCCGCCGTGCACGCGTACGTGACATCGCCGAGCGGGGCGCACGACGCGCAGAGGCGGTAAACGATCGGGCCACCGATCGGCTCGTCGCACCAAATGCACGCGAGCGTGGCGTGCGCTTGTACCAACTCAGTCATCAGTCATCTCCAAGCTCGCGGCGCAGCTCGTCGATGCGATCTGCCAACTCAACCCCTCGCCCGCCGGCCCGATAGAACTCCGCGTCGAGGTCGCGCAGTTCTCCTCGCGCCTCGGCTACCGCTTGCAGGTGCTGCGCGCGCGCATCACCGCCGATTTCAGCGCTGTTCGAGGGCGGGTTCGGCGTCTTCGACGCGCGTTCGAGCAGGTCTCGTGCGGTCATGTCCAGCTCCGAGCACGCGCGCCGGACGCCACCGCGCATGCCGCGGATGATGTCGCTCTTCACGGAGACGATCTTCGCCGCTTCCTGTAGACCCGCGGCGTAGCCGCGGGCGTATTCGGCCACTGCGGCCTTCGCTGCTGCCCGTGGCACCTTGACGTAGAGACGCGCCGCTACCCAGTAGCCGTCCACGTCGTCATCGTCGTTCTCGTCCACGTCGTCATCGTCGTTCTCGTCCTCACGACGAGCGTCCCCACCGATCTCCGCGTCGCTGTCGATTTCGATGTCGTCGTCTTCGTACGCATGACGCGCCGCGCTGACGATCTCGTCCCTGCGCTCACCTGACACGTCGTCAGAGACGGCGAACGCATAGCCCTCCACATGGTCGAGCGATCCGACGCACGCATCTAACGCCGCCTCAATCCCAGAGGTGTCGTCCACACTGCACTTGATAGTCAGTTTGATCATCATGGTTGTCTTTCTAGTACGTAATGGCGCCCGACGACCACGCCTCTGCGATCTGGTCGAACGTCGCGTTCCACTTCTCGCCTTCTGTGTCGCGCTCGTCGAAGTCGAAGTCGATGTCGACGGCGCGCAGCAGATCCGGTCGACGGTCGATGATCGACTCTACCGTCCTGACGTGCATGTAGGTGACAGACTCCTCGTTGAAAGCCGAACACACCGTCTCGAAGAGCGCTTCGCGGTCGTCGTCCGACAGGCCGTCGACCTCGTCGTAATCGTTTGCGATGAACACCAGGCAGTAGCTCGGCGTCAGCTCGCAGAGATGCGTGCGTGACGCACGATCGAACGCGTACACTCCATGGTTGGACACGGTCTTCGACCTGACGTCAGCCGACCAGAAAGCCCGCTCGTCTATCTTGATGAGGCAGTAGTTCGGCGCGTGCGGGGCAGGTGGCTTTTCGCTGCCAGGTTGCGTCATATGGCCTCTGCCGGCAGTTGACCGATGCACTCCATCGCCAGGTCCTCTGCTTGCGTGACGCTCGCCCACCGCGACACCGACAGCTCTTTCGCGACGTCGTGGATGGCGCGCACTGTTGCGTCGTCATCAGGGTAGCTCGACGACATCAGGCCGTCGCTGCGCTCGCGCATTGCGCTTCGCTGGACAGGTACCAGCAAGTACCCCGTGTGCCGCTGTTGTTCTCCGATGTGCATTCCTCCCCGCCCCTCGACATGCTTGCCGTACACCAGCCGGCGCCCATCGGCGTGCTCTCGCACGCTGATTTCAGTCACGCGGTTCGCCTGGCTCTCGTGCGGCGTGTTCCAGTGACGAACGCTGGCGATCTCCGGCCATTCTTTCGCTACGATTGTGACCGGATTACGGTCTCTGAGGCTGATGATCATCTCTGCTCCTTTTGACGTGATTACTCTTTGATGTACTCGCGCTCGGACAGCCAGCGCGCCGCGGTGTCAGTGTCGTCGAAGAAGTGCGCGGCGTGGCGGCCGAGCGCACGCACGCCAGCCTCGTACGCTTCCTCGTCGTACGGTTTTGACGTGGTCAACTCTTGAGCCCAGCCCGCGAGACAGTGAGATGTGTTGCAGTGCCAGGCAGACATGTCCAGGAGAACACGCGGACTGGGATCGAGAAGCGCGACCTGGCGAATGCGGTCGAGCAGCGCGACAGCGTCTGCCTCAGATGGCGCGGGCTCGTCTCCCCATGTCCACACCTCGCCGTTCACGCGCACGCGCCCGTAGAGATGAGACTTGCCGAAGACGAAAGCGTCGCATGCCTCGGCGTCGCCGTACACCTGCGCATCCCCAAAGATTACGGAGTCGCCGTAGACGCGCGCATTGCAGTCGACCTTTACGCAGTCGCCAACGTTAGCGTTGCCGTAGACGCGCGCGTTGCCGTAAACCTGCGCGGCGCCGTGCACGTCGGTCTCGCCGTACACCTCTGCCCTGCCGAAGATTTGCGCGCGGCCGAAGATGCGCGCGTTGCCGTAGACGTGCGCGTCTTGATGTACAAACGCGCTGTCGAAGACGTATGCGCCTTCGCCGACCCACGACAGTCCGGTTTGCGACAGGTTGTGTTCGCTCTGAACGTATCCGCCGAGCGTGCCAGCGAACACTTGGGCACCGCGCACGCCGCTGATCGCGCGTATTCGCCGGAGGACTCGCCCCATGCACGTGACCGATTCATCTGTCAGTTCGTATTTCATGGCGTTGGCTACTCCTTGCCTGGCTTCCAGTCGCGCAGCTCGCGGATCGCCTCACGCACGGAATTTTGCCTTCGCGTAGTGCTTCCTTACGGCGGCAACGGCACCAGGACGATCTACTGCTCGGACACAGAAGTCGATCTCGTTATCTGCCGTACAGGCCCAGTAGAGGCACATATAGTGCCCGAAGTAGGTGCCGTTGCGGTCGTAGCCTCCTGCGTTCAGCCTCACTTCTCGGACATAGATTTTGCCCTCGAAGTCAGCTGGTTTGTCTACGATCATCGGGCGGCCCAGTGCTGCGCCACGCGAGGGGTCACCACACCAGCCTTTTGGGTCGTGGGTATTGTAGTCCAGCAACGGGTCGAGACGTTCGATCTTTTTTGGCATGATCTTCTCCTATTCCGATCCGAGTCGGATGCGGTTGCTGGAGATGACTGACGCCAGTGCCTCGGCGTAGTCTTTCTTGTTGAGCTTCCGATCCATGAGCAGGCGGTACATCATCCCGAGGGGCTTTCGGCACACGCCGGCTCCAGTGCGCTCTGCCGCGGTCAAGATCATCTGCGTCACGGCGCGGCTGATCGGCTCCGCCGGGTGCTTCCCGGCGTGGTCGTAGAGGCGCATCGCCGCGAGCCGTGTTTCGAACATGCCGGATGGCAAGTCCCTCTCCCCGCTGAGCATCTGCTGCGCGGTTGGGACCACGGCAAGCACCTTCATCTCGGTGAGCAGTGACGCAGCATTCGGCGCGCCAACGCATCCCTTGACGAGCAGCACCATGCGCTCGTCCTCGTAGGCGACGCCGGCCGCGCTGGCGGCGGCGATCATGTCTGTGACCATCTCCCACGAGCGCAGAGAGCCGTACGGCATGAAGTCGCCGCTGTCGTTGCTGGTCGCGCGTTCGTCCCACGCTTTCCAGTTGTCTCCGACGTCTGCCCACGCATCGATCAGTGCGGCCACCGCGCCGCGGTGCGTCGCGCGCCAGTCCTTGGGAACGATGGTCCAGTCGGGCATTTGCGCCTGATTGAACCCGATGACGTTGGCGCTCGCCCAGCGAGACACGTCGTCGCGCGTCATCGGAGGCATGTCGATCACGACCATCCGGTTGATGTTGCCAGCGTCGAGCGGACGCCCGTTGGGCGCGTCTTTCGCGGCGTTGCACGCTGCGGCGAACATGGTGGCTTGCGGGAGCTGATGCGGGCCACAGATGCGCTCGTGAATCATCTTCAGCGTCACGGCGCGCACCGCCGACGGGAACGTCGTCAGCTCGTCGAGGAAGATGACGACCTCGCCGTTCGTCTCCTGCGCCACTTTGATCATCGCCTCGGGCGCGTAGTGCACCTCGCCGTTTTCGATGAAGGGAAGGCCCTTGAGATCGAGCGGGTCGGTCATCGAGCCGACGAGGCAGAACACGCGCTTGCCGAGCTTGCGCGCGATGTCGTTGATCATCGCCGTCTTCGCTCGGCCGAAGTAGGCGCGAAGCAGCGGCGTCCAGCCGACCTGCATTGCGATTGCCGATGCGTCGAACGGCATGTGCATGCGGCTGAGCGGAACCGGGCGCCGCGCCGGAACCTGCGTGGGGTTGCTCTCGTCTTTCATGTTCATGGTTTGCATGTGTTCTCCTTGCGCTGGTCGCGCATCGAGGTCTGGAGGGCTGCGACGGCTTCGTTCGCGCCGGCCTCTTCAGTGGCGAGCCGTCCGAGGTATTCTCGGAGGATGGCGGGCAGATCGTTCGCGCACTCGCGCAGCTCTTCGAACTTCGCCGCGCGGTCCGACTCGGCCGTGTCCAGCGTCCAGCACTGGTGCTGCCTGTTGTGATTGTCGAACCACCCGGCGTCTTCGCGATCGACGACATGGCCGCGCCACAGGAGCGTGCGCGCGGACCCGTGATGCACCGGCCAGCCGGAGCCGAGCGTGCCGGACTGCGTGCACGGCACGGTGTGCGTGCGCACGGTCAGCTCGCCGCCAGACGCGAGGAAAGCGCGCGTGCCTCCGAGGTTCGCGCCGATGGGCAGCGCAGCGCACGCCTCTGCGATGGCCGCGCGCAGGAGCTTGACGCTTTTGCGCTGCCCTGCGAGGGCAGTTTCGATCGCGTCCGTGATGGTGTCGTTCGCTTGTTTGTCGTTCATGTTTTCCTCCGTTCGATCGGCGTCGTGCCGCTCGCGCGACCGTCCTCATCAGGAAGACGGTCCGGCCAGCGCCATGGCGTTTCGCGCTTCAAGCGCGGGTCAGCGGGTGCTCACGTTCTCGCTGAAGCTCGTCCCACTGTTCGAGCGAGACGGCTTTCTGACGAAGCAGCTCTCGCTGCGCACGATCTTCTTGCCGCACGGTCAGGCGCGGGCTGTTGAGCACCCATCTGAAGTACGCTTCCCAGCCGAGGGAGCGTTCGAGGGCGGCGAGCATTATGTCGATGCGCACGGAGTTGCGGTGAGTCACTGCGCGCGCTCCCATTTCGGAGATTCGTACGGCCCCGAAATGTACCGGAAGGCGCCCGGCTCGAACGTCTGACAGCCCAGCACGATTTGCAGGGCCGTGACCGTTTGCTTGTGTACGAGCCCAGCTGCAAACATCATGTCGTCTGGATAGGGCTCGTACAGACCGAATCGCCTCACCTCTTCAAACGTGGCTTTGCCAAGCAGCTTGATCACGTCGCTCGACACGTCGCTGTTGCCGTACGGGCGCTTCGGGTTGATCTCCGGCGCTCCAGTCTCGACGTCCTGCCACTGGACGCGCGCCGCACGAAGTAGCGTGACGTGGTCCGCGGTCAGCTCGAACAAGTCGCCTTTCTTGAACTTACTCATGGCGACACCCACGTCCCGACAACGTCAGACACGCAAACGTTGCCGCCGCGCCAGCCCGAAAACGTCCCAGAGAACGACGTGGCAGACGCCGAAAAGATGTATATCTCTTCTCCAGTGCCCTCGCGGCAGACCAACGTTCTGCGCACAGAGCACGGCTCGGAGAAAGTTTCGCAGGTGCACACACTGGGGCACGCAGGGAAAAGCTCAGCGCGTGACATGGCGAATTCTGTTCGCGTCGTGGGGCGCGGGTCGCAAACGCCGGATGACAGTGCAGCGTTCGGACGCCACTCGACCGTCCATGTGTACGGCATGAACGCAGCGCATCCGCCGACGGGCACACCGGCGTCCATGCCGAGGTCCGTCGGCTCGGTGCCCGCGTCGTCCGGCGGCGGCGCGTCTGCCGTGGCGTCGGCGGAGGCGCTCGCGTCAGGCGCGTCTCCACTGTCGACACCGACCGCGCCGCCGTCGTCACCGACCGCGCCGCCGTCGGTGTCGACATCGCGGTCGATGTAGCGAATCTCCGTGGTTCCGCATGCCGCGGCGAGTGACAAAGCGAGCGTGAGCATGAGCGAGCGGTATGCGTAGGTCATCGTAGTTCCTTCGTTCGTTGTTCGAGCCGCGCCAGCTTTGCGCGAGCGTCGTCGCGTTCAGCTATTACGGCCCTGAGCATCGCGGCAATCTCGCGGGCGCTGTAGACCTCATGAAGCTCGCCGTCCTGCCAGCCGTCTTCCAGGTTGCCCTCTTCGGCTGCGGTCGCTGGTATCTCCAGCAAGAGCAGCGGCCTGGAGATCATCGCTGAGGAGCCAATCGTGGGAGTTTCTTCGGCTGCAATCGGCGCTGTCTTCAGGTCGAGAATGAGCGACACCGTCGCGTCCTTGCGCGCATTCCACGGGTTGGCGTACCAGCCACCCCTGTCGTCTCCATCGCTCTCGGGGTATTCGTGGTACGCCACGATAATCTCGAAGTCTTCCACGTCCACGTCTTCGAGCCACGCGTAGAGCTGGCTGATATTCTCATCGCTATCGATGTACCACTTGACGTCGCGCCACACGTAGGCGAACCCCTCGGCGTGCTCGTGTCGAGTGGCGCCATCGAACCACGCCTGTCTCTTCTCTTCTGGAACAAGCGCATCGATATCGCGCTTGAGCAGAACTGCTACGTCACTTCGTGTTCCCATGTTGCCGCTTCTCCTTGAATGATGGCAGTCGTCCCCGCTTGCGCATCTCACGACGCTCGCATTGATTCTCGGACACGCAGCGCCATGCCGCGCCCACCGGACGCGCCGCAAACCGCAGCTTCCATGGCACCGCCCACCGCTGCGGCGCAGACATGGACCCGCAGTGCGCGCACATAGCGGTCACGTGTGAGTGCTCCATCCGGGGGTCCATCCGGTGGTCAGATCGAGGCTGACCGAGAACGTTGGGCTGCCACCGTCGCCGCCGTTGTCGTGCGGGCCATGGTAGATGACTCCGCCGTTTACGGCGTAGTCCCACCCGCCGCTGTCGTTGCGGACGACCTTGACGAACTCGAAGGAATACGGAGCGAAGTCCTTCAGCAGCCTGACGCGGGACTCGCGTCCGAAGTACGTTCCGGCGAGCCGGGTCAGCTGCGACTCGAACTGCTCTCGCAGGCCGATCTTGTCTGCGAACTCGCGCACCTTGGCGAGATGCTCCGTGCAGGCGGACGAGTCGATGTTGGCGTGGTCGATGATGTTGGCTTGGTCGATGTTGGTCATGTGTCCTCCATGGTTTTGTCGTCCTCGGCCCGCTCTGCGCGGACGGCGTCGAGCATATCGGCGATCTTGGTATTCAGGTCGCCCTGAGCCGGACCGACAGCACCGTCGCTGGTGAAGAAATATTCACCGGTCGCCCATTCCCAGAGGCTTTCTACTGAAGCCTCTTCGCACTGGTCCTCACCGCTGTCGGCGCTCAGCTCGCGCTGCATCTGCATGAGGATCTTTTCTTGTACCTCGCTGTCGCATTCGCCGAGGCTCTCCAGCATCACCTGGAAGACCGAGGTGACCACATCCGACTCACGCACGATCCACGAGTCGGTGCCGTGCCGATGCACGTAAGTAATGATGGCCAGACCGTTTTCTGGCTCCACGGTGCCATGCGGGTCGATCATTGAGTCTCCCTGATCTCATAGCGCTCGACGAAGCTCGCGCGCCCGGACTTCGAGCCGATCTCTAGCGCGAGAGACGCGACGAGCGCGTTGTGCCGCTCGCGCGACCCTTCGTGGTCACGCCAGTCACCCGCGGCGATGCGCGACACGATCGCGCGAAGCGGAATCCAGTGGTCATCGACGAAGCTGTAGCCACCCCCGTCGACACCGAACACGATCGAGAACGGAAGCGGCAGCTCGGTGTCGAGCACGGAGTAGACGACGAACCCCGCCTCGATCAGCGCAGCAATCTGGTCGTCGTAGACCCGATTGCGCGGAGACCACATGCAGTGTTGCGCGACCGGAAAGTCGCACAACGGAGACTCGAAATCGTCGACCGCCGACGTGTATGCGTCCATCACCTTCGTGTATGCGTCCATCACCTTCTCGTACTCGCGAAGGTCGCGAACATACGCCGCCATCTTCGTGTCGTAAATGGCTTGCTGAGCCGCAGTCGGCTCGTCCGGCTCGTCCGGCTCGTCCGGCTCGCTCGGCTCTTCGATGTCCGGCTCTTCGGGTTGGCCGAGCCGACAGAGCACGTGCGTGTCATCACCGAGCACGTGCGCGATGAGCGGACCATCTTCTTCGTTGAAGTTGAGGCGAATCCAGTCGCCAGTGTCATGCTCAGGATCGTTTGCGTACATCATATTCGCGGTTCCTTTGCGGTTGATTTGCGGCGCCGAGTCAAACGCGGGCGCGGCAGGAGAATCCCAAAGTCAGAAACATCAGCCCCAACCGATTTAGATCTTGGCCTTCGCGAGCGCACGCTGAAGGTGAAGCTCAGCTGCGCATGCCTTGACTGTCAAAATCAGAGCTTCACGCCCTTCGTCTTGCGTCCCCAGTTAGCCAAAGCGACAACGCGCTTGTACGTTACGTGCCTCGGGCCGGTGCCGTAGCGCTTGCCTTGCGCCTTCATCTGCGCTTCGTGACGCTTCACGAAGTTGATCGCGCGCACTGCCTTGTCCCACATGCGCGGCGTCCATTCGGACATGCGCGTGCGCTTCATCTTCGCAAGCAGCGGCAGCTCCGCACGGATATGCGGGAGACTTGCGTCGCGGTGGCGCGGGTCTTTTCGCCACTTGTCGATCGCTGCTGGCGTCATGTTGATGACGCGACGGAACTCGCGGTAGAGAGCGATGTCAGTCATTGCGCCTCGTGCGCTTGCGCTTCGAGAGCAAGCTCTGCTTCGATGACAAGAGCGTAGTCGGGGGTGGGATCCCAGATAGCGCCGAGACTCGCGACCACGGCCATCGTGTAGTGGCCAGTCTGTGGATGAAAGTCCCTGCGCCGGAGCGCGCACCAAAGCGACTCGCTAGGCGGCTCTTGGCCGGGCTCCATGTCTTGCGCACTCGGGCGCCCTTCTTCGTCGGCTTCCCAGACAAAGAACAAGCCTTCGGAGTCTTCGCTGTCGGCCTCTCCGTCTTCGAACCACTCGCGGGCGCGGCAGAGCGCGAGGCCGTTCAGGTACCGCTCCCGTGCCAGCTCGAACGGCCCGATGCCTGATGAGTATCCGAACATTGCTTCGCGCGCATAGAACTCGATCGTGCGCTTGCGATGAGTCATGTGATCCTTCCTGACTCGATCATCCCCCACAGGGCAGACGTCGGAAAATAGCCGCGGTCGACATTGAGCAGCAGCCCGTCCGCGTACAGCTTGCGTACCGCGCTCGCGACATCGGTGAACGAGATGTTCTTCTCGTGTACGTACTCGGCGAGGTCCGTTACGGTGAACGGCCTGTTGTGCGCCACTGTGCCGATCGCCAGCACGATGGTTTCGTACTTCTTCACTGTCGTCACTTCGCCCTCTTGACTTGCTGCTTAGCAGCTGGCGCTGTAGCTGCCTCTAAGGTTTTCAGGCTCTCGACGATGTACGCCACACTCTCGCGACCCCGACGCACGAACACAAGGCCACTGCGCGTCGTTTCCTCTACGACCATGATCACACCATCCTCGTCGTGCTCACGAGCCACTACCAGATCGCCGGGCTTGAACATGATGCCTCCATTGCAGCCCCCAATAACGGTAGGCTGACAGTCCGCTAATCTGCCTTGGGAGGCTCCAGCTGATCTAGCAGGCTCACTAGCGCACGCTCAGTTGCGGCTTCGTGCCCGTCGTGAAGCGGCGAATCCTGAAGCGCTACTACGGGGATGCCGGTGTTGGGCTCCATGCCGCAAGCCGATTCGATCATGTCCCACAAGGCCGGCTTCGGGAAGTACCCGTCCTCGACCTTGTGTAGCAGCCCGTCCGTATACAGCTTACGCACTGCGTACCTAGCTGCGGAGGGAGAGATACCTCTCGTGCTTAGAGAGTCGGCCAGGTCTCTCACAGTAAACGGCCGGTTGTGCGCCACATGACCGATCGCCCGTAGGATTGTCTCGTACTTCTTCACCCGAGGCATCATCACTTGAACCTCCATTGTGCGCAGGTGTCGCTAGCCCCAGAGCCCGGTAGCGTACTCGTTAGCCAGAGCCGCATTCAGCTGTGCGTCCAAGTGCGCGTCAAGGGCTGCTTGTGCCGCCTCGCGAGTAGGGAAGAGGCGCGGGTTGCGGTTGGGGTAGGTCAGGACTCGCTTGCGATCGCTGTCGTACCGCACGACGAGATAGTCACCCTGCGGAGCATGTTCGACGGTATAACGTGTCACTTGAACCTCCATTGCTGTTGTGTGTGGGTGGCGTTGGGTCGCTAGCTCGCGGTGTTAGGCTCGACACGTAGCCTATCCGTGTAGCCTTGCGCAATGGCCTTGCACGATCGGAGGGTGCCATAGAAGCACGGTACACCGTCCAGAAGGCAGATAACACGGTGAGTGCCATCCCTGCGCGGCTCATCTAGCGCCTCCATGTGTGCGTCGAGGGCCACTTGTGCAGCCTCGCGAGAGGGGAAGGGCAGCGGATTGCCGTTAGGATCGGCTATGACTCGCCCGGTACCGTAGCTTGTCAGCTGCGGGTTGCCGGTAGGATACGCCAGCGCGCGCTTACCGTCACTGTCGAGCCGTACGACTATGAACCCATTGAGCTGATCATGTTCGACGCGGTATGACACTTGAACCTCCATTGTGTGCGGCGGGTTGGGCTAGCCCCAAAGGGAAGCGCTAAAATGCGCCTCCAATGCTTCGACTGCAGCCTCGCGCACGCAGTCGTTGGCTTCCCGCTGGGCTGCTAGCGCCGTGTCGAGCCGCTCAGCTGCTATTGCCGCTCTGCGTCTAGCCCAGGCGCGGGAAGGATTGTCATCCGGCAGAGGATTCGGATCTGCGGTCTGGCGGGTTTTCTGCTGAGCTTCTTCCGCAGCTGCCGCCTTTATGTGCAGATAGTTTTGGTCCCACCCGAGGCCCGTCGCCGCCATCGCGGCGGAGGCGATGGTGTATGCCTCGTCGAGGCTGTTGGCCTCGACGTCGACAGCGAGGATGAGGCGGTAGTCGCGGCCTGGAACGTCGGCGCCTTGCCGTTGCGCGCGGACGGACTCGCCATCGCAGCCCTCGGCATGCCAGCCGCGATGGCCGCAAGTCTCGCATGCCTCGTTGTGTGTGACGCCACATACCGTGCACTCTTCGTCCACGATGTGTCCGGCGCAGTCCTCTTCGGTCTCGTGCTGCGTTGTCATGTGACCCCTCCGGTCACGCACACGGCTTCGGCCATGTGCGCTTCAGACACCAGGTCTGAGGCGTCCAGGTCGGCGATGGTGCGCGCCACGGCCATGGCGCGATTGCACTCGGCGCGCGGGCGGCCGCGCAGAAGCGCCATGGCGGACGGCCGCTGTCCTCCGGCATTGCGCGCTTCGCGGTCTGCGCGAAAAGTCCGGGCAGCGACGACACGCTCGCGTATGACTGCGCTCGACTGGCTCTCGTCGGGGGTGGTGCGCCCTGGGCCAAGGGGGCGAGCGTCCAGCCGCACGCGGATCTCCAGCGTGTCGGTGAAGTCGGCCACGCGGGCGATGTAGCTGGCGATGCGCTCCTTCGGACAGGTGCACGGGTGGGCGGAGCACGCGCAGGTGTCCATCGCTGCGATCATCATCGGGTCTGCTGGCATACACTTGAGCGCCCCGTTCCCGCGCACGTTGTTGACTGCGCTGAGCGCGTCGCGTCGGAACTCGTTCAGGCCGTCGAGGAACAGGGCTCCGCCCTGCGCGAGCGACATCTCTCCCAGGCGCAAGGGCTCTCCACCGCCGACGAGCGCGGCCGTGCTTGCGGTGTAGTGCGGCGCGCGGAACGGCCGCGCGGCTGCGGTGCCCATCCCAGACGCGTCAGCGATGCGCGCGATGTCGAGAGCTTCGGCTGCAGACGGCAGAGGAAGGATCGACGTCATGCGTCGCGCCAGCATTGTACGGCCGGAGCCTGGACGTCCGAGGATCAGCATCGAGTGCGAGCCTGCTGCGGCGATCTCCGCCGCGCGAACCGCGCTCGCCTGCCCGACGAACTCGCGGAAGTCGTGGTGGTACTCCGCCATGGTCGGCGCTTGGCAATCGAAGACGAGCGGCAGCAGCGGCCCGCCGTCGATGTGCGCGATGACTTCGTTGACGCTGCGCGCTTCCCAGATCGGGAAGTCACCGCGCGCAACAAGCGACGCGGCCGCCATGCTACCACGCGGTACGATTGCGCCGCGCATCCCGCTCTCGCGCGCAGCCAGCAGATGCGCGAGCGTGCCGCGAACCGGGCGCAGCTCGCCCGACAGATTCACCGATCCAATGACGAGCACATCTTCGAGCGCCTTGAGTGCTTCTTGCGCTCGTGACTTGTAGACCATTGCGGCCGCAGTCACTACTGCAAGGTCGAGCCCGTCGACTGCGCCAGAGGTGTTGTGGCAGAACACCTCGACCAACAACCAGGGAGCGACGGCGCGCAGGTCGCCGAAGTGCGACGCGAGGGCTGCGTGCGTGCGCACGCGCGTCTCAATGGAGCACGCGTTCTCTCGGCGCTCCGAGCGCATGCCGCGGAACACGACGTTGACAGGCCAAGGGAAACTACCCTGCGCCACGGGCGCGGCGCACACCTCTACGCGAACGGAGCTGAGCCCGCTCAGGATTGCACTTTGGATGGTGATCATTTTGCCTCTTTCACTTGCCGTAGAACTCGGCAAGCCATTGGAACCGATTGCGTGCGTGACGCGCACGGGTCAGGTCGACGGTTTCGAGATCGTCTGCTGCGCGCAGACCTGCTCGGCATACGCGGCGAAGCTCCGCGTATCGCCCATAGCTCGCTGCTGACTCTGCGCGCGTGAGCTGCGTCTCGACGCGAGCAACAAGCTGCGCTTTGCTCATTTCTGGCTCGCTTGGTATGCGCGCCGCCCGGGATAGTATCTGTCGAGCCATCTTACCACCTTCTTTTGGAACAGCGTTGGCTCGCGCGGCGTCTGTTTGCCGTAGCCGTAGTCACCGCGAAGGAAGTTCCATCCGTCGTTTCCGATCGCGTTGGCCTGTCGGTCCAGGTAGACGCCGAACATCATGTTCGCGACAGCGGCCTCCGTCGCGCAGCCCTTGAAGGGGCCTTTCGCGCGGGTGCTCGTTTTCTCGACGAGCGTTGCTTTCACCCCGTAGTCGACGAGCGCCTCGCAGACAGCCATCTCCCGCGAGTTGTTGTCCATTTCTTGCCACGACTCCTCAAAGGAGTCTTCGCAGCTTCTCAGCGCGTCGACGACGCTGTGATTGGTTGCGAAAAACGGAGACACCGCGATCAAGCTCGCGCACCACTTGTGCTTGTGCGGGCCGCGGCAGTCTTCCGGCAGCTCGTACATTTGCACATAGAGCCAGACCGGCCCTTCGGCGTCGATCGCGAAGGGATGGCGCCACAGCGCCCAGTCGTCTTCGAAGTCGTCGGGCCACGCGTTGCCGCGGACCTTGATGAACGGGGCTGGCGCGGGCCTTTTGGAGGCGGCCGTGAGGAGTGAGGTCACGACGACCCCTTGTCGAGAAAGACCAGCCGCGCAGCCGACATCTCGGCTTCATCGATCGCGTTCCCGTCGGGTCCGTACCCCTCGTCGGTGGATTCCCACCCGAGGCCCGTCGCCGCCATTGCACGGTAAGCGATAGCGTATGCTTCTTCGAGGTCGTCGGCCTCGACGTCGACTGCGATGATCAGACGGTAGTCGCGCTTAGTCATTGTTGATCACTTCCGTTGAATGTTGTTTGGGAACGGACGGGGCTGCGGGCCTTTTCGAGGCGGCCGTGACAGCCTCGCAGCCGGTCCGGTCCGCCCCTTCAGTCTTCGCGCCACGCATGTTCGCGTCGCGCAGGTTCGCGCCACGCAGGTTCGCGCCACGCAGGTTCGCGTCGCGAAGGTCCGCGGCCTCCAGGGTCGCGTTGGACAGGTCCGCACCGCGAAGGTCCGCGTCGCGAAGGTCCGCGTCGCGAAGGTCCGCACCGCGAAGGTCCGCGCCGCGCAGGTCCGCACCGTGAAGGTTGGTACGGCTCAGGTTCGCGCAGGTCAGGTCCGCGCCGCGAAGGTTCGCGGTTCCCATATCCGCGTCGCGCAACATTGCCATGTGCAGGTCCGCGCCGCGCAGATTCACACCGCACAGCATCGCGCTGCGCAGGTTCGCGCCACGCAGGGTCGCGCCGGGCATGTCTGCATCGGCCATGTCTATGGTCGTCGCTGCTCGCTCACTCATCACATCGTTCCTTTGAAATGCAACGACCCGCTCATGCGTGCATGGCGGGTCGTTGCGGGAATAGTGCCCTTCCCTTTCGGGATACTGCCGGGCCAGCAGCTAGCGCGCGCAACAGGGGGGGGTGGTCGCGCGCTTAGTCTTTAGAACTTCGGCGGTAGCGCGAAGCCAAACTCTTTCGCGATCTCTTTGATCTCGTAGCGCAACTGGCTTGCCCGCCTCGAACGATCTCGCTGTTTTCTGGAAAGACCGTTGTACTCGCTCAGCTTCGCGCTGAAGCTCTTCCGCGCGCCGGTCAGCTGCGGAACCAAGAACTCGACCTCTGCCTCGGCCGCGAGGCGTCGAAGATTCAGGTCTCGCTTCGTCGCCTTCTGGCCGAGCGCGACCAAGGCGCCCGAGAGTTTCGGGTCGAGCGCGTACCGTGACGCGATGCCCTCGGCGATGGGCGAGCCGGACTCGGAGCCCTGGATCTCCAGGTTGTTGTCCAGCGCGTAATCAGCCACCGCCCGCTGCGTGTCTTCGATGCTCGCTGCGTATGGCATTGTGATGCGAATCAATTGCGTAGCGCCGCTCGCGTCTGTCGCCGGGAAGACGGCTTGCAGACGCTCTTTCCCTTCGGCGCCGACCATGGCGATGCCCGACGCGGGAAGAGCGCGCGCTGCCGTGGTGAAGCGCGCCGCCGTTGCTTTGCGCGAAGGCATGATCTGGCCTTCGGCGTACAGCATCTCCTCGTCGGCCACGGGGCCGGAGGGGGGCGGCGAGTCCTTGACCTGCCACGCCCCTTTCTCGTCGAGGTACATCGACCGCCCCTGCGCCTTGCGGAAGCGCAGCGCGCGCTGTTCGCTTTCCGCAAGCGCCGCTCGCTCGCTCAGCGCCAGGGACCTTTCATATCCGAGTCTGACGTCATCCTCCTGCGCCAGCTTCCTCTCATCCTGCTGCGCCTGGAAGACCGCCAGGGCAAACTCCTTTTCGGTCACGCGCGGCTCGTTCGCCAGCCGCCGGACGGGTCTCCCCTCGGCGCGGGCGGTCGAGCGCCTGGTACGCATGGCGTCGTCTTCGAGTCCCTGGACTTTGGCCCGCGCGCCCGATATCGCAGCGAGCGGCGCGATCTCCATTGCAGCGCCTACGGCGTCAACCGCAGACGCCTCGATGTCCATCTCGTCTTCGGTCGCCGCGCTCGGTCGCCTCGCGAAGCGGAACACGTCGACGCTCTTCGTCGCCCCGTACGCCTCGGGGCCGCGCGGCACGTACATCTCTTCTTCGGGGTCTTTGAACACGAAGTCCGGCCGCTCGGCCGCAGCCGCGGCTTTCCGAGCCGCAGCGAACTGGGACGTGTCCCGCACCTCGAAATCGCCAGGATTGACCGGCCGGCGAGCCTCGGCGAAGCTCATCTTGCCGGACTTCACTCGCGCCGCGCGGGCCTTGACGGCCTTTGTGTACTCGGTCCGGTACTCAGCGCGCGCAGCGGCTATAGAACGTAAGTCATCGGGAGAAAAAGGCCGGTCTAGCACGCTGTCGACGATCAGCGCCGAGGGCGGCTTATCGAGGCCGCGGGTCCAGACGTCTGTCAGCAGCTCTTCGCTGCGGGCGAAGCGCCGAGCCGAGCGCTGGTCGTCAACGCGCTTGGCGATGTCTTCCGCTTTCTTGGCGGAGTCGACGACACGCTCCTCGCCGTAGAGGGCGATTTCCTGCGCGAGCCTTAGCTGTTCTCGCTCGATGCGCGGCGCTCCCCGCGCATCGAGCGTCGCCTCTTTCCGGCGAGAAGCGGACATGATCGCGGCCCTGTCCGCGTGCTCCGCGGCGAGCATCCGCTCGTACGCGTCGCGCGCCGACGATGCGTCGTCGGCCTTCTCCGTCTCGGTCCGAGACGGGAACATTCTCGCGTCCGAGACGGACGGGAACCGCTCTCCGCGGGGCGACTCGCTTGCCGCTTCCCCCTTGCGAAACGCGACCCGAGCCGCGCGTCGCACTTGGAGCGGGAACTCGGTCACGTCCCTCGCGGGGGGAGGGAATGGTCGCGACGTTTTCGTCTTCGAGGTCTTCGTCTTCTTCGCCATTTTTTTCTCCCGGCCCATGGTCGCATGGGCCTGGCTTTGCTTCAAGCTCGCGCAGCGGCGGCCGCCGCGAGCCGACGGTCGAGTTCCTGCCCTACCCCGCGGGCAAACGCCCGGTCGATGGCGCGGGCGCCTGCTGCTTCCGCAAGGCGCGTTGCGTCCTGCTCAATTCGGGCGTCCTCTCGCTGCATGCGGGACCATGCGCGGGCTTCGCGGCGCGCTCGCACGGCGTCGGCCCTCGCGATGTAGACGCCGACCAGCTGGCCTTCGGGGCCGACGCCGTGAAGGGCGAGGGCCCATCCGCGGCACGTTTCCCAGATGAGGTAGCTCACGCTACCTCTCTGACGACGCGGAACTCGCGCCGCTGCGCCGCGGCGCGGCGCCGCGCTGCCTGCGACTTCTTGCGCGCCGCGGCGCGCGCCGCGGCGAGCGCGCGGCGCCGGTCGCGCCGGAGAGCGCGGAGGGCCTTTTTCGCTATGGCCTTCAGGGCGCGCACGCGCGCCCTGGCGATCGTTGCGGCGAGCTTCTTGAGCAGCTTCAGCTTCATGGCGTCTCCAGGTGCGGTTGACGTGCCGCTTGTGCTCCATCGACAGGAGCCACGGTGCCGAGCGGAAGTGCTCGGCACTGCCAGCGCCATCCCGGCGCTGTCGGGTCACGCCTCCCGGCTGGCAAGCGCTGCCATGACGTCAGCGGTACGCCTGCTCGGGAGGAGATCGTAGACCTCCTCCATGATCACCGAGGGGTGCAGGCACCCCCCGGCGGCAGCGTCGATCGCCTCGGCCAGCGTTGCCGCGTGCCTCATCTCGACGTCTGCCGGACGCAGTACCTCGATCGCCACTCGACGACCGACGTGGACTGTCGCCCGGAGAACCCGGCGATTGCCGGGGCGGTGGACCGTCAGCTCGACGACCCCATCCGGGGCGATCGTCCACCCAAGGCGCCCCGTCAGCGTGACGTGTGAAAGGCAGAAGTAGATCCCGCCTATCTGCCCCGCGGGGAGCATGCCGATCAGATCGGCCTCCTCCTCGGTCCGCGGAATGACCTCCACCGTATCAGCACCGAAGCGGCAGCTATGCCACGCGTCCTCTGCTGCGTCGCGCAGCACGATGGTCGCTTGGTAGGCCAGCGCGCCGGCCTCCTGATCGTCGGCCTCGCCCCACGCGGCCCACGCCGCAGCCACAGCCCGAATCGCACGCGCGTACGCCCACGCTACGGGCCGCCCATCGGCTGCCCAATGGTGATTGTGCAACCGGGCGAGGTACCAAGCTCGCTCTACGGCGATCGGACGGATCATGGTCTTCTCTCCTTTGCGCTCGCGCGACATGCGCGAGCGTACCGACGGAACGAAAAAAGCCCGCCCCCGTCGCGCGAGGCGACGGAGGCGGGCTTGGGGGCGACGAGCGGACGGAGCGATCAGCGGCGCGCAGCGGCGGCGAGCGCGAGCCGCCGGTCGAGTTCCTGCCCGACGCCCCGGGCGAAGGCCCGGTCGATGGCCTTGGCGGCGCGCTTCTCGATCACGGCCAGCGCTTGCGCGATGGCCTCGTTCCGTACGACGACCGCGCGCTTCCCGAGGCCGCGCTCGTACGCCGGCAACAGGGCCGCGTGGTGCTCGCTGAGCGTCTCGACGCCCAGCCGGGCGACGTCGCCCTCGTGATCGACGTGCGCGGCGGGCGCCGCCGCCTTCGCCTCGCTGTTGACAATCTTCGCCGCGTCCGTGTTCATGGTGTTCTTCATGGTCTTCTCCTTCTCGCTCGCGCGACATACGCGAGCGCTCCGACGGAACGAAAAAAGCCCGCCCCCGTCGCGCGAGGCGACGGAGGCGGGCTTGGGGGCGACGAGCGGACGGAGCGATCAGCGGCGCGCAGCGGCGGCGAGCGCGAGCCGCCGGTCGAGTTCC
>Ga0163149_10001964_pt1 | contig 25559 bp, 23 predicted proteins | sample OliLakLV19MP5G1_FD_148604 | JGI IMG/M metagenome (GOLD analysis project Ga0163149, IMG submission 148604) | Freshwater microbial mat bacterial communities from Lake Vanda, McMurdo Dry Valleys, Antarctica - Oligotrophic Lake LV.19.MP5.G1 | ecosystem: Environmental > Aquatic > Freshwater > Lake >... | reverse complement strand
AAGTAAAAATTCCCGATTATTTTCATAAACGGGCATTTTTATTGCTTTTAAATTTCTGCTTACAATCCAGCCAAGGCTTTGTCCTTAGGAAATTTTACGGTGTATGAAATAGTTACTTTTTTTGTTTCTTTTGGTTTCAAATTAAATTTCCAATTGACAATTCCGCTTGCTTCGTCCAATTCTCCTCCAGAAGCTTCCGCCAAAGTAACTACAATATCTTTTGTTTGAGAAACTGGAATTTGATCTTGCAAATTAAAAATAGATGTTGATGATTTTGTGTTACGAATAGTAATTTCATAAGTAACCGTTTTGATTTTATCCTCCCCGATTAGCTTTTCTTTTGTCTTATCTTTTTGTTTCACTCTAGTAACCACCATGTTTTTATCTCTTCCTAAAGTCAAATCTAACGTATCAGACAAATTTGTAGGATCTATAAATGATTCGCCAACAAATGTTCCGTCAAAATAGATATTAGCACTGCCAGCCGCCAAATTTAACTCATCCCAGTTCGTTATTTTTGCAACTAAAAATGCATCTTTATCCATTTTAGGCGCTGCAAAATGGATGTAATTAGCAGGAATATCTTTTGTTTGAACTGCTACAAAATGCGTTTTACCATCACTAGGGATGCTGTATGCTAATTTGATATCATACTCTACGGTAGTAATGTTTTCTTCAGCAACTACATAATCCGAAATGTTTTGTGCAACGTCTACGGGTGCTGACCATGAGTAAGTAGCGCTTTCTGACTCACCAACTTTAGAGACCAATCCATTTTTATCTCTTTCATTTTCGGAGCGCTTATTTTTATAATCAGACGCATAAGGATTATAGTAGTTCAACCACCAAGTATTTAAAACGGGTTTTACATTGCTCTGATTCGGGCTGGCTGTTGAAAGGGTTAGTTTCACATCATTCCAGTCGATTCCGGTATTTTGATAAACTTGTGCTTTATAAGTCAATTGCATGTTCCCACCAGCACCTTTTGCTCGTAAATCATAAGAAGGTGTCCAACCGGCATCTTGCAAAACATAGTTAATATTCATTGTCCCGTTTGTAGCAACATCAGAGGAAACAGTAATTACAACTCGATAATTTGTTACGTCTTTTATAACATCCCCAGTAACTGCATTATATGTCTGCAAAGCGATTAAATCAGCCTGTATTCGTTGTTTTTTAACATTCACCCTATACTCTTCTTTTTTCAATTTCAACAATTCTGAATTGATATTGTTTAATTTTTCTCTTAAATAAGTCAATGCATCTTTTACCAAATTCAGGGTGTCTTTTTTAGTCTCTCCTTTGATGATTCTATTATTTAGCAAAGTATTTTTCTCAATATTCAAAGAAGTTTGTTTATCCGTAATTTCCATGATATCAAAATCAATCATCACAAGAGAATCCTGTAACATTTTTATTTGCTTCAGGTTTTTAGGATTTTTAGTTAAGTCGATTTCTTTGGGTTCAGGATATTTAACACTGTGCTGAACGTCCATAATCACAAAACTCCCAAAACCACTGGCCTGAATACTTCTGGGGTCAATGGTTGCTTCTAAACCTTCAAAAACTAATGTTGTAATACCGGAGTTGACATTTACCAAAGAGCTTCGGTAAATTTGTGCGCCCTGTGTAAACACAGTTACGTTTTCGATTTTTGATTTGATGTTTTTTTCTGATGAAGCTATCGCTCCGAAAGAAGAATTGCTGGCAAATAACGTTATAAATGCAGCAGCAAAAAAGGTTGTTGTTAGCGATTTCATGGTTTTTTATTTTTAGTTAAAATAGTTTTCATTTTGAATTCGACTATAGGATGCTGAGGAAATAAAAATTCCATAACGAATTATAAAATGTCTATTTTTGTATATACTATTAATATGCAGAGCTCCCAATTAAATAAATACGATGATTTGCAACTGGTTGCTGAATATAAGCAAACAGGGAATAGTGCGTTTGTTGGTGAGTTGCACAGAAGATACACTCATTTGATTTTTGGTGTATGCATGAAATATCTAAAAGATGAAGATGATGCGCAAGATGCGAGTATGCAGATTTTCGAAAAACTTTTAGGAGACTTAAAAAAGCATGAAGTACAGCAGTTTAAAGCTTGGCTTCACATGGTTTGCAAAAATTTTTGTTTGATGCAATTGCGCTCTGGTGCGTCTAAACTAAAGCGAAACAAGGAAATGCAAAAAGATATGGCATCGTTTATGGAATCAGACACCGAGTTGCATCTTACTATTGAAAACACAAAAGAAATACAATTAACCTTTATGGAAGAATGCATGAAGGGTTTAAATGAAGAACAAAAACTATGTGTTGAATTGTTTTTTTTACAAGAAAAAAGTTATCAGGAAGTAACTGAATTAACAAGCTACAACATGAACAATGTGAAAAGCTATATTCAAAACGGGAAAAGAAATTTAAAAATTTGCATTGAAAATAAAAGTGCAAAAAAGTAATGAGCGAAAATTTAAAACATACTATTTATTCACCTGGCGATTGCCTTTCAGAAAAGAGGTTGTTCGATTATATCGACAATAAATTAAGTCCGAAAGAAAGACACATCGTTGAAAAACATTTGCTTGATTGTGAACTGTGTTCTGATGCATTGGAAGGACTGGAGCTAGTAAAAGACAGAAATCGTATTGTACTAATTAAAGAAGCCATCAATAAAAAAATACTTTCATCTACAAAGAAAGAAGCTTTGGTTGTTTCATTTAATTATAAAATGGCGTTTTCAGTTGCCGCAGCAATTGCATTGTTGGTTGTTGGAGTTTTCTTTTTCAATAAAATAAATTTAAAGGAAGCTAGCATGAGTTCTGACTTAGCTGAATTAAAAGAAAAGGAAAGTTCTCCTGCTGCACCACCATTAAGCGAATCGGCAAATGAAATAGCTGACTCAACAGGTCAAACTAGAGCCACTGTTACCAGTGCTAAATCGGAGGCAGATAAATCTGGTCCGGGCAATGTGGTTGATGAGGGAATTGCATTTGCAGCAGAACAAAAACCTGATTTTTATAAAAGTAAAGAAGGAACAGGAGAAAATACAAATCAAGAAATCCCACCAATGGTTGCAGGAAATGCAACAGTTATAGCGACTGATGCAATTGCTATGCCAAGGGATGACAGAAAAAATGTTCAATTAGAAACTGCTTCTGCTCCAAAATCCAGTGCTGCGGAACGTGAAAAAAACGCAAAACTGGATGACACTAAAAAAGCGGAAGAAAAAACAATAGCCGGTGCGACCGGTGGAACAAGTTATTCCTGGAGCACCGCACCGGAACAAAAACAGAAAAACACAGCCAATAATGCTGCATCAGGCGAAAAAATTGAATTGGCTAAAAAAGCAGATAAAGATTCTGAAGGAAAAAATCGTTCACAAGGAAAACTTTTTGAGCAAAAAGATAAGGACAAAAAAAGTCAAGTAGTAACTAAAGAGAACAACAAAAATGAAGACGCTGAAATTGGTGATGGACTTTCCGCACCACAAAGTGTTGCCCAAGATACTGATGAATTAAGATTTAAAGCAGCAGTAAGTACGACTACCTCCATAGATTCTATTGGACAAATTTTTTCCATTGCAGATCAAATGCCGGAATATCCGGGTGGAAACGATTCCATGATAAAATTTATTAACGCAAATTTTTTATCGGGTAAAATATCGGACCAAAGCAATCCAATTACTACAAAAATTTACGTTCAATTTATTGTTACGAAGGATGGCAACATTATTAACCCTAAAATTATAAAGGGTATTACTCCAGAACTAGATAAAGAAGCAATTCGAGTTGTAAAAATGATGCCTAAATGGAAACCCGGAAAACAAAATGGCAAAGCCGTTTCGGTTAGCTACAATATATCTTTGCAACAAAAGATTAAATAATCACCCTTATTAACATCTCACCTTTAATAACCTTTTCCTTCCTTGTCAAATAAAGCATTATTTCCAAAGTATTTTTGGTAAAAGCTTTTTTAATGATTTTTTTAAAATACGCCATTCGATCTTTTTTTTCACTGCTTCTGCTATTTCTGGTAGTTACAACAAGCTCATGTCATTCCCAGAAAGAAGTTTCAACAACTACAACAAACAAAGAAGTTCCAAAATCTAAAAAAGTTAAAGAAAAATATGCTACTGTTTTAAATGTTGATGAAAGCAAAATTGATAATATAAAACTGTATTCCTTTATTGATGAATGGTATGGCGTCCCTTACAAGTATGGTGGCAAAAATAAAAACGGGATCGATTGCTCAAACTTTACTTCCACACTCTATTTAACCATTTACAATAAATCGGTTTCAGGTTCCTCCTCCTCTATCTATGACCAATGCAAAACCATTTCGAAAAACAATTTAGAAGAAGGTGATTTGGTATTTTTTAAAATTGATGGAGATAAAATTTCTCATGTTGGAGTCTACTTACAAAACAACAAGTTTGTACATGCTACTACAAAAAAAGGTGTTATGATTAATGATTTAGATGAAGCTTATTACAAAAAATATTATTTCAAAGCAGGAAAATTAAAGCAATGAAAGACAACTCCTGCTCACAAATAAGAATCATTACAAGAATTACCGCAATCGCTTGCATAATAGGCATGTTTTTATCTTATAAACTATGGTTAGGAGAAAGAATGTTCCCTTTAACTCCCTTAGTTGATTTTTTACCATCTCTACATCATCCATTTGACATCCTTTTATTTTGCATTTCCATCGGCTTGCTCGTCTGCATTGCTATTTTAAGAAATCCACAAAGATTCATCATCGCATTTATAATTTGCGCCTTACTACTAGCTATACTCGATCAAAATCGCTGGCAACCTTGGTTTTATCAGTATGTATTAATGCTGTTTGTTGTATCCTTTTTTAATTTCAGATGCGATGATACCAAACAGCAACAAGCAATTGTTACGATTTTTAAACTCATGATTGCAGCCGTTTACTTTTGGAGCGGACTGCAAAAAATGAATCCTCACTTTATTACCGACACATACCCCTGGTTAATGGAACCAATAGCAAATCACATGAGTGAAACAAGTATAAGAAACATTGATTGGCTTGGAAAAGCATTTCCAATTGTAGAAATTTTAACTGCAATTGCCTTGTTTCTTTCTCCGACAAAAAAAGCTGCTCTTGTTTTACTTTTCATTATGCACCTTTTTATTTTAGCTGTTTTAGGACCATTTGGACATAATTACAACCCTGTAGTTTGGCCATGGAACTTTGCCATGATGGGATTTGCATATATTTTATTTTTAAAAAGTGATTCATTTACGACAGCGAACATAAAAAGCATGCTGCATTTCCATTCTTTAAAAATTGTTGCAATTTTATTTATAATGATGCCTTTGCTAAATTTTTTCAATGCATGGGATTCATATTTATCACACAATTTATATTCTGGAAATACAAGCGGTGGAGTAATCTATATTTCTGATAATGTAGAAGCAAAGTTGCCTGCTGCAATAAAGCAATATTCGAAAGGAGAAATGAATATGAATCAAATCAATATTAAATATTGGTGTATGATGGAATTAGGTGTTCCTGCCTATCCCGAAAAAAGAAATTTTGCTGCTGTAACAAAAACTTTTTACAAATATGCTACTGATTCATCCGAAATATATTTTATGTTTACTCCAAAATTAAAGCTGAGTGAATTATCGCAAGGATTCACTAGAGATGCTAAAGAAGTTTCACCCTAATTTTTATTCGCATGGGAAAAAATATAATCATCTTTTCAGATGGAACCGGACAAAAAGGTGGCGTTAACAACAACACCAACGTGTACAAATTATTTAACATGGTGGAAGACCGCACAAACCGACAAATCGCTTATTATGACCCAGGCTTGGGTACCGACTGGAGAAAAGTATCCGGCAGTATTTCAGGAAGAGGATTTTCAAAAAACATTTTGGATTGTTATCACTTTCTTTTCGAAAATTTTCAAGCAGATGATAACATTTATCTTTTCGGATTCAGCAGAGGAGCAGCAACCGTAAGAAGCTTATCGGGATTCATACATTTGTTTGAAATCTTACCAATATCACGGCCTGACATCATTGAAGAAGCATTTGAGATCTATCAAATTGGCGATAAGGATAAGAGAGTAAAAAAAGCTGCAGCGTTTATTACAAAGCATCATACCATGTGGACCAAAATAAAATTTGTTGGTGTATTTGATACGGTTGCTGCATTAGGGCTACCCAATAAATGGATCAGCGCTGTACTTGATATGATTCATCCTCACAAATTCCATTCCTTTGAATTGAGCGACAGTGTTGAATATGCTCGACATGCATTATCAATTGATGAAGAAAGAAAAACGTTTCTTCCAACCTTGTGGAACAAGTTGAAAGACGATGAACCTAAAGACCGATTAAAGCAAGTATGGTTTTGCGGAGTGCATACCGATGTAGGCGGAGGCTATGAAGTAGAAGACTTATCCAATTTCTCATTAAGATGGATGATACAAGAAGCTACTGCAAAAGGTTTAATTATTTATGAAAAAGCCCCTGCTTATAAACGTCTTCTAGCTTCCGAAAAAAATATTGACGGAAAAATGCACAATGAGCTAGTGGGTTTTATTGGAAAATTATTCAGAAGGCAACAAAGATTCTGGGACGAAGAAATTCATGGTTCATTTTGTATTCACGAAAGTGTTTTAAAAAGAAAGAAAAATCAAGCAAATGGTGATTCCCCAAGTTATTCTTCATGGATAAAGAACTTTGAAAGCAATAAAAAGATTGAATCTGACAACTAATTATGGTATATTCGTTATAACAAATAAAATAAATATCCACCTAATCCCTAAACAAAATGATACTAATTGTAGCTTCCATGTCTTTACTCGTAATTATTGCGGGAATGTTTTTGTTAGCAAAAACTCAAAAAGAAAATCTTTCAAATTTATTTAAGTATGTTTCCTATTTTGTTATTCTGGCTGGCTTTTTAAACCTTTTCGGAGGCGGTGCTTTTTTTGTAATGAAAAAATGCATGCAACATTGCGCATCAAAAAGTCAAAATCATTGCGACAAAAACGACAGCTGCCATAAAAAAAGCAAGAAATCTTGCAGCAGAATGGAAAAGTGTGAACAAGGTGAAGAAGCTTGTGAAGAAGGCGGAGCTCAAATGTGTACTGAAAAAAGAATTGTTATTAATGGCGAAGAAATGAATGAAGGTTGTGCTAAAGGATGCGAGAAACCTTGTTGCAAAGGAAAAATGATCAAAAAAGATTCTGTTGTAATTAAAAGGTAGTACTACTATTTATAAAACACTTCATCCTTCGACTACGCTCTGGATGACCTAGTAATATTCGCGCTCAGTTTGACGATCTTCTTCGCCATCTGAGCGTTTTTTTATCCAAACATTTTTCCCGGATTTAAAATTCCATTCGGATCAAAAACTTTTTTTATATTTCGTTGAAGCTCCAGAGCTTTTTCTGAAAACACAAGATGCATGTATTCTTGTTGAACAAGCCCTATACCGTGCTCTCCACTTATCGTTCCACCCAATTGTTTACAGATCGTAAATATTTCAGCAATCGCTTTCTTAATGTAATCACCATTCCATTGTTCATCCGTTAAATCACCTTTGATTAAACGAATGTGTAAATTACCATCTCCCGCATGGCCGTAACAAACGGTTTTAAATTTATACTTCCCTCCTACTTCTTTTACTCCTTTCACCAATTTCGGAAGTTCAGCGCGAGGTACAACGGTATCTTGCTCTTTACTGATGGCATTGTTTTTCACTGCTTCATTAATTCCTCTTCTCAGTCGCCACAATTCATTTTTTTGAGCAGCAGATTCTGCAAATAAAATATCGGCAATGTTGTACTTCGACATTAATTCGGAAATCGCTTCCATTTCTTTCATTAATACATCTAAATCATTTCCATCCACCTCAATCAATAAATGTGCTTGAATATCATCTTCCAATTTCACTACTGTGCTTTGAACATATTTACTTACCCAGTCCAATGCATCGCGTTCCATCAGTTCCATTGCACTGGGTGTAAACCCTGCTCTGAATACTTCACTTACGGCAGCACAAGCCTCATCTAAACTTTTAAATGGAACCAACATCAACAAATCATATTTTGGAAGTGGCAATAATTTCACAATAATTTTTGTTGCTATTCCCAATGTTCCTTCGCTGCCCACCATCAATTGTGTTAAATTATATCCGGTAGCGTTTTTTAATGTATTTGCTCCTGTTTCAATAATCTCTCCTGTAGCTAATACTATTTCTAAATTTAAAATATAATCTTTTGTTGTTCCATATTTCACACACTTTGGTCCTCCACTGCTTTCCGCTACGTTACCGCCCAAGAAACAGCTTCCTTTGCTAGCGGGGTCAGGCGGATAGAATAAACCTAACTCTTTTACTGCATTTTGAAACGCTTCATTAATAACTCCGGGTTCAACTGTTGCTTGTAAATTACGTTCATCAATCTGTAAAATCTGATTGAAACGTTCCATCGATAAAATGATTCCGGAATGAATGGGCAATGCTCCTCCGCTTAAACCTGTTCCTGCTCCACGCGGAGTAACCGGAACAAACTCTGCATTTGCAAGTTTTAAAATTTCTGAAATTTCTTTTGCGGTTCTAGGTTTTACAACTACTTCGGGAAGAAATAGTAAATCCTCTGTTTCATCGTGTCCGTAGTTCATTAAACTTTCTGCATCAAACAAAACATATTGTTTACCAATTATTCCTTGGAGTTTTTCTATTATGGAGGGTGATATTTTTTTGTAATTCATATTTTGTATAGAGAATCCACAAAACTACACTTTATCTCTTCTTAGACGCAAGTGCAATTCATTACAAATTACTAACATTTACCAAAATGAAAAATGGCAGAAGATTTACTCCTGCCATTTTGTATTTACATGTTTCTTAACTCTGTTTTCTTTTTCCGAGGCAAAATATTGAATTGCACACCATACGATGGCACGAATGTCCAGCCTTCCAATTCCACACTACCTCCGCCAAGCAAAGGATAAGAACCATATTTTTGATAATAAGTGCTGAGACCTGCATTAAAATAAATAAACTTCCAACCCGCTTTTAGATGGACAAACATACCATACGACCCATAATTTCTTTTCGCGTTCATGGGCTTCAGTATTTCCTGCACTCCTTCACTATTTTGAACATACACATTCTTAGGATCAATATTGTATTTTACAAAGCTGTGTGTATAAACTGTTCCAAAGGAAATAGCACCGAACTTTTCTTCGGGACCAAATGCTTTACTGAAAATAAGAGGAATGGAAATGTCTTTTCTAGACATTTGAAGGTCGAAAATACGCTGAAGCTGATCGAATTTTTTATTAGAAAACCCATAATTCTGCCAACTATATTGCAACCCAATGCTGCCATACATTCCTTTGTAATCGGAATACTGATACGTGCTGTTAGAGCCCAAAAATTGATAACGCGCGTCAACGGCATGTGCTTTTCCGGAATAACGGTAACCTATATCCATGTTGTGCCCAATTCCATAACGCCCGTAAAAATCAGTTTTAAAGCCTATCGGATCCAAACAATAAGCTAATGCTGCTGCATTGATATGATCTAAGCCCTTATCCAATTGAAACGAATCTTTATCTGAAAAACTACTAAATTCTTTTATCCCTTCTATCGATTCTGCAATAGGCGATGTAGAAACGTTTACCGCATAGTTCACTCCAAATCTTACTTGCTTTTTTGTAACTACTTTTCCTGAGTTGATGATTGACCTAGGAGGACTACATGAATAAAGAAGGCTCAAAGGAACAAGGATAAGCAAACAATTTTTTGCTATGTTTTTTTTCATTTTTTTCTTTGTTTTTACCAAGAAGTATTTTGGCATTTGACATAATTATTTTTAAAAGGTTTAATCATAAACACAAGAATTATTTACATTTTTACTGCAATTTTACTGCCATTTTTGCTAAAATCATTCAGCATTCAGAACACGTGCTTGATATGTTGTAAAAGGATTTTGGTCGACCATCACTTGTCAAATTCCTTTATTCTAAATTTATCCTCAAAAAAAACCACTCATCATATATGTATGTTACCTTGAATATTATTTCCTTATTTTCGTACCTGTTCATTATAATCTGATTCATATAATTAAAATAATCATGAAACGACTTTCAATTTTATCCATTTCAATGCTCCTTTTGGGGAACATTAGTGCACAAAAAAAGAACATTACCATTGAAGACATTTGGAAAACAGGAACCTTCCGCTCAGGTGGTGTTTATGGATTGGTTTCCATGAAAGATGGTGTGCATTATTCTGCTATGGAAGATGGAAAAATTATGCAATACGAATACGCAAAGGCATCAGCACCGGTTGCCATAGTTGCTGAAGCTGATTTAAAAGTAGATGGGAAATCTATTGGAATAGACAGTTATCAATTTAGTCCGGATGAAACAAAGATGCTTATTTCAACAGGAACGGAACAGATTTATCGTCATTCAACTCGTGAAAACTATTATGTATATGATAGAAAAACAAAAGCTTTAACAGCAGTTAGCAGCGGTGAAAAGCAAATGTATGCAACCTTCTCTCCTGATGGAAACAAAGTTGGTTTTGTGAGAGGCAATAATATTTATATAAAAGATTTAGCATCCGGAAAAGAAACTCAAGTAACCAATGATGGTTTGCACAACAATATCATTAACGGAGCAACAGATTGGGTTCATGAAGAAGAATTTTCATTCTCTGTAGCTTATTTTTGGAGCCCTGACAGCAAAAAAATTGCTTACTATAAATTTGATGAAAGTAAAGTAAAAGAGTTTTCATTTGATGAATTCAACAATCAATTGTATCCGTCAGGTTATAAATTCAAATATCCAAAAGCTGGAGAAGCTAATTCGGTTGTAACTATTCATGCTTATGATTTAGCTAGCACATCTGATAAACTAATGGACATTGGTAAAGTGACTGATCAATACATTCCGCGCATTAAATGGACAATGGATGCAAACACACTTTCTATTGTGAGAATGAATCGTTATCAGAATAAATTGGAATTATTGTTTAACAATGCAACAACGGGAGAATCAAAAGTAGTTTATTCTGAGAGCTGTGATACATATATTGATATTCATGAAGGACAAGGCGATTATGTTTATTTCACAGCTGACAAAACAAGTTTTATTATTACTCAAGAAAAAGATGGATTCAATCATATTTACAGATATGATATGTCGGGCAAATTGATGAATCAAATCACAAAAGGAAATTGGGATGTTGTGAGCTTTCAAGGTATTGATGAAAAAAGTAAAACAATTTTTTATACAGCGTCAGAAACAACAGCAACTGAAAAAGATATTTATTCCGTAAAGCTGGATGGCTCAGGAAAGAAAAAAGTATCATCTGAAAAAGGTGTACACTCTCCTGAATTCAGTAGCGGAATGAAATATTACATCAACACTTATTCTTCAGCGAATACGCCTCCTTTTATTGCAATTTATGATGCACAAGGAAAACAAATTAGAGTATTAGAAACAAATGAAGCTTTAGTTAAAAAAATGGCAGAATTTGACATGAGTAAGAAAGAATTGTTTATGTTTAAAACAACTGAAGGAGTTGAATTGAATGCCTGGATGATAAAACCATCCAATTTTAATGCAGATAAAAAATATCCTGTATTCCTTACATTTTATGGTGGTCCGGGAAGCAACAAAGTAAACAATGCGTTTGACGGAAGAGATTATTTCTGGCATCAGATGCTTGCTGAAAAAGGTTATATCGTAATGTGTGTAGATAACAGAGGAACAATGTATCGCGGAAAAGCCTTTAAACACAGTACATACAAACAGTTGGGTAAATTGGAAGTAGCGGATCAAATTGAAACGGCTAAATATTTAGGAACATTGCCTTACATTGATAAATCACGAATCGGAACATTCGGATGGAGCTTTGGAGGTTATTTAAGTTCATTGTGTATTACAAAAGGAGCAGACTATTTCAAAATGGCGATTGCAGTTGCTCCGGTAACCAACTGGCGTTATTATGATGGAATTTACACAGAACGTTTTATGAGTCTGCCACAAGAAAATGCAAGTGGATATGACGATAATTCACCTATCAACCATGTAAGTAAGCTAAGAGGCAAGTATTTATTGATTCACGGAAGTGCAGATGACAATGTTCATTATCAAAATACAATGGAAATGGTGAATGCCTTGGTAAATGCTAATAAACAATTTGATTTGTTCGTCTATCCGGATAAAAATCATGGTATTTATGGGGGAAATACTCGTTTGCACCTTTATAATAAAATGACAGATTTTATTTTGAACAATTTGTAAGGTTTTACAGATAACGAATAAAAACGAATATCCGAATCTATACGCTTAAAAAAATAAGTTTCAAATCTACACAAAGCAAAATCTAGATTCGTAATATTCGTAAAGATTGGTTATCCGTAGCATTTAAAATACGTGTTGTTCTAAAAAAGCTCTGCTATTTAAAACTTCTATTTCTGAAAAATAAAAATCATCCAAGTCTTCGGTAATAATATACTTGCAATCCTTTTCAAGAGCAGAATAATATTGTAAGCCATCTTCGAAGTCGTGAATTTTTTTATTTTTTTCTACTTCCAAAACCGTTTTTTCATCAATTGAAGTAAAAAGTAATTTTTCGGTAAGAAGAGAAATTTTTTTTCGAGCCATTGCATTTCCATTTTTTTTCTCTGCAAAATAAAAAGCAATAGCCAAACATAAAGGAGAAGTATAAACTAGGAATTTAGAATTATCCGCTAAACTTAAGATTCGCGAGGTATATGTAAACAATGGATATTCTTTATTTAATACCGAAACAAGAACATTGGCGTCTAAAAAGATCTTCATTTTTTACGGTTCATGTATTCATCTTTGAGCTTTGAACGCTTCTTAGACTTCGTTATGTAAACAGCTTTACCTTCTGCAACAGCGTTTACCCAATCCGAAACAGGAAAGTCCTCTAGCGAATTATATTGATTAGAAGTGATTTTATCTAAAAGGAATTCCATCAGACGCGAAAGACTCATATTTTGAGTTTCTGCGTATTGTTTTGCCCTTTCAATTACTTGTTTATCAAATGATAATGTGATTTTTGCATCCATAAGAGTTAATTTATACGACAAATATAATATATTTATACGTATAAAAAAATTATATTGCTAAATACTTTCTTAATAGTTGCCTATCAGCCGTTCGTACAATCCAATTTTAAACTTTCGATATTTTAGTTATATTCGCATCGTTCAAAATTTAATAAAAACTAAAAACAGCTTATATGTCGGAAGTAAAAACAGGACACCCAAAAGGATTATGGGTATTATTTGGAACAGAAATGTGGGAGCGCTTCAACTTTTATGGAATGCGTGCTATTCTTACCCTATTCCTAGTAAACTCTTTAATGATGAAAGAAGACACCACTTCTTTAATTTATGGTGGTTTTCTTGGTCTTTGTTACCTAACACCAATGTTAGGAGGATTTGTTTCTGATCGTTTCTTCGGAAACAGAAACTGTATCATGCTGGGTGGCTTAATGATGGCTGTTGGGCAGTTTTTATTGTTTTTCAGTGCGAGTGTATTTGAGGGAAACCTTGGTCTTGCTACATCATTAATGTGGATCGCTTTAACGGTGATTGTTTTTGGAAACGGATTCTTCAAACCAAACATTTCAAGTATGGTTGGTAGTTTGTACCCAAAACAAGAAAAAAGCAAACTGGATTCTGCGTTCACTATTTTTTACATGGGAATAAACATCGGAGCTTTATTGAGCCAATATTTTTGTCCATTAATTGCAGACGTGAAAGATGCTGGCGGAATCAGAGATATTCATGCATTCAAATGGGGATTCCTTGCAGCCGGAATAGCAATGGTATTGGGAACAGCGATTTTCTTTTTCTTAAAAAATAAATACGTAGTTACTCCTGACGGAAAACCATTGGGAGGCGTGCCATCTAAAAACGAATCAGGTGATTTTGAAGAAGGCGAATCTCAAAAAGCAGTTTTCTCTTCTAAGGCTTTGGCTTTGGCAAGTATTTCTTTTATAGGCTTAGGTCTGCTTTTCCATTTTGTATTCGGACAAAATTATATTTACTCTGTAATTTATGCCAGTGGTTTATCTTTGGCGGGATTGATCGTTTCTGATACATCCTTAACAAAAGTTGAAAGAGACAGGATTTATGTGATCTACATTGTTGCATTCTTTGTAATTTTCTTCTGGGCAGCATTTGAACAAGCTGGTTCTTCTTTGACATTCATCGCAGATAACCAAACAGATCGTTCCTTCTTCGGCTGGCAGATGCCTGCATCGATGGTGCAAATCTTCAACGGATTATTTGTTGTTATACTTGCAGTGCCTTTCAGTATGCTTTGGGATAAGTTAAGATCAAAGAACAGAGAACCTATTGCTCCTGTAAAACAAGCGATCGGACTATTGCTTATTGCTTTAAGTTATTTCATTATTGCTTACAATGTAAAGGATCTTGGAAACAGCGGTTTGCTTGCCATAAAATGGTTGGTTCTCCTATATTTCATCCAGACAATCGGTGAGCTTTGCCTTTCACCAATCGGATTATCATTGGTTGGAAAATTGTCTCCGAAACGTTTCTCTTCCTTATTATATGGAGTATTCTTTTTGTCCAATGCAGCGGGTTATGCATTGGCCGGGACTTTGGGCTCTATCCTTCCGGCAACAGGAGATAAGTTTACAAAAGCAACAGCACTAGGAATTGATTTACAAGGAGTGTTGAACAAAACAATTGTTGCAACACCTGAGCAGTTAAAAGTATTAGCGGAAAACAAAATCAATGCTATCAACCCATCTTTTGCAGGAGTTGAAATTCACAACTTATTTGAATTTTTCATGGTGTTTGTGGTGCTTACAGGAGTAGCTGCAGTATTATTATTCTTGTTACGTCCCGTATTAAAAAAGATGATGCACGGAGTAGTTTAGAGCTCCTAAAAAATCATAAAAAAGGTCAAACGTTAGTATAATGTTTGACCTTTTTGCTTTAATCTTCTTATCTTTACTATGCTAAAATTAAAGTCATGATTAAAAAAATACTCTTCGCTTTAGGAATTGCAACTCTAGTGGTTATTGCTCAAAGTTTTATAGACAATAACATCACTATAAATAAAGACGACTCAAAAGGACTGGTTAAATGGTATACTTTTGAAGAAGCAGTGAATCTCCAAAAGAAAACCCCAAAACCTATTATGGTAGATGTTTACACCAGCTGGTGTGGGCCTTGCAAAATGATGTCGAAAAACACATTTGGCAATGCAATTATCGCAAAATACTTGAACGACCATTACTATCCAGTGAAATTTGATGCAGAAACACGCGACAGTGTTAAGTTTAATGGCTTTGTTTTCGCAAATAAAAACCCTGAAGGAATCCAAAGACCCGTTCACGATTTTGCAGTTTCAATCCTTGAAGGGAAGCTGTCTTATCCATCAGTAGTGTTTTTAAACGAAGACATTAAAAAAATTCAAACGGTGGTTGGATATTATCAGGCTGAGCAGTTTGAACCTATAATGAAATTTTTTGGCAGTGGAAAATACAAAGAAGGTTCTTATGAAGACTTTCAAAAGACCTTTGTGTCTGAAATTAAAGCCCTTGAACCCGCTACTTTTCCGGGCAAATAGGTTATTTCCACCTCCGAATTTCGAACTTTTATAGACTAACACTCTTAATAAGGTTAAATTTTGTAATTTAGCATCTCTTATTTATGAAAACAGCTATCAATATGATGAACTTGAAAGAAAAAATACTTCAAGTATTGGAGATGAAGAAATTTACATACGCTGATTTAGCATCGTATTTAAATATTTCTGAATCTGAATTGGATTATGCCTTAGAAAACAATACCCTTGAAATACGTACACTTGAATTAATCTCAAAAGAGTTACGCATTCCATTATACAGTTTCTTCCGTGAAAACTTTGAAGGTTTCGACTTTGAAAAAGAACCTTATTACAATGTGAATATCTGGAGCAAAGAAGAAGCTAAATTTACATTAGAACTAAAAGCCCTTCGCCAAGAAATTGAAGAATTACGAGCAGAAGTTCGCCAAAAAGATTTATTGATTGATGCATTAGAAGCACAAATTATAAAAAAGTAAAATAATTCATATAGGAATACAAATGCTGATTTTCATTAGAATCAGCATTTTTTTTGAAAATTTGAATCTGGAAAACTGAAATCAACTATGACGAACGAAGAAAAGATCAATCTCATTGGGCAAAAGATATTGTTGTTATCAAACAATCTTGATAAATACCACAATGAACTTGCTCAACTAAAGCAGCAATTGGATGCACTTCAGCAAGGTGTTATTTTGAAGCAGCCTGTCATTGTTCCGCCTGTTATTATTGTTCCGGAGAAGATCGAGATCATTCCTGAAGTAAAAATAGAAACTCCTGACATTTCGACTACGCTCGATGTTACAAAAGAAATTCCTGTAGTTAAAATTGACGACACCATTATTCCTCCTGTTCAACAACAATACATTCCTCCTGCTCCACCCAAACCAAAATCTGATTTTAATTTTGAAGCATTTGTCGGTGGAAAATTAATTACCATAATTGGCATTGCTATTTTGGTAATAGGAATGGGAATTGGCGTAAAGTATGCCATCGATAACGATATGCTTGGTCCGCTTGCAAGAATTGTGCTTGCTTATGTTGCCGGAGGTATTTTATTATTTATTGCATTACGCTTAAAAGCAAACTACAAAGCATTTAGTGCAGTATTATTAAGCGGTGGAATGGCCTCACTCTACTTCACCACTTTCATTGCTTACAGTTTGTATGGAATGTTCGGACAAATCGCAGCGTTTGCCATCATGGTTGTATTTACCATGTTCACTGTTTTTGCTGCAACTGTATATAATTTACAAGTAATTGGAATAATTGGATTGGTTGGTGCGTATGCTGTTCCAATGTTATTGAGCGATGGTTCAGGAAAAGTAGAAATTATGTTTTCCTACATGGTTATTGTGAACATCGGCATTCTGGTTTTATCATTTAAAAAGCACTGGCAGCTTTTGAATCATCTGGCTTTTGGATTTACTTGGCTGATATTCTTAACCTGGTTCCTGAGTAAATATGATTATGAGAAGCATGTCGTTCTTTCAATGACCTTTGCATTTATTTTCTTTATTATTTTTTACATCAGTAATATGTCGTACAAAATAATAAAGCAGGAAAAATTCGGAGTGTGGGATGTTATTCGAATTGTATCCAACAGTTTTATCTTTTTCGGATTGGGATACGCAACACTGGATCATGAAGGAAGCAGAGAATATTTAGGCTTGTTCACTGTTGCAAATGCTATTGTTCATTTTGTATTTGCTTATCTGGTATTCAAAAACAAACTACTTGACCGTAAATTATTTTATTTACTTATTGCACTTGTATTGAGCTTTATCACCATTGCCGTTCCGGTGCAACTGGAAGGTGATTGGGTAACACTTTTCTGGGCTACCGAAGCTGTTTTGTTATTTTCAATTGGAAGATATAAAGTTGTTCGTTTTTTCGAATGGCTTGGTTATATAATGATTTCATTTGCAATTTCAAGTTTACTGCAAGACTGGACCAACATTGCAGATGCTTACAGATATTACCCTGAATTATATATAGCATCAAAACCGTTTGCCAACATTTCATTATTTACTTCTCTATTTGTAATTGTTACTATATGTGCAATGATGTACGTTCATCGCAAGAAACCAATAATAGAAGAAGAAAATAAAAAATTCAACCTGTATACTTATATAGAATATGGAATGGGCATTGTTGTTTTTCTTATTACCTATTTCACTTTTAATAATGAATTGTCGTACTACTACGAAGCAATGTATCAAAAAACACTTTTAAAAGTGCCCTCAACAAATGAATGGGATGTATCAGGTGCGACACAAAATGTTAGAGACTACTCCATTTTAGAATTAAAACAAGTGATGATTTGGATTTACAATTTGATTTTCTTCATTGTTTTCGGAATGTTGAGTATTACCAAATTAAAATCTCACATTGTTCGCTGGAGCGCTTTTTCATTGAATATGCTAATCGCTATTGGATTTATTACGGGAGGGTTAGAAGCACTGAGTTCTTTCGACAATGCACTACATATTGAATCGCAATATTATGTAATGAATACATCGCTCACCTATTTACGATATGTTTGTTATGCATTGTTTGCCATTCTTTTATTTCTAAATCACCGAATATTAAAAACAGACACCTTTAACAAATTCACCATATCGAGAATTTACATTGGCACCATCATTCATTTCTTCGTATTGGTGGTATTGAGTTTCGAATTGGTATTTATACAGGAAATAAGGAATGGCAAGTACGATTATTATGAAAACAACACGGTTTATAAACTTGGATTTACTGCATTGTGGGGAATCTACTCGTTTATAATGATAGCAGTAGGTATTTTCAAGAAAAATAAAATTATGCGAATTTCTGCAATTTCTCTTTTTGGAATAACCATTATTAAATTGTTGATTTTTGACACTTGGAATTTATCTACCGGCTACAAAGTAATTGCTTATATGCTTTTAGGTGTGATACTCTTGGTAGTTTCATTCCTCTATCAAAAATTCAAAGTATTAATATTTGGCGATGAAAATAAATAAAACTATGAAGACATATTTTTTAAATAGTATCGCTTTTCTTGCTACAATCACATCTTTTGCACAAATAGATAGTTATTCGTTTAAGCGTCAACTGAACAAAGTTGAAAAAGAGAACTACTGCACGCTAATGCTGTCACCCGAAGTAATGGCTCGTAGTAAAAGTAATTTGTCGGATATCCGAATCTATAATATTGCTAACAGCGACACTACCGAAGTGCCTTATCTAATGAATTGGATGGGAAGCAATATAAAAGAAGTATCTATTCCCTTCCAATTGATTAATGATACATACAACGAAAAATGCTGTTCTTATGTAACATTGAAATTTTCTAAAAAACAAACCATCAATCAAATTAAATTAAATGTCTCTGACTCTAATTTTGATAAGCGTTTAAAAATTGAAGGGAGTAACGACAATAAAGAATGGTTTACAATAAAAGAACATTTGCGGATTGTACGTTTCAGAAATGCATCGGAAGATTATTCATACACAACCCTCAACTTTAATAGTTCAGAATTTACCTATTTCCGAATAAAATTTGATGATGATGGAAGTTCGCGTATTAACGTTACAGAAGCCTATGCTTTCGAGAACCAATTAATAGAAGGAAAATACAGCGATCTCAAAATTTCAGACAAAAAACAAATCGAAAATAAGAAAGAGAAAACTTCTGAAATAATCATTGATTTTCCTTTTTCATATTTGGTTAATTATATTACGATTAAAAGCAATTATAAAACGGATTTCTATAGAAACATCAATATTTACGGTTCAAGCGGAACAATAAAAACAGAAAAAGGTGACATAGAAAATTGGTACATGATTAATACTTCTATCTTTTCATCCATTGAAAACAACATAATCAATTGCAATAATTCTAAAACCAAAAAATTAAAGCTTGAAATCATCAATTATGATAATGAACCCTTGGCAATTGATGAGATAAAAGCTTTTGCAGAGCAATGTCAACTAGTTGCTAATCTTCCTCAATCGGAGAATCTATATCTTGTTTATGGAAAAGAAAATGACAATTCTCCAAACTATGATTTAATACATTTTAAAGACAAAATCCCAAACGAACTTTCTGTCGTAGATTATGGGACGGAGCAAGTCAAACTAATTTCAATTGATAAACCCGAGCAATTAATTAAAAGTAAAATGTGGCTTTGGATTGTAATGGGCGTTGTTTTGGTAATCATCGGATACTTTGCGTTGAGTATGCTAAAGAAAGAACAAGGTGACAAACAATAAACTCAACAAAATTTAAACACATAAGAAATCTAGGTGTCCCTGTCTGCCGACAGGCAGGTATGTGTTTAAGCTTTTTGAAAATCATAATTAAGTAATACAATCGTTTGAAAAGAATACATTTATATACAACCATTGGATTAATCTTTTTCTTTACAGGAATAGCGCTATTTCCATCTCAGTTTCCGTTTCTTGCAGCTATTTATGCCCTGTTGGCATACTTCTGTTCAATAAAGGAAGTTGCAACCTACACTTCTAATTATCAATTTACAGTGGTTACACTATCTGCCATTCTTTTAGGAATAAGTGTAGATGCAGCACTAACAAGCCTTCCACTACTTTCTATCGGGATGTTTTTTGTGGCTGCTGGTTCTACCTTTCGAATTACATTTTTCAGAACGTTTGGCTATACACAACATTCCTGGTTTGAAGTGCTAATGTTTTTACTTTCACTTTCTTTATACTTAGCAGGAAACATTTTACAACCTAGCAATTGGGCAGGATGGGCATTCCCTATCATACTTATTTTCTTTCAAGGTATTTTGGCTTATGGAATTATCAAAGATAAAAAGCAACTGACCAGCTTCACAAAAGGAGGTTATAAAATTGCAATTGGAAAAGAAGCTCCCGAATTTGCATTATCCGATCAGGATGGAAATACAATTCGTCTTTCTGAATTTAAAGATAAAAGAAATTTACTATTAATTTTCGTCCGAGGAGATTGGTGTCCGGGTTGCCACATGATGTTACGCACATACGAAAAAGAAAGAGAACGTTTTCAGCAGAAAAACATTTTAGTGATGGCTATTGGTCCCGATCCAGTTGGAGTAAATCGTGAAATGGTTTTGAAATTAGGATTAGATTTTAAAGTATTGTCCGATGAAGGGCAACGTACAGCCATGCAATACGGAGTTCAGCTATCGGAATACGACAATGATTTTGCAGAAAAGTATGATGAAGGTATACCTTTGCCCGCTTCTTTTTTAGTAGATAAAAAAGGAATTGTTCAATATGTTTCCCGTCCGGATAAGATTGGAGAATTTTTGGATCCAAGAACTATTTTTCCGATTGTTGAGAAATTGAATTATTAGCTTCTCGACTTCGCTCGAAATGACAAAATGAAATAAGAAATAATGAACTATATTATTTGGATCATATTATTAAGTACACTACTTGTTGTAACCGTTATTACACTTTCGGTTTATTTCAAGCAGCAATTTATTGAAGGCCGTTTAAAAACCATTGAGGCTGAGAAGATCAATTACGAAAGTATAATTGATCAGGCCAATGATGCTATGTTTGTAATCGACATAGTTGATGGCCGTGTTCACCAATGCAACCCGAGTGCTGCAACCATGTTAGGATATACGAAAGCAGAATTGGAGAAAAAATTATTGTTTGAATTACAACCTAAGGAATTGATTGAAAAAAGTTCGAGTACAGTAGCAGATGTGTGGGAGAAAAAAGGATTGATTTTTTCAGACATTCCGTTTATCACAAAATCAGGAACTGTAATTCCTGTGGAATGCAGTGCTAAAGTAGCGCCATTTGCAGGGCGACCGGCTATTGTGATATACGCCAGGGACATTACGGAGCGCTTGCTGATGGAACATGAGATAAAAATTCAAAATGATGTAATTGAAGAAAAGAATAAAGACATTACTGCAAGTATTGAATATTCAAAAAGAATTCAACGTTCGGTATTTATTGAAAAAGACAAAATAAAAGAACATGCACCTGAATCCTTTATCTTATTCAAGCCCAGAGATATTGTAAGCGGTGATTTTTATTGGTTTACCGGAACACACAGTGCCGTTCAGCCTGAAAACAAACTCTTGGTAGTTGCTGCTGTTGATTGTACCGGACACGGAGTTCCAGGTGCATTTATGAGTATTATTGGTCATACTTTATTAAACCGTACTGTAAACAATCCAGAAATTGCTTCTCCAGCAGATGCTTTGAATTTTATAAACCGGGAAATCAAAAAAACCTTAAATCAAAAAGCGTATGAAGCTGCTATTCGTGATGGGATGGACATTGCGTTGACAGTAATTGATTTTAAAAATTTGAGTTTAAGCTTTGCCGGAGCTAATAATCCTATATACATTGCTAGAGCGGGAGAACTTTTAGAACTAAAAGCAACTAAACAAGCCATCACAGCTTCGTTAGATACTCCTCCTTTTCCATTTACCAATGAAACCTTTGTACTTCAAAAAGGTGATGCTATTTATTTATTTACGGATGGTTTTGCTGATCAGTTTGGTGGTCCAAAAGGTAAAAAATTTATGTACAAACGATTCCGAGAATCATTAATTGCTGTGCAACACTTGAGTATGGAAGAACAGAAAAAGCAATTGTATCAGATTCTGCTCGACTGGAGAGGAGAATTAGAGCAAGTAGACGATGTATTAGTGATTGGAATAAAGGTGTAAATTTAATCTCTCCCTTTCTCGTCTATTTACATGTCTAAATAGAATAGTATGGCCAATATGATGATTAAAAATATTATTGTCGATTTCAAAACTTTTTGCATTTGATCTTATGTAATACTTTTCTATTAATATTAAACTTTTAATTAAGCACTATTTTACCTTTTATACACTCAGTACTTTTCATAATTACATTGTAAAAATAAACGCCTTTTGCTTGTTCATTTAAATCAACTGAATAATTCATAGTTGTTTCTTTTGTTTGAAAGACTATTCGTCCTGACACATCATATATTTCAATACTGCTTCCTGTTTCTAAACCTAAAAAAATAAAATTCCCTGTACTAGGATTAGGCAAAACTTTAAATGTAAATAATTGCAGAGCCCCTTCCACTTCAAGAGATAAAGAACTTAAACTAATCAACCAAGAATCACCACCAGCATGACTTCCTGTTACGTCACCATCATTTGATTCAGAATAACCTGCAATAGTATAACTAACACCTGAAGTTTGACGAATAGAATATCCTATATCTACACCTGTACCACCGAAGGATTTTTGCATTTCCAAAATACCATCTGAATCTAACTGCACAATCCAACAATCATAATTCCCATGATTCCCAGTTACATCTCCATCATTTGCTTCGGAATAACCAGTCAAGATATATCCACCGCTAATCAGCTGTTGAATACAATAACTATAATCATTCCCTGAGCTTCCTAATGATTTTTGCCATAGTAAATTTCCCACATTATTGCATTTGATAATCCAGCAATCTCCTCCACCATGAGTACTTGTAACATCTCCATCATTTGATTCTGAATAACCAGCAAGGATATATCCTCCATCAGTAGTTATTTCAATTGATTGTGCAAAATCATAATTGCTTCCACCAAATGAATATTCCCAAATGATGTTTCCAGAATTGTTCAATTTAACAATCCAACTATCGCCATTTCCATTTTGTTCTGAAACATCTCCATCAGTTGAATGTGTTCCACCGCATAGAACATATCCTCCGTCCGAAGTTTGTTTTATGTCTTGCGCATAATCATAGGATGAACCACCCAGAGTTTTTTCCCATTCTATCATTCCATAGCTATCCAACTTCAATATCCAGCAGTCGCTTGCTCCGAAGTTAACAGTTACATCTCCATCAGAAGATTCAGTGTTTCCTGCAACGACATATCCTCCATCAAGCGTTTGTCTGATACATTTTCCATTGTCATTAAAAGTCCCACCAAATGTTTTCTGCCATTCAATTGCTCCAGAATAATCTAATTTAATAATCCAACAGTCTCCGGCTCCTTTATTCAAAGTTACATCTCCATCATTTGATTCAGAATAACCTGCAATGATATATCCACCATCAGATGCTTGCTGAATGGAATAAGCATAGTCGAATCCTGTCCCGCCAAAACTTTTTTCCCATTGAGTCGCACCTAAGGCATCAGATTTTACAATCCAGCAATCTCCTGCACCCTGATTAAAAGACACATCTCCATCAGATGATTCGGTATACCCTGCGGTGATACATCCTCCATCAGTAGTAAGTTCTACTTCTTTCGCATATTCATATCCAGTACCACCAAGTGATTTCTGCCACACCAAAGAAGGTGTTTGTGCGACCGTAAATTTCGTAAACACACATATATAAATGAAGGCGATTACTTTTTTCATTATCTACTACTTATATCAACTGATTCCATTTAATAAATTATTTTCCTTAATTAATAACAAAAAGCCTATTGATTACAATTCTATCATCAGATAATAAAACTACCTGTGAATTGCATTTATAAAATCAAATTAGAAGAAGAGTATAATTATGAAAATCAAAAAAATACTATTTAATTTTCCAACCTACAAAAACGTAAGTTCCTTCATTTACAAATGGAATTAAGCGCCATTTTATTTTCAGGCCAGTATTCTCCTTTGTGCAAAAAGAATTCTCAAAATAATAGTTGCGAGAGTTGTCTTCTAAGATAAATTTACTTCCTGTAACAATTTTATTGGCCTGTTTAGAAAACAATTCTACTTCTGAAAAACCTAAGGATGAGATAAGAGAAGGTGAGATTTTTTTAAAAAAGCCATTCTCAGAAATTGCTACAATGTAATTGTTCGAATTGGCAAAAACATTATCCGTAAATACAGGATTATTTACATGCTGCAGCAGACTATTAATATAGCTACTAACACTATAAGGTACGCTAAGATCATATTGATGTTTATTTATCTCCATGACAAAAAATATATGCTTTAATTATATTTAAACCTGCAAGCAGGATATTTCTCAAAAAAAAAGCATCTCAACAGAAAAAGCTGACCCTACTCCTAGACTAACTCATTCGTCAAAATGCTTAAAAATGTCATTACTTATTACTAAAACTACTCAGAAAAATGTAATAACCTTTATTTAACCCAAGCCTACATAACCGTGACTTCAAATCCTTCAATTGCTTTACCTTGCGCAAAAACCGTTGCAAGAATAAAATTCTTTTTATCAGTTAAAACTGCAAACCAATTTTCACCGGTTGATAAAGGAGTAACACTACAAATCGTATATCCCTTTTTTTGAATATAATGAACCACTTGACGATATGTTGTTTTTCTAACAACACTCCTTGTGATGCTTTTTCTTCCGTTATTAGCGTTGTTTATCGTTTGCATATATTAAAATGTATAATAAAGAAGCCATTGCAAGACCAAAAGCAGATATAAAAACTATAATTTCAATTAATGTCATGGCTTCTCTATATATATGTTCAATTACAATGGAATATCTGTTTGTCCAATTATTTCATTACCTGAAACATGTATCGTTGTCGAGTAATGAACTTGATTTATTATCGTATGTGCAATCCAGCTTGAACCTTTATGACCTACAATAGGATTCAAAGTAATTACTTGGTATCCACCATTCACTAAGTATTGATAAACTTGTTGGTAAGAAACTGCCGCTTTTGCTTCGTTGACAATTTTTACTCCAGAAGTTGATAATGATATACTGATGCTTGTAAAAAGAACGATTACCAATAATCCTTTAAGAACTAATTTTGCTGTGTTTTTCATGTGTCTAAAATTTTGTGTGTTAATAACTATATTAATTTATCCGTAACAAAGTAACAACACAAAAACAGAAAAGCAGTGGACAAATCGACCATCCATGTAACATTCTGAAAAGCGCCTATTTTGTTGATTTTTTTCAAAAAAAAGGCCCTCTTCTTACAT
>Ga0163149_10001961_pt1 | contig 25591 bp, 17 predicted proteins | sample OliLakLV19MP5G1_FD_148604 | JGI IMG/M metagenome (GOLD analysis project Ga0163149, IMG submission 148604) | Freshwater microbial mat bacterial communities from Lake Vanda, McMurdo Dry Valleys, Antarctica - Oligotrophic Lake LV.19.MP5.G1 | ecosystem: Environmental > Aquatic > Freshwater > Lake >... | reverse complement strand
CTGCGGCAGCAAGTTCGATGATATTGTCGTTTCATTAACTTAACGTAGTAATACTAGGCACCGGACTTGTCTTTCTGGACTATTTCTTGCGGCGGAGTGTCATTGACCAAAGTCTGTAGGGGATAGACCGGTCGATCCATGACATCCAGCAGGATGGCTTGGAGCAGCATCTGAAATCCCAGCAGAGTGGGCAACAGGGCCAAGGCCACCGTTCCGGCGCTTTGGGCCTGCTGTTGGGCTAAGCCTAGCAGCCACCGGTATGAACCAAAGACGACACCAAAGCCGGTACTGAGAGAACCGGTCAGGAGAAGCACGGTGACGGCGCTGAGGTCGTAAATAAAATAGCGCCAAAGCAGGCGGCGGAAAAATCCTGCGATCAGCCTTGGAGGAAATCCGAGAAAGGCGCGCCAAATGTTGAGAGAGGAAGTCTCGCTGCCATAGCGCGCGGGGATGGGGACATCGTGGGCAACTGCGCGGACGATGTTGAGCTGGATGAGCATGCTCGTCTCAAAGAAATACCGACGGGCAATCTGGTCGAAGTTGAGCATGCGCAAGGCCGAGGCATGGACCGCGGTATAGCCATTGGTGGGATCGGCGACATTCCAGTAGCCGCTGGCTGCTTTGGTGAGGAGAGTGAGCCCAAGATTGCCGATGCGTCGGATGGGTGGCATCTGGCGCAGAGCCAGCAGGTCGTAGAAACGGTTGCCTTTGGTGAAATCAGCGCGGCCAATGAGAATTGGTTGAATGAGTCGTGGCAAGAAGGCCGGGTCCATTTGGTCGTCTCCATCCATCTTCACGACGATATCACAGTTGGCCGCCAAGGCGGCCTGATAGCCAGTGATGGTGGCACCGCCGACGCCCTGATTTTTTGCGTGATAGAGGATTTTCAGTCGTGGATCGGTGCAGTTCCGTGCCAGGTAATCACCGGATTTTTCCGGACAAGCGTCATCCACGGCAAAAATATAACCAATCCAGGAAGGAATACTTCTGACCACATCGACAATTTGGGCAGACACTCGGTAGCACGGCACGACAATGGCAATACGAGGAAGAGGATTCGGAGCGATAGGGTTCAAGGGAAAATTGGTTCAGAGACAAATGGCGCGGGTGGCGAATAAGGGCGGCATCAGTCCATCCGTGCATGTGTGCCGTTCCCCCGGCTGTTTGGCAATCCTGGTGAAATGAATGACTCCATTGTCTGGATGCGATCCGCATAACCGGCCAGTATATGTTCAAGCTTCCTTTCGCAGCTACGGATGCCCCAATAGTGAATGGTGTGGTTCAGGAGCGATAGCTTGAGCTTGGGCTGATCAACGTCGATCTCGCGGGGGTGAAGATAGATGAACGGCTTGGCGCCGGCGGCAAGCGCCCGGTCGAGGCGTTGCTTGATGAAAAACGCGGGAAAAAATCTCAGATAAAAACCTCCTGAGTAACCTACTTTGCGGTGGAGCACACGTGTTACGGGCACAGGAATCTCGAGAATCGTGGTGCGTCGGCCCGCGATCTCGGGATAACCGGCCTGCTCCGGGAAATCCTCGATGCCATAAAGGAAAGTGTGAGCAGGATATACCGAGGAGGAGTAGCGCAGACCCAAGGACTCCAGCGTTTCGTAGTACCAACCGAGATTTTCCCTTTTCACCGACCACGATGGGGCGCGGAACCCAAGAATTTTTCGCCCTGTGATATCCTCGAGTATTCCACATGATCGGCCAAGGTCCTCCTTGAACTCCGTTGGAGTCATCGAATACACCAGCTTGTGGGCATAGCCGTGGGATGCAATTTCATGACCCGCAGCATGCAGTGCCCGGATTACTTCCGGAAATTTTTCGCCCATCTCGCCTAGTACGAAACAGGTCGAGCGGATGTGCAGTCGGGCGCAAATTTCCATCAACCGCTGGACGTTTTTAGGAAAATTGGAGTGTAAGTTGCCTGCCGCCGGAGGCCGTACCTCACTGTAATTGGCATGGTACCAATCCTCGATGTCGAAGGTGAGGAACATACTCATATGACATCAAAGTTGGCCAAATTTACTCTCCAGTTGTTGAGATCGAAGATGCGCTCATCGACGACGTTCCCCGCAAGAATTTTCCCGGACATGTATTCCTTTTTTGGCTCAAAGCGTTTGGGTACCCTGAGGAGGTTGACCGGGCAGAAGCGAAGTTTGCCGACATAGACGATGGCGTCGATTTCCGTATGGTGGCGAGCTAGGATACGCTGAGCTGCAGTCTGTAGCAGGTGGCGCGAGAGCACTGTTACGTCAAGGATAAAGGCGACCTTGATTCCGTTGTAGTAATCCATCCGGTAGATGGCGGTATTGCCCGGTCCGAGGTTCTCACTTAGATAGTCTCCGGCAAAGAAGCCATAGCGGTGGCGTTGAAAAAGCTCGTCGTTCACCACGCTAATGGCGTAGTCGGGTGGCGCGTTCGAAGAAGTGAAAAGGCGGCCGGCCAGATTCAACAGAAAGACGCCGGCTTTGACCGGAAGATGCAGCCAGCGTCCATGCTTGACGAAGGCTCCCGGCCGAACCGGCAGCACGAAGTAGTCGAGAGTTCCTAGATCTTTCCAGCCAAAGAAGCGTTTGCGGATCTTGTAGATATTGTCGTTGGGAAAGCCGAACGCGAATTCGACGCCAGCTCGATTCAACTCGGCATAAACCAGATTCGCGAGTTTTCGCAAAGTCTCCAATCCTCTGAATTCCTTCTTGATCATGGTATCCACGGAAAGGGCGAAGAGGCATTCCGTGTCGAAAAAACGGTAACGATAGGGCACTGAGGAATAACACCCGACAATGACGCTATCGTGGATGAGCAGTCCGTGAAACGAATAACCGAGGGTCGTGACCAAAAACTCACTATCAAAGTGCGCTGAGGTTTTTTCCTTCGCAAATACATCAAGGAACAACGCCCGTATTTGGTCTTTTTCGTGCGGCGTTAAATCAGTGGTTTTCTTGAAGAAAAAAGTCGAGTCAGCCATGGCTTGGATACTAACCTATTTTTTCCCCGATATAGACAACCATGTTTCCTATTATCCCCAGCTGGCGACTGGCAATAGCTTCATCCGGGATTGTGATATTGTAATGAGTTTCAACCGCCACGAGATAATTCATAAAGTCCATCGAATCCACGACAGACTGGCTGAGCAAAGCGGTATCCCGCGTGATCGCCACTTTGATGGCGGTATGCTCGCGCAGGATCACCTTCAATTTTTCTAAAATCACGGTGTCGTTCATGGCTGGTTAAAAAACATATAGTATTGTTCCCCAAGACAAGCCTACGCCGAAACCGCACAAAATGATCTTGTCACCGGGCAGGAACGCCTGGGTCTTGAAGAGATTGCCCAATGCTATTGGTATCGTGGAGGACACGGTGTTCCCCGTGAGTTCCATATCAATGACCATCTGATCATCCCGAATGCCCATGATCTTTTGGATTTCTTTCAGCATGTATTTATTCGCCTGATGAAAAACGAAGGCCTTGATATCGCTTACTCTCAGGCTGTTTCGTTCCAAGATCTGCATGACGCTTTGGGGCACGACGGTAATCGTGAATTTGAAAATTTCCCGGCCATTCATATAGAGGTAAGAGGATTTTTCTGCATTCTTGACGATGCCGGAGTTGTGGGCAATCAGACTGAAGGCACCGCTTCCGTCCGTCCCGAAGTCCATGTCAATGACCCCTGATCCAGCGTTGGTGCTGCCTATGATGACGGCACTGGCCGCGTCGCCAAATAACGATACCGTATTCTTGTCCGTCTGATCGATCAGGCGGGAATATTGGTCGACCATGATCAGGAGCGCTTTCTTGGCCATGCCCGAATTGAGGCAGGCCCCGGCGAGTGCCATACAGTATACAAATCCGGAGCATCCTAAATTCACATCAAAGGCCATGGTGTGACGGGACAGCCCGAGTCGATGCTGTAAAAGACAGGCGGTGGTCGGCAGGCGATAGTCGGGATTCTGAGTGCAGACCACGAGCAGCCCTATGTCCTCCCTCAGTGAGTGATCCGCATCTAGCAGCTTGCTTGTGGCCGCACAAGCCATGTCGGTGCAAGATTCCGTCTCGCCGGCTACGCGGCGCTCTTTAATGCCGATCTTGTTTTCCAGGAAATCACTTTCAATTCCGACCTGATTGTGCAGGAAATCATTGTTAAGGATTTTGGCGGGCAGGTAGTAATCGATTTGGTGAATCTTATAGGACATCAGAAATTTCAGTTATTATAATGACGAGTCTTTCAGGTCGCTCGCAGGCTTCCATGTCGGGTTGGGCGATTGTTGATCTGGTCCTGACAACTTGGCAATTCCAGACCAACGGAAGAGCCCATCAAACGATTCGTGGAAACGATCGCAGCGGCTTCGGCGGCACTAAGGGTTGGGCCTGACAGCTTGAAGTGAGATGCCGGTGAGAGTCAGTGGGCCCCTCAGGTCGATGTTGACCACCTCTGCACGAGCTGGTGCCGTTTGATAAATTGTCGCGAATCCAGCGGCCACTTTGGCCTCAACCCTGTAGGTGATGTAACGCAGCAGGTTTCCGGCTGAATCGCGCCAAGCCGTATGTACTAAAGCGCCTTGATCCATGGCGGCGGGCGGCATTTTTAATTCGAGCCGGTAAAGTTGGCCTGGTTCTATATCGACTTGCTGGCCGATCGTAAACCCAGCCGGCAAAGTGAGTGGTGTTTCGTACGGTTTATCCAAGATGGATCCCTGATACCAATGGGCGAGCGGTTGACCCGGCGCTGAGGGTTGAAAGTCTGGATTGGCGACAAGATTGAGCCCAAGGAGTGGCGGTTGTGGGTCGCTGAACTGTGGACGGAGTGTGAGCAAAAGAAATCCGTTGTTGGCACCTTCTAACCGGGCGGCGCATTCTTGGAACGCGGGGGAAAAAATTGCACTGTATGGACGTTCGGGTGTCGTGGGGGCCCAGGGTGAGTCTGGCGGCAGGATCAGATGTGTAATGCCTAGGTCAACGAGAGCTTGATAAATCACGCGTAGGTTTTGCGGTGTGGGCGGGAGATCGAGCAGTGCCCGCAATTTCGAGGCAAGACGGTAATCGCAATGAGGCAGTGCAATGGCGTGCCCCGCGAGATGGAGGTGGTCACGCAACCAGGGAACTTCCCAAACTACGGCGGTGTTTCCACGGGTCTCGTCGACTAGTTTGAGCAGGGTCACATAGGGCAGGGTGGACGTTAGATAATCGTCGTGGGAAACGTGGCCCATAACGACGTTCAGGGGCAGGGCGGAAGTATCGGTTCCTCGGAACAGCCAAGAAGCAGGGCGGGCGAGTTGGGCATAGGTTCCTACGAAGAAAAGAATACCACCTGCTACTGCGGCCAAACGCCGTGCCAGGGGTGGGCGGACGCTGAGCCATTGATCGAGCCAGATTGCGGTGCCCCCGACCAGCAGCCAGCCCGCGAATAGCGAATAGCGCACGTTTTGCTCGGTGATACACCAGAGGCCTGCGGCGGCGAGACCGATCAAAATCCAGTAGCGACTGGCGGCGGCGAGCACTGCGGCGACGATTAAGGGGATCGCGACTAACAAGAACGGATGGTAGGTTCCGAGTTCGGCGTAGTGTCCGGGCTCGAAAAATATCCGCCATGGAAGCTGGATCATCGTGGCAAGGCTCAAGGGGTCACCGAGGCGCATGGCAATCAGTTCAGTGGGCGCGAGCGGACTGGCAAAAAATCCGTTGGCATATGGAAACACGGGGTTGCCACTTAAAATATAACTACGCAGTGCCCATGGCCCAAGAATAAGTCCTGTGCCGGCGCAGACAATCAAGGTGTCCTTGACCAGGTCTTGCCAGAGACGCGGAGAGCGCAGACGTGCGACGAAGACCACCATGCCGAGAATCAACACTGCACCCAAGCCGTTTAGTTTGACTGCGGTGGCACTGGCGGCGAGGAGACTCGCGATGAATAGTAGTCCGCGGTTTTGCTGCCGCCACCAGAGCCAACCGGTGCCCAAGGCTGCGACATAGTAAAGTGATTGGACGAGGTCTACAAAGCCCCAGGCAAACTGCACCAACACGATGGAACTGGCGCCGAAGGCGAGTAACAGAAGCCGGGCTGCGGCCGTTCGGTGCTTGGTGAATGCACTGGCCATGGGGAGCATCGCGAGAACGGCAACGAATTGCCCAAGCTTGGCCGATTGATCTCCCGCCAGTGGATATATAGATAAATAGAATGTTTCTGCACCGGCTGCCATGTAGGACAGTGCGAGCTCGCGATAAGAGGCGAGAGCGTGGTCGGCGGCCCAAAGATTGACGATAGCCTGCCGTCCGCCTACGGCATCAGGACCGACTTCCGGTGCCAGGGCGGCAATCCATGCGATTAGCAACAGCGCCCACACGAGCCCTACGATCAAACCCCCAGCGCCGCTGCACGGTGCCGATGTAGCGAGCCACTGTCGTAGCGGTTGTGCTTCCCTAAGGAGTGTGGTGCGAGTAGCAAAAATCGCCACGACCAACACTGAGAATAGAATCAGCGGATATGCTAGGTGAACCAAGCCGAGGATAAAGGCCAACATTCCGAGTGTAACCATACCTAGGGCGAGGCGTACCGAAACCATCAGACCCAGGGTCTGCTCTGTCCCGGAAATCCCGGGAGCGAGCTTTTCTTGTAGGGTCCGACCGACACCTGCAGTTGCGGCGAGTGTGGCAACCAAAGTCATAAATATAATTCCCCGGTCGGCGATTAGTGAAAGCAAGGCGAAAGGAAATATGATCAGGCCGGTGGCAAGATCCCGGCGGAATGAAACCCGATATAGGCCAAACTCAAAACCGGCACCTATGCCTGCCCCCGCGATTAAGATAGCAACCATGCGCACGAAATCAGGCTGGGACGCGAAAAATCTTCCGGTGTGGTGCCAAACGAAAAAGCATAACACGGTCAGACCGATAGTTGCGGTCAAACTTGCGATGGGACGCCGGGGGCTTTGGCATAAAAATGCCGCTAATCTGCCCGAAATGGCCGCAACAACTAGCACTCCGCCAAAAATCAACCAGATCTCCCGCCCAGGTGCAGTGAGCCCGCCACCGTCAACCTGACGGAATTGCCATGCCACCCATCCCGCCCAACAAAAAAACACAATAGCAGCAAATCGGCGCAAAATGGAATGCATGGGCTTTCTAAAAAAATGTGGGTGGTTGCTCGGTGATGAGCCAAGAAGGTGCCGACCCAAAAATAAAAGTGCAAGTATTGGCGCGGCTTGATCACGCTCAAGGTCCCCGGCGATTTGGTGACAGATATCTACTCAACCTCGATTGCTTCCCATGTCAGCGGCGAATCGGAGGTGTGACGCACTGATCAAGGATTGCCCGAGTCAGCGTCGAGTTTGTTGGCAATGTTGCTGAGTGGCTAAGATATTGAGTGGTGCCTGGATGCTTTCTATATGATCGCTTTTGAATGGGCGATGGTGCTTCGGCTACGGTGCTTATCAGGCTTGCCCGCTCCGCCGGTGCGCAGGCCTGAAATCAGCAAAAAGGAGCAATTGCGACGGAATGCGAGTCGACCACGTTTCACAGTGAAGAAGAGGTAGTGAAGAGGCCGGCGTAGGCGATGGCCAACGGGGGTTTGAAGCTGCAGACGGCATTCGAATTGATTGCCCCGATTTCCATCACCACTTCGCCGGTTCCGGGCGGGATTTGCGCCAGGCACAGCCGGCTCTCGGCGTGATACACGGGGACGACGGCGAGGCGATCTGCACCGCGCAAAAGACGCAGTTCGTAGAAACCGTCGGGTCCGACGCCACAATAGATCCGGAGGATCAAAAGCGAATCTTCCTGATTGGGGGCAATGGTGATGGCCGCACGTGTTTGGCGTGGCGACAGACTCACGATTCCCTGCCCATTGCGCGAAAGGTTCCACTGGTCGGCGGGGAAGGCTGGGGTCACTTTCTCAGGCGGGTCATCCTGCAGGCTGGGCAAGCGGGAACTTTGCCCGAGTATTTTCTGAGACTGGGGAGGAAATCCATTGAAGATGCCGTCGGATTCCATCGCATTGGATCGGACGTGAACCGGAGTCGGCGCACTGGGCGCTGCGCCGGTGCGCCGGACAGTAAGCCGCAGCGCAGCTCCAAAAGCATCGGCGAGTCCGCAACGAAATTCCGCTCCCACCGGATCACCCGACAAGGTGCAGAGCCGCTCGGCCGTGCGTGCTGCCACCGCGCCCACTTCCGTTTCGTCCGGCAAGGTGAATCCCAGGCCGGTTTCCACCGGACCCACCAGCGGTCGAGCTGCCAGGAGGGCGGCACGAATTTCCCTTTCGATCCTCGTGGTCAGGCTGCCGACTCCTTCTGCCCGGGCGTCGAACCAGGCGCGCTCCCTTGGCCCCATGCAAATTTCCGGATAGACCTCGATTTTTTCAGCAAGGCCGGACTCGCGGAAAACATCGAGCAATCTGACCAGCGGCATCTGCTGGTTCTCTATCATGCCAAACAGAGTTTCCGGCCGGCTGCCGACATAGGGTTCGGCAAAGGTGCGGAGCCAGCCTTCGGTGGCGAGATGTTTTTCCAGTGGGGTGAAATCGCCTTCGCGATTACAGCGGAATTTGTAGAAACAGGCTGCGCGCTTAACGGGCTCGTTTTCGATGAACAGCACGCCGCCCGGCCGGACCACGCGCATGAGCTCGCGCGCCACCTGCTCGAAGTTCCAAGTGTGATGCAACGCCGAACAAATAAACACAAAGTCAAAGGAGGCATCGGGGAAGGGGAGCTGATGGAAATCACCGATCACCAACCGGGGCTGAACGGCAGCAGCGCCAGCCAGCGAGCGTCCCAGGCGCAGGGTTGCCGCCGAGAGTTCAAACAGGGTGACGTCACACTTCAGGTCCTGAGCCAGGTCATAGCCGGTGGTATGCGCGTAACAGGCGACCTCCAATACATTCAGGTCAGCCAACGACCGGCCGGGAAAGGAAGACTCCATCACTTGACGGATCAGCTTGTAATGCTCCCGACTCATCTCGGCAATTCGTGGGTCGACGGTAACGGAGTGCCATGCGTATTCACCAACGAGGGGCAGGAGGCTTGGGTCGATTTTCATGATTAATGGAAAGTATGATAGGGTTGACGCCGATCTATGTCGATTGGCCGGCGGTTGACTAGTATGACCATCTGATGGGGAGGAACGGGCTGGCAATCTTCATCGATCATCCATTCACGCCACACTCCGACTTGATTCAACTGGTTGGGGTCGTCGCAAAAATTTGCAGTTGGTTGGGACCGAGATGGCCCAAGTCCGGCGACCAATAGAAAACCGTGCGGGCATCGACGAAGCCTGCGGCGCGGAGTTCATCCAAAATATCCCAACCGAAAATCTGAAAACAGAGGCAGCCGGAGTTGTCTACCGGATCACCGTGGTATTCCGGTGGGAGGTGATGAATAATGGCGCCGTCCGCGCCGACCGAGGCGCGGATTTCCGTGCCTGCCTTGCCGGTGTCGAACGGAAAACTGGCCAGCATGGTGCCACCCGGGCGCAGCACCCTTGCCATTTCGCGGAGCGCGGCACGGTAATCTGGCACATGCTCGAGGACATCGAAACTCAGCACGACATCGAAGGAGCCGCGGGCAAAAGTCAGTGCGGTGACATCCTCGTGCCGAAGTCCGGCGGCATTGATACTACCGCAGGGGGTGGCATCGCGGAGAAATTCCGATCCAACACTGAGTGGGTAGCGTTGTTTCAACTGGGCGAAAAGGGCCGTGACCTGTTCTGTGGCATAAATACGCGCGGTGGTCGGTTCGGGCAAAATGCCGGCAAGAAAATAAAGCGAGGCACGGATGCGGTTGTTCAATCCACAGCTGCACTGTAGCCGTTCCCGCCAGTTCGGGGTGATGCCGTTGCCCCAATTCAGGTCGACTTTGAGGGGCATGATTTCCCCGCAGCCGCTGCAGTAGCCAGGGACAGTAAAGTCGGGGCGCCCGGAGAAAAGTGTCTGCTCATAGGCTCGCTGGGCGGCGAGTTCGTTGCGGTGATCCGCTGAGTACCGCTGGTACTCAGCAAAGGATCTGATTTCGTGAAAAAAGGCCGGTTGCATAGAAAAAAAAGAGGACGTATTCAGGAGAATGTCACCTGCATGAACGCCACGGACAGGTGACGCATATCCGCGGATAGCCCGAGTTCATGTGGCACGCAGGCATCAGGGAATCCCAGTTGGAGGGTGAGAATCTCGGAAAGCGATTCGGACGGCGGAAGCTGAACGACAAATTCATGTTTTTCTCCACGGGTCATTTCCAACACTTGGGGATTGGTGCCAGCCGGCAGTTCGATGTTCACTCGCTGACGCTCAACCCGGCCCGGCACGAGGAGCGGGAACAGAACGAGGTGCGCGCGTGTCGGTTTTTGCTCTGAGCCGAAGCGCAGTCGCAGTCGGGCCTTGCGGCCAGTAGCCCAGCGAAAATCCTCGGCCGGTTCACTCCAGCCGCCATCGAGAAATGGCTCAGCCGTGTTTTGCCGGCCAAAGTGCAACACCTGGTTCAACTCGCAGCACGCCACTTCGCGATGCGGTAGAGCGCGGCGTGGAGCTAGAAGATCAGGCACCTGATCAAGCAGTGAATCCATCAGCTTTTTCCGGACCGCGCAGAAGGAAAAGTGTTCTTCGATATTTTCACGTCCGGCGACGGCGATCCGGTTCCACAGGACGGCATCGGTATAAATCCGGTACAGGGCTTCGGCGAAAGCCGCCGGCGTGTCGCCGACTAGGACGTTCTGTCCGTCGACCAGGTGCATGCCGTCGGTGGCCATCGAAGTCGCGACGACCGGGACTCCGTGAACCATACTTTGGTTGACCTTGCCTTTTACGCCGGCACCGAAACGGAGCGGTGCGATTGAGAGGCGTACTCGGTTGAGCAGGTCATCAAGATTCGCCACGTAGCCGTGGACGATGACTTGTTGGCTGGCACGTTTTTTCAACCGTTCTGGTGTGTTGCTGCCGACAATATGGACCGGCAGGTCCGGCAGCCGGTCACTCAGTCGCGGCATGATCTCGTCCAGAAAATACTCAATGGCGTCTAGGTTGGGCGGGTGTTGATACCCGCCCACAAATAAAATGCCTTCGCGTTCGGCGAACAGTGGACCGGCCGGCGCGGTGTCGTGGATCAAGGGAACGACGGCGATTTTATTGCGCGGGATGTCGGCGGCAAGAATCTCCGCCTCCTCCTGGCTCACGACGTAGGTGAGATCGGCGGTGGCGCAGAGTTCGAGTTCCGCTCGGCGACTGGCTTCCGCTTCCTGGCGAATCTTTTCTGATTTCTCCACCTCTGCCTGGCGGAAGAATCGCATGAACATCAGGTCCACGGTATCAAAGATGATCTTTGTTCGCGGGGCGTAGCGCCTGATGAGTTGGAGGAAGCGCTCCGCCACATATTTCCGGGAAAGGATGATGATGTCGAATTCATAGGCGTGCTTCTCCAGATACAGGTCGAGATCATAAATCGCGGGCACACCCAAATGCTCCACGCCCTCGTGCCTCAGTTGGGAGGAATAAGGCTCATGAAATTGCAGGTTCTCGGCTGCGAAGGAGACCTTGCAGCCCTGTCGCGCCAGGATATTGAGCAGATTGAACATGCGCACCGAACCGGCGTCCATGTCGGGCGTGAGTGCGCAGGCGTCGATGACAAGAATACGACCGATCGCATGCCGGTCCCGCGCGAGGCTGGCCAGGCTGTGATCGGCACCGAGACCGGTGAGCTGCGCCGCCCATTTTTTTGCAAAGCGGGCCTGATTGATTACCTGGTGCTTCTTGGGGCCGGTGCGAATGTCGGTGCCGGAGCTGGCTCCTTCATGATGGATAATGACTGCCTCAGGTTGATAGTATACTTCTCGTCCGGCTGCACGGATTGCAAATGCTAGGTCGGTATCTTCGTAGTAAGCCGGACAGAAGAGCGTGTCGAATCCGCCCACATGGTGAAACAAGGCGCGGGGAACCATCAGGCAGGCGCCGGAACAATAATCGACCTGTCGAAGGTAGTTGTATTCCGGCCGATCGGCATCGTCCCGGTTGCCGAAATTGTGCCCGGATCCATCTTCCCAGATAATGGCCCCGGCTTCCTGTAAGCTTCCGTCGGGATAAATCAGCTTGGCTCCCACCGCTCCAGCCTGCGGGTGTTCGGCAAAAGTTCCAACGAGCGCCTCCAACCATCCGGCGCACACTTCGGTGTCGTTGTTCAGGAAAAGCAGGTAAACTCCTTTTGCTTCCATGGCCCCGCGATTGCAGTTCAGGACAAAACCCTGGTTGCTCTGGTTGGCGATCAGACGCAAATTGCGGACAAGCGATAGGGTTTCCCCAACCTGTGGCTCAGATTTGTCATCAATAATGATGACCTCAAAAGTGATTTTTCCGGCATGGCGCACGAGTGATTCCAAGCAAGCCAATGTGAGATCCAGTTGGTTGAAGATCGGAATGATGATCGAAACGACCGGGGCTGGGTGGGCGGCAAACCTGAGGCATTCGGCCCGGACGGCGCGGGCGGATTGCACCACCTTCTGCAGTTCACGGTTTGGAATATGCAGCTCGGGCAGCAAGCAGTGTTGCAGCCGAGAGCCGTTGCGCAGAAGGGCGGTCAGCATTACCGGGGCCTGGCCCGGTCCGAACTGAAGCTGTCCGGAGAAACCGCAATCCCGGGCGGTGCGGTACTGGGGAAAGCATTCGCTCACATCCGTCCGGGGCAGGTCGTGCTTGAGCGGGCATTGATGCAGCCCAAATTGTACGGTTAGTGACTCGATTTCAGACTGCGGATGAAAACACCAACCGCGCACCTGCCAGCCCTCTCGCGATTCCTGTGCAGGGGCTTCGACTTCAAGTTGAGCGCAGAGCGGGCTGAGTTCCGAGAGGACACTGAGAGTATGGAAAGGAGTCCAATCAACGTAGCCGGGCCGTGAGTATTCAAGTGTGCCAATATGAAATCCGGCAGGGATGCACGTCGCCAATGTGAATCCGGAATCTTTTCCGCCGGCCAGCATCGGGTGCACCTCGACAACGTCAGAACGGGGGATTGCCGTTTGGCAGTCAAAAATCGCGTCCTGCCCGATTCGCAGCCTGACGAGTGATCCGCGCTCGGAAATTCCCGCGATCCAACCGCTGAGTTGAAGCAGCCCGTCGGGCGCTTGCAGTGATCCCGTATGATCAAGTCCGTAGGAGTAAGAAAGTTTCTGCACTGGGGAAGTGGTCATGGCTCCGATGAAGGATTTGGCTGGGAACTCGAAAACCGGGCGGCGAGCCGGCTGATCCAATTGTTGTCATAGCGATTCAGTGCCAACCGGGTGGTTCGGAGCTGCGCGATGGCCGCCGACAATTCATGTTTACTCTGTCGTAGGGTTTCTTCCGTCGCCAGTTTGTCGTGCGTGAGACCATTGGCTGTCAGCTGCAGATTGTTCACCTGTTCAAGCAGATGGTCCACATGAAGCTGGGCCTGAGCCAACGCGCCATTCAGCCGATTGTTTTCCGTTTCCGTTACATCCGCTCGCCGCTGGTTCCCAAGGGCGACGCTGGATGCAGCAATTGTATCGGCTTTCCGTTGCTCAATATCCCTTTGAAGATCGGCAATGGCTTTTCGGCATCGGTCCAGCACGATGGCTTCTCCGGAAGCAGCTTCGTGTGGGAGGAGAATGGATCGTTTCGTGCAGAATGCTTTCATTTCTGCCAATTGGTTCAACCGTTCCTGTCGTTCAGCTTCAAGCGCGAGTGCCCAAGCGGTGCGTTCGTCGGCGAGTTTGCTCTGATCAATGAAGGCGGTGCGAGCGTTCTGCAGTTCGGTTTGAAGCGATTGCGCCCAAGTGGTGCGCTCGCTTGCGAGGGTTGTTTGGTCGGCGAGCGCGGCGCGCAGCTTCTGCAGGTCGGCTTCCAGCGACCGGGCCCACTCGGTGCGTTCGTCGGCGAGTTTGCTCTGATCAATGAAGGCGGTGCGAGCGTTCTGCAGTTCGGTTTGAAGCGATTGCGCCCAAGTGGTGCGCTCGTCGGCGAGCTTGCATTGGTCATGGTAGGCGGCCCGGATGCTTTGGAGTTCTTGCTCCAAAGACCTGATCCAAGTTAGCCGCTCTTCAATCAACTGGTTTTGTTGCGTTGTGACGGCATTCGCCTGCCTCAATTCCTTTTCAAGCGATTGTGCCCAAGCCGTGCGCTCTTCCAGCATTGAACGGGTGGTGCTTTGTTGGGTGGCAAGACTGTGCAGCAGCAGCGAGGCGGGCTTCCCGGCAGGGGTGGTCTTGATGGCTTGGTTGACCGCAGCAAATAGGCGAACGATGGTGTCGGCGACGTGATGGTCGACCGTCTTGGACGGCTCGGCATTCCGCAGTTGGGCCAGTTGGTGCAGCCAGATCCAGATTTCGTGAGAAGGTTTTCGCGCCAAATCCAACTCAGGGATGGTGTTTTCATCCCATGCTGAAGGACGCACGGAGAAATGAAGCAGGCGCAGCCAATCAGCGGCGCCAAAATGGGTCGGGCCGGCGAACTCGTAGTCGATCAAACGCAGGCCACCTCCGTCATCGACCAGTAAATTGCGACCGATAAAATCACCATTGCTCCAGCGGGTCGTGAGCGGCTCGGACAATCTGCCGGCTACCAACACAGGTTGAATCAACTGGCGGAAAAGAATTTGGTCGAGGTCGGAAACACCTGGGAAAGCGAGGAGATCAGTGATCAGGTCCGCGATTTCTTGCTCGAGCCTGCTTGCGGTGGAAGTTCGCTGGGTCACTTCGAGCATCGCCTGGGCCCGTCGCGTCAGGGTGATCCATTGCTCAGCGGAGCAGTGGCCTTGCTCGACCAGATGGTCGAGTGAGGTGCCGACAAAGTGTTCGAGACAGAGATAACCCAGGCCATCGGCATCTTGCCAAAATTGCAGCGGACGGCAGACGAGTTCCGGGCAGGCGGCATAAAATTTTTCCGACCGAGTGTGAACGTCGCCAAGATCCAGGCCCACGATCAAATGACAGATCGCCTGATTCTGACTGCCGACCTGATAGTGCCAGCGGCGCGACCGATCGCGCCGGGCAAAGGCCACCGGATAGGCGGTGAGTGTGGCAGCCTGACTGTCTTGGACGACGCCGTTTTTCGCCAACGCGATCCGCAGGCTCTTTTCGTCAAAGGGTTGGTTCAGGTCGGCCTTCATTGCAGGGAAAAAAAGTAACTGGGGCAGAAGAATTGTCCCAGGCCCATCCGTGCCAAACTGCGATAGTGAGAACAATATTCCTCCTGATTTGGCAGAGCGTGTCCGTCGACTCCGTCATGCTCGGGCGGAACGGGGCCGTCGAGGAGGGCTTGATTCATTTGCGTGGGATGATCGAAGGGCAGGATCAGTTCCGACAATTTGTAATCGGGAAAGGCGCAATGGGTTTCCACGCGAGTGAATCCTGCGGCTTGGAAGAGATCCAAATATTCGGCATGGGAATAGGTGAACACCCGCAGTTCCTCCCCGGTGGCGGTCCGGTGCTTGGCGGACGCGAGAGCGGCATCAAACACACTGACATTGTGCTGGCTGGTATGATCGTCCCGGCCGCCCAAGAAATATTTCAGTCCCAGGCGGTTTTCGATGCCGACGCAACATTTGCCTCCTGGCCTCAAGGCGGACTTCATCCGGCGGAGGAAATCCAATTGCACCTGTCGGGGATTGCCGGCCTGAAACTTGGGGACCCACTCGAGCACGCCGATACAGCTGATCAGGTCGAAGGAAGGTTCGAACTCCACTTCCAGAAAATCAGCCTGAATAAAATGCATGCGCCCGGCCAATTGCTCTTGGGTGGCGGCCGCCCGGATGAAGGCGAGCCGCTCCGGTGTAGGCTCCAGCGCCGTCACCTCAACCCGGTTTTCCCGGGCCAACGCCAGAGCCATCTGCCCCCAGCCTGCGCCGAGGTCCAGCACCTTGCTGTCAGTGGTCGGGGGAAATTGCCGGAAAAAAAGTGACCGGGCCGGGCTGGTGACAATGCGATACAACCATGGGTTGCTCTGGGCGTAACGGCTTTCGACCGCGTTTCGCCACGGCGTGCCTTGTTCCACTTCACGGATGATCGCCCAAAGGGTTTCGGCTTTTGTGTCGCGATACTGGCACGCCTCGCTGGCCGTGCCCCAATGTTCACCAGCGCCGAGCTGGATTCGCGTTTGGCCGTGGCGAAAGCTGATCATTTGACTGCCCCTTTCATGGGTTGCGCAGTGCCCTGGGGATCACGCGTGCTGATGCTTGCCTGAAGATTGGCGATGCCGAAGACGCGATCCTTGCCATGGATTTCGAATTTAATCGTATCATAGCGGCGATGCACCACGACGAGTTCGTTGCCCACGAAATAGGTGAATCCGAGCGAAATGAAATAATGCCCGGGCATAAGATTGAGGTCGAAACAGAAGTCGACCTCCCGTTGGGTGCCGGCCTTGACGGCGGGTGCCGGCTGCTTGCTGTAGAGTGTATTCGTTCCGTAGATCTCCACGCCGGAGGCATTCTTGATGGTGAGCGCGAAAATCGGTTCCGGGACGTCCTCAGCCGCCGATACCAACATGCGTACCGTGACCGGTTCGCAGCTGGAAAACCAACTGCGGGGCTGGGCGTTGGCATCGAGCATGACCGCGCTGTGGATCTGGCCCTGCTCTCCGCAATAGGAAAATTCATCGCCGCTCAGTTGGACGTTTTCCCGTTCATTTTTGAGCAACTCCTCCAATTGCTGACTCATGATGGCATTATCGGGATGGTTGCTGAGGACGACTTCCAGTGCCTTGATTCTAAGCCGAAGCGCAGCGACTCCGTCGGATTGCTTTTGTTCGTCCGGTTCTGACACCGAATCCATTGCCGTGGGGCGGGTGGACGAGAGCGGCGGGAGGGGGACGGGTTCGAAGGATGATTTGGTTTTCCTCAGCGCTGCAATGTCGGATTGCAGATCAGTGAGCGTGCCGCCTTCGGCTAACAATTTGGAATACAGGTTTACCACATCGTTGGGATTCCCGCTGTAGACCTGTTCGCCGCACTCGAGCAGAACGGCGCGTTTGCACAGCCGCTTGACCATCGAGACATCGTGCGAAACAAAAAGTAACGTGCGGCCCTCGGAGATAAAGCGATCGATTGTCCGGGCGCATTTGAGTTGAAAACGAGCGTCGCCGACGCCGAGTGCCTCATCGATGATCAGAATTTCGGCATCGACGTGGGCGCATACGGCGAACGCCAGGCGCACCACCATGCCGCTGGAATAGATTTTGACGGGCTGATCGATGAAATCGCCGATGTCCGCAAAGCTCGCGATGCTTTCATAGCGGGCATCGATTTCGTTTCTGGAGAGGCCGAGCACCATGCCGTTGAGATAGACGTTTTCGCGTCCGGTGAATTCCGGATTAAAACCGCTGCCGAGTTCGAGCAGGGCGGCGACGCGACCGTTGACGCGTACGCCGCCGGCCGAGGGTTGCAAGGTGCCGGCAATCAGCTGCAGGAGGGTCGACTTGCCGGAGCCATTGCGACCGATGATGGCCATGCTCTCGCCCTTGGGGACCTGGAACGAGATGTTCTTGAGCGCCCAGAAATCCCGATACTGGCGCTGGCCCCGGGTCCGAAGGCTATTCGGCAGCCCGGCGATATTCGGAACCACCCGGGCTGCCAGATCGAACAATGGCGCGGTCAGCCGCGAGGCAGGATTGTCCCACAGCCGGTAGGCCTTGCTGGCTTGGTCCACTGAAATGGCGATTTCTTTACTCATTCGTTGGCTGAATGACATCTGGCAGACATGGGCGATAGTTTAAACAGGAAAGGGTTGTTCTGGAATACCGAGAATACGGCGGCGGACTCGCAGCTGATCCGCCTCGGCAGGAGGATCGGCTACTTCACTAGGCGAAAGAGAGCGAAGGGAAAACAGCCAGCAAAAATCTGCGAGCTTTATTCCTGCCTGCCGAAGAGTGATGGCAAGTCGGTGTTCGTTGAGTATAGCGATGGTCTTGCGTTGGAAGCGGGTGTTTTCCTCCAACCCGTGGCGAACGGGAGAGTGCCAACTGTGGCCGCCCATTTCCTGGCCCTCCAGCCAGGCCGTGATGTGGGCTTGATAGGCGGGGCTGAGCGGGGCGTCAGGGCGAAACTCGCGTGATTCTGGACTGAGAAAAAATCGGCTTGGGTCCCGGTACGTGGTCCACTGGGAGCGCTTGGGCAGGGCCGTCCGAGGGAGGAAAAAGAAGCAGGTGCGCACCCAGGATTGGGACAGCGATTCTTCCAGTTGCATGGGCGATGGATAGCTATCGATATGACCGAGACAGATATTTCGCGTCGCGGTGTAATTCAGCATCTCCGGGTGAAAATGATTCAGGTATTCCGTGTACAGGGTGTTGAAAGCGGAAGTGACCAAGTGGACGATATCGAACGGAGTTTTTTCCTTTTCGGTCTCTCTGAGGGCACGTTCCCACGCGGAAAATTCCCAGGCCGCGTTGTTGCCCGGGCGAATCGTTGCTCCAGCCGTCGTTTCCTCGGGATGGCGCGCTTCAGTCCAGGCATTATCGATGATCCACAGGGTGCGTTGCTCCAGCAAACCATGGCGTCGATACCATTCGTCCAGTACGGTGAGGGCCTCAGGATACCGTTCCGTCCCGTGGCGTACAAATAGGCAAAGGATTTTCACGTCGAGGGTAGTGAGCGGATCGTCCGGCTGCGATGGTTTTTCAATCCGAATTGGTTATGAAAAATGCTGGTCATGGACGGATTGATAGACGGCGCGGGTCTGGTCGGCGAGCCTGCGGCGATTGAATCGGCGCAAGTTTTCGTGACCGCATTTTCTCAGTCTGGCTCGGAGCGCAGCATCACGGGTTATGGTCAGAATTGCTTCAGCCAGGGCTTCGGGCTGGGCGACGTCGGCGTAGAGGGCGGCCTCGCCACAAACTTCCGGCAGGGAGGTGTGCCGGCCGCACACGATGGGGCAGCTCTGTTGCATGGCTTCAATCAGCGGCATGCCGAAACCCTCGAAGAGCGAGGGGAAAATGAGTGCTTCCGCCGAGCCAAAGAGCGCCGCAATCTCCAGCGGCGAACGATAGCCCAAGTGGACGACCCGGCGGCGAATCGCGGGTTCAAGCAGCAGGGCTGCGGCCGGATGATCCGCAGGAAAAGGTTGGCCGGTCAGGACCAGTTTATAGTCCGCTGGCAACGACTGGTCGGCAATTTGCATGGCTTTCAGCAGGCCATGGTGGTTCTTGTGCAGCCAAGGGTGAGCAGGGAAGAAGAGAAAAGGAGTTTTGATCCCCATCGCGTTCAGTCGTCGACGTTTCGTGGAGTCAGCGATTGGTGCTCCGGTGAGGCGGGGCGGGAGATTCCAAATTGTTGTCATCTTCGCCAATGGGATACCGTAGCGTTCATGCACGTCTTGTCGGGTGAACTCCGAGATGCAGATGACGTGACTGGCGAGTTGGCAGGATTCGCGATACTCTTTTTCTCTGATGGCAATGTCGGTGGGACTGAAGAAATTTGGGTAGTGAAGATGCTGCAGATCATGCATCGTGACGACAGAAGGGAACCGGCGTAAATCTTGATGCACGTGACAAGGCAGACCGTGAACAATGGTGAAATCGAGCCGGGTATACCATTCCAGCGCCCGCAGCTCAGCGTTCATGAGCTGAGGCAGTCTTAATTCAGCGGCGAGCTCGGCGGTGGCCACATCCCGCCAATGCAGCCAGCGCGCTTGTTGGCCGTCCGTGCAAATCACTTTGTGCCTGAAGCCGCTGGAGAACCGCCAGTCGCGAAAGACCCGTTGCGATCCGTGGAAACGATAGTCAAAGGTGCGATCATAGCTGGCGAGTTCGTCGACCAGTTCACGTGTCGCCTGTTCGACGCCGCCTGATTTGCCGGGCTCCAGCCAGCGTAGGTCGTAAAGGATTCGCGGAGGAGCGGCACGTTTTCGGTTCACCGCGACAGCGAGTTGGGCCGCGAAGGCGGGGCAGGATGCTTCTGCGGAATGCTGTTTTTCCACCAAGGCACGGGCTGCTTGCAGCACCGACCTCGGTGCAGGTTCGCTCAGCAACTCGATCACCTGCGCGGCGAAATTTTCCGGTTCATCCCGTAACCAGCAATTGGCGCCGTCCTCGGCGGCAATCCCTTCTGCTCCCATAGTCGTGGTGATAACGGGCAGGCCGATCGCCCAAGATTCCAAGATTTTTTGGCGGACTCCACCGCCGTACCGCATGGGAACGACATAGACGCGGGAACGCCGGAAGTAGGGGCGGATATCAGGTGCGTTGGGGTGGAGCTCGACGCGCTGCGCTTTCGCGATGGCATCGGTGATCGCTTGAGCCGGGTGCAGCCCAACCACCTTGAATGTCGCGGCGGGCAAGGCAGAGGCAATCTGCGGCCAGATCGCTTCGAGGAAATGCACCACAGCGTCGACGTTGGGCGGGTGTGAAAGATGGCCGGTGAACAAAACGACCGGCTCGGCATCGGTTGGTGGCGGCTCGAAGGCGAAATAATCGAGATCGATGCAAATGGGCGCGACGGCGATTGGGCTGGTGGGCCGGAGCAGATCGTTGGCTCTCCTCTGGTCCAAAGAAGAAACCACGGTGATGGCATCGGTCTCGCGCGCGGCGGCGAGTTCCTCCTGTCGCACGCCGTGCAAGTTGCTGCGCGATGGACGTGTGATCGCCCGACGGAGATAATCCGAGCGGATGTCGTGGAAGTAAATGCAGCGAGCGAGGCTGGCCGGGAGGAAAGGCAGCCAGGCGGCCGACATGGATTGGGACAGAAGAACGATATTCCACTTCTCATCCCGCAGGGCCTCGAGAATTTTTGGGGCGAGATTGGCCAGAACACTACGCCACGCCAAGGCGTCACACGAAAGACGGTTCAAGCCGGTGAGTCGATTCCATAGGCGGCGTTGGAGTCCCTTCGGCAGGTGCTTTAGCCATTTCGTGGGTTGATTCCACAAGACCGGTGGAATGAGAAAATCACCCGGCACCGGATGTTCGGGCCACCAATAGGATCGATTGGCTGTATCCCGCATTCGCTGCAACGCGTCCTCCGGTTGGTGAGGGTAGCGGGGGCCGACAACACCGAGTAACTGGGTGGTCGAGAGATGCCTGACGTGGAGTGCCATCATCCCGCCTTGCCCGGGAAAATAGGGAAGTTCCGTCGTCAGATAAAGGATTCGAGGCATCAATAATTGTGGGGAATAGAGGACGTCAGATAGGCTGCATCACAGGTTCAAAGGCTCATGGACTTGCGTCGGTGAACGCCGCGATATTCACCAAAGATCGATGCGATGTTGCTCAGCGACTGTCAACGGGCAGATGTGGAAAGCCAAAGGAAAGCTCGGCCCAAATCACCGGGCTTTCGGTGGTGCCTAAGGGACAATCCAAGGATCGTCGATTCAGCGTTCCGTCGTTATCTCGTAGCTGCGGGCGGTCAGGATGGCGGTGGCGTTGCCATTGATTCCAGTGATGTAGGTCGGAATCTTGTGCTCGATGAAATAGTTGCGGATACGCATGCTCCGGGCTGATTCCCACAGTGTCTTGGACGTCGGGACCAAGACTGCTTTTGCGGCGACACGGTCATAGAACTCATTGGGTGCAGTTCCTTCGGTGCCGTGATGGGGCGCCTTCAACAAATCAGCTTTGAGATCAATGTCGCTCTTTGCGAGATACGCGCCAAGCCGGTGATTGAGATCTCCCGTAAACAAGGCGCGGGTGGGACCGTGAAATACACGCATGATGATGCTGGTATCGTTAACGTCGGTCAGGCCCAAGGGGGAATTCAGACCATCGTAGCAACAAAGCACGTCAATCCCCGCAGTGAAGCCGTTACCGGTTTTTATTTCCAATATGCGTTCGCCGGCCTTGGGCGTCGTATAGGGAATTTTGCGGGTGCGAAGTTCGGCTAACACCGCTTGCACATCATTCCAATCACAGCCCCACGGAATTTCTGTATCGGCGCTTTCCTTGACCGGTACATTGAGGACCACTCGGTCAACCTTGATTCCTGCATTCAACAAAGCGATCAGCTGGCCGTAATGATCGCGATGAAAGTGACTGATCACCACCAGTGAAAGATGTTCGATTTGGAGCTTTTTCAGAGCGGCCAAGGCTGTACCGGGGGGCGCATCCGCGGCTTCCCCTGCGTCCACCAGTACATTGATTCCTCCGGGAAATTGCAGAAGATGGCAATCGGCCTGCCATTCTTTGGGAGTGACGTTGAGCATGGTCCAACGCGTGGCAGTTTCCCGGGGAAGGGCACAGGAACTCAACAATGAGGAAAGCAGCAGAAGCAATGGGAGGAGGCGCATAGGGTGGTGATATAGCATAGTGTGGCTATTTTAGTTTCCGGCTATGTCTGCGGTTGTCCATGAACTGTCCCTATTTCTAGATGGGTAGTCATGGTGTTGGTTGATCTGCGATCGCGTGATTGATTTGGAGTAATGCGGCAGCAGAAAATAGCGTGATCGGGTCGTTGCCGGGAGCGGTGCGCAGATGGAGCTGGTCCTGATCGATTTTGAGTTCCGCAATCTGTTTGTCAGCCAGGAGTGCATTGAGTGGTAACACGGCGCGGGTATTTTGTCCCGCGTCGACGATTCGGATGCCACGGAAATCCAATTGGTCTTCGTCTTCACGCGGGTCAAAACGAAGGGCTTTCAATGGTTTTCCGGGGAGAGTATATCGTAGGGTTTGGAGTCCTTGATGCGGCTCATAGTTCAGCCGAATGCTTTCCGGTTCATTAAAACCGTTGCCGGTATCATAGAACAGCTGGGCCATAGCGGGACTCTTGGTCAAGACATCGAATTCCAAGGTGAGGCCAGGTGCCAGCGGGGGAGGTTGGTAGCGGGCATAGTGCACGGAGTTGCGGATCAGGCCTCGGTTGCCGACGACGGAAAAAAATAGAGCGAGGCAGGCCATAAACCCGAGATGGGCCAATAAATCGCGCCAGCCGGCTGGTCGATAAAAGGTGAACAGAACTGCCAGCAACAAAATCCATAGCATCATCGTCAGATAGCCGGTGGAGAGCAGGCAACGAAGCAGGTTGCGATGATCCTTGCGGACCGGAATGATGGGTGAGCGTAGTTCGACGCGTATGCTGGGCGAGGTGGCGCCGGCGATCGAGGTCAGTTTCCATCCTTCGGATGAGGGAGCGATGCCCGCGATTTCATGTTCCGCCTGAAATTGATCACGGGTGAACCGGCGGATTTCTTCGCTCCGGCGATTGATGATCCGCATTTGCCGGATGGTCAGTGTCCCGCCTTGGCCTGGGGGCGAGACGTGCATTTCGACCATTGGGGCATCGGGTAGCGGGAAAGTATAAGTGTAGGTCTGCGCTGTCGGAGAAATCGGAAACTTAATCGTATTGATCGGCTGATGCCCGCGTTGACCCAAGGCATACGATATCTCGACATTGCCCGTTTTATCGGAAGCGCAGGAAATTTCCAGATAGTTGATGTCGGTCCCGGGTTCGTTCAACGGATACCATTCCAGAGGAATTTCCTGCGGAAGAAAAAATCCAGCCAAAGCCAGGAGGAAGGCGAATATACCGCGACCCCAAGTCGGCTGAAAAACACCCGCAGTAGAGGACGGAGGACGGAGGACAGTCATTTCGGTTGGCAGTATTCAGTGGACGGTTATTGCCAGTAATCCCGTGAATTTTGATGTAGGGCTGGCGCTTGTCGCCGTGCCGCAACCAGCATATCTATTAAGGGTGATGCTCGCTGTCGTAGACGTCCCACTGCTCACAGGCCTACGCCTTGTTACGGCGTCCGATGCCGAGCAAAGCCAAGCCGAGACCCGCAGCCAAGCCGATGCCGAGACCAGCGATTCCAGCCATGGCCAGTCCGCGGTAGAAGCTGCTGGTCTTGGTCTGCATGCTCACACGGACGGCGTCGCTGTATTGCTGTTGTTGATAGTCTTCGTAAGTCTGTCGGATGTCATTGATCAGGCTATCGTAGACGTGTTTCAGATTATCGAGCGATGCTTGGAACTGAGTGAGTAGCTCACCTTTTTGCGCTCTGTCGCTTTTAATGAATCCCTCCATGTTGTCCCGGCGCTCCTGTAAAATGGCCCTTTCCGATTGGATCCGGCGGGTCTTCAAGCTGGTTTCCAAGCTCTGCCGGACGAGAAAATTGTAGGCGTCATTAACCAGGAGCGAGTCGACCAGACCCTGATCGATTACGGGGGAATCCGTCCGTTGCTGCCCCGCTTGCGACTTGATCCCCAAGGTGTAGTTCTGCTCCCGTTCCTGGGCCTGTTTCAAGAGCGACTGAACGACCTTTTCCTCTTCCACGGTTTTGCGCTCATTGTCGCTGAGAGTTTTTAGGTAGTAATCCATTTTCACCATGGCGAGGTTCCGGTCTTTCGAAAGTCCGTCCCGCCGGATAAGTCCGAGCACCTCGTTGAGGCGGAGTTGGGTGAAAAGCTGACTTTGCTTCAGGAGATCACTGAATGAAAGATTGGTCCGGGGCGAACGATAGGCCCGGGCCGTCGCCGACATTTGAGTGAGGAAGGTCGTGATGTTATCACTCTCCCGGCTCAGCACCAAGTCGTAGTCAAAATAATCCGCACCCACGAGAGACTCGAAGGCTTTGCCGGTATTGAGGGGTAGGGAAACGTAAGTGCGGGTGAATTTTTCCTGATAGACGCTGACCAGTTCATTGAGCAGTAACTCGCGTTGGCGGGCGGTCAGAGGGAATTTACCCGGGAGAGAAAGAGTGAGGGTATATTCGTCAGGCACATAGAGTCGCGGCGTTTGCCCGCTGGCGCGCTGTTTGTCCCGTTCTTTGACGATGTTATCAGGAATAATCCCTTCGATGCTCAAGGCCGCCCGGACCTTGCTTTGAACTTCTTGGGTCGTATCCAACCCCTCCCGTTTGAGCGCTTCGGCCACAATCTCAGGCGAGCGCAGATCATCGGGTTGGAATTTTGATTTGTCCGGATACTCGCCTTTTTCAAAACCCGGAAAACTGAAAACGACGCGAGTGGCTGTCGTTACCGTTAGAAACGATCCGGACATGAAGTAGGCACCGGCAGTGATGGCCAGACCTAAGGAGGCCAAGCCGACGATCAACGGCAGGCCGCGTTTGAGCCGCCTGAATAGTTCGCCGAAATCAATGCTGTCGTCTTCGTTGTATTGTTGGGCGGAGGCGTTTTCGTTCATAGGGGAAGTAATGCGTAATCTGCCTAAGCTCGGGTGGGCTGCGGCACGGCAAGAAGTGATAGTGAAAGGGTGTGAGGGGAGAGAATGACTAAAGCGATATGACCAATGCGGACTGATAGACACTAATCCGCTTTCATGATCAATCACAACAATCCCGGATTTCTTGTCCGCCAATGTGGGAGGGGTTTTACACCCCGACTCAAAAACCGTCACGGCGTAAAGCCCCTCCCACCTCAATCCAAGCCGAAGCAAGCTTCGTATTAAAGTATCTAACCCGGATGCATCACCCTTTTTTCTAATTCGGATGAAATGTGTAGGGTCGGCCCTTGTGGCCGGACCGCCAACCTCCGGCGCGCCCACAAGGGGCGGCCCTACGAAAAACAACCGAGCCAAAACACGCGGCGATGAAATTCTCACTAGGTGTGATTCATCCGAGCTAACGTTCTGATCCGGACCGTCCCAAACTTTTCCGCTGATCTCCAGCCGTCACCCAAGCGCTATGGCCCGGCCAGCGCGGATCAATTTCTGGCTCTCAGCTCT
>Ga0163149_10001959_pt1 | contig 25612 bp, 23 predicted proteins | sample OliLakLV19MP5G1_FD_148604 | JGI IMG/M metagenome (GOLD analysis project Ga0163149, IMG submission 148604) | Freshwater microbial mat bacterial communities from Lake Vanda, McMurdo Dry Valleys, Antarctica - Oligotrophic Lake LV.19.MP5.G1 | ecosystem: Environmental > Aquatic > Freshwater > Lake >... | reverse complement strand
CGGGCAGCGGCTTGGGGGTTGTCCAACTTCCATCCGGTTGACGTTCACTAAAGAAAATATCTCCTTCACCTACTCCATCCTTGTAAATGAAAAGTGTGTTTCCATTGGGTGATAACGTAAGGTTAGAGTTATTAAAACGGGTGTTAATAGAGGTGCCAATATTTTTTGCCGGCTCCCACTTGCCAACGGCTTTTTTGCTGACGAAAATATCTTCATAGGGCTTGTTGTCATCCCATACATTTTCGTTGATGTTACCATCCCTTCTTCGGGTGGTGAAAATAATTTCTGTTTCATCTGAATTGACCACGGGTCCGTAGTCATCAAACTCCGAATTGATCTCACTTCCTAAGTTAGTTATAGAAAATGCTTTCGGCTGAGCAACAAACTCCTTCCCATTGTTGCACTCTTCAATCCTGCGGTCCACTTCCTTCACCGGCACTTTATCCTTACCTGAATAGTTGGTACTCGTCTTTTCAAGTTTGGTCTTATATCGATTGTAAAAATCAAGTGCTTTATCGAACTGCAAGCCGTATTGGTAACTGCGACCAATCCAATACTCAAGGTCAAACCGATGGGTTGGTTGCTGGCGATACACCCGATTAAAAAATTTTTCAGCCAACTCTTTGTTTATGGTGGTTATGTACATGTAACCTGCCTCGAAGTTGGCCTTCACATTGGTGGTGTCAAAGTTAGCTGCTATCACCATCAGGTCGCGCGCATCGTCAACGGCTTTGGTGGCCGTTACCATCTCTTTCGCTAATTCAAAATATTGCTGAGATTCAGCTTTGTCTTGCTCCTGGGCCTGCCCATATTGCAAGGAGAAAAAAAGTACTGGTAAAAAGACTAACGCCCTGACAAATTGGTGCATAGACACGAAGGTTTTGTTAACTGCTAAAAAATAGCCATTTGCAATAGGCAAGATAACAAAATATACCTACTTCAAAATGAGTTATACCCGATAAATACAGGATCGGTAAAGTTCATTCAGTAATTTTGTGGTTTATCATACACTGTCATTACAACAGGCACTATGGAAATAACATCTGCAGAGTTTATCATTAGCAACACTCAGGTGAGCAAGTGCCCCGAGCCTGGTAAACCTGAATTTGCTTTTATTGGCCGGTCAAACGTAGGAAAATCATCGTTGATTAATATGCTCACACAGCGCAAAAGCCTCGCGAAGACTTCATCAACCCCAGGGAAAACCCAAACGATAAATCATTTTCTGATCAATCAGAAATGGTACCTGGTGGATCTCCCCGGATACGGCTATGCAACGGTTAGTAAAACCACCAAAGAAGGTTGGTCACAGATGATTACGTCCTATTTTACGCAACGTGAAAATGTGTATTGCACCTTTATTCTGATTGACTCACGCCTTGAGCCGCAAAAAAAAGACATTGAGTTTATCAACTGGCTGGGTGGTCTGGGAATTCCCATCGCTTTGGTGCTCACCAAAATTGATAAGATCAAACAATCTGAATTGGCGAAATCAAAAAAGAACTTTGAAAATAGATTGCTGAAAGATTGGGAAGAGTTGCCACCCATTTTCATCACCTCGGCCGAGAAGAAGACCGGGCGAGATCATTTATTGGATTTTATTGAACAAGCCATCAAAAAATAAGACGCAAACATCTTTCTTTATCCACTTTGTTAAGTTGATAAAGTAGAATTAGTTTTGCGCGCTAATTAACGCATTATGGAATTATCGGAAATTGCATCGATCAGTGGAAAAGGAGGTCTTTTCAAAGTTGTAAAGCCTGGAAAAACAGGTGTGTTGTTGGAATCACTCGATGTTACCAAAACCAAAGTAGTGGTGGGTGCTTCACAACGCATGTCGCTGCTGAATGAAATATCCATTTACACGACCACCAAAGAAGGCACCGCTGCCTTGCAGGATGTGTTGATGAAAATAAATAAAGATTTCGGCACTGACCTGGGTGTAGATGCTAATTCGGATTCAAATGAGTTGAAATCATTTCTGAAGTCAGTGTTGCCAGAATATGATCAGGATCGTGTCTATGTTTCCGACATCAAGAAATTGGTAAAGTGGTACAGCATATTACACGAATATGCGCCAGAAGTTTTTGTTGAAAAGTTGGAAGAGCCGGCTAAATAAAACTCTCGGCTTTCTCCACCATATTTTTTGAGCCTACATAAAAGGCCGTGCGCTGATGCAGGTCCTTGGGTTTGATATCTAATATCCTATTCTTTCCATCGGTGGCTTTACCTCCGGCTTGCTCTGCCAGATAAGCCAATGCATTGCATTCATACATCAACCGGAGTTTTCCATTGGGGTTTTTGGCTGTGGCCGGATATATATAAATGCCACCCTTGAGAAGGTTGCGATGAAAATCGGCAACCAGTGAGCCTATGTAACGGGCCGTATAATTTTCATCCTTACAAAATTCGAGATAGGATTTTACGGCTGGTGAAAAGGAATTGGCAGAACCTTCGTTGATGGAGTAAATCACTCCATCTTCGGGCATTCTCATATTCAGATGCGAGAGAACATATTCCCCCAGTGTGCTTTCGTAGGTAAATCCATTTACACCGTGGCCCGTGGTGTACACCAGCATGGTGGATGATCCATACAAAATATATCCTGCAGCCACCTGCTCTGATCCATATTGCAAAATATCTGCTTCCTGAATGGGTTGGCCCACTTCACTCTTTCTGTGATACACAGAAAAGATCGTTCCAATGGAAACATTTACATCGATGTTGGACGAACCATCCAGCGGATCAATAGCTATCACATAATTGCCCTGGTTGTTGAGGTCGAGATAGGATTCAGATTCCTCAGAGATCAGAGCGCACGCTTCGCCCCCTTTTGTAAGGGCCCGTGTAAAACGAATGTTGGCCAGCACATCCAGTTTTTGCTGTTGCTCACCTCCACTGTTTTGCGAGCCCATCGCACCCATAATATCGATCAGGCCGGCCTTATTGATTTCCCGGTTTACCACTTTGGAGGCCAGGGCGATGTCGCGCAGTAATTGCGACAACTCTCCCGTGGCGTATTGAAACTGGTCCTGATTATTTTTTATGAACCGATCGAGTGCCGTACCAATGGGCAGTGCGATACGGGACGCTTCCATGAAATTAGTCATGCTAAATGGTGTTTGAACAGGGATTGTTAAATTCGGCCCGGCTTTGAGCCTAACCGAGTGCAAATATACCATGCAATCGTTTGAAATCAATAAAATTCAACTTATGAAGGTCTTTAAGTTTGGGGGGGCATCCATAAAAAGTGCAGATGCAATTAAAAATGTTGCTTTTATTCTAAAGCGCTATTCTCAGGACGAACTTCTTGTAGTTGTGTCTGCCATGGGCAAAACCACAAACGCACTGGAGCGCATCGTTGCCCTGGGGCAGGGAAACAATGACTTTAAGAATGAGCTGGAAGACATAAAATCCTATCACCTTCAGGCGCTTAAAAATCTCAACTTAACAGATACATCGGCACAAAAACTAATTGAAGAAGTTGTTCAAAAGATTGCCTCCGAAGCAATCAAGGCAGGCGATTATGATCAGATCTATGATCAGGTAGTTTCGCAGGGCGAAGTTCTTTCGTCTCTTATTTTAAGTAACTATTTACACTCAGCCGGACTTACTATTGCATGGGTTGATGCCAGAAAGTTTATCATCACCAATGAAACCTACCGCGAAGGGAAGATCAACTGGAACAAAACAAAAGCAGCTACGCAACCATTAAAAAAGATTCTTGAGAAAAAAATAATCGTCACACAAGGTTTTATTGGTGCCACGTCAACGGGCTTCACCACCACACTTGGTCGTGAAGGTTCTGATTACAGTGCCGCCATTTTTGCTTCTTGCCTGGGGGCGCAATCCGTCACCATCTGGAAAGATGTACCGGGCGTGATGAGCGCTGATCCCAAGCGATTGCCCAATGCCGTTGTCTTTGATGAACTCCCCTATCAGGAGGCCGCTGAGATGACCTACTATGGTGCTTCTGTGATTCACCCAAAAACGATCAAGCCACTCGCCAATTCAAAAATTCCGCTGCTTGTAAAAAACTTTGATGACCCCTCCCTACCCGGCACGCGAATTCATGATTGTAAAATAGACCGGTTGCCTCCGCTCATTGTATTCAAAGACAATCAATGTTTGATTTCGTGCAAAGTAACTGACTACACATTCGTGACTGAGCAGCAGATGAGTTTCATCTTTCAGTCGCTGATGAATCATGATGTGCACATCAACGTGATGCAAAACTCAGCCATCTCTTTTTCTTTCTGTGTAGATTTCCGGGATCAAAAAATTCTGAAGTTGATTCACGAACTCAGCAAACATTTCGAAGTGTATTACAACACCGGGTTAACCCTGATCACCATCAAGAATTATGATGCGGTTTCGTTCGGTGAGTACAGAAACAAAGCCGGTGTCATTCTCGAGCAATATTCGCGCTCCACGCTGCAGGTACTAGTGAAAATTTAATTGTTGACTTCGGAGATTGTGTTTATCAGATTTTCGATAGACCGGTTAAGAATATCAAACACTTCCTGAAAATTCTGCTCAGTTCCATAGTACGGATCGGGCACATCACCATTCGCATGAGGATCAAAATCTCTCATCAATTTAATTTTGTGTTGGTGGATCGTTGCTGACGACAACGTGAGAATGTTATGGTAGTTGCTTTCGTCCATGGCCAGAATAATATCAAAGTTTACCAGATCATGATCTGCCAACTGGCGGGCCGCATGATAAATAGGCACCCCATTTTTTAGAGAATTCTGTATGGTTCGATGATCAGCGGTGCATCCGATATGATAATTAGAAGTGCCACAAGAATCGCCCTGATATACATGGACAAGTCCTTTTACTTTGATTTTATGATTAAAAATGGCTTCTGCCTGCGGAGATCGGCAAATGTTGCCAAGGCATACGAATAAAATTTTTTTCATGCGTTCCAAAATTATATCAACGGAAGGTTACTTCAAATTCATGGTCTGGATATAGAAGCGCATAGCACATATTTTATCCGCCTTTTGGTTAGAAACGGCCCCATCAAACGAGATGGGGCCTTTCTTTTTTTAGGCACCCCACTTTATATATTGACTGGCACATTTCTTTAGCTTTGTCATATTATAAAATCCAAAAATGGAATTCATAAAAGTTACTGAGCAAAAAGAACCCTTTATCGCGTTGATAGAACTCAACCGCCCCAAGGAGTTGAATGCGTTGAACAAGCAGCTGATGGAAGAAGTGCGCGATGCATTACAGGCACTTGATAAAAATGATCAGGTTCGGGTAATTATTATCACCGGTAATGAGCAGGCCTTTGCCGCTGGTGCCGATATCAAACAAATGGCCGACAAGTCGGCAATTGATATGTTGCTGATTGATCAGTTTAGCACGTGGGACCAGATACGAAAAACGAAGAAGCCAATCATCGCTGCCGTATCAGGCTTTGCATTAGGTGGTGGATGTGAATTTGCTATGACCTGCGATATGATCATCGCATCGGAAACGGCAAAGTTTGGTCAACCAGAAATAAAAATAGGAACGATACCCGGAGCCGGTGGCACCCAACGACTTACTCGAGCCATTGGCAAAGCCAAATCCATGGAATTGATTCTCACCGGAAGATTTTTATCCGCTGAGGAAGCGCACTTTTATGGATTAGTGAATAAAGTGGTGCCGAAAGAAATGTACATGTACGAAGCCTTACAACTCGCTAAAGAAATCGCACAGTTATCGCCCGTAGCCGTTCAACTTGCCAAAGAAGCGGTGAATCGTTCATTCGAAACTCACCTGGATGAAGGCCTGGCATTTGAGAGAAAGAACTTCTACCTCACGTTCGCCTCTGAAGATCAGAAAGAAGGAATGAAAGCATTTGTTGAAAAACGAAAGGCGGATTTCCAAGGCAGGTAAAATAAAAAACCCGGTTCATGGCCGGGTTTTTTATTTCTAAACGAATGCTTTCCATTACCTCACGTTAATACCAAAGCCCACGGTGAGAGCATTATACTTTGAGAGTGTATAATCACCATGAAGCGTGAACACTGCCAGTTTCAAACGTAACCCTCCCGTAGCGCGCGGCCCGGAGGTAGAGAAATCAAGATTCACAGGGTCTGTAGCGTCTACCGTCCCATCATCATCTAAATCATATGTCCCCTTCATCTGGAGCTTGGAGTTTGCAAAATTATAACCCACGCCTCCATAAATTGTGAGTACCGCTATTTTCTTTGAAATCAATGCCTGAATCGTTGTGGAGTTAAATTCCAAGACTCCTTTTTGATTCTGGCCTGCCGATGTTCCTGTAAGCCCCTGCTCAGCTTTCACCTTGGTATATCCAGCAAACAAAGAAATATCTACCGGCAATGCTTTGACTACCGGAATGTACTGACCTACATCATGCATGATACCCACACCTAACAGATTAAATTTAAAATCCTTAAAAGTTAACGTTGGCGCAAACCTGACCTTTAGATCAAAACCTTTTGGCAAACCAATACCCAAGTGATACATGGGCACCGGCATTGCGCTCGTAACCTTTAGTGCATCCTTCAGATCAATGCCTCCTGGCCCGTCTATGATTGTACTGGATCCACTTACCTGGTAGGATGGAGACTTATCAGGTCCAAATATGGTTGGGACATTCGCTGATCCGGTATTAGGATCAATCTGCTTGTTATCATATGCAACTAAACTAATATCGGTCAGCTTAGTGTTATCCACCAGGTAAAACTGATCCGAACTGGGTACATACATTAAACTCGTTGTAACGGTTAAATCCACCCCGAACTTTTTGTGTGGTTTAGCTGTGTTATACCAGCCTTGGTTCAAACCGCTGCCAATGGCTTTCATGGCAGGGCCTGCGTAGCCTTCTAGTAAGATGTTTGCATCTTTAATACTACCCTTAAGCAAATCTCCGATGTCGTCCTGTGCAGATGCTCCGGAAAAAATTAGCATCGTAAATAAATAGAGTAAAGCTGTTTTTCTCATAGGTACCAGGTTTTATTAATAACGCAATTTAATTGAAATTATTGAAGTATTGGGAATGAGGTAGATTTAGAAGCCCCGATTATCCGTCTCTTTAAACTATTTTTACACAAAAATTTTACCATTGGTTTTTTATACCCTTTCCATTTGGCTCCTTCAGTTGCTTTATCGTTTAGCCGCATTCTTTCATCAAAAAGCAAGGCTTTTTGTGAACGGACGAACAGGGATTTTTGAAAGATTGAAAGCGGCAATTGGCGAAAATAAAAACCAGCTTGTTTGGATACATTGTGCTTCCCTCGGTGAGTTTGAACAAGGAAGGCCGATCATAGAGGCGCTCAAAAAACAAAATCCATCACTTAAAATACTCCTCACGTTCTTTTCGCCTTCCGGATATGAAGTGCGAAAAAACTATGCGCATGCTGATTATATTTTTTATCTACCGTGGGATACCGCGCACAACGCGAAGGAGTTCATAAACATCACCAGGCCATCTCTTGCCATCTTCATCAAGTATGAATTCTGGCATAACTACACCTGTGAATTAAAAAAGAATGGCATTCCGATTATCTCAGCTTCCAGCATCTTTCGTCCTGATCAGATCTTTTTTAAATGGTATGGCTCCTTCTTTAGGGGTATCCTAAAAAAATTCACTCATTTCTTTGTACAAACTCCGCAAAGTATTGAACTACTCAGACAAATTGAAATAACTCAAACCACCCTGGCGGGAGACACGCGTTTTGATCGTGTCTTTGAAGTCACACAACAAGCAACGGAAATTGAAATCGCCCGCGCGTTTAAAGCAAATGAAAAAACAATTGTAGTGGGCAGTCTCTGGCCTGAAGACCTTGAGGTGCTGGCTCCACTGATCAATGAATACAGGCACTCATTAAAATTTATTCTGGCACCCCATGAAATCAGCGAGCGATTTATTACCCAGATTGAACAATCCCTAAACGCAAAAACAATTCGCTATTCCCAAGCCACCGAAAACCTTGAAGCTTACACCGTGTTGATCATCGACAACATCGGCATGCTTTCAAAACTTTATCGCTATGGCGAATTTGCTTACGTGGGAGGAGCCTTTGGCAAAGGACTTCACAATATTCTCGAGGCCGCTTGTTATGGTGTTCCCATTTTCTTTGGAAATAAAAATTACCAAAAGTTTCAGGAGGCTAATGAACTGATCATGAGAGGTGGTGCATTTGCAATTGGTGATTATACCGATTTGAAAAGGAATTTCGAATTGCTCATCAACCGGCCCGAAAGTTTTTTGCTGGCGTGTGAGGTTACCCACTCGTATGTAAAAGAAAACCTGGGGGCCACCACAAAAATTGTTTCTTACTGCAAAAAACTACTGTCTTTATGAAGGGCCGCATATTCAAATCAACCGGATCCTGGTATGAAGTGCTGGCCGAAGATAAGAAAAAATATGCCTGTCGGATAAGGGGCAAATTCCGATTAGATGAAAAGAAAGAATCGAACCCGGTAGCCGTAGGTGATTATGTGATGATTGAATTGGAAAACGAAGTAGGCTCCATCACCGAAATTCTTCCGCGGCAAAATCACATCCTTCGTCAGTCGGTAAAGAAAACCGGTCACGCCAGTGTGCTCGCTGCCAATGTAGATCAGGTGATGTTGGTGGCCACCTTTAAACAACCCCGCACTTCGTGGGGATTCATTGATCGCTTTTTGGTAGCAGCCGAATCATTCCGGATTCCCCAGGTGTTGGTGTTTAACAAAAGGGATATTCTCACCCAGGATCAGCTTGAAGAACTGCTCCCCATGCTTAATCGGTACGAATCCTTTGGCGTTGCTACACAAGTGATCTCGGCAGGCTTTGACTCCGATATTTCGAGTGTTGAAAAAGTTCTGGATGGAAAGACCACACTTGTTGCCGGCCATTCGGGTGTTGGCAAGTCTACTTTGCTCAACCGGCTTTCACCCGAAATTGTTCAGGCCACGGGCATCATATCGGACTTCTCTGACAAGGGTACGCACACCACCACTTTTGCAGAAATGTTTCAATTGAATGAGGCCACCTTTATCATTGACACGCCCGGCATTAAAGAATGGGGACTCGTAGACATGGAACCCCAGGAGATTTCAGATTACTTTCCTGAAATGAGAGACCTGCGATTGAACTGCAAATTTGGAGCGCGGTGTCTGCACATCAACGAACCCAAATGCGCCATCATAGAAGCCGTTGAAAAAAATCAGATTGCATTATCCCGGTATGAAAGTTATTTGAGTATGGCCCTCGGCATGGACAACAGAAAGTAACTGAGCTAAATCGAACGCAGTAATTTCCAAAATGAATGTGCAAGTTTCAAATCGAATGACTTAAGTGAAACCCGTAACTCATACCGGATCCTTTTCCTTAAGGCAAATACCTCCTTCTCATCACGATTGAGTAGTTTAATTTTTTTACAGACCTCCAGAGTTGACCACCGTTGCGGATCCGAACGCTCGAATTGTTTCGCTGACATTGAAGTAACCACTACTCTCTTCTTTACCAGGACTTCTGGTGAATAAATAAATTTGAAGTTACGTGAGGCGCGTATCCAGAAATCAAAATCTTCAAACGCAAGCAATTCGTCATAGCCTTGTAGCGAGTCCAACACCGACCTGCGAAACATCATGGTGGGCGAACAAATAAAGTAACGTTGTACCACTTCCTCATAAATATCTCCACTCGGAATGGTTGCGTGAGGATATTTTTCTGAATGAAGTCGGATTGGTTTGCCCTGTTCATCCATGTACTGCGCATCGGAAAAGGTTACCCCAAAATCCGCTCCCGATTTCTCAAGCAGATTAACACCTTCTTCGATGCGCCTGGGCATCAATACGTCATCGGCAGACAAGTCAATGTAGAATGTACCCTTCGAGATTTGAAAAGCCTTATTAAAGGTTTTACAATAACCCAGGTTTTTACCATTCATGATCAATGTAGCATCCTGGTGAGTTGCCATCCATTTCTTGATCACTTTGCCGCTGCCATCAGTGCTGCCATCGTCAATCACAATCAATTCTACATTTGGATACGTTTGATTGACTACTGAGTCCAACGCATCCGTAACAAAACGGGCGTGATTGTAGCAAACACAAATAACCGTAACCAGCGGAGATGTCATACCAGTTCCTTCTCAAAAATAAGTTTACGACTGCTTTGCCCTCCGATACTTGTTTTAAAATGCAGGAGTGAGCGATTTACTTTTCCGTTTACCATGGAAGTACCCAGATCAATCATCTCTATACCCTCATGGTATGCAACCTCATAAAGTTTAGAGATTAAAAAAACCATCGGACTGACTTTGTCAAATCTTCGTGCATGAGCGTAATAAAAGGTATATAGAATTTCTGAGCTGGTTTTAATTACGATCGCAGCTGCAGCCGTACCGCTTGCATCAAATACGCGATAGAAAAAGAAATTTCCGGGAAACTCCGCTATCACTTTCTTTAACTCCGAAAAACTCATGGACAGCGATTGATTTTTTTCTTCCCTGCACGCGTCAATAAATGAATATATCTCTTTTGCACGATCTGAATGTACGGTGGCAAATGAAAACACCGGCACTGCCTTTCTTAGCTTTTGAAGTTCTGAAGCTTTGATTTTCTTTTCAAAAGGTGTATGGTCAACCTGAATGATGCTTGATACTTCCTGCCTGCTTGAATAGTGTAACTTCTTCAGCACTCCATCCATCAGGCTAACATTTTTATCGTACGCTTCCGGATAACTTTTTAAATAAATCCGCTTTACCCCGCGGGTTTTTAAATCGTCTTCTATGAATGAAAAAAAACTATTCAATTCACCAGTATTTATTTTTTTATATATCTCAAGAAAACCAAAGGGTGCACTAAAGGGGCTCACCGCATCCACTGCTTTTACATGAAATGCGATACGCGCTTTAACGGCACGTGTGTCTTCTTCCAGCGTTTCATATATACGCCAGTTTTTTTCTGACTGCAGCCGAAGATGCTTCGCGTTATTGAATAAGAACCGGGTAGGCGTTAAAGATGATTCCCGGTGAAAATCGTAAGAATGAAACAGGTGAGTTTCCGTTTTTCGCATCAAGCCTTCGTTTTCACTTTTGCCCAATCTTTAAACTGCCAGAAGATGGTTCCGGTAGTGAGATGATTTCCTTTTATATCATGAATCTTCACTTCGCAGGGCACCACTACGGTCTCCTGTGTCTGTAATGGCTTGATCACCTGTTCTTCCAGCCACTCTTTTGAAATAATGAACTCCGCGATGGCATCCATTTTTCCCTGGTAATGATAATTCATCTCCATGCGCTGCATGATGATGCGATACTTCTTCATATCTAAACTGCTCAGTAACAGAAAGCCCGTGGTGAACTCCGAGATCGTGGCCAGGCCGCAGGCATGCAAACCCCGAATATGATTGAAGTTGCTTTTGCGATAGGGCATCAAGGTTTTTAGCCGGTAATCACCAATCTCCACCACTCTAAAACCATGAGGCTTATTGAAAGGAATCATGCGGTTCAGAGACCAATTCAGCAGTTTCAAATAAAACGATGAATGTTTTGCTTTTTGGAGTATTTTGGCAGCGTCAAACATAGAGGAGATTTTTACATTTACGATTTACGATTTTTAACTCAAATTAGGATGAAATGAGCCATGATTTGCATTCACCCTATGGGATGATAATTTATCAGGCGAATTCCATGTGACAAAAAACAAAAAATATTAGCACATGAAAAAAATAGTTGTTCTGGGGGCGGGGTTGGTGGGGAAAGCAATGGCCATCGACCTGTCTAAAAAATTCGATGTCACATCCGTTGATATTAATGAACAGGCTCTTTCTGAATTAAATAGCTTGGGGATAAAAACACAAAAGGCAGACATTTCGAATGCTACGATTTTGTCGGCATTACTTCACCCTTTTGATTTAGTAGTGGGTTCCGTGCCCGGATTCATGGGTTTTGAAACCTGCAAAACCGTGATCGAAGCAGGGAAAAACATGGTGGATATTTCCTTTTTCCCCGAAGATCCCTTTTTGCTGGATGAACTGGCTAAAAAAAATAATGTAACCATCGTGACGGATTGTGGTGTGGCTCCCGGCATGGGCAATATCATTTTAGGTTATCACAATAAGAAAATGAAAATCGATTCCTATGAATGCCTGGTGGGTGGATTGCCCGTAGTGCGCGAGTGGCCCTATGAATATAAGGCGGTCTTTTCTCCCATTGATGTCATTGAAGAATATACTCGTCCCGCGCGTTACGTTCAAAATGGTGCTGTCGTGATAAAGGAAGCATTGTCTGATACAGAACTCATTCAATTTGAAGAAGTAGGAACATTAGAGTCATGGAACTCAGATGGACTTCGCTCACTCATCAAAACTATGCCGCACATTCCAGACATGATTGAGAAAACATTGCGCTATCCGGGTTGTGTAGAATATCTGCGTGTGCTTCGCGAAACAGGTTTCTTTTCGTATGAAGAAGTAGATGTGAAGGGAGTGAAGGTGAGGCCCATTGATCTTACGGCCAAACTATTGTTTCCAAAATGGAAATTAAAACCCGGAGAAGAAGAATATACGATCATGAGAATCCGTATTGCCGGAGAAGAAAATGGTCAAAAAAGAAACATCCAATACAACCTGTATGACCGAACAGAAAAATCATCTGGAACACTCTCAATGGCCCGCACCACCGGGTATACCTGCACCGCGGTAGTAAGTCTGGTAGTAGATGGAAAGTATGCGCGCAAAGGCATAAGCCCTCCGGAGTATTTAGGTGAGGAAGAAAGCAACTTCCAGTTCATTGTGAATTTTCTGAAAGAGAGAGGAGTACTTTATAAAGCTGCTGGTTTTTAAACTCTATTAATTTCCGTTCAAATCAATAACCGTAATTTACCACCCGAAACTCTTCGCGAATGACTTTACAAAAAAAGCAACCCACTCTGCTCCTTGCATTGATGCCCATTGTGTTTCTGATTTTGCTTCTCACTACCAATGTGATCATTCTGGGTTCCGATGCGATATCTGGTGCGAATCAAATTGCTTTGTTACTGGCAGGTGGTCTGGCCGGCATCATTTCATTTCGATTGGGCAACACGTGGGAAGAAATTGAACACAGCATTGTTAGAAGTATAAGTTCCGCTATGCCAGCCATGCTTATCCTGCTTGCCATCGGCTCACTTTCGGGCACCTGGTTGCTTAGCGGTATTGTTCCCTCCATGATTTATTATGGATTGAAGATTCTTAACCCCACCATCTTTTTGGTTGCCGCCTGTATCGTCTGTTCAATTGTCTCGATTGCTACTGGCAGCTCGTGGTCAACGGTTGCCACTGTAGGTATTGCTTTACTTGGAATTGGAAAGGCACTCAACATTCATGAAGGCGTGATAGCCGGAGCGATTATTTCCGGAGCTTACTTTGGTGATAAAATGTCACCTCTGTCTGACACAACCAATCTGGCACCCGCCATGGCCGGCACCGATTTGTTTACACACATCAAATATATGATGTACACCACCATGCCAACGCTAGCCATCACTCTGGTTATTTATTTTGTATGGGGATTTGTCATGGATACCAGCGGTGCACCCTCTGACAGCTCAGCGGTGCTGCTGGCATTGGAGAATAAATTTAATCTTAGCCCACTCTTATTTATAGTGCCCGTACTTGTGATCGTGATGATCGTAAAAAAAGTACCCGCTCTTCCTGCTCTTTTAGTTGGTGCCTTGCTGGGTGGTGTTGCAGCAATTATTTTTCAACCTCAAGTTGTTAATGAAATTTCAGGCATCACGGATCATTATACCAAATCTTCTTTCATCGCGGTGATGAATGCAATGACCACCACTATTCACATTCAAACCAGTGACCCCATGATCACGGAATTACTTACTGCCAAAGGAATGAGCGGGATGCTTAATACCATCTGGTTGATTTTATGTGCCATGATTTTTGGTGGGGTGATGGAGTCGGCTGGATTACTCAAAGTAATCGCGGAAAGAATTATTCAGTTCGCGCATTCAACAGGATCATTGGTTGCCTCCACTGCGGCTACGTGTATCTTCCTTAACTTTACGGCATCTGATCAGTACATGGCCATTGCAATCCCCGGGCGCATGTATGCCGAAACCTATCGCAAGCGAGGTCTTAAACCAGAAGTACTCAGTCGCACACTGGAGGACTCAGGCACCGTAACCTCTGTTTTAATTCCATGGAATACCTGTGGCGCTACACAAGCCAACGTATTAGGCGTAGCGACCATGGCCTATGCACCCTTTTGCTTCTTCTGTATCATCAGCCCTTTGATGACCGTACTGCAAGCTTATATGAACTTTAAAATCCGGAGATTGGATGACCCTACCCCTGCAAAATAATAAACTCACCATTTCGAATGAAGAAATAAATGCGCTTCCCCTGGGAGCATTTGAAGGAAAAACTATAATCGTTTCGGAAGAGAAAAAAATAATCCACGCCTTTGATGAAATCAAAGAGCATGTAGTCGTTGGATTTGATACCGAGACAAAACCGGTATTTGTGAGAGGACAGCAAAATAAAGTTGCCTTGATGCAGGTTGCTTTACCAGACAAAGTCTTCCTCATCCGACTCAAGCAAACCGGAATTACCCCTCACCTGATTGAATTTTTAGAGAGCGACCGTATTCTCAAAGCAGGCGTTGCTTTGCGCGATGACATCAAAGCGCTGCAACGACTAAAACATTATAAACCCGGTGGCTTTATCGAACTGGCCCACATGAGCAAGCAGGCCGGCCTTGAGGTTGAAAGTGTAAAAAAATTAACAGCCTTGCTTTTAGGATTTCGCATTTCCAAAGGTGCGCAAACTTCTAATTGGGAAGCAGAGGTGCTTCAGGAAAAACAAATCAGCTATGCCGCCACCGATGCGTGGGTGTGTTTGCAGATTTACAATAAACTTTCAAAGAAATAGTGCATGCTATTTAGTAGGGCTGGTAAAGCCGGCTAATGCGCGCATGGCCAACAACAAACTTAACGTAGTAAGCAGCGCGCCCATTAACATGGGTGCCCCAGGAAAATAAACAGGAGCATTCGCTGCCGTAAAATAACTGAACAGTTGAGCCATCAGTAATGGACCAAATATGGAAGTAACACTCATCAGACTTGTTAGTGCGCCCTGCAACTCGCCTTGTTCATTGGAGGGCACCTGAGAAGATATAATTCCTTGCAATGCAGGTCCTGCAATTCCACCTAAGCAATAGGGAACCAGAAAAGCAAACATCATCCATCCTTCTGTAGCGAAAGCAAACAAGACCAGACCAATGCTATACAATCCGAGTCCCACATAAAGAGAAATTTTTTGTCCCCAGGCGGGAATGATGATGCGGATCAATCCGCCCTGAACAATAGAAATCATGACACCAACCGCTGCTAATGAACCTCCTATCATCGCGCTGTTCCATTTAAATTTCTCGATGGTATAGTAAGACCAGTTACTCTGCACCGCATGAGCCGCCATATAAATAAGTACGAGTGATGTCACTAATCCCAACACTACTGGATAGCGTTTAAGATTGAGCAACGACCCAACCGGGTTGGCTCGCTTCCAATCGAAGCGTCTACGGTTTTCCTGATTTAATGATTCTGGCAAAATAAAAAATCCGTAAAGAAAATTAAGCAAACTCAAACAAGCAGCCGCCATAAATGGAACCCTTGAACCGTACGATCCTAAAAGTCCACCCATGGCAGGCCCAATGATAAATCCCAAACCAAAGGCAGCGCCAATGATTCCAAAGTTCTGACCACGCTTTTCGGGTGTGCTGATGTCGGCAATGTAGGCACCTGCTGTTGTGAAACTCGCGCCCATCACACCGGCAATAATTCGTCCAATAAAAAGCCAGCCTAACGTTGGCGCAAGTGCCAGAAAAATATAGTCGAGGCCGAAGCCAAATAATGAGCCGAGCAAAATAGGCCTGCGGCCATACCAGTCGCTCAGACCACCCAAAATAGGGGCGCATAAGAATTGCATGATGGCGAATGCAAATAAAAGCCATCCTCCAATGCGGGCGGCTTCGCTGGTAGTACTGCGTGTTAGTTCGATAATCAGATTGGGAAGCACCGGAATAATAATTCCAAAGCCGATGGTATCAATGAGAATCGTCACAAATATGAAACCCAAAGCCGCCTGCTTGTTAGAGCGCATAAAGGATTAGTTTGATAAAAGGTAAAAAATTATTCGACTGCTGAAAAAGAAATTTTGTGACCTGTTGCCTTCAATAGCTCCACTTTAGATTTAAATAAATCGAAAAACCTTCGCTTTACTTCTGCCTGAAGAACACACTCTTCCAAAAACTCCTGGCGGATAATTATCAATTCAAAATCTTTACCCATTCGCATTACATCCGTGGTGGATTCATACGGATAGCGAAGCGTTACTGAATGGGTAACCTCTCGTTCAATGATGGTGGCATTATTCAACGCATCTTCAGCAGCCGTTTTGTAGGCTTGAATCAAACCACCTACTCCAAGTTTAACTCCACCAAAATAACGCACCACCACGACCAAAACATTGGTGAGATTCATCGACTTAATCTGACCCAGAATGGGGTCGCCCGCTGAATGATTGGGTTCACCATCATCAAATGCCCGGTATCGGCTTTTATCTTCACCCAAAATCCAGGCAAAACAATGGTGACGGGCATCAAAGTATTTCTTCTTTAAGCCTTCAATTTTGATTTTAACGTCATCTTCAGAACCAACCGGATATGCAAAAGCAAGGAATTTGCTACCCAACTCTTTGTAATTGCCTTCTGAGGGGCCATCAATCGTGCGAAAAGAAAACACTTCCATTTGTAACGCAAACCTACATTTTTGCGTCCTAAGGTGGTGAGTCTGGCACTAATTAAAATATTTTTAAAGGTAAGCAACCAAATGGATTCTGTTCAGTCTCTGTTGATGTAATTATGAAGCTCAAAATTTATAAACCATGAAAAAAATACTGATCACTTATTTCGCTCTCTTTTTTGCATTGACTTTTTCCTTTGCTCAAACAAAAGAAAGCCGTAAAGTAGACACCTTCACAAAAATTGCCTTTCGCGTGCCTGGCAAATTATATCTAAAGCAAGGCCCTGAACAAAAAGTTGAATTAGAAGGAAGCAAAGAAATTCTATCTAAAATTGAAACCGAAGTAAGTGGCGGTCGCCTAAGCATTGGCCGCGAAAATGAAAACTGGAAAATGTGGGATTGGGATAATGACGATAAAATTGTGGTTTACGTAACGGTTAAAGATCTGGAAGGAGTCAGCGTAAGTGGCTCGGGGGATTTGATAGGAGAAAGTAAATTTAAAACCAACAATCTCGATTTGAATGTAAGTGGTTCTGGTTCGCTGGTTTTGGAAGCGGATGCAAGTGGGGATCTCTATGCAAATGTTTCTGGTTCGGGTCGTATTGATTTCAAAGGCACCTGCAAGGATGTCGATAGTAAAGTAAGCGGATCAGGTAAAGTTACTGTTGGATTAGCTTCTGCGAACAAAGTGGTGGTGGGTGTATCGGGCTCAGGAAAAATAATTGCTAATGGTAACGCGAAAGAAATCAGAGCAAACATCAGTGGCTCCGGTGAAGTACTTGCCGCTGAATTACAGGTGGACGCTTGCGAAATCCGTATCTCAGGATCAGGTGATGTAGAAGTGAATGTGAAGAATTCATTGGATGCCACCATTTCAGGAAGCGGAAGTGTTTCCTACAAAGGCAATCCCTCGCAGGTGAATAGTCATTCGTCAGGCAGTGGCAAGGTGAGAAAGATGTAATCATCATCAAAGACCGTAAAAAAAGCCGCCCCGATAAACGAGGCGGCTTTTTATTTTAAGAACAAAGCTTATTACATATTCTTCACAATCTCATTGGCAAACTCTGAACACTTCAGCAACGTTGCTCCTTCCATCTGGCGATGGAAATCATACGTTACGCGTTTGTTAGAAATTGCTTTTTCAAGACCCTTGCTAATAAGATCAGCGGCTTCCTGCCAACCCATGTATTCAAGCATCATCACACCAGAAAGAATTAGCGATCCCGGATTCACTTTATCCTGATCAGCATACTTAGGGGCGGTGCCGTGGGTCGCTTCAAAAATTGCATGTCCGGTGATGTAGTTGATGTTAGCGCCTGGTGCAATACCAATACCACCTACCTGGGCAGCAAGAGCATCACTCAAATAATCACCGTTCAAATTCAATGTAGCAATTACTTCAAATTCTTCAGGGCGGGTTAATACCTGCTGCAATGCGATGTCCGCGATTGAATCTTTGATGATGATTTTACCCGCTGCAATCGCTGCCTTCTGCTCAGCATTTGCTGCTTCTTCACCTTTTTCCTTCTTGGTCTTTTCCCACTTGCTCCAGCTGTATACTTTGTCGCCAAAATATTCTTCCGCAACACCGTATCCCCAATCGCGGAAAGCACCTTCGGTATATTTCATAATGTTACCCTTGTGCACCAACGTTACCGACTTTCTGTTGAACTTAATGGCATAGGCAATAGCACTATGAATCAAGCGAACGCTACCGCTATAACTTACTGCCTTAATACCAAGGCCCACCTGCACATCGTTATTTATATTGGTAGCGCCAACCATCTTCCAAAATTCTTCTGATTTCTCTTTCGTGTTGAAACGAATCTTTTTGAACTCTTTAGGAAACTCTTTCTCAATAAAATCCAACACCTTTTGCGCCTCAGGGGAACCTGCCGCAAACTCGATACCTGCATAGATATCTTCGGTATTCTCGCGGAAGATAACCATGTCAACAGCACTCGGATTTTTAACCGGTGATGGAACGCCCTGGTACCATCTCACCGGACGGAGGCAAACATACAAATCCAAAATCTGACGAAGGGCAACGTTCAAAGAACGAATGCCGCCACCGATCGGGGTGGTGAGCGGGCCTTTTATTCCAACCAAATATTCTCTGAAAGCATCGAGGGTTTCATCAGGGAGCCAGTTGCCAGTTTTGGTAAAGGATTTTTCTCCAGCCAGTACTTCTTTCCAGTTTATTTTTTTCTTGTCGCCATAAGCTTTCGCTACTGCTGAATCAAATACGTGTTGTGAAGCACGCCAGATATCTCGTCCTGTACCGTCACCTTCAATAAAAGGGATGATAGGGTTGTCAGGAACATTCAACTTTCCATTGGTGATGGTAATTTTTTGATCGCTCATTTTATACTGATTAAAATTATAAAGGGTTCAAAACTACCGTGAAATTAAAAATTATCGAGGTATTTAAAACTACCACTAATACTTCTCATCCTGATTCGGGAAATCGCGGGCTTTAATGTCGCTGATGTATTTCTGCACAGCTTCGGTAATGATTGTATGTAAATCGGCATATCTGCGTAAAAAACGGGGTTTAAATTCTTTGTTGATCCCCAGCATATCCTGCATAACCAGCACCTGACCGTCTACATCCGAGCCGGCACCAATGCCAATCACGGGTATTTGTAATTGAGACGCTACTTTTTTGGCCAGCTCGGCAGGAATTTTCTCTAATACCAGGGCAAAACAGCCACATTCCTGAAGCAGCAAAGCATCTTCGATGAGTTTGTTTGCTTCTGCCTCTTCCTTAGCCCGCACCGTATACGTTCCAAACTTGTAAATGGACTGGGGCGTTAAGCCAAGATGGCCCATCACGGGCACACCGGCACTCAAAATTCTCAGGACGGAGTCTTTTATCTCACTTCCGCCTTCCAACTTTACTGAGTGTGCACCTGATTCTTTCATGATCCGTATGGCTGATCGAAGCGCCTCTCCCGAACTTCCCTGATAATGGCCGAACGGAATATCCACCACCACCAAGGCGCGCTTAACAGCCTTCACCACCGAAGTAGCGTGATAAATCATTTGATCCAACGTAATGGGTAACGTGGTTTCGTTTCCTGCCATCACATTCGAAGCAGAGTCGCCCACCAGAATCACATCCATGCCAGCACCATCAATAATCTTAGCCATGCTATAATCATAGGCAGTAAGCATGGAAATTTTCTCACCACGGTTCTTCATCTCCTGAAGCTGATGGGTAGTGATCTTCTTTATGTCCTGTTGTTTGTAGCTTGACATTTTTAAAGTGGATTCTGGATACGTGATCCTGGATATAAAATTACTTCAGAAAAACTGAAGCGTTCTTGCCGAGCACTACTTCAACATGATCGGTTAATGTGGTTGCCAATTCATAACCTGTGTAGGTGGGTGTAATTGGAAATAGCGTGTTGCTTCGATTCACCAATACGGCTACTTCAATTTTTTTTACCTCAATATTCAAGAACGGTTTCATTCCATAGGCGAGGGTACGACCGGTATTCAATACATCATCGACCAATACAATACATTTCTTTTTGATGTCTTTGCTTTCCACATCAAGTTTTACTTCACTTTGCTGTGGTGAAAATTTATCCAATGATACTTTAACAAGGTTAATTTTAACCGATGATATTTTTCCCAATTCAGCAGCAATCTGCTTGGCGAGTAAATATCCCTGACCGTCTATGCCAGCTATCACAATGGTTTTCTGTTTGAAATTATTCTCAATAATCTCGTAAGCAATGCGTGTGATCTTTTGATTTACCTTAGCGGCATCCAGCACACGATTTGATGTATCGGTTGCACTCATGGTATTGGCACTACTTTGCTGTCTTTAAAGGTGGAAAGAATCACCGTTGTATGCATATTATCCACCACTTCAATATTCGTAACTTTTTCCAACATCAGGTTTTGATAAGCCGGAATATCAGAAGCCACAATTTTTAAAATAAAATCTGCCTGGCCCGTCACATGATGACACTCTACCACTTCATCAATTTTCTGAATGGCGGTCATAAACTTGGCAATGTTCTCTTTATTATGCCCTTTCAACGACACCATCACAAACGTGGAAACACCAAGGCCCACACTGGCCATATCAATCACGGCATGATAACTTTTTATGATTCCCGAGTTCTCCAGTTTTTTAACCCGCTCCAAGGTTGGCGCTGGTGACAACCCGATCTCGAGGGCAAGTTGCGCATTGGTGATATTTGAGTTGGACTGAAGGATTTCTAAAATCTTTCGGTCGGTAGGGTCAAGTTTTGGCTTCATCAAAAGATTAGGTAAAATGGAGTTTGTGAACATAGTAAAATTAAAATAAAATTCCGGCATCAATCACATAACCGGAAGATTATTCTTAATATCAAAACCTAACGGATGATAGAAAATCTAAAATTCCGGGTCTTATTATCCACCGAGTAGGATACAAAGTAAATGCCCGCTGTCAATTGAGTTACGTCCACTTTTACCTGATTCAAGCCTTTTAGTGTTGGAGAATACAGTCTGCTACTGATTACCTGCCCCGATGCATTATAAATAATCACTTCCATAGGCTCACTGCTTGTACTTATCCATTCCAGGATCAGATAATCATTGGCAGGGTTGGGATACGGAGCCCGCGAAGTAAATTGCTCAGCAACATTGACACATTGACGATTGTCAAAGAAATAGTCATCAGAATTAATTCTGATTTCCGCACAGGCAAAGTCAACCGAGCGGGGCGCAAGGCCAGCCGTGAAGGTGTGCGTAATTAATTCGTTGGGCTTTATCACTCCCATGATCTTCTCGCTTATCAGCGCGTTGCCAGAGATATCCAAAAAAACCTCCGGATTAATCAAGGCTACGTTACTTTTGTTTTCAATGGTAACTAGTGAATTCCAAGTATCGCTGCCTGGAATTTTTTCCAACTTAAAATCCGAAATGGCCGCATTAATCTGAGGTATTACCACACTAATAATCTCGCTGTAACTATCCTTGCACTTCCATGCATTTTCAACCGTTAACTTAGCCGTATAGTTGCCCAACTCTGTATACGTAAACGAAGGTGAAAATTCAGTGCTGGTAGAATTGAGTGCATCACCGAACTTCCAGGTATAGGAAGACGTCCGCAGAGATGTATTTACAAAATCAACTGGAAACGGACCTGCGCCAGCATTTAGAAAAATAGTAAACTGGGCCTTGGGTGGTTCAATAATCGGAATGGTTTTAGTTATCGAATAGATGCATCCCGACCGTCTCTTGGTACTCATCGTCACTGAGGGATTTCCCGCTGAAGTAAAAACATGCTGCGCTGGTGAGCCAGTGCCTGAACTCTGATCACCAAAGTCCCACTTCCATGATACAGCAGGATCTGCACCCCCTTTATTGATCTCATCAAACAAGGCCGGCTTTGTGGCACACGTACTTTGCGAAGTAAAATCAGCCACTATCGGAACAGGCACACTCACATTTTTTGAAATCTGGCTGATGCAATTATTTTTGCCTGTCACAGTAAGTAAAGCCGTGTGCGTGGCTGATGATTTAAAAATATGAACAGGATCTTTTACTGAATACGTAGCACTTTGAATTGACCACAACCATGACTTAATATCCCCGGTAGATGCGTCAGTAAATTGTGTGCCCTGATTGACACACGCAATATCGAATGAAAAATCTGCCTTTGGTGAAGGATATATTGTTACTGTCTTTTGTATTGAATTACTACATCCAAAATTTGATGTGGTCGTGAGGGAAACTGAATAATCCCCGGCAAGGGAATACGTATACAAAGGATTTTTTTGTGAAGAAGTGCCTACCGGCAGATCACCAAACGACCACGCCCATGTTGCGATGTTGCTATCCGGCATTGATGGTGTCAGATCATTGAATTGCGAAAGATATCCGCTACACGCAAAGGGTGGGAGATCCAGCGAAAAATTGGTTTGAGGAACTGAATAGATGTCAACTATTTTTGAGAGGTTGCTGGTACAGCCATTGGTTCCATTGACTTGTAATAAGACAGAATACTTGCCCGGATCGCGAAACACATGAATTGGATTCTGTATTGAGCTGATGATGCCATCTCCAAAATCCCACACATAATCGCTTATCGAACCGGATGACCCATTGATAAAAAAAATACTTTCATCTTCACATTTGCCGGCATGCGTGAAGGCCACCACGGGGCCGCTTTGCACATTTAAAATTGATTGCGTCTGCTCGCTGAAACAACCCGGAATGGCAACCTTTAATTTTATTGATTTGTCATCTCCTGACCTAAATGTATATTTCAAATCACGCACGGTGGATTCCAAAATATTATCGACCAACCATTCATAGGTTAGATTGCCCTCAAAACTATCTGTGGTAGTATTAGTAAAAGTAAATTCATTATTGGTACAAATGAGGCCCGCAGGAGGATTGAAGCTGGCGACCGGAGGCGAGTAAATCTTAATTGTCTTGGTAATGAAATTGGAGCATCCGTTATCAGCCACGACAGTGAGTGATGATACATATAACCCCACATTACCGTATTGATGGGTTGGGTTTTGAAGAGTTGAATTGTTCAAATCTCCAAAGTTCCAGTTGTATTGAGAGATCGGCCGGTCCGATGAACTTGAAAATGCCACCGCATTACCTACGCACATGGCGTTTGATGAATAGTCTATTTGCGGAGCTACCAAAGCCGTGACTGTAATGATGTGCGTTTTCCTTTCCAAGATTCCACCTATATTCGACAAGAGTGAAACATCCTTCAAACCCGGCTCACTGAATGATATGACCGGTGGAATTTCCCCTGAAAAATAAGATTGACTTACACCACTACAGGTCGAATTGAAATAGAGGCTGCGTAAGTCACGGGTTGAATTTGAAAACGTAAGTGCCCGCCACTTTCCATTATCGTAAAACGTTGAAAAGGCCAGTGGCGATCCATATGATGTTGTGTTTAACACGTCAGAAGATGCTACCGAAGTTAGCAATGATCTACGGGTAAAATGAACTCTTTGAACAAATCCACCTGCCGACATCACTAACAAAACACTTTCATCACCCCAGGTTTCAAGTGCCAACTTTACGGGATTTACAACGGCAGTAAATGAAGTGGTGATGTTATTTACAACCGGGGCCTGAGACAACCCATTATCAAAAGAAATAGAATGAAAATTTCCATTGCTAAAGGAGCCAACAATACCCCTCCATTTTGCATCGCTGAATTTTCTAATACTAAATCCATATGGATTGCTCGCACCAGGCAAAGCCACCAGGTTGAATGATTGTGGCTGATTGGTAATTGCATTGCCAAGACTACCCACTGCCACGTTATTGCCAGAGAAATTGATTACTGCCAGATAATACGTGGCGCCTTCCAATGCAATTTGGATTTCAATTGGAATACTCAGATTCCCTGAAAAATCTAACTCTACTGCTGTCGGAGAATTAGTGAGCAGCGAACCAAAATCCAATCGATAGACTTTATTATTTCCGGTGCTTACTACAAATCCATACCATGAACCTGAAACACGAATAAGGTTAAAACCCTGTGGAGAAAGCAATGATGTGCCCACCGGTAATCCGACAAGGTTATCCACCGGTGAGTTTTCCAGGCTTGCTCCATACTCCAGTCGATGTAAGGAGTTGGTAGCCCGGTCAATCACGAAAGAATAATAATTTCCTGCATCCTGAACGGTAACAATTCCAGCAGCCTGATCAATGGCATTTACTCTATTTGTAAGGGTGGCCTCCAGGGATTTTAATAATTCTCCCTCGCAAAAATCCCATTGAAATCCGCCTGTAACATTGGTGGATGAATTCACCAACACAACATTCTCCTGAAGGCAAGCGCTGACCAGAGAGCCAAAATCAAGTACCTGGGCGTTTGAAAAGTTTAAACCAGACAGAATAAAAAAAATAGAAATAATGAAACGCATACCTATCATTCTTTGCTCATAATCACACGATCTTTCTCTAGTACCTTATTGTAAACATCGTATAGACGATAGGATGTTTTCTCCATACTAAACCTTTTTCTGGATATCGATCTGCTACTCTCTCCAAATTGAATGCGTAGATCTTTATTACTTGCCAATTGAATCATGGCTGTAGCCATGGAGTCAATATCTCTATTCAAAACCAATAAACCCGTCAGGTTATGATCAACGATCTCAGACGGACCACCACAATCTGTAGCAATTAATGGCATTCCGTAAAACAATGCCTCCAGACAAGTAATAGAAAAGGATTCTGCTTCTGAAAAATTTAAAATAATATCGGCATTTTTATATTCGCGTTCGGTATCTTCCACAAACTCAATCCAATCAACTTTTTGATCTATCCCCAACTCATTGGCTCTCGCCTTTAACTGATCTCTATACATTTTATTTTTCTGTAATCCCATATCTCCACCGGCAAATCGCAATTTCCAGTTTGGCAACGCATCCTTTACCCTAGCAAAAGCTTCCAGCGCATAATGCTGTCCCTTACCGGGAATGTAATTTGCCAGATACAAAAATGTATATACCTCCTTAGGCGTTGTGAAATCAGCCGGTGGATACTGCTCATTAATAGGAAGCTCATTCGGTATCCATTCTATTTTGTGATGAGAAGGTAACTGGTTCTTTAGAAAAAGGGATACCACAATAATTGTCTCTGAAAATTTCAGATGAAGGTGGAGCCATAGATTAAAAATGGACTTAGGGAAGGCGGTTGGCAGAAAGCGAATATGACATATGTATGGCTTACTTCCGCCTGATACTTTATAAACGACCGGGATAAGGTTATAGAGATCATTCACATGGATCAGATCTATATTCTCAGTATGGATTAGCTTCCTCAGCTTTATTGAATTGCTTATTAAATAAGGCAGGTAAATAAG
>Ga0163149_10001957_pt1 | contig 25632 bp, 47 predicted proteins | sample OliLakLV19MP5G1_FD_148604 | JGI IMG/M metagenome (GOLD analysis project Ga0163149, IMG submission 148604) | Freshwater microbial mat bacterial communities from Lake Vanda, McMurdo Dry Valleys, Antarctica - Oligotrophic Lake LV.19.MP5.G1 | ecosystem: Environmental > Aquatic > Freshwater > Lake >... | reverse complement strand
GAAAAGCCTAATGATATCGCATACTTAGAGCAGCTATGCTGAATCAAGGGTTGACAGTGATGGCCCAAGGATTAGATTGTAGGGGTAGCAGGGAGAACATAGCCCTGGCCCACCGAGAGAGTCTCGGTGGGTGGGTTGACAAGGCCACCACCGTGATTATGTTGATTGTGTAGCAGGGAGAACATAGCCCTGGCCCACCGAGAGAGTCTCGGTGGGTGGGTTGACAAGGCCACCACCGTGATTATGTTGATTGTGTAGCAGGGAGAACATAGCCCTGGCCCACCGAGAGAGTCTCGGTGGGTGGGTTGACAAGGCCACCACCGTGATTATGTTGATTGTGTAGCAGGGGGACGAAAGCGCCCCTACACGCTACTGGATTATTAGAACCCACCGATCTTTTCGTGTAATTATCCTGGCCAGTCGGCTGGGGGGAAACGTCGCAATAGAGCAGTAGGCCACACGTCTCGTGTGGCCAGCATGACGCGGACCCCAAGATCTTGACGCTAGTGCCAGCTCAAAAAAGTTACGGTTTAGGCCTTGACGATATCTGATAGATAATTATACTTAAACACGGGGAATTGAATTGCCCTTGATCTTTTACAATCTGAAGTGAGAGCCGATCTATATTAAAAGATCGTCCGAGATACCCGTACAGAGGATGGTCCTATCCGCCTGAAAACGTTTATCTAATCGCTCACTAACCACGCTGGAATGTCGGAATGCCAGCATAGGATCCAAACGAGGCCCAGGATATGAGGGTAGTAGAATGGGGATAATTGCGGACCGAGGATAACTTCGGTCCTTTCGTTTTGAGCTGTAGGTGATAGATCTAAAGTTTGAAACGAAGGGAGAGATATAATGTCGAAACGCGAAGACGAGCGTAAAAGTGAAGGGTATTACTTTATAAACTGTATTCGTGAATTCCTCGGGCTTGACGATATGCCGAGCCCCAAGAATAAAAAAGCAGGAATTGAAAAGATTAGTTTTGCAGATTCTTGCAGAAACATTAACAGTTTTGACGATTGAGCAAGATTATCTTGCTCCTTTTCTTCTGAGGATTAGTTGACACGTACATGCACGCGACTAATCTTTAGAAGCAAGGGACAGTCCCTTAATTAAAAACAACACGAAAGAATAAGAGAATTATTATGATCAAGATTCAATTGACCGACGATTCCACGGCAGCAATCCTCAGCGCGATCGAAAACGGCACTGATAACGGACAGTCTATCACGCGCAAGGCCGTATGCGCAGCTCTTGGAGGTATCGTGTCAGCAAAGGGCGAGGCTGCATCGAGTGACGAAACGACTGTTAATGCCGCTGTAGCGCTCATGACCGAGCAAGGCGATCTCGATGGTTTCATTGTGTTGCGTGGCAAGAATGGCGGTTTTTCGCGCCCGGATGTTGCGCGTGAGCGCAAGAATACTAACAATGTTAAGAATTCCGAAGCGGCAGCAAAAAAGCTTGACAAGCTTCGGAGCCAGCTCGCGGCTCTTGCGGCGGCCGGTGTTGATGTTAGTGCGCTCGTGGAGCATGCTAAGGTAGCCTGAGAACTATGCGGGCGGGAGCTTAGAAGCTCCCTCCTTTCTTTAGGCCAATAATGTCGCCTAAGAACTATGAGGGAGGGAGCTTATACGCTCCCTCCCTCCTTTCTTTCTCAATCTGAATTTTCGGGTTTAGAAAGAAGGGATATGTATATGAATGGCAATGGCGGATCTTGAAAGCGTGAGTCTATTTATGCATTCACGCTTGACGATATCAGATTCTATAGTGATATATATATGAAAACAATACATGTAAACATAACTTTCGTGCTTTCCGTGCCAGAAGATATTGATCCGAGCACCGTTGATATTGAATTCATGAATGACTATGAGGATCTCGAAAAGGCGTTCTCGGTGTGTGGCAGGAGTCAACTATGCGGAACGCGCGAGTCTATTTATGAATTCAATCTCGAGGATATTAGATCAATCAGATCATATGGTACTTGATAATTAGCGTAGGAGGATAGGCACGCTTGTATGTGTGCTTATCCCTTTTCTTCTGGCACAATAGTTTTATTGTTTCAGAATAAGAGAATTAACAAAAGAAAGAACAACCATGCTAAATTTTTTTGCATTGATGGGAATGTTTTTGGTAGTGGCGTACTTCAATACTGGCATTACTTTTGCTAGCGCGGTCGTGTTCGCTGGCGGCTTTTTGGGCGCTAGCATGTTTAAGAAAGGGCGGTAACATGATTACGAATAACACAATTAGTTTTATTGGGAGCAGTCCTATTCGAAACTTTTTTGCGCGTGAATATGCTAATGGTTATCGTGCAGGTGTGGCAGGAGACGCATATACGGGAGCAAGTCATGTTGGTCACCTTGGCTGGCATGATGGCTTGCTGCGCAGCCATGAGCGGCACACCTTTCTGTTTGGATGTTGATTGTAAGTTATACCCTTGGGTTGACAATAAAGGAAGGGTTGACAATAAAGGAAGGGTTGACAAGTGATCAAGATTATTAAAAACAAAAAAGAACCGTGCGATCATCAACATAGTATTCATGGGGAATTCTTTTGTATTAAAGATGCTGGACACAAGGGGGCACACGCATGCGGACACCTTGGTACATTCAAGGGTTCTAAAGATCCATTCAAAGAGGATTGATCTTTCAAGAGCTTAACTTATACAATAGACTTATCTTAAGATTTAAGGCGGGTGTATATAAGAACGTATATATACCCTCCTTTCTTTTTGCGTCCTAATTTAGGGTCTAAAAAGAAGGGATATAAAGTTATGTCAGAAAACTACAATGATCGTTTGGATGAAACCTTGGATCTGGTAAAGTATATCGGCGTCAAGGTAAAGAAAAATTTTGATCCAAAAAAGCACCGTGAGGCTTTGGAATCCGCTGTGAAGGTAACTTTGTGCGCTGGAAAAACATCTTGGAGGGGCGAAGCTCACATTATTGCACTAGGTGGGAACGAATATCAAAAACAATCTGCGATGCATGTTTTATCAACCATCCTGCAATCGAGCGGCGTTAAAGTATTGCGCAAGCGTGAGAGTATGCATGTCAGTTTTGCGCAGAACCAAAACCGAACCTTTGCGCGGATTGTAGGTTAAGTCTTTACATATTAAGTTTATGTAATATTCTTTTCGAATACATAAGTGTGTGCTTATGTATTCTATAAAGCGTATTAACAAAAAGAAGTTCATCTTCTAAAAGTCATATCTACATTTGGAGATATATTAAACATCATGAAATTTTACAATCTCAAAGATACCTATTTGGTTATTCAAAAAGAATGTGTTATTGAAACTATTATGGTCACTGATAATGATATTGTTATAGGTAAAGATATTACCATTGATACTTACTTTAATGAAAAATATCGTGACAACTATGATGTGAATTTTCTAGATAGTTGCGACCAGCATTATGGTAACGAAGCCATTGATTATTATAACAAAGATGATAATGTATTTTGTCTGGTGAAGGTAATTGGCAATAACTAAAGATTTGAATACGTGTATGCGTATGTCGTAATATAAAAAGGATATATAATGATTCATCCGTTTGAATTAGCCGGTTTTGGTATTGGTCCTTATAGGTGTGTTGGGTATAAGTCAATTACTTATCAGGCTTGCAAAGATGCGCCAGTACAAGTAGGAGGCTCCTGCGATTATTGCAGCACGGGCATTATTCATCATTATTTCATTAGAAGTTTTGACGGAATTGAATTTAAGGTGGGGTGCGATTGTGTTCGTAAGGTTGACAAGAATCTAGTAAAAGAATTGGCGACGGTTAAGCGTGAATATATCCGCAAGGCTCGGCTCGCAGCAATTGAGCAGGCGGAGCGGGCAGAGCATGGTGGGTTGACACGATCCGAGCTATGGGCACGTGAGCGCGCACTTAGGGCGGCAATATATCAGGCGGAGAGGGATATGCGTGAGGCTAAACGACTGGCCAGCGTGTATGTGGGAGATATTGGCAAGAGGCAATTTTTTTCTTTAACCTTAACTGGCTGGCATATAATGGAATCCTATTATGGGATCATAAAGCTTTACTTTTTCGAGGATAATGATGGCAACCAATTAGTCTGGAAAGCATCGGGGCGTCTTGTTAAAAGAGATTCTCACGGCGACTATATTAAAGTTAATCGCGGGGATCAATTTATTCTTAAGGCCACGGTGAAGTCTCATACTGAATATAAGGGTGCTAAGCAAACAGTTCTCACACGAGCAGTTCAGCAAGATAGTTAATATTTTTTTCGAGCTTATGAGATTAAAATTTCATGAGTTCTATAAAGGATATTAGAAAAGGATTTGTGAAATGATCACACGCAAACAATACATGAATAGAGAATTTACTCATGAGGAATACTACAGTCAATTTGTGACTGATGGCATTTTGAATCTTGTAGGTAAGATTCAAAGCAAGATTGATGCTTCTGAGGATGAAAATTTTAATGATATTCCTATGGTTATTTGGGATCAAATGAGTAAAGCATTCGGCTATTATTCCGATGTAATTAGAGCTATTTCTAAAACTACTGCTGGCGGTGTATCTTTGAGTGAGAAGGTATGCGTCTTAAAGCAAGCGGCAAGAATAATTAAGAAGCGGCAAGAATAATTAAGAAGAATAACATTTTCAAATATAATTAATATTCTTTTCGAGCACACAAACACGTATGCTTGTGTGTTCTATAAAGCGGATTAACAATAATGTTGATGTTGCTTATACTGAAATCTAAATAAGGTTGTAAATACATGTCAAAAAAATCCAAATTCTATTCGCGTTCAAACGAAATCCATTTCTCTAATAAAGAGAAGACCATGCTTACCAATATTCTTGGCCATGAGAAAATGCATGAGATGGAAGATATGTATCCTATGGAAGTCTATATGTGCGCTGTAGAATCTGCATTTATTAACTTGGAAAATTTGCCAAGTAAAGATACCGAATCTTTGCGTCGTTGTTATACCCATTTGCAAGATGGTGGTAATCGTTCTGAAAATGATTTTGATGATTTGATTAAGCTTGATTAAAATCTTTCACTTAAGCATGCACGTGTTCGCTTACATGCTTTCAAAATTAAATAATGTTTTAACTCTAGGAATTAATATATGACTGATGAACAAAAAAACAGACTAAAAAAACTTGCCACCGATGCCATTAGTGTCCAAGATGCATGTAATCTATCCGGTGTTGTACATTCTTTGTCTCGCGTCATGACTGAGCTTAGAGAAATTTCAGGTAGTCAAGGCACGGAATATTTCAATACTCATCCAATTATAGTCCTGTATGCAAGCAAGATTAGCAGCTTAACCGGATATGATAGCGCTCAAGGTTTTTCTAGAGCTTATGAAAAGTGTCAAGAGATAGCTGGTTATTGAAAATAAAAAGAGTTGACAAATGTTTGCACTTGTGCTATTGTTTATTTCAGCAAAAGAAATTATTATGACCAAAAAACGAGTTCAAAAAGAATTTGAAGATAGTGTCCTTCCCTTTATTAAAGATACGTTTGAAAATGATGGAAAGGTAGATCATAATGCACGCGCACAAGCTTGGAATGACTTTACTGATTCATTGTGCAAAGATGGAACCATTACTCAAAATCAATATAGTACTTGGAGCAATCCTTACTAAGAAGATATGAAAATTTATCTTGATGATGAAAGGGTTACTCCAAAAGGATGGGTAAGAGCTTACTGGCCTGAAGAAGCAATAGAATTTCTAAAGGCTGGTAATGTTTCATCGTTATCTTTGGACCATGACTTAGGCGAAGACTCATGCGCACACGTAAGACCAAGAACCGGTTATGATGTGGTTCTTTGGTTAGAGGAACAAGTAATATGTCATGGTTTCAAACCGCCTATGTATATGTTCGTTCATTCAAGTAATGAATCAGCGAAGATTAAGATGAAATTGGGATTAAAAAAGATTCATGAATTTGCTAGTGCTAATCAAGGTTTTATTGAGATAGAAGAATAGTTATAAGTTGATACGCTCGTGTGGTGGAATCGGTATACACAATTGATTTAAAATCAATCGCCGTAAGGTTTGGGGGTTCAAGTCCCTCCACGAGCACAAAGGAAATAATATGAAAAAAGTTGTTACATATCAGGCGCCAAGCGGATTGACCATTGATCTCACGTTGGCACAAGTAAGTCTTTTAAATCAGTCTTTACGATGGCCACGTGATTACCAAGGGCAAGAATATTGTTCGGTGTCTCATGGTCTACATGAGGGCGAGTCAACATATTCGGACGAAGAGCTGAAGCGCGAATTTGATCTTTGATTGTCATTTAATGGTAATGTAATTCTAATAAAACAAGAAATGGAATGATATGAATAATAATTATTATAAGTGTTATGTTTTTGATGTTAGTCAAGACGGTGAAGCATTAGAAGATGTACCTAAAGAATGTTTAACAGAAGAAATTTGTAAAGTTGCTGTTGGCGAATGTGGTTATGCATTACGCTTTGTACCTAAAGAATTACAAACAGATGAGATGTGTAAAATTGCTGTTCGTAGAAATAGTGATGCATTAGAGTTTGTTCCTAAAGAATGTTTAACAGAAGAAATTTGTAAAATTGCTGTTGGTAAAAATGGTTATGCATTACGATTTGTACCTGAACATTTAAAACACAAAATGGAATGATATGATGGTGAGTCGTAGGCCTGGGCGCAAAAGAATTTGATGATCATTAAGAAACATATTTAAAGGATAATAAATGAAAATTTCAACCATGATTCATTGTTTGTTTGGATATCCTATCATTACGAACAGGCCAGATCAAACAGGCGTATGGTTAAATCTTCCATTGCATTGTAGCTTTGGTTTTCATTACTGGAAGCTGAAGAAGAATGGTTTCCTTTTAAATCTAACCATTCTTGGTGGTGCTGGTTATCATCACAACAAATGGGCAAGAAATAAATTTCTTTTCTGGCTGCTTGCTGGTCGAACATTTTTTGTCGGAGTCAACGTACATTATCGTCGACGTTATTATAATAATAATTTTGCACCGTCAATGTTTAAATTTGGGTTGACAAGCTCTCCCAAGAGAGTGCCTAACAGTTGGGGCCAAGTGTGAATAAACTGTCGAATTGATTGCCTGTTTAAATAATCATTAAAAAGAAATAAAATATTATATTATGTCAAATAATCAAACACAAATGCTAAATTGGTTTGTCAATAATCAGGGAACATCTGTAGGCCCCATGTCAGCAGAGCAGCTTCGGAATGGTATCGCTTCAGGTAAAATTACTAGAGGCATGCACGTATGCGATGATAAAAGCCAATGGATGTTAATCGATCAATCGCCATTCGCTTCCCTACTGCCAAAAAAGATTTCAACGTTTAGAAAGGTACTTGGAATTGTTATCCTTACTTTCTTGACACTCAATCTCATATCACTCTTAATAGTTATTTGGATTACTCACTCTTAATAGCTATTTGGAATCTGTAGTGGAGATCCATGCTGATCACTCGGTTAATCCGCCAATTTTCAATGGTGGAATTATGACATCATCATATAATATTGTCCGTTTTTACGCGGTGCGTTCGACATCAAAAATTAATGAAGATTCGGTGGCGCGCTTTTGTGGGATCATTACAGGCACCCAAAGTTATTCAAACAACGGAGGCGGAACAACTCATGCTCTATTAACTGTTGGAATGTTCGATATTCCAGAGAACCATGAGGATAAAACTAGTCTCTAATATATTTCTATTTTAGGATCTAAAAAGTTTAAATTATGCGTGAAAAGTATATGGTCATTAATTCTGATGGTCAAATTGAGGAATTATTTTGGACCGACGATATTGTTGATGCTGTTGATGCTGTTCTATATTTTGAAAAAAAATATGATGTATATATACACTCGGACAAAGAAGTTCATCTTCTAAAAGTAGTATCTACCTTGGGATCTATATCAAAACATCATTAAAGTGTACAATAATTAAATCCTTGTGTATAATAATTTTAATGTAATTCAATTGAAAAGAAAATAATAATGAAAAATATGAAGTGGTTGATTTTCGTGATTGCTCTTAGCTGTTTGGCTTGTGGTGAGGCTAGGACGGGCGAAGGTATGGGCGGTGAAGGCGGAGCTTCGGAGAATGCAATTGGAAAAGCTGCTAGTGGTGGAGCTGCTAGTGTTGGATCAACGGCAGTGGATTGCCGCGTTTCTCAGGTTGGAAAGGTTGGCAGCCAGTGTGCAACTGTCCCTCGCGGTGTTTGGTTCACCACGGAGCCGAGTAACATTCTTGAGAATGGTTGTGCACTTAATCTACACGTTTCAAACAATGATCTTGAACTGTCAAAGTCTGGTATTGCTTGGGTCCGAGTGTCCGATACAGATCTTGTGATTTGGCGAGATTGTGATACTGCTGTCGAATTAGAAGTTCAGCCAAAAGATTGTCGTGTAACCAAAATTGACGTTAGCAGCCAGTGTGCGACGATTCCGAGCGGTGTTAGTTGGACAACATATCCCGAGAGTATTCAAAGCAATGGTTGTTCTGCTGATCTTTCGCCTACCACAATTGATTTAGAACTATCAAAAAATTCCGTTGATACCTGGATTTTGATTTCCGATACAGTACATTTGGTGTGGCGAGATTGTGATCAAGAATCCGAAAACCCTGACGATGTAGTTGACTTCGAGTGCCCAAACGGTTATAATAACGACCCATCCAACACGCTTAATTGCATCAACATCGATGAATGCAAGCTTGGGATCGACAATTGTTATCCGCTGGCCACCTGTCTCGATACAGAAGGTAAATTTACTTGCACCTGTCCAAACGGCTACGCTGGAGATGGAACAAGTTGCGTTTTAGGTTAGTAATTGATAAAACTTTAATTGGTCATCCTAATAGGTAAACAAATATGAACAAGCCATTATATATACATGATTGCGAACATTGTAAATTTCTAGGTTCAGCTCACCTTCATAATAAGAAGTGCGATTGGTATGAATGCTATAACGGTTCATCCATTAAAGATCAACGAACCATTATTGCAAGGCGTAGTTCGGATGGACCAGATTATAATTCTGGTACGTTATTTGCATGTTCTATTGTAACTCGTTTGGAAATGACCGCTTTGAGTTTAGGACTAGATCTAACTCAAGATGAAAAAGAAAGATTGCTTCACATTATGTTTAACAATCAGAGCCAAAAAGAAGACCAATTAGGTTCTCTATGTCATGATAAGGATTATTTGGATTCTCTATATCATGACCATAATGATGATCTCCTAGGTTCAAGTAACTATTATAATTTGGATAGGAATTAATATGACATATTTCACTAAGAAAATCATTCAACACGCACAAATGGCAGCAGGTTTGATGGCACTAGATATTAGCTTAGGTCCTAGTTCTGCAAAAACACGCGTTGATGCTAAGAAGCTTTTGAAGGAAGCAGGATTCCCTCCCATCTTTCTTAGTCAAGGTTATGAATTGGAAGCTGTCTGTGGTGGTCGCCAAGGTAATCGGGAGAGTTGGGTTGCTTGGCAATTGTATTCTTTGGACGAGATTATTGCGTATGCTGATAAGTTTGATCCAAATCGTGATACGTCCATTGAAGATTATACTAGAGAGATGTTTAAGAGGGAAGATTACTATGGTGGCCCAGGAAAAACATTTTCGCGGGCATCTTGTGTAAAGTTTTCCCGTGGGCGTGTATTAGTTACTCATTCAGGAGGATTAGATATTTAAGCAGTGGTTGACAGACTGCCCTGTAGTGCTTATGTTGTAGAGGAAGAGAGATAAGAAAGTCTAAAAGATATGCTAAATCAAACAAATCCAGAAATTCAAACTAACCTTATTATCAGCACCGGCCATATTACACTCAAGGATTCTAACATTCTTGAAGAAATGTCTAAGGATAGTACTAATCTGCTACTTCTAACTACACTACATGGAGGATATGGTTTTTCTATCTATGCCGCCGGAGAAGAACGAGAAGATCTTAGACACCTATTGGAGGAAGAAGATAATGAAGGTCTTTCTGATAATTTCTATAAGCTTCTTAATTGGGCAAAGAATCTTAATTGTACGCATTTGATTATTGATGCTGATGGCCCTACATATAATGGTTTGGAAATTTTTGATTGGTAAGAATAATCTGATATTCGTTGATCCAACTGGTTAATATACAAATCCCTAATTTGGTTATGGTTAGGTAAGTGTATTGTAAAATTGATAAAGAGACTAAGTTCTTACATAATCATTTGGGCTTTAAACATTAAAGTGATGTAACAGGCTTTTAACCTGTAAAAGAAGGCGCGATACCTTCATGGCCTACAAAGTAAATATAGAATAGTAAAATAAAATGTATACAGTGATTCTAAGAATAGAAGAAGGTCTAGATATCGTTAGTTATTTTGTTGGAACATTTCCAACCTTCGAAATAGCTAGAACTAACATTACTTGTAATTTAGATGGTGAAAAACGCCTAGAGGAAAATTCAGAAGAGGAACTACCAGGTTGGCTTAAGAGTGATGAATTGCTACCTATTAAATCATGGTTCTATACCTGGCCAGAATATGAATTCTTGGGCTCATATTATATCTTGAAATATTAAACAATAAGAAAAGATAAAGATGGCGGTTGACAGAGCCTCGACCAGACCTTATGTTAAGAGTAAGGAAACAATATGTCATACGTAGTCATTACAAAATCTAATGTTTTTAATTCTCCGACACAATATCATGGAACATTTGGAACTCTTGACTTAGCTCAAGGTCATGTAATTGAAACATTTAAGTTGGATGATGTTGATTCAGCTGAAATTTCTCAGAAAACCGATAATACTGGTTTTCTTGCCTGGAACAATCAATGCGGATATGGCACTCCTTCTGAGATTGATGCGGTAACTGTAAACAGTTTGAATCTAACTATTTACATTATGAGATATTGAATCAGTTTATAAGAGTAGCTTATATTGATAAATTTTTAAAGCGTAAACCTGTCATGCCAAAATGGATGAAATACGCTGTTAATACAAGATTGACATCTCCTGAAAATTGGAGTAAGAATGATTCGGCAGATACTAACTAAAGGAATGATATGAAAGACATTAAAAAGATGAACAATACAGATGAAATGGGCCAGACCGTAGTTTTTGAGGGTTTGGAGATTGTTTCCGGTGAGGGCGATGGCCCCGGCACTGAGGAACCATATACTGGCAGGCCTTCCATTAGAGCATTAAAGGGGAAGCTTAAGCGGGAGGAATGTGGTGGTGACCGTTGGGCATGGGCATTTGCTAAGGATGGTACACGCTACGTATTCTAACATTCGCATAGTAAACTGCTATATTGAACTCTGTACCTGATCGAAAAAAGAAAATCATGAAAAGCTCAATTATTAATAATACCATGGATTCCGAGAACTACAAAAATAATCTTCTGCCAGGAGATCTTAGCGCAATAATCCGCGTTGCTTTGGCAGATATTCAAAGCGAGAAGAATCCGGATATTGTTAATATGTCAGCTTGGTTCGAACATGGCCCTGAAAAGCGGTGCGAAGCATTCCTTGCTGGAGCTGTACTATATCAAACATTCGGGATGAGCACAGATCTTAGAACAATTTTCGGGAACATCAATCCATCTAATCTTGCCGACGAGCAATTGATTCATAAATTGCGGGCTTTAAATGAAGTGAGAGAAGGACATATTAAGCATGCATTGCTCTTTATGCATCCTAATGCTGATCTAGCCCACTACCATGATCTTACATATGTAGCTGAAAAGGTAGTATTGAATGTGGACAATTATTTGCAAAAGTGTGGTTACGATACAGCTGCATTTAAAGATAATTGGCCCAGCTATGAATCTCATCGTGCCATTTGGTATGAAACCATGATGTTTGTCGCTGATACACTTGAAACCGATGGCGAATAAACGTCATAAATAAATCATATATTTTACCTATAACATTAAAAAAGTAATACAATGAAAAATACCTATCAAATCCACGCAAAAAATAAGTCCGAAGATTGGGAAAATGCAAATTGGGAAATCGAGCCTGAGTGTATGGATCTAACTTTGGCTGAGGCAAAAAAGATTATTAAGGGCCTTGAAAAGGAGAACGAAGAAGGAACCGCACTTGAATATAGAATTGTCGATACGGAACCATGGGTTGGTGCCGTTAATGTTACAATTGCTGAAACGTTGTTCGCAGAAAATGATGGAATTGCAGTCGGTGAAGTAGCTCCGAATCTTTCTATTCGAGCCAACCAAGATATTGAACGGGAGGAATCGAGTTGGATTTTTGGTGATGAGAGTGCTATTCTCATTGATTCTTCAGGTCGTTGTGAATTAATTTCTAGCGAACAGTTTAATGCAATCGAAGATAGGTTGTGTGATAACTACAACGCAGCAGAAGCACAAAGAGACGATGAAGAACGTGAATACGCAAATGGGGTTGATTAATAATCTAAGATTTTTAGAAATTAACAATAGCTAATCTAAGGGATCCTTATGACAGATAGGGTATTTGATATTATCAGTTTTAGTAGGGTGAAGTTTCCTTTGGTGCGAGGAAAGCCCGATGTACTTCCTCAAAGGAATGATGTAATTTTCACGTTCAATTCTGAGGCAGAAGTTAAATTAAAGGTTATTGAATAACAATAAGTGAGCCCCACTGGTTGACAGTGGGGCTTGCCATGCTTATTGTAAGAGTATGGCCAGGAATAGTTTCAGTCTAATAGAATAATTAAAGAGATTTATATGACGAAAGTAATATTTGTACGAAGTTCTTCAAATAAGAAAACCGGACCAATTCCAGTTAGTTATAGTAATAGTAAAACCTGTCCAGACAATTGCGAACTAAAAAAGAATGGGTGTTACGCTGAATCTGGCAATGTAGCTATTCATTGGCGAAGGCTTGATAAAGGAGAATCAGGAATTGAATGGGATCAGTTCTGTAAAGAAATCTCTATTCTCCCTAAAGGTCAATTGCATAGATTCAATGTTGCAGGAGATCTTCCTGGTAATAATAATAGGATTGATAGTGAGAAGTTGGCTCAATTGGTGGAAGCTAATAAGAAGTCTAAAGCAAAAGGATTTACCTTTACGCATAAGCCTGTAGGATTTGGAGATATCAATTCGGTAATGAATATGAACTCTGTTTTCGAAGCTAATAAGAATGGTTTTACAATTAATCTTTCTGCTGACAATATGGATAAAGCTGATGAATTGTATGATCTTGGTATTGGGCCTGTTGTGGTGGTAGTTCCTAGTGATTCAGAGAGGCACACTAAGACACCTAAGGGACGTCATGTTTCAGTTTGCCCAGCAACTGAGGTAGAAGATATGAATTGCCTTAAGTGTGGGTTGTGTCAAAAGGCGGACCGGAAGATAATTATTGCTTTTCGAAGTCATGGTAATGGTAAGTCAAAGATTGATGGTAAGTTAAAGTTAAATGTTCTTCAATAAGGAAAAATATTATGAAAGCAAAAGAAGGTAATTTTTGGTATGACCCTAAGGTTGGTCAATTGGTATATTTGTCAGTCGTAGTCAATACGTCTAGTGGTCGTTCTTATATCGAATGTAAAGATTCGCCTTATCATACTAATATGTCTAGCGAATTTAGACTGGACGGATGGGTAGGTGAGACTGATAATCTTTCCAGGCATGCTATTGGCGCAGGAATTGTTTCCAAGATTAATTCTGAGGGATATGTTCTAACGGTTCGTAAATTGCGTTCTGGACAATTAAATAAGCTAAAAGATCTTATGAAACGTTTTGTGAGGATCCATGGTGATCAAGCAGTTCTAATTGAGGAAGAATTTAGAACATTGAAGAAGAAGAATTAAATAGAGATAAGAATATTATCTTCTGTTAATTGATTACCATCATTATCATAACTGTTATAAATGGCTGGTACATATTGGATATTATATTTTTTTGATAATAGCAATCTGTGCCTACCATTGATTATAAACTTTTCCCCATTTGGATAAGAACCAATTCTTATATTCTGTTTATTTATATACTCTGGAAATTTAGGATATTGTCCAAGACTATCTTTAAAATACGGTTCAAGGAAACTAAAAGAGTCCGGGTTCAAGCCTGTCGTGTTAATAATTAAATCATTAAAGTTAATAGCTTTACTGGCATCTTCATAAAAAGAGGCTAATTTCAGAAGATCGTTCATAATGAAATGCTGAAAATTTAGTTAGATTTGAAGGTTGACGAAGTACATATTTACCGGAGTTTTTGAAATGAAAAATAAAACATATAAATTGGGACCAAAGGATATGGACACCTTACGCTACATTAGCATTGATGCAATAGGTCTATTCTATGATAGCTACACGAAGACCAGGCACTGGTGTAGATATGTACCTTATCAGACTCCACCTAGAGATACGCTATGCGAGAAGATATGCATAAATAAGACTGCAACAAAAACTATGGAGAATGTTTGTACTGAATGTCAAACGATTCTAGATGGTATCTTAAAATAAGAACGCTCAATTTAATTTAAGAAATTGATTGACATGAGTAGTGAGTACGCCTATAGTGTGTTTATGTGACAGGGTTAAATATGACAGAGAAAACACAAAGAACCAATTATCGGAAAATGCTCCAAGCAGCGCTCAAAAAAGAAACTGTCAGTTTTCAGGAGATACTTACTGTTGGAGCTAAGATTTTACTGATCGACAATCAAGAGATTTCTAATCGTTTCGACATGAGCAGGTCTAGCGTTAACAGGTGGAGAAATGGGCTCACGGTTCCACATGCGTCTGTAAGAAAGCTTGTCTACCAGTGGCTTTTGGATTGCGTGCTTCTAGCCGAGTCCTGAGCTTATATTATTTAGAGAAAATAGGATTAAATATTAAATATGAAATATTATGCAAACACGCTTAACGGTAAATTAAACCAAGATCTTAACGACCATTTACATGGCGTTATGTTGATGGCAATTCACTGTGCTAAAAAATTAGGCATTACTGATCCGGGTTTAATTTCAACTATTGGGTTTTCAGCGTTTTGTCATGATCTTGGTAAGTGTTCCGAAACATTCCAAGAGGAAACATTAAAAAACAATTACGTAGATTACCCTAGGCACAATGAAGTATCTTGGCTTTGGGCAGCAACATTTGCGAAAGACAAATCCACTTTTAAAAAGATTGGATTGCAAGCTATTTATTGGCATCATGCAACTAGATTTAATTTTAAAGAAATTAATGAAAGGTCAGCTCAATCCATTAAAAATGAAATGCCTGATTTAATTGGTGTTTTTGATAGAATTAATGATATAGTTAAAAATGCAAACTTCCCATTTGAAGTCAATATTAAAGATCATATTGATGCTCCTGATGATGATTTAGATGATTTAAAGATTCCACGGCTATATACAGATGGGAATCCTAATGCTCTAAATAATGCACAGAAGTTAATTACAAGGTCGTGTGTCATTTATGCGGATCATCTTGTCTCAGCATTAACGGTTGAAGAGTTATCTGATATTGTAAATAATAACAATGCTGAAAAATATTTTCCTTCACACGTTAATAATATCAATTGTTCTATCACATTACCTTCTGGTTATGATCAGAGCAGGTTTGATGTACAGCGAGGCATTGTAGCTGATTGCGGACGCATCACTCAAGTTAATGCGCCTGCTGGATTTGGTAAAACTATGATTGGTTTACTTTGGGGTATTGAGCAACTGAAGGAGCATGATCAAGTTTATTGGGTATGTCCACGAAACGTAGTTGCTGAAACAGTTTACGCCAATATTTTATCAGAGAGAGATAAGCTCGGATTAAATATTTCAGTTGAATTGTATTTGTCGTCTGAGCGAAAGAAGGGTGATCCGAATATTGGAGATTGTAAGTCTAATATCATTGTTACGAATATTGATAATCTTTTAGCACCGATGGTCAATTCAAAAACCAAACGGATTTTTGATATCAACATGTCAAATACAATTTTCGATGAGTTCCATGAGTTTATTGGGGAGGAGGCTTTGTTTGGTGCTTTCATTGTTTTCATGCAATCCAGAGCTAGCATTTGCAAGTCTACTAAAACTCTATTATTATCAGCTACGCCTTCACTGATGCATCATTTATGGGATACTGGTCTTGAAAAAACAAAAATTCTACCGAATCCAGGTAAGCATTATCCCGCACAGCATAAAAAGAATTACATTTATCATTTTGATAAAAAAGTAGTTCCTACAGTTGGAACTTTACATATGTTTAGTTCTATCAAAAGTGTGCAAGAGAAGCATTCAAAGATTTATGATGAGATTATTCATTCAAAATTCTCCCAAAAAGATAGGGAAATTAAAATGAAAAATATTTTGAGTAAGTTTGATAAGAACGGAGATAAGCAGAGCATAGTTATTTCAGCTCCGATTTTGCAGGCAGCTCTTGATATTTCTTTCAAGTCATTAATTAAAACGACCGAATCTCCTGAAAACGACATTCAAACTATTGGGCGTGTTAATAGGTGGGGAGAACAAGAGCCATCTGATATTTATTTTAATCACAGGTCTTTTAATACAGATATTAAAAGTAACGAAACCGGAGCAATTAAGGTCCGGTATAATCTGGATTTATCAGATCAGTGGAATAATTACTTAAAATTTTCTTTAGGAAACAAACCAGGATCACAGTGTTCATTGGATGAATTATACGAGATGTATAATGATTTTAACACACAATATAAAAGTGATTTGTTGAAATACCTTCAAGCATTGAAGTGTGATTCCATAAAAGGATTATCAACTTTCTCTCCAAGAGAGAGGGTGAAAAATAAGGATGATAAAGAAAATACTATAGTTACAGGTAAAAGTCTTAGAAGTGTTTCTCCATCATATTTTATTGTTGTAAAAGGTTCTGATGGTAAGTGGTGTGATTTTACATTCTCTATCACCAACAGAGAAGTGAAAGATATTTTGACTGATAACAGGGATGATTTAGAAAGTTCTACGATTAAAAATGTTATTGATATTCTTGAGAAAATTTATATTGATGGGGAAAGTGTTTTTGATTATAGCGATTTAAATATTAAAAAGAAAACAAAAAACATTGGAAATAAAATGAGAAAAAAGGTTACTGCGGAAGATATATTAAGCTTTGCAAGGTGCAGCAGCAGTCCTCTTCCGGTATTTAGTAAGATTTATGATAGCAAGTTAGGATTAAAAGGATTAAAGAAAAATGATTAAAAGTATTGAAATTAAAGTAGAAATTGAAGGCCAGGGAATTGTTAACTTTGACTCCGTTAATCAGAAGTGGTTATGGGATAGACAAGAAGATGTTGAAAAGAGTATTGATGACAACGTAACTTTTGGAAAGGGAAGATATTACTCAGTAACTGATAGTAATGGAAAGGTTAAAACTGATCAATATGGAAGGGTTATTCTTACAAAGGTTCCGGTAATTTCAGCCGATTGCATTAGGCATTCTATGTATGAGGATAATATGCCTGTTCACCTTCCAAACATTATGCATGATAAAACTTTGCTATTGAAGGCAGTTGCAACACCGGCATTTTTAGAGCGCGGATATCTGTTTGCTATGGCTGATGAGACATCATGGAGGCGAACTAGTGCTTTTAAGTGCAGTTATGCTAAAGCGGTAGAGCATTCAGTATCGTCGTTAGAAATATGTACGAATACTCAAGCTAAAACTAAGACGGCTAAAACTTCATTGTTTAAACGGGAGGTTCGTGGCGAAATGAAGTATGAACTTTCTGGAGCGATTGATCTTTCCGAGTTGGGTTTTATTTCACTATCTGATATTCATGATAGGATGAATTTTAATCCTGATTTTGCTTCGATTTTTGCAGATAATTTATCTAAGAAAATGGGTTCGAAAGTATCTAGTCCTGCTTATTATAATAAGGAGCATAATGTTTATGAAATTCCGGAACTTGGAATTAAGCTAACTGAGGAACAAGTTAAATTTCTAAGCTTAGATATTTTAAAAAGGTTAGCATTGTTTAATTTGGTAAAGACTGCTACTGGATGGGCAAAGACTAAATCGGTAAAGATTAAACTAGTAACTGATGTTTTTGATGATTCTGAGTGGGTCACTATTTTCAGTGATAATAAGTTTAATTCTAAAGTTCTGGATGATGTACAGCTATATTCTGCTTATAGCATTACTGATCTGGGTAATGAAAAGAAACTATGCGATGAATATAGAAACAACTTTGGTTACGTAAAAGCTAACAAAGCTGATAAAGTTGATAAAAAGAAAAAGAAACAAGATGATGTTGTAGCAGAAGAAGAGTGATATAAGAACCATTATAGGTGGTGGTCGATAAAGGCCCCCAATTTTAACATCATGAATTATAAATATATTTTAATTTTAAAATTTGAAAATGCTGGTATTTTTCAAAAATCATTTAAGCAAGATGGTACTTCTAGAAGTAAAGATGATAGAGTTTTTACTGATATGGATGGAGAATTTTATTCTCCAGGATCTCGTAAGATTAGGAAATCAACTCAATGGATTAACCAAACTCCTGGGACACTACACCACTCGTTTGTTGAGCAGTCTTTACGTGTGCTTTGTGGATTACGACCTTTCCCCAAGTATAGAGGAAGTTGTGTTAACGGGTCGCAATTGATTGCTGATATGGCAAAGCGTTCATTGGTCAAGACAACATCTCATTTTAGTTTGCATGATAAGGAAAAGAAAAATGTATATGTTTATGAAAAAATGACTACTAGAAAGTCTGTTGACAATTGCTGGGCTACGCCTGAGGTTTCGTGGGTAAAATTAAGCTACCTTATACCTGAAGCCACTTATAATGATTTCATAATATTTGCGACAGATCTTCTTAAATATACGGTTACAGATAAGTTATTATTGGATGTTTGTAGAGAAATATCTAGTATTAAAGATGTAAGAAAGGATAATTTTCTTAATGAAATTGAGGATATTAACTTCATTACGCCATTTCGAAGGTTGCTAACTAATGATATTGATGGTGGTGTTCAACAAATGGGTATGGCTGGATATCAAAAACTAGGTCAATATTTAAAAACCATGGTGGTAAAAGGGGTATCTGACATTGCTAGGATTGATGGTGAGATTAGTGTTCAGTTAACAGAAGATGAGATGCTAATGTTTAATAATGGTTGCGGTTTCGCTTCTATTTTAGAAGGAGGAGTTGTTAGCATTAAGGAGTTGTTTAATTTAGAGGAAACAAATTCCGAGTTATTAGAGATAGATTTTAAGCCTGTGGAGTTATAAAATGAAAGTATATAAGATTTACCAGTTGCACGATGATAATTATAATAATCATAAAATGTTAAAAGAAATTTTTCCTGGTGAAGGGAAATTACTTTATGAGAATTGCGGAAATCATCTTTGCGTATTAACAGCGATCAATATTGGTTCTGAGTTCAGTGATGATTTTTCAATTCAATTTGTTGGAGAATTAGATTCATTTATTAAAGATGAAATAAGTTTTTCAATTAGGCTTAATACATGTAAGCGTGGAGGGAAGAATTTTCCAAATAAGAAATTCGCCTTATTACCTGCGGATGTTTCTGATTATGTTAAGAGAAAAATTGGAAACATTGGTTGTGATTTAATTATTGATAATATTAAAAATGAAAAAACGAAGGTTTCTTTTAAAAGGGGTATAGCAATTAGTCACGCCTCCTCTTATGTAGTTGGGCAGTTTCGCTTACATGATGCGTCGCTTTTCAAGAAATCGTTGTTAGAAGGGTTTGGCTCGGGAAAAGCCTTTGGTTTTGGACTTTTGAACATTTTTCGGTAAGCGATGAGAAAAGATCAATAATATCAAGGTGTTACGAGATTGAAGTATAAGTGTAAGATAAAAAGTGTAAGATACAATATGGTTAGCGAAAACCCACCTGTAAGTAGTTGAAATGATTAGTTTTTTTATAGGGTGGGTTACATTCCGCACCCATGTGCGGGTTGAAAGGGGTAGGTGGGCAGTTAGGTCGTTGGCAGATATCGTTACATTCCGCACCCATGTGCGGGTTGAAAGACGGGTGATCGTTCTCATGCGTGGGGCCTCCCGGTTACATTCCGCACCCATGTGCGGGTTGAAAGACATACATTGAATCCAACCTGTCTGGAATTCAACGTTACATTCCGCACCCATGTGCGGGTTGAAAGTAGCCTCAGAACTCTTACATTCAACTCCAAATGTTACATTCCGCACCCATGTGCGGGTTGAAAGTAAATACATGACCATCTATTGCAACTGTTACAGGTTACATTCCGCACCCATGTGCGGGTTGAAAGATATGCTGCACCAATTGGGGTTAGGGATGGTGAGTTACATTCCGCACCCATGTGCGGGTTTGAAATAAGAAAGAAATGAATTTTGGTTGACAGCCTGCGGTCCTGAGCTTATGATGTATGTAGATGGCGAGAAAAGCTTTTCAAGAAAGAATAATAAAAATTTATGATTGAAGGATGGCAATATTGGCGGTGGTATATATGTGGAGTAGGGACGGTTCCGTTTATAATACTTATTTTCACGGCTATAATGTTAGGTTTAGAAATTAAGCGATATTCTGTAAAGATTGTAGGAGTGAAGCGTTACAGTTATTATTTAGTAAAGGTAAGGTTATCTGGGCAGCTTGAATTCTGGAAGACATTGAAATACGAGAAAGTTGACTGGACTGGATTGGAAACAGATGATAAAAGCAACTGTTGTGAAAAAAGGTTTAAGACAGCGATTGAAGCAAGAGATTGGATTAAATCTTTTATTTCTTCTGAGGACGATTACCTGGCATATTGTTCACAAATGAATATTTTATCTAAGGATAAAAGCGTAGTAATTTAAGGAAGAATATGCAAGTTAAATTTCATTTAGAGGTAGAGGTAGAAAACAGTGAAGAGGAAGGATTAAAGGAAGAATATGCAAGTTAAATTTCATTTAGAGGTAGAGGTAGAAAACAGTGAAGAGGAAGGATTATTAGAGATGGAATTTGCGGCTAATTTTGGATATGAGCCTGACGAGTATACATCTAATGGTGCAAGAGTTTGTTGGTATCTTGACGGAGAGATTACTGATAATGATGGTAATGTTTATTCTCAGGGAGATATTGATTTAAAGTATAACAAGGTTCACGGTGTTACTTTGGGATATCCTTGGGAAGAGCTTGAGATCAAAGCAGCTAAAGAGTATGAAGATTGCATGGAAGACGGATTGATAGAAGCTTATGAAGATCGGAAAATGTATGAAGGTTGAGAACAAAGCAATGATTACTCGTTCACAATATATGGCGAATGAATTTACGCATGAGGAATACTATGGACAATTTGTAGACGAGTCTATGGTTCAGGTTGTGGACATTTTTCTTGGAGACAGGATTAGGTTTTCGCTGGACAATCATTTCAATGACATCTCTCTTGACATTTGGGACAAGTTAATTTATAGTATTCCGGAGCAGGTAGTGAATAAGATTTATGAAGCGAATGAATTTGATCATGTTGAAGTTGGGTTGATTTCCATTTTGGACAGGATTTGTGTATTAAAGGCAGCGGCGAGGGTAATTAAGGGTAATTAAAACATTATGATTAACGAAGCATTTAAATTAGTATTAGGTTCGATTTGTGTTTATGTATTAGTAGCGGCATGTTCTGTAACGTCTCAAAACAATGGTGAGCGAGGCGGCTTCGCTGGTGAGAGTGGGAGGCAGGTTGGCGAGAGTGGTAGTGGCAATGTTATTTCTGACGTAGGGAATGATATATTGAATCCTATTCCGGCAGCTGAAGCAGCAGAAGATGGTTCAAGGATTGTTAATGTTTATCAATCTACGGAGGATGGTTTAAGGACTCCTGCTTATCTTTATGATAAGCAGCTTAAAATTAACTGTTCTTTTCGAATTGCTAGTGACGGTAAACATAGATGTTTGCCATTTATCAGTCATGACAGCCAATTTTACTCAAACTCTTTATGCTCCGATTCTCGTGAGGTTGCGATGATTAGCAAAGGATCGTGTGCTCCGGAATTTATTAGTGTCAGTGTTACTGATAATAAGTGCCCTCTTTCTTCTAAAGTTAAGATATATAATGTTGGTGCAAAAATAGTTGTGCCTGCTATTTACTTTAGCTCTGCTGTTATCTACTATAGATCTGGTGATAGTTGTGTGTCAAGACCATTATCATCATATCCAGATTCTGATTTTTACAAAGTTGGCTCAGAAATTCCTCCTACAAATTATGTTGAAGGATTTTTGACACACGGATAATTTGATACTTTTAGATAGCCTAAAAGTTGGCGAGCTTCTATTATCGACGATGAATTAAAATGAACCATCTAAACAATTTAAAATTAATTGGTCAAAAGCTTTCGAAGACCACGCCTCATGAGATAGTTATTGCTGAGCGATGGGAGTCTGATAAAAACGGCATGCCTAAATTAGTTGAGCGAATCGTTTTAAATACTGCTGATTTAATTGGTTTAACAGAACATGATGAATAGTTATGACAGGAAAACATTTTTTAAGATTAAATTCTAAAAATAAACATATTGATTTCGGCATTGTTAGAAAAAAATTTAGAGATACAGAATATTATATAGTCATGATAAATATTTTTAAAACTTTTTCTCATAATGAATTTTTACATTTTAAAAATAAATTTAAAAAAAACCGTTCAGATGATACTGCTGGATACTCATCTTATTCCCAAGATGAGTGGGCAGAATATTTCCAAAAACTTTATAACGAGCAGATTATAATGGATATTATCAAGTAAAAAACATTTCACGACATCTTGCAAATGGCGCCAAGAGTTGTAGAGTATGATTTGAATAACGAATTAAACCAAAGAAAAATATAAAAATGATAGACAGATCAGTAATACACAAAGAATTTCATCGATCAACAAACCTTGGAAGAATCCTACAGGTTCGTATAGCTTCAGATACTAGTGGTCCAAACTGGTTGGTTAACGCTGGCGGAGCTAATGAGTACATAAGGGCTAATCTTGGTTGGGGAAAATACGAAGCTTGTATTGGCGTAACCGATGAATTAGAAGCAGAAAAAAAACAATCACCAAATCCTACAGCATATAAAGATTATGTAAAAGGTTTAGTTTCGGATGCCATGTCTAACATGGCTCAAAAAATCGAAGCTGATTTATTCACTGGTTCTTCTTTAGACTCAATTATTGGATTTGATACAGTTCTCGATAATTCAAATAATTACGCAAGAATTGATAGATCTTCAGTTAAACATTTCAAAGCTTCAAATTTCAATTCTAAAGAAGTAGCAACAAATATTCGACAAGATTTAGCTAGCATTAAACATGTTAGCGGAGAGAGACCTAATATAGCTGCATGTTCACCTACTTTCTTTTGGAAAATTGCTGCTTCATTCGGTCTTGAATTTGAATTCGTACGTCATGATTGTTCAATTGGTCCCAGACCATTTGTTGGCGATTCGGTTCAACCATCGTTTATGATTGATGGCTGCCGTTTTGTAGAGTCATCAGGGATTAGTGATGACACAATTTATTATTTCAATACTAGATATGTTCATTTGGAGGTGTTTCCATATACAAGTTTTGGGCCTTTAAATTATTTATTCAATTATTTAGAAGAGAAGGATAATTTGGTTAGTATTAAAGTTCAGTTGGTTGTTACAAAGCCTTATACATGTGGAAAACGAGTACACGCCTATATCTAAAGATTCTGTTGTTAATAGGGATTTATTCAGATTAAAGAAATAAGTAAAATATGAGCAAGTATTTCAAAGATGGTAATAAGATTAGAATATCACCTACTGGAGCGACTGAGGTATTTGATAATTTGCCTGTTGGTTCATGGGTTCTTAGGTTTGATCCTTTCACTGGTTTCTTTTTAGAGGGCAATCCTGATTTTACATTACCTGATAAAATTTTTGGTGATATTGAGAATAATGCTATAAGAGTATTAAAGACATACAGTGTACGAAATTGTAATACTGGTGTACTATTATCTGGAGACAAGGGTTCAGGAAAGACTATGTTTGCCCGTTTACTTTCTGAAATGGGAGCAAAGCAGGGCATTCCAACGGTTATTGTGAATGAGAAATTTGAGGGTGATGGTTTTAATAAATTTCTTTCATCTATTGAGGATCGTTGCATCGTTATTTTTGATGAGTTTGAAAAGGTTTATAATGATAGTGATCAGAATAGCATTTTAAGTTTATTTGACGGCATGTACCAATCAAACAAATTATTTATATTAACTGTAAATAATTTATGGAAGGTGAGTGAATTCATCATAAACCGTCCTGGTCGAGTTTATTATCATATTCGATATAATGGAGTTGAGGAGGATTTCATTCGTGATTATTGTAATTATTATTTAATTAACAAGGGTCACACTGAATCTTTTATAAATCTTGCAAAGATGATTGGAGCGTTTAATTTTGATATGTTGAAGGCAGTTGTTCAGGAGTGCAATATTCATTCACAATCACCGAATGAATTTTTCAAAATTATGAATATTGATTTAGATAAAAGATCAATTATGTATGATTTTGTTCTTTTTAACAAAGGCGGCGATAAAATGACAGGGAAGCAGAGTATTGCAATTGAGAGTTGTTTTGAGATTTTTCTTAATGATGATATGTGTAAAGAAAGTGACGATCAGTATGCTCATTTTCAATTTTGCCATATGACAAAGTTTGATAAAGATAAGGGATCTTTTATTTTTGAAAATACAGACGGTTTCACTCTAGAGTTAAAGCGAAAAGAAGAGATGCGTGCAGATTTAACATTCTGAATTGATATGAGAATTATTTTAGATTGATGATTTAGCCAAACAAATTGATTTATAATTTTAAATAAAAGATATTATTACGTGATGGTTGACATGGCAGTTATAAGTAATTAACTTATATGTAGCGGTAAGATTACGACCAAATATCTGGCAGTCATAATTACTTATTTAATGAGAGAAATATGAAATTATTTATTAAGGAAGCTGAGTTTTTGCATTGGGTAAACATTTTAGATAGCGATGATTTGAAGCGTATAAAAAATTTACGATATGGTAGTGGAAGAGTTAATCTTGCAGTGGCTAATATTTTAACTTTAGCTCAAATTTGCTCTAGTGATTAATCTTATTAAGAGGTAAATTAATGAAAAATTTAAACAAACAAAGTCGAATTCTGCTAAACGCTTTAATTCATAGTGAAGAAACAAACTGGTGGTCAGTAGTTCCAGATAAGCTAATTAGAAATCAAAGTTTAGACATTCTTTTAAAACTGGGATTCATTAAAATTAATGATATGAAAGAATGTAGTGTGACAGCTTTAGGTATTAGAAGTAATCAAAAAGCTAAAGATGCTAATTTAATTTAAAATCTAATACTACTATTTCGTCAACCTTTACAGATATTGTATAATTAATAAATACTGGTAAAAATATTAAAATAACCATGACTGAATCAGAACAGCTTGAAATTCGTTTAGTTGTATGCGCCGCAAACCGCAGGAGGCTTGACGGTTTAGTTGTTTGTGGAGCGAGGCATTTTGACAGTATTATGCATGCTGCAATGAAAGCCATTGGAGAGTACCATGAAAGCTGGAGAGATTCCGAGCAGGGTTTTATAGATCAATTTGGAATTTTCTTGACTCGTGAAGAGGCTTTAGTTGTGGCATTAAATAAGAACCAAATTCGTCGTAATT
>Ga0163149_10001948_pt1 | contig 25698 bp, 18 predicted proteins | sample OliLakLV19MP5G1_FD_148604 | JGI IMG/M metagenome (GOLD analysis project Ga0163149, IMG submission 148604) | Freshwater microbial mat bacterial communities from Lake Vanda, McMurdo Dry Valleys, Antarctica - Oligotrophic Lake LV.19.MP5.G1 | ecosystem: Environmental > Aquatic > Freshwater > Lake >... | reverse complement strand
GGTAATGAAAGCCCTTGTAGAGCGGTTCGAGCAGGTGCTGCGCGCGTGCCAGAATTTCGTTGTGGATCGCCGCCGCCGAAGCCAGAAACGAAAGCCCGCCGCTTTGCGCCGGCTGCCAGCAGGCCAGCGCGATCATCGCCGTGATGTCGCTGTGCAGGCGCAGTTCGAGATTGCTGCGGTACATGCGCGGGGTCGGGTCGGCGCTGCTGGCGTCGATCACCTGGGTCACCAGATCGCCGCGCGCGTTCTGCGACAAGGGTTCGCCGAAGCGGGTGCCGACGATCCAGGCGGCGGCGGTAAATTCGGCAAGCGTCATGCCTTCGCAGGGCAGGCCGGTCAGCAGTGCGAAGCCGCGCCCGCTCTTGACCGCTTCCACGGCGCGGTCGACGCGCCGGTTCAAGGCCGGCAAATCGAACTCGGCGCGCTTGAGAAGGTGGAGTGCATCGAGGCGGCCGGCGCCAGCGAGGCGCCGAACCGCGGCGGCCAGTTCGCCGCGTGCCGGCGCATCCAGAGTGAGCGCGAAGAGTTTCGGCGGGCCTGCAGATTCGCGGTTCCAGCACATCGGGCCGGTGACAGGCTGGTGGTTGGTCATGATGCTATCCAGTGTTGCAGCAGAACGAATCGGGTGGCCGGCTTGTGGCCAGTGAGTATAGTCGCGTCAATTCGAGGGAAGTGCGTGGCGCTGCGCTTCTACTGGCTCTGGCTTATGCTTGCAGTGAGCATCGGGCGCTGCCGGTCGGGTGGCTTACGAAAAATCAAGGGAGACACATTCATGCGTTTGCTTCATCTACTCGCAGCAGTCGCGCTGTGCGCGACTGCCGGCATCAGCTTCGGCCAGGCCTATCCATCGCGGCCGGTGAAGATCATCGTGCCCTTCGCCGCCGGTGGCGGGCCGGATGTGCAGACGCGCCAGATGGCGCCGAAGCTGGCCGAGGCGCTGGGCGGCGCGGTGGTGGTCGAGAACCGCGTCGGCGCCGCCGGCATCGTGGCCGCCGAAGTGGTTGCGCAGGCGGCGCCCGATGGCTATACACTTTTGGCCGGCTCGGTCTCGCAGGTGGTGCAGAAAATACTGCGGCCGGCGGCCAAGTTCGATCCGCTGGGCAGCTTCATCCCGATCACTGTCACCAATACTGCGCCGGTGGTGCTGATCGTGACCGCCGATTCGCCCATCAAATCGGCAAAGGAATTGGAAGAGGCGATCAAGGCCAACCCGGGCAAGTTCAACTATGGCTCGGGCGGTGTGGGCACCGCCGCCCACATTGCCGGCGCCACATTTGCCAGCCTGCGCGCCCTCTCTGCCACCCATGTACCGTATCGCGGCTCGGTTGAAATCATGCCGGCGCTGCTGGGCGGGCAGATCCAGTTCGCGTTTCCGATTGTCGGTACCGGTGTGCCGCATGTGAAGTCCGGCAAGGCGCGCGCGCTGGCGGTGAGTAGTCCGAAACGCCTGCCTTCGCTGCCCGATGTGCCGACCTTGAAGGAACTGTTCGGCGACGAGTTGTTCGTGCAGGAATCCTGGGGCGGCTTGTGGGCACCGGCGGGCACGCCGGCGCCGGTGATCGCGAAACTGTTCGCGGCGACCCGGCAGGCGATGGCTGATCCTGCCCTGCGCGCGCAGTACCAGGCCGGCGGCTCCGAGGTCGAATTGTCCGCGTCACCCGAGGAATTCGCCGCCTTCATGAAGGCCGAGACCGGCAAGTGGGCCAAGCTGATCCAGATTTCCGGCGCCAAGGCAGAATAGGCCATGTCACTTAATGCACTCGAAGGCATCCGCATCATCGATCTCTCGCATGTGATCGCCGGGCCGACCGCCTCGCACTATCTTGCGCTCCAGGGTGCGCAGGTGATCAAGGTGGAGAATCCGGCCACCGGCGATATCCTGCGCGGGCGTGCCGCCGACAATCTGGCAGACGGCGTTTCGATCGGCTTCGCCGCGATCAACGGCGGCAAGCAGTCGCTGGCGATCGATTTGAAGAACCAGCGCTGCCGCGATGCGCTCGCCGCGCTGATCGTAACTGCGGATGTGTTCATCGAGAACTTCCGTCCCGGTGCGGTGGCACGCCTGGGTTTCGACTACGCGACGGTGAAAGCGATCAAGCCCGACATCATCTATGCCTCGATCTCCGGCTTCGGCCAGGAAGGTGAATGGGGCGGGCGCGCCGCATACGACCATGTGGTGCAAGCGGCGGTCGGCATGCCGATGCAGCAGGGGCTGGAGGGCGAGGATCCGATCAAGGTGGGCTTTCCGGTGATCGACACCGCCACCGGCATGATCGGTGCGCAGGCGATTCTTGCGGCGCTGATCCGGCGTCTGCGCCGCGGCCAGGGCGCCTATCTCGATATCTCGATGGCGCAGGCCGCGCTGCAACTGATGTGGCCGGATGCCGCGCGTGCGGGCGTGACCGGCCGCGACGCGGTGCGGGTGGGCAACCGCGGGTTTTCCGGCAGCCCCGGCGGCTCCACCTTTCGCTGCGCCGACGGCTGGATCTCCACCGCCGCCAACACCGCGCGCCAGTTCCGAATTTTTTGCGAAGTGATCGGCCTGCCGCAGGTGCCTGACGATGCGACGCTGGTTGACACCAGGGCAATGAGCGCGGGCAACGGTTTCGCAGTCGCGGTCGATGGCGGGCGCCTGCAGCTGATGTTTGCCGAGGCCATCAGCAAGCTTGCGGCAGCCGATCTGGAAGCCCGGCTTGCCGCGCGCGATGTGCCCTGCGCCCGCATGGTGACACTGGCGGAATTTCTGAAACGCGCAACGGCCGGTGGCATGCTGACCCTGCCATTGCGCAGCACCGCGTATGCGCACGGCACGCTCATCGATTTCGGCGCCGGCTTCAAGGCCGATGGCAGCGATGGTCCGGCTCTCGGGCCGGCACCGCGCCTGGGGCAGCACACTGCGACGATCCTGGCCGAAGCGGGCTTTTCCGCAGCCGAGATCGCGGCCCTCGCAAACGATGGCAAGGTGAAGGTTTAGTGTCCGGTTGGTTGCCGGTCTCGCCTGGAAAACGCTGAACAAGTCCCTGGCATGCGGATTCCCGAGCAAAGAACCTGGCGGATTCAAAAACTTGCAACAGCGACTTTCACCGCCTACGGACTTGTTCAGTGTTTCACTTGAAGGGAGGAAGTCATGTTCGGCGTTGTCGATTACTGGGCCTTTGTCATCGCCGTCATCGTGTTCCTGGCCATTCCCGGGCCAGGCAACCTGGCCATCATCACATCCACCAGCAAGGGCCGCATCCGCGGTGGCCTCGCCGCCACCGCCGGGGTGATCGCCGGCGACCAGGTGCTGATGTGGCTGGCGGCGGCGGGCGTGGCCGCGCTGCTCACCTCGAACCCGGCGCTGTTTTCGCTGGTGCAATATGCCGGTGCGATCTATCTGGCTTACTTGGGCGTACGCATGTTCCTGGCCAAACCCGGTGACGCGCCGATCCTCAACATGGAAGCGCGCCGCTTCTTCCGCCAAAGCATGATGATCACCCTGCTCAACCCCAAGGCGATCGTGTTCTACATGGCGTTCTTTCCGCTTTTCGTCGATCCGGCCCGGCACCGCGGCCTCGTCACTTTCGCGGCGATGGCGCTCACCATCGCCTGCCTGACCCTGCTTTACTGCGTGGTCGTCATTCTCGTCACCCACTTTGCCGCCGAGCGCATGCGCGCCAGCCCGCGCATGACCGGGTGGCTAAACAAGATCGCCGGGTTGTTTCTGGTGGGTTTCGGGGTGAAGCTGGCGGTTTGCAGGTAGAGCGATCGAGGACTGCGGCGCCGATGCTCATCCATGAACGCAAAAGCAACAACTGTTGCAAGCGCGGCAACAAGCGCCGCACCGGCATGCTTGCGTCGCTTGATCCAGCCTCAAAAGCGAGTGCTCCTGCAACGCCCTCGACGCCAATCAGTGCCTGGCCGCCTGTCGGACTTAGGAATCGTCGGTGAACAAATCGGCCGCAGCGGTCCAATTTTTACCGCCTTCTTGTCCCATAGCTGGGTTATGGCACTTCGAATTCGGCAAAAACCGGCATCGCTGGGACCGATTTTCGCTGTCGACGCCCAAAGTCCGGCAGGCTGCTAGTCGCACGTGACCTCGAAAATCTTGTGGCAAATCGCCGCCAAGCCCTGCAAAGAAAGGCTAAAAACCAGCTTCCTAAACCGTTGGCCGTGGGTTCAAATCCCGCCGAGGACGCCATTTAACTTCAATAGGTTAGTCGGCAATTCGTAAACAAAATCGGCTTTTCACGGCCGCTTTTGCCACAAATGGACAACCTCTCAAAAACCCCAGAAATCCGCCATTGTCTGAACGGGGCCGACTAAGTCGGTGGCGAGTTTGTGGTGAATTCAATGTGAGCCAATTCGACTGTTGCGGAGGCACGATTCGGTCTTGACCGATCCGACGTACCAGTCGACGTACCAGTCGACGTACCAGTCGTATAGCTTGGAGAGGAACCCAATGGGTACGTTTTATATTGACTTTGACAGTACCCATTGGGTACTATAATGTATTGCGATGATATCGGTCGTTGAAACCCGGCAGTTCATAAGAAAAGTGGAATCCTTGCTCGATTCCGAAGAGCGTCAGGCCCTCATCGTGCATGTTGCTCAGAATCCCGAGGCTGGTGACATCATGCCCCGTACGGGCGGCGTCAGGAAGCTGCGTGTTGCGGGAAAGGGACGCGGCAAGAGCGGTGGGCATCGAGTTGTTTACTACTATTACAACGCCAGGAACCCCGTCCTGTTGTTCACGATCTACGGCAAGAATGAAAAAGCCAATCTGACCGACGCGGAAGAAAAGGCACTTTACAAATTGATTCAGGCGATCAAGAAGGAAATGAAGTTATGACCAGCGAGATTATCAAAGGAGCAGAAGAAGCACTCGGCTTTTTGCGTGGCGACAAGACCAAGGGGCGCGTGCTCAAGGTGCGCATGAAGGACATCAACGTCAAGGCGATCCGAAGCAAATTGCATATGACGCAGGAGGTCTTTTCGGAGACATTTGCGATTCCTGTTTCGACCTTGAAAAAATGGGAAACCAACAATCGAGTACCTGAAGGCCCGACAAAGGCCTATCTACTGGTGATCGCCAAAAACCCAAAGGCCGTGCAGAGCGCATTGAACGGAATGACTTAAACGAGTATTCGAATTTCAGGCCAAGCGCTGCAATCAGTTCAAGGCGCGACCCGCAGGGCTGACGATTGGCTTTCAACTCCCAATCGAGAAGCCAGGTGGGGACAGCCCGTTCGCCAAGCAACGGGGAAACTTGGGCTCCTTCAAGCAAGGCCGCCGGCCCCAAAAGATCACCCGGCTTTCGTGGATAGTCACGCCCTTGAAAGTCGAAGGCGCGGCCAATATGCCGATGGGTTCCTTGCCCCAAGAGCCACGAGTCATCGCCAATGCTGAATTCTCCGCAGGTCTGACGCTCCGCCATGACCTTCAGATCGGACTGGCCAAATTTGAGACGCACTCGCCCCGCCTGAAGGTTCGGGGTATCGATCGAGACCGTGCTTTCTGCCGCCGTGAACACGGGCGACCATGGCGCGATGCCAGAGAGCAATTTCGGAAAATTCTCAACCACGATTGGCGTTTGTCTTGGACATCTGATGTGGTCGTCAGTCTGGTTGCTGGCTATCTGGTTGCTGGCTAACAGGATGTTGAATTACGCCTCCGATGACCATGTTTAGCGCAATCGTGCAACGCATCTCTGTCCTGTCTTGCCCGCTTCGGACTTCGGGGGATTCAAAGGGGGTCTACTCCCTTTTTCAACAGCCGGCAAACTCTATAATTGTGTGCTTTGCTTCACCTCGGCTCCTCATATCGGGACGAAGGTACTGATTGATCCGCGCCAAGTGGGTCAGGAGCAAGTTTCAAAATGTGTACATAGCCGTGTACATATTCGAGGATTCGAGGCTATGGCGGACGACGTAATTACCAGAGAAGTAAAGAGAAGACGCACTTTTGCCATCATCTCCCACCCGGATGCCGGCAAGACCACGCTGACCGAGAAACTGCTGTTGTTCGGCGGCGCGATTTTCATCGCCGGCAGCGTGAAAGCACGCAAGGCTTCGCGCCATGCCACCTCCGACTGGATGGAGATCGAAAAGCAGCGCGGCATCTCGGTGGCCTCTTCGGTGATGCAGATCGAATACCGCGATTGCGTGATCAACCTGCTTGATACGCCCGGCCACCAGGATTTTTCCGAAGACACCTATCGCGTGCTCACTGCGGTGGACGCCGCGCTGATGGTGATCGACGCCGCCAACGGTGTGGAAGCGCAGACCCTGCGTTTGATCGAGGTGTGCCGCGCGCGCAACACGCCGATCATCACCTTCATCAACAAGATGGATCGCGAGGTCAAGGAGCCGCTTGATCTGATCGACGAGATCGAGAAAGTGCTGGGCATGCCGGCGGCGCCGTTCACCTGGCCGATCGGCATGGGCAAGCGTTTCGGCGGCGTGTTCGATCTGAAACGCGACCGCATGCGCGTGTTCACCGCCGGTGAGGACCGGGTGCGCGCCGAGGATGAGGTGATCGAAGGCCTCGACAATCCGCAGATCGCGGCGCGCTATGGTGATGCCTTCACCCAGGCGAGAAACGAGATCGAGCTGGTCAGCGGCGCGTCACCCGAATTCGAGCGTGAAGCCTTCGTCGCCGGCCGCCAGACGCCGGTGTTCTTCGGCTCGGCGATCAACAATTTCGGCGTGCGCGAAGTGCTCGACGCGCTGGTCGACCTGGCACCGGCACCGATCGCGCGAGTGGCGATCCAGCGCAGGGTAGAGCCGAGCGAAGCCAAATTCACCGGCGTGGTGTTCAAGATCCAGGCCAACATGGACCCGGCGCACCGCGACCGCATCGCCTTCGTGCGCATGTGCTCCGGGCGCTTCGAGCGCGGCATGAAGTTGAAGATCTGCCGCACCGGCAAGGAGATTCGCACCAACACCGTGGTGTCGTTCCTGTCGCAGCGGCGCGAGCTGGTCGAGGATGCGTACGCCGGCGACATCATCGGCATTCCCAATCACGGGCTGCTGCAACTGGGCGATACGCTGACCGAAGGCGAGACCCTGCAGTTCACCGGGCTGCCGTTTTTCGCGCCCGAGCTGTTCCAGAACGTCGAAATGGCGGACCCGATGAAAAGCAAGCAGCTGCGCCAGGGTCTGGAGCAGTTGGGCGAAGAGGGCGCGATCCAGGTGTTTCGCCCCTTGGGCGGCGGCACGCTGCTGCTGGGCGCGGTGGGCACTTTGCAGTTTGAAGTGGTGGCGCACCGGTTGCAGCATGAATACGGCGCGCCGGCCCGCATGACCGGTTCGCGCTACCACCTGGCGCGCTGGGTCACCAGTGACGAGCCGGCCGAACTCAAGCGCTTTCTCGATGCCAACGCGCATCGCGTGGCGCTCGATGCGGTCGATGCGCCGACCTTTCTGGCGCAGCACCACACCGAATTGCGCGCGGTCGAAGGCATGTGGCCGAAGGTGCGCTTTCATGCGCTGCGCGAACATGCAGGGCTGGTGTTCCACGAGCGGCTGACTGGCTGATTTGCCGTAGCTTGCGGGCGGACCGTCGTTGCCGTTCAAATGCGAGTCGTGGCGATTGGGTGGCGCGCCAGAACATGGACCATCCTTGTAGCGACAAGCGCCTGGAGCGCGGGCCGGGATCGGTCGAGGTGGTGGCAGCCCGGTCGGCCCCGCGCGCCGGGCGTGTCTGGCTCAGACCTGCATCGATTGCATCCCCGGGGCGAGGCCTGGCGCGGACGATTCGGCGCGGACCGGATGCGCAATCGGCGGTGGCGCGAGTGGGTCGGCCGGCGCGGCCTGACCCGTTGTTCGCCACTTGCCCAGCGCACCGCCAGCGCCGTGGGAACCTTGCTTTCATGCCTGACCTGAAGCGTCAATACCGCGTACATCAAGGTCGGATCACAGGTACGGCCGAACACCTGCGCCACCTATTTCACCAACTCAATCAACTTACCGTAACTGTCGACCACGTCGTACTTGACCTCGTCGGACGTGATCCTGGTGAAAAACTTGCGGGCACACGCGATCTTCGACTTTTCAATTTCCCGAAGATCCATGCTCGACATCGAACCCTTTGTCTCTGCCACGAAATAGACGTGCTTGACCTTGCCTGCCTGGAAAGCGATCGCCCAGTCCGGGTTGTAGTTTCCGACCGGCGCAGGAATGAAAAAACCTCGCGGCAACTTGGCGTAAACCACCTCCGAACTGGTATCGAGTTCGGTGACGAATGGATGGGTGACGAACGTATTCATCATGCCGTCTGCCGTGCGGATATCGATCTCGTGTTCGATCATGGGAATTCCTCGCGCATTACAGCCTACGGTACAGCCTTCGGCACCGCTACGGCGATCGGCTTTCGTCGGACGATACCACTGCGACACCGGTATCGTCCGCGTGCATGGCGAACCTGGCGCGAATCTAGCGACCGGCGCGCGAACCCTTCAGGAGCTGCCCGCCGTGCCGGCCGGTTGCCTTGCCATTTTCGAATGCGATCTCGCCGTTGACGATCGTCGCCGCGATGCCTTCGGCCTTCTGCACCAGCCGCCGCGCGCCGCCCGGCAGGTCGTGCTCCACCGTGGGCAAGCTCGGCTTGATCTTGTGTTCGTCGAACAGCACCAGGTCGGCTGCGAAACCCTGGCGTACGAGGCCCCGGTTCGGCAGTTCCCAGGCCGAGGCGTTGTCGAAGGTGAGTTTCCTCACGGCTTCCTCAAGCGTGAAGGCGCGTTTCTTCCTCACCCAGTAGGAGAGCAAGTGGGTCTGTAGCGAGGATCCCATCTCCTGGCAGACGTGCGCGCCGGAATCGGAAAAGGTGGCAAGCGTGCGCGGGTGTTTCAGCATGCCGAGCACATCGGCGTGATTTTCGTTGACCAGCGGCTGCACGAACATCAGATTGTCGTTCGCCAGCATCAGGTCGATCATCACCTCGACCGGATGCAGATTGCGCTCGCGCGCGAGATCGGCGACCGAGGGGTCGTCCCAGTCGACGCCGAACAGCGGAAACAGATTTCCGTAATCGGGCCGCCGCGGGTCGGTGGTCGCGAGGCCGCCGCCCTGGAACACCTTGTCGCGCGGCTTCATGCCGGCCTCGTCGGCCACCAGCTGCCGGCGTACCGCCGGATCCGCCAGTCGTCGCTTCTGCTCGTCGAGCGGCAGCGCCCGGATTCCCCGCCAGTGCGGCAGCGCGTCGAACGGCAGATAAGAGCGCAGCGAGAACAGCGCGTTGATCGAGCGCGTCGTCGCCTGGCCGAACGCGCGCCCGCCGGCGGCGGCGAGGTCGTCGAGGTATTGCGTCTGGTATTCCCAGGGGTTGGGGCTTTCGCCTTGCCGGGTCGCGAGCACGCCGAACATCAGCGGCCGGCCGCTGTCGAGCGCGACCTTGCGCAACTGGTTCAGGCATTCGCGATGCGCCGCGCCGCTGAAGATGTCGGGGCCGGCCTGGAAGATTCCGGCGTTCTCTTCCGCCAGCACGCCGACAAGGCTGCCGATCTCGTTCCAGTCCGCGATCCGGCTGGCCACCGGCGATCCATCGGGCGTCATGTGGGTGTTGGCGCGTGAAGTCGACAGGCCGAGCGCACCCGCGCGCATCGCATCCCGAACCAAGTCGCGCATGTGTTTCACGTCGTCATCGGTTGCCAGATCCGTCAGGGCACGTTTGCCCATGACATACATGCGTAACGCCGAGTGTCCGATATAGGAGCCATAGTTGATCGCCTTCGGCAGCCGTTCGACGTTGGCCAGATATTCCGGGAAGGTTTCCCAGTTCCAGTCGATCCCGGCCAGCATCGATTCGGTCGGTATATCCTCGACCGCGGTCAGGCAGCGCGCGTACCACTCGCGCTCCTCCGGCTTGCAGGGCGCCAGCGCAAAGCCGCAATTGCCCATCACCACCGAGGTCACGCCGTGCCAGCAGGAGCAGCTGCCCTGCGGGTCCCAGGCCACCTGCGCATCCATGTGGGTGTGGCCGTCGATGAAACCGGGTGCGACGATCAGGCCGTCGGCGTCGATCGTCTCTTTCGCAGTCCCGCGGATGCGGCCGATCTCGGCGATCTGACCCTCCACGACGGCGACATCGGCGCGATAGCGCGGCCTGCCGGAACCGTCCACCACCGTGCCGTTGCGAATCACAAGATCGAAAGTCATGGCAAATCTCCGTTGCGGCGAACGCCAGGGCGCAGCCGTTTTATGGGGTCGGTCAATCCGCCGATACCCTAACAGATAGCCAAATCAAAAGGATAGGAATTTCAATGCCATTGTTGGAGTAATCCGGCCATATCGGTCTGGGTCAATCGTTGATTTGGCGCCGCAGACGCCTGACAAGCCGTTGAAGCCCCGCCCCGGCATGCCCATCGTGTGTGCCTGTGGCCACCTGGGCGGCGGAAGTTTGCCGCCCGGGTGGCCACAGGCACGACTCGCCCCTGACGAGCGATTCTTGTCGTCTTTTGCCCTACCACGCAATGCGCTGATCGAACTTGTAGCATCGTTGTTGTCTTCCGCAATTTCATCGCTCTTGTTCTCCGCGAGTTCGTCGTCGGCATCGATCCGGTGCGGCTGAACCGGTATGTCCTTCTGCTTTACATGCGGCGGCAGGCAGATCGCCACGGGAGGCACGCGCGAGGTGATTCATTTGCTCGCAATCCGTCACCCCCGGCAACTGTCTTTCGAACGGGCGCGCTTGTAGCGCCGCGGGCAGTGCCCGCATCGGCACTGCCGCGCATCACGGCGACTTGCCGCCTAACCGCGCATCCAGCCGCGCCGCTCGCCAAACTTTTGCGCGCGCTCCGCCAACTTCTTGCGCTGCTCCGGCGTCAGCACCTCCGCGGCGTCGGCCAGGGCCTGGGTGATGCGCCTGGATGAACTGTCAGTCAGGGCGATCTGCCCGGCGCGCAGCTTTTCGAGCGCCGCCCGGTCAAGCGTTGGCGCAGCCATCAGTTCGATGCCCTGGGACCGGGCTGCCTTCAACTTGTCGCGCAACGGTGCCATGTCGCGAGCCAGGTCCTTGGCCACTGCGGCGAGCTTGTCTTTCTGCTCGGGCGTGGCATCGACTTCCGCGGCGAAATGCTTGACCATGCGTTCGACCCGTTCGTCCATCTGCGCGGGGTCAAGCGTGGCGCTGAACCCGCCACGCTGGCCAAACGGGCCATGGGCGAACGATTTGCCGGCAAAGCCGCCGGCGAAACCGGCGGCAGCCGCGATGGCGATCACGAAAAGCACGCGACCGAAACGCAAGCCGCGGTGAGCGCCGCGATGGCAATGGCCGCCGGCCGGTTGGGGGTTGAGGTTCTGGGTTTCCATTTTCATGACTCCTGGATTGAAGGGCGGGTTCGCCCGATGGATGGCACTTTGTGCCCGCGTTGTTGCGCGTGTGTCTCCGCCATGTAAAGTTTTGTAACCGGCGCCGGCCGTACAATTCCGCAGCCTTATCCCGTCCTTCAGGAGATCACGCATGTCGCGTCTGTTCGCAGCTGTCACGCTCTTTTTTTGCGCTGTTGCCGGCGCACAAACCTTTCCGCAAAAGCCGATCACCCTGGTGGTGCCGTTTACTGCCGGTGCCGCCAACGATGTGCTGGCACGCACCCTGGGCGCCGAGATGCGCGACACCCTGGGCGCGGTGGTGGTGGAAAACAAACCGGGCGGCAATGGCAGCATCGCTGCCGAATACGTCAAGCGCGCCGCCGCCGACGGTCACACCCTGCTGGTGGTCAACGACAGCTACCTGATCCTGGCGGCCATGAACGCCAGCCTGCCTTACGACATGCTGCGCGATTTCGACGCGGTGGTGCATGCCAGCGGCCTGCCGTTTTTTCTGGTGATCAATGAAGAAGCGATTCCGGTCAGGACGCTCAAGGAATTCGTCGAGCACGTGCGCGCGCGGCCGGGCAAGCTTGGCTATGCCACTCCGGGCAACGGCACGCCGCATCACCTGTCAACCGAAATGCTGAAGCTGGCCGCCGGGCTCGATTTCACCCATGTACCCTACAAGGGCATGGCCATCGCCTTGCCGGACCTTGTAGCCGGGCGGGTGCAGTTCACCATCACCGGCTTGCCGGCGGTAGCCGCGCAACTGAAGGGCGGGAAATTGCGCGTGCTGGCTACCGTCGGGCGTGCCCGGTCGGCAGTGCTGCCGGAGGTGCCGACCTTCACCGAAGCCGGCGTGCCCGGGGTCGAGATGAATTTCTGGATGGGTGTGGTGGCGCCCGCCGGCACGCCCAGGCCGGTGCTGGCGCGCATCAATGCCGAATTCAATCGCGTGCTCAAGCTGCCGGCGATTCGCGACAAGCTGGCCGCGCAAGGCATCGATGTGGCGGGAGGCACGGCGGACGAATTTGCGGCGCGCATGCGCGCCGATCTGGCGGCCTATACCCGGGTGATCAAGGCCACCGGAATCCGGGTGGAATAAGGGAATACGCAAGGGAAACACTGAACCAGTCCGCAGGCCCTGGAAAGCCGCTCTTGCAAGGTGCTGAATCGAAGAGCTTGTTTGTTCGAAAGTCCGAATGCCAGGGACTTGTTCAGTGTTTTCCAAGGTCGCCGCGCGCCGCATCGCGCCACCCCACGACATGCCACATACCGATATTGTGATCATCGGCGGCGCAGCGATCGGCTCGGCCGCCGCCTATTTCCTGCGCCGCGCACCGCAGGCGCCGGCGGTCGTGGTGATCGAACCCGACCCCACCTATGCGCTGGCCTCGACCGCGCGTGCCACAGGCGGCGTGCGGCGCTTGTTCTCGTGCCCGGAAAACATCCGCATGTCGCAGGCGAGCATGGCGTTTTTTGCACACGCAGGCGAGCACCTGGCAGTCGATGGCGAGGCGCCCGACCTCGGCTGGAAGCCCGGCGGCTACCTGTTCGTGGTGGACCAGCGCGCGGCGCGGATTGTCGAGCGCAATGCCGCCACCCAGGCAAGTCTCGGTGTGGATGTGCAGTTGCTCGATCGCGCCGCGCTGGCAGCGCGCTTCCCGTCGATTCGCAGCGATGACTTGACGCTTGCGGCCTACACGCCGGGCGACGGCTGGCTCGATCCCAATGCGCTGCTGCAGGGCTTGCGCAAGAAGGCGCAGCATCTTGGCGCCACGTACCTGAAGGACCGTGTCACCGGCATGCGGCGTGAAGGCAAGCGTGTGGGCGCGGTGCAACTGGCCGCAGGCGAGACCATCACCTGCGACTGCGTGATCAACGCCACTGGAGCCTGGGCGGCCGGGGTGTGCGCTTTCATCGGGATGCCGCTGCCGGTGGCGCCAATGCGCCGCTTCGAACACTATGTGGAGGTCGCGCAGACCCTGGAGCCGCTGCCGCTGATCAAGGATCTCGATCGCCTGGTCGCGCGCCCCGAAGGCCGTGGCTATGCGGTCGGCCTGGTGGATGGCAGCGAGCAGCGCGGCTTCAATTTCGAGGTCGACCCGACCTACTTCGAACGCGTGGTCTGGCCGGCGCTGGCGCACCGCCTGCCCGCCTTCGAGGTGCTCAAGCTGAAATCGGAGTGGAGCGGGCTGTACGACGAAAACGAACTCGACGGCAACATGGTCCTCGGCAACTGGGCGGGCGTGGTGGACAACTTCTACGTCGCCGCCGGCTTCTCCGGCCATGGCCTGATGCACGCACCGGCGGTCGGCCGCGCGCTGGCGGAATTGATTCTCGAAGGCGGCTATCGCACGCTTGATCTGGCGCGCATGGACTATTGCCGGGTGCAGGCCAATGCGCCGTATCGGGAAGAAGGGATTGTGTAGGCAGGGCGGGCCGAGTGTGCGGGCTGTGATCTTCGCTTTCTCAACCTGTGATTGGATCGGCTACGGCCACTTGGCCGCCCCGCTCCTTTCTTTTTGACGCAGAAATAGCGCCAAGCGGTGTTCGAAGCGGGCAACATCCAGCCGATATTTGCCTGTTGAGATGAAAGTTTGACCTTTATTTAACTGTGACCGTGACACATGGACAGTTATGTATAGTGGACAAACGCCAGGTTCTTAGAAATATCTCGCATTTGTCCATTATTTGCATTTGTCCATGTTTCATGGATAATAAACAATAATGGACAATAGCGTCACCCCTGCGGCCTTGCTTGCTCGCGCATTGACAAGTGCGCGAGCATTGGGCCTGCATGCGCATATCGAGCAACCAGGCGGCCCCCTCGGGCGTGACGCAGCAGTTGCGCTGGTGCGCATCGGACGTGCCGGCGCCGGGATCTTGTATGCAGTCGAGGTGAAGAAAGGCTTACGCCCAGCCACGCTCGGCGCAACAATTCATCAAATGGAGCGTTTCGACCAAGCGGCATTGCTCGTGGCCGATCACGTTACACCAGCTCTGGCGGATGAACTGAAGGCGCGACGCGTTCCCTTTGTCGATACGGCAGGCAACGCCTACCTGGAGCAGCCGGGTCTGTTCGTATGGGTAAATGGGCGCAAGCCGCTAACCAAACCGGTTCGCGAAGCCCTCGGCCGCGCATTCCAGATCAACGGCCTGAAGGTCGTGTTCGGGCTGCTATGCAACCCCGAGTGGATCAACCGGCCCTACCGTGAATTGGCGGTGCAGGCCGGGGTCGCGCACGGCACGGTGGGGGTGGTGATGGCCGATCTGCAACGCAGCGGTTTCATGGCCGATAGCAAGGGCAAGCGCGGCACACGCCGGCTGTTCAAGGCAAAGGGACTGCTCGACCAGTGGATGGATGCCTATGCCCGCATGCTCAGACCAAGGACCCTGCTCGGCCGCTACTACGTTCAAAGCCTCAACGGCTGGAAAGACTGGCCACTGGCCGAGCACGGCGCCCTTTGGGGCGGCGAGCCGGCGGGCGCTTTGCTCACTGGCTACCTGCATCCGGGTGAACTGACCATCTACGCCGACCGCGTACCGGCCCTGCTGGCAGCGCAGCACAGATTCCTGAAGGATCCGCAACCCGGCCACACCACGGTGGTGGAAGTGCGCCAGCGCTTTTGGCGTTTCACCGGCTACCCGCACCCCGCCAATGTGGTGCCGCCCATCCTCGTCTACGCCGATTTGCTCGCCATGGGCGACGCGCGTTGCATCGAAACCGCCAAACTGGTCTACCAGGCCGATGTTGCTCGATTTTTCGCAGAAAGCTGACCTCAAGCCGCTTGGCTTGGTGGTGCGCGACTTGCGCCAGGCCGCAGATGCGCTGGACTCGCAAATCTTGCTGATGGGTGCGGCGGCACGCGACCTCATGCTGCTGCACGCGTACGCAATAGAGACCCGCCGCAAGACCGAGGATGTGGACTTTGCCGTCATGGTGAAAAGCTGGGATGCGTTCGCGGCGCTGCGCCAGGCGCTGATCGATAGTGAAGGGTTCGTCGCACGCCCCGGCCCCGCTACACATCGCCTGCGCCATAAACCCACTAGCCTGCCACTGGATATCGTGCCATTCGGCGGTATCGAAAGGGCCGATCGCACCATTGCCTGGCCACCGTTCCAGGATGAGGTGTTCGATTGTTTCGGCGTTGCCGAAGTACTGAGGGCAAGCATGGAAGTACTGCTTCCCGAAAGCGTGACGGTGAAAGTCCCGTCAATCCCTGGGCTGGCCCTGCTGAAGATAACTGCGTGGCGTGACAGAAAGCATACGGCGCCGGGGCGAGACGCGGGTGACTTGGCCCTGTTCATGCGGCACTACATGGATTGCGGCAACTTCGAGCGCGCAGCGAAAGAACATGCCGACTTGTTCGAAGAGGACGACTACGACCATGAAGCCACGAGTGCGCAATTGCTGGGGCGCGACATGTCAAACCTCCTGGGCTGCAACGCGATCGAGAAAATTCTCCAGATACTCGTTGCGGAAGCGGATCAAGCCGGGCCACTGCTGCTCGCGCAACAGACCGGCCTGGAACTTGACCACGGTCGGCGTCTGGTGACTGCCCTGTGCCAAGGCCTCGCCACAGGACTTGCCGCCCCAAAGTCCGGCACTTGACCTGTTTGCGTGTGCCGCCAATCAAGCGCGAACCTGGCACCGGAGCGGATCACAGTTGTCAGGATTCCGCTCGACCAGCCATTGCGGCTTCGATTTTCCCGATCCTTGTGGTGAAAGAGGCTTTGCAATGCGACCATACATGGCTTGCCCCCGCGCAGAATTTTGTATACCCACCAGTTCTGGCGAACGCGAACCAGCTGGGTGGAATCGTTGAGGCAGCCATGTTGCGAGTTCGCGGCCCTTCGCAAGCTCTGGCATCTGCCGGATATTTCCAAAATGACCTACCTGGTCCTCGGCCTAATTCTCTTCCTCGGCATCCACTCCATCCGCATCGTGGCCGACGGCTTGCGCACCCGCACCATCGCGCGCATCGGCCTCAATCCGTGGAAGGGCATCTACTCGATGGTCTCGCTGGCCGGCTTTGCGCTCATCTGCTACGGCTACGGCCTGTCGCGCGGTGAACCCGGCATGCTCTGGGTGCCGCCGCGCCAGACCAACCATGTCAACGCGCTCCTCATGCTCATCGCCTTCATTCTTGTTGCCGCGGCGTACGTGCCGGGCAATCGCATCAAGGCGCGGGTCGGGCATCCGATGGTGCTTGGGGTAAAGGTGTGGGCATTCGCGCACCTGCGGTCGAATGGCCGCGCCGGTGATGTGCTGCTGTTCGGCGCATTCCTCGCCTGGGCGGTGGCAGACTATGTTGCATCGCGCCGGCGCGATCGGGCGGCGGGCACCGTGTATGTCACGCTGGGCGCCTCGCGTGATGTCATTGCCGTCGTGGCCGGAACCGCCGGCTACCTGGTGTTCGCGCTCTGGCTGCACTTTTGGCTGATCGGGGTCAAGCCGTTCTGAACTGAAGTCCGCGAGTGTTCCTGGCGTACAGCCGTACAACGAATTTGTAAACCGACCCGGAAGCCTTGGACTTGGCGCCGCGACGCCATCCGCCATCGATCCGCCAGGCCAACCACAATCGCGCATGTCGCGCGATTGCCGCCGCGCACGCGGCTGGCGATAATGCCCCACCAGGGAGTAAAAATGTCGTTCGCGCAAACCGTTGAATGTGACGCACTCATCGTTGGATCAGGCGCCGCCGGCATGGCCTGCGCGATCAGCGCCGCCTTGGGGGGCCTGGAAGTGCTGATCGCCGAGAAAGAGCCGGTATTCGGCGGCACTACCGCGCGCTCCGGCGGTTGGTTGTGGATTCCTGGTTCGGCATTGGCGCGCGAACGCGGATTCGTCGAAGCGCCCGGCGCGGCGCGGGCTTACCTGGCGCATGAGGCCGGCGCCAGTTTCAACGCCGCACGCGTCGATGCCTTCCTCGCGCACGCGGCCGAGGCGGTGGAGTTTTTCACCGCACGCAGCGCGCTCGAATTCGACATGCCGGTGGCTTTTCCGGACTATCACGCCGAGGCGCCGGGCGGCTCGCAGGCAGGGCGCTCGATCGTGGCCAAGCCGTTTGACGGGCGCGCACTGGGCGATCATATAAACCGGCTGGGGGCGGTGTTGCCGGAAATGACGGTGCTGGGGATCATGCTTGCCTCCGGGCGCGACGTGCAGCATTTCATGCGGGTCACGCGCTCGTTCGAATCGTTCCTGTACGTGGCAAAACGCCTCGGCCGCCACCTGCTGGACGTGCTGCGCCATGGTCGCGGCATGACGCTCACCAACGGCAACGCGCTGGCCGCGCGCCTGGCCAGGACGGTGTTTGATCTGCAGATCCCGCTCTGGCTTTCGTCGCCGGTGCAGAGCCTCATCATCGAAGCCGGTTGCGTGCGCGGTGCAGTGGTGATGCGCGAGGGCCGCGCGCTGCGCGTGCTGGCGCGGCGCGGGGTGGTGCTGGCCTGCGGCGGCTTTCCGGCCGATGAGAAGCGCCGCCGCAGCTTGTTCCCGCATGTCGCCGCCGGTATGGCACATGTCTCGCCCTCACCTGCGGCCAACACCGGCGACGGCCTGGCGCTGGGCGAATCCGCCGGCGGGGCCGTCGACACCACGCTCGCCAATGCGGCCGCCTGGACCCCGGTGTCGAAAGTGCCGCGCGGCGACGGCAGCACCGGCGTCATGCCGCACTTCATCGATCGTGCCAAACCCGGCGTGATCGCGGTCTTCGAAGACGGCCGCCGCTTCGCCAACGAGTCGCACTCGTACCACGACTTCGTGCAGCACATGGTGGCGGCGCTGCGTGCGCGTGGCCAGTCGCAGGCCTACCTGGTATGCGATCACCGCGCACTGCGCACCTACGGGCTGGGCGCGGTGGGGCCGTTTCCGGTGCCGATCGGGCGTCACCTGCGTTCGGGCTATCTGCTGCGCGGCCGCACGCTCGAAGAGCTGGCCACGCGTGCCGGCATCGATGCAAGCGCGCTCGCCGCCACCGTGGCCGGGTACAACCGTGAGGCAGCCAGCGGGCGCGACCCGCAGTTCGGGCGCGGCGCCACCATCTACAACCGCTTCCAGGGCGACCCGCTGATCAAGCCCAACCCGAATGTCGCGCCGCTGCTGCGCGCACCCTTCTACGCCATGCGCATCGAGGTGGGCGACATCGGCACCTTCATGGGCCTGATCACCGACGCCGCGTCGCGCGTGCAAGATACGCACGGCGCGCCGATCCCGGGCCTGATGGCGGTGGGCAACGATGCTGCCAGCATCATGGGCGGCAACTATCCGGGTGGCGGCATCACGCTCGGTCCCGCGCTCACCTTCGGCTACCTCGCCGGGCGTGCCCTCGCCGCGCAGGCCGTACCGGCGGAATTGCCGCGCAAGGCTGCCTGAGCTTGCGTCGCTGCCATTCGAACCACCAGCGCCGTGGAGGCGACGCTGTCCGTTGGTGGCCGAGCCGCCCAAGACACGGCTTGGCCGGGGGGCGACCAAGCTTGCGCGAAATGTCGCGGCGCCCGTCATCCTGAATCAGGGTTACATTTGCCGCTTCCACCATGTCGGTCTAACCGGGTGTACCGATGAAGCCTTTGCGCCATCCAGCCACGTGGCTGGCTATTCTGCTGCGCAACCTGAAACTGAAGGTTGATTGACCGCTTGTTTGTGCGCGCCACTTCTGTGTGGCGCGACCACGAGGAGTATCCAAATGGACCTGTCCGACAACCCCCTTGGCAGCATGCTTGGCGCCGCGCTCGAACTGCAGCGCCAAGCCTATTTCGCGCACCCTGTTCCCACCTTTGAAGAGCGCCGCGCCGATTTGCGCACCCTCAAGCGCTTCGTCCAGGAGAACAAGGATGCGCTGTGCGACGCGATCAGCGCCGACTATGGCCACCGCTCGCGCCATGAAACCCTGTTGGCCGAGATCGTTCCGGCTATCGGCGGCATCGACCACACCATCAGCCACCTGCGCGGCTGGATGAAGCCGCAGCGCCGTGGCGTCGATCTGCGCAGTTTCTTCGGCGCCAGCAACCGCGTCATTCCGCAACCGCTGGGCGTGGTGGGCGTGATCGTGCCGTGGAATTTTCCGATCAACCTGTCGGTGATTCCGCTCACCTGCATTTTCGCCGCCGGCAACCGCGCGATGGTCAAGATGAGCGAAAACTCGCGCCATCTGGCGCAGTTTCTGATCGAGCGCATGCCGGCTTATTTCCCGCCGCAGAAGCTGCAATTCTTCGACGAGACTGGCGCTGTCGGCGTCGAATTTTCGCGCCTGCCGTTCGATCATCTGCTGTTCACCGGGTCCGGCACCACCGGCCGCGCGGTGATGGCCGCGGCTGCGCAAAACCTGTGCCCGGTGACGCTCGAACTGGGCGGCAAGGCGCCGGCCATCGTGTGTGAGGATTTTCCCCTGCGCACCGCGGCCGAACGCATCCTCTTCGTCAAATGCCTGAACGCCGGGCAGATCTGCACCTCGGTCGACCATGTCTGGCTGCCGCACAGTGCGATCGACGGGTTCGTGGCGCTGGCCCGGGAAATCGTTCCCGAGCGCTACCCGCGCCTGGATTCGCCGGACTACACCACGATCATCGATGCCGCCTCTTTCGAGCGCCTGATCGGCATGCTCGAAGACGCGCGCGCACGCGGTGCCACCGTGCTGCCGCTACTGCCCGGCCCGGCCTTCGACCGCGCCAGCCGGCGCATCGCACCGCACATCGTGCTCGGTGCGGGGGATGACTGCCTGTTGATGCAGCGCGAAATCTTCGGGCCGATTCTGCCGCTGCGCGGCTATGCCAGGCTCGAAGAAGTGATCGAGTACGTGAATGCGCGCCCGCGCCCGCTGGCGATCTACCCCTTCAGCCACCACGCCGCCACAGTGCAGATGCTGCTCGATCGCGTCATGTCCGGCGGCGTTTCGGTCAACGACGGCTTGTTCCATGTCGGTCAGCACGACCTGCCCTTCGGCGGCGTCGGGGCTTCGGGCATGGGCCACTACCACGGGCGCGAAGGTTTCGAGACCTTCTCGAAGCTGCGCCCGGTGTTTTACCAGGCGCGCTTTTCGGCGCTTGCGTTCATGGCGCCACCCTACGGGAAATTCGCCGACCGCCTTTTGGGTTTCCTCTCGAAGTAGGCGAGTTTCAGGCAGGCGATGGCATTGTGCCTGCCTGGGCCGCAACCGGATTAGCCGGGCAGGCAACGGGCTGCGATGTGAACAGCAAATGTAGTGCCGGCCACGCGGTTTCACAAGCACGCCGCCAGCCGCGCCGCCTGGTCGATGGCGCGCTTGGCGTCGAGTTCGCCGGCCTCCAGCGCACCGCCGATCACATGAACCTTGCGGTCCTCTGCCTCAAGTACATCGGCCAGCTCGCGCAAGGGCATCTGGCCGGCGCACAACACGATGCTGTCGCAGGCCAGCCATTCGGTGCTTTCGCGCTTTGCGCCGTGCGACACCAGCAAGCCCGCGTCGCCGATGCGTTCGTAGTTGACCGCGCCGATCATCTCGACCTGCTTCATCTTCAGGCTGGCACGGTGAATCCAGCCGGTGGTCTTGCCCAGGCCGCGCCCGAGGGTGCCGGCCTTGCGCTGCAACAGCATGACCTTGCGCGCCGGCGCAGTGGGCGCGCCGCCTTCAGGTGCCAGGCCGCCGCGCGCGATCGCTGGGTCGGTCACGCCCCATTCGCGGCGCCAGGCATCGGCATCGAGCGTAGTCGAGGTGCCGTGGTGCACCAGGAATTGCGCGACATCGAAGCCGATGCCGCCGGCGCCGATCACCGCGACTGTCGCACCGACCGGCTTGCGATCGCGCAATACGTCGATGTAGCTCAATACCTTCGGGTGTTCCTGGCCGGGGATATGCGGGTCACGCGGCAGCACCCCGGTGGCAATCACGATCTCGTCAAAGCCGTGCAGATCATGCGCCGCCACGCGCTGCCCGAGATGCAGGTGCACCCCCGTGTCGCCGATGCGCCAGGCCATGTAGCGCAGCATCTCGTGGAATTCTTCCTTGCCCGGTATCACCTTGGCCATGTTGAGCTGCCCGCCGATCTCGCCGGCGCCGTCATACAGGTGCACCTCGTGGCCGCGCTCGGCGGCGACTGTCGCCGCGGTGATGCCGGCCGGTCCGGCGCCGACCACCGCGATGCGCTTGCGCGTGACGACCGGGCGGTACACCAACTCAGTCTCGTGACAGGCGCGCGGGTTCACCAGGCAACTGGTCAGCCGGTTCTTGAAGATGTGGTCCAGGCAGGCCTGGTTGCAGGCGATGCAGGTGTTGATGGACCCGGCCTTGCCGAGCGCCGCCTTTTTCACAAAATCCGGGTCGGCCAGAAGCGGGCGCGCCAGCGACACCATGTCGGCACTGCCGTCGGCGAGCAACTGCTCGGCCACCTCCGGCGTATTGATGCGGTTGGAGGTGATCAGCGGCACCTTGATGCCGGCGGCGGCAAACTCGGCCTTCATTTTTTTGGTCAGCCAGGCAAACGCCGCGCGTGGCACGCTGGTGGCGATGGTCGGCACGCGCGCCTCATGCCAGCCGATGCCGCTGTTGATCAGGTTGGCGCCGGCACGCGCCACCGCGGTGCCCAGTTGCACCACTTCATCCCATGAGCTGCCGCCTTGCACCAGGTCGATCATCGACAGGCGATAGATCACAATGAAATCGGTGCCTACCGCTTCGCGCGTGCGCTGCATGATTTCCAGCGGCAGGCGCATGCGCTGGCTGTAGTCGCCGCCCCATTCATCGCGGCGCTGGTTGGTGTGCGCGGCGATGAACTGGTTGATCAGGTAACCCTCGGAGCCCATGATCTCGACGCCGTCGTAGCCGGCTTCGCGCGCCTTGCAGGCGCAATTGACGAAGGCGCGAATCTGTCGCTCCACCCCGCGCGTGGACAAGGCGAAGGGCGTGAAGGGCGAGATCGGCGACTGCAGGCGCGAGGGCGCCACCGCCAGCGGGTGATAGGCATAGCGGCCGGTGTGCAGGATCTGTAGCGCGATCTTGCCGCCGGCCTGGTGCACCGCGTGCGTCACCACCTGGTGCCGGCGCGCTGCGCCGGAGGTGGCAAGGGTGCCGGCAAAGGGCTTGGCCCAGCCGGCGATATTCGGCGCGAAGCCGCCGGTGACGATCAGGCCGACCTCGCCTGCGGCGCGTTCGCGAAAATAGGCCGCCAGCTTTGACAGGTCACGCGAATCCTCAAGCCCGGTGTGCATCGAGCCCATCAGCACGCGGTTCTTCAGCTGCGTGAAGCCGAGATCGAGCGGCGCCAGCAGGTGCGGGTACAAGGCCGCACCCGTCGCGGCGGCGGCGGGCGCGGGGTTCGGGGCTGTGGCAAGGGCAGCCACGCTCACTGGTCGGTCAAGGCATTGCGGGCTTCGACGGCGGCGGCACGCTTGAAATCGTCGCGGTCGGTGCCCAATGCATAGTCGACATATTTGAGCCGGCCGGCGAAGCGGAAGGGCGCCGCGTAGCCGTCGCATACGCTCGAGCCATGGTCGGCACCGACATCCATCCCGGCCACGGTTTGACGAAACGGCAGCAGCGCAATCGCGGCTTCACCCGCCGCCGCACCATCGATCTCAAGTGTGGCCACGCCCTGGTTGGGCGCGGTCTTGCGAAAAACCATCGTGACTTCACAGTCGCCCAGCGGCAGTTCAATGGTCGAGATCAGGCGGGTAATGTGGCCGATACGGTTGTAGGCGAATACCGCGCGGTTTTTCTGGATGAACAGGCAGTGCCCGCCGGTACGTGCGCCCGAGGACACCAGCACCCCTTCCTCGGCATTCGATGCCCGCACCACGCGGGCACGGATGGTAAACGAGCGGTTGCGGATGTCGGGCACGGCGAAGCGATCGATGTGCGGCGTGCCCGGCAAATAGCGATAGGCCAGGCGCGGGCCGGCGGCGTCGGGGCGGCGCAGGGTGAACAGTTCGATGCCGCGATCGTCCAGCGGCAGCACGTTGTAGCGGCCGGCTTCGACCCACCAGGCGGCCACCATTTCCTTCAGTTTTTCCGGCTCGGCATCGGCCAGGTCACGGCATTCGGCGAAGTCGACAGTGGTGTCGTAGAGCAGCCATTTGTCTGCTGAAAAAGGCTGGCCCTGGCGGTGACGCGTCACCGCCTTCCAGCCCTCTTTCCAGATCGCGCGGTGGCCCAGCATTTCGTAGTACTGGGTGCGCCGCGCGCTTTGCGGCGGGTCGCCTGCAAAGGTGTAGGCCAGGCTCACCCCTGCAACCGGGATCTGCGTCACGCCCTTGTATACCTCCGGCGCGGCCACGCCCACGCATTCGAGAATGGTCGGATAGAGGTCGATCACATGATGGTACTGGGTGCGCACCACGCCGGCGGCGGCGATCTTCGCCGGCCACGAAATGATCAGCGGGTCGCGGATGCCGCCCTCGTGGGTATTCTGCTTGTAAAAGCGCAGGGGCGTGTTGCCCACCTGCGCCCAGCCGCGCGGATAGTTGTTGTAGAGATTGGGGCCGCCGATGGCATCGATACGCCCGATCATTTCTGCAACCGGCTCGGTCAGCCGGTTGAAGTAGGCCAGCTCGTTGAGGATGCCGTCATTGCCGCCCTCCTGACTGGCGCCGTTGTCGGAGAGGAAGATGACCAGCGTATTGTCGAGAGTGTCGATCGATTTGAGGAAGTCGATCAGGCGTCCGACCTGCTTGTCGGTATGGTCGAGGAAGCCGGCGAAGGCTTCCTGCATGCGCGCATAGAGCCGCTTCTGCTCGGCATCGAGTTCCGCCCAGGCGGTGACGTCCGGATTGCGTGGCGACAATTCGGCAGCGGCCGGCACGATGCCCAGCGCCTTCTGGCGCGCGAACCAGGTCGGGCGTGTTTCATCCCAGCCGGCAGCGTAGCGGCCGCGATATTTTTCGATGAATTCGCGCGGCGCCTGGTGCGGCGAATGGGTGGCGCCGAAGGCCAGGTACATCATGAAGGGGCGGCCGGCGCCGGTCGAGCGTTGCGCGGTCAGCATGTCGATGGCCTGGTCGACCAGGTCCTCCGACAAGTGATAGCCGGGACCGCTGGGCGGGTCGATCGGCCGATTGTCGACCGTGAGTTCGGGCGAGTACTGGTCGGTGGCGCCGCCCAGAAAGCCGTAGTAGCGGTCGAAGCCGCGCTGCAGCGGCCATTGGTCGAACGGCCCGGCCGGGCCGCAATCTTCCATGTTGGCCAGGTGCCACTTGCCGAGCGCGAAGGTGTTGTAGCCCTGGTCGCGCAACACCTCGGCGATGGTGGCCGCCCGCGGCGTGATCTGGCCGCGACAGTTGGAAAAGCCGGTATCGACATTGGACAGAAAGCGCATGCCCACCGAATGGTGATTGCGCCCGGTCAACAGGCACGCGCGGGTGGGCGAGCACAGTGCGGTGGTGTGGAAGTTGTTGTAGCGGATGCCGCGCGCGGCGATGGCGTCGATATTTGGCGTGTCGATATCCGAGCCGTAACAGCCCAGGTGGGCGAAGCCGGTGTCGTCCAACGCGATGACAAGCACATTGGGCGCACCTTTGGGCGCGGCAGGGCGGGCCGGCCACCAGGGTTCGGATTCGGCGGTGGTGGTGCCGATGCGGCCCTTGAATTGTTCGCTCATGCCGGTCTTCTCCTGGTGATTTCGGGATTGGGGCTGCGTGCCGAGCCCAGGCCTTGCGTCGAACGCGAGGCCATCAGTGTAAAGCCGCGGTTGCGCACAAGGCTGCAAAAATCGACCGCGCCGGCATTCAGTTGGCCCCCTTGCTGCCGGCCTTGATGGCGCGCGCGCGCTCCATTTCGTACTCGTCGATCCAGATGCGAAAGTCTTCGCGCACTTGTTCGATGGTCAGGGAAGACAGGCTGAAAAAGCCTTCATCGTTGGCATCGGGCGCGGAATCGCCGCGCAGCACGGCGATCGCACGTTCGGCGCTTGCGACGCTCCAGGCGGCGACGCCGGCCGCGATGATCTCTGCAACACTGCGCCCTGACTTGACGAAATGCCAAAGGTCCAGCACGTCGCGTGAGCGATGTCGGCGCTGAATCGTATAGGATTTCATGGCGAACAGCCCCGCCAGGGTCATGATGCGAAACGACGTGTCGACCACCTGACCCGAGGAGTCGCTGACGCAGACGACATCATTTCCAGCCATCAAGTTCTTGAATCCATCGTAGGCGGGTTCGTCATCCCTGGGCGCGAAGAACTGCACCTTGACCCCGCCTACGGAATAGTCACGGGCGTAAACCTCCAGCCGCTCGCCGGTCATGATGCGAAAGTTGGTGACCTGGTGATTTGGCGTGGTGAAACGCACGGGCAAGCCTGCACGCTCGGCCGCGTCAAGCGCTGGTTTGATCGTGCGGTCCGACAATCGGCCGCGCGGCAACCAGAAATCCAGGTCTTCGCTAAGCCGGTGGCGCATTTGCAGCGCGATCGCGGTTCCGCCGATGAGGACAAAGTCGCG
>Ga0163149_10001944_pt1 | contig 25726 bp, 26 predicted proteins | sample OliLakLV19MP5G1_FD_148604 | JGI IMG/M metagenome (GOLD analysis project Ga0163149, IMG submission 148604) | Freshwater microbial mat bacterial communities from Lake Vanda, McMurdo Dry Valleys, Antarctica - Oligotrophic Lake LV.19.MP5.G1 | ecosystem: Environmental > Aquatic > Freshwater > Lake >... | reverse complement strand
AAAAAGCCCTTGCCGCAGTTCGGCCGCCAGCGCCTCCAGTTGTGGAAGCACCAGCAGAGGTTCAATCTCCGGTTCTATCGGATGTTGAAGAACTGGAGAAAGCCGAGGCGGAAGCTGAAGCTCTCAAAGCTGAAGAAGAGACAGTTGAAGAGTCTTTTGAAGAACCGAAAAAAGGCAAGAAGAAATAAATGTCTGAAAAAGGCCTCACCAAAGCCGAACTTAAAACTATTGAAGATATGGCTGCTGAAGGACTTGAAGTAGCCGATATTGCAGAGCAGTTTGGTTTGACTTTGGTGCAGGCAAAAAAATGGGTCAGTGAGAATCTCGAAGTCCATAAAGCGATTAAAGACGGCAAAGATCGCTTGGCCATGGTCAATAAGGACGCTCAAAGACGTTCCAGAGTTGAGAAGCGAGCCACCTGGTTCATTCCGACGGATACAGACCTTGCCTGCATTGAAGAACTGACAAAGCTAGGTTGGTCTGAAGTGAAGATCGCCCAGCAGTTCGATATTGATTTGGCAACGTGGCGCGCAGCAAGAAACAAATATCCAGAGATCAAGGACGCGGTGGCCCGTGGACAGGCGCAAGGCAACGGCCGGCTAATCCTTGCAAACATGAAGACATGGCAACCAACTCCAGATGATTTGGCCACAATTACTCAGATGGCATCCGAAGGTTTCACGCCAGATGTTATTGCCGCGAAAATGGGAATTGCTGTCGGTACTCTTGAATACAAAATGCAGGAAGTGCCTGAGATTCAAGCAGCTTACGACATGGGTTTCAAGAAAATCGAGGGCGAAGTCGTTGGCGCCTTAATGACACTTGTGAAAAAAGGCAACGTCGGCGCGATCATTTACTTCCTCAAATCAAGAAATAAAGCTTACTGGGCAGAAGCGCTACCTCGCGTCGGGGAGAAAGATGTATCTGCGGCACAGCCTCATATCGTCAACTTGCCAGTCCCAGATGCAAACAATCCGAAGAAATTCGAGAGCGAAGGCGATCGCTTCCGTCGAGAGCATAAAGCCGCAACACAAGATTAGGCTTTATGGCAGCTACCACCTTTGAGTTTCCGACACCTTACCCGAAGCAGGCGCATACGCTTAAGTGCAATGCTCACCAGCTGGTGTATGGCGGCGCTAGAGGTGGTGCAAAATCTTTCTGCGCGATGTTCAAGATCGTTCAGCATGAACAGTTGTATGGCCAAAATGGCAAAGTATTAGTTCTTCGGCGCTATTACAAGGACTTGCAGGATTTCATCCTGCTTTGCCGGCGATATCTGTCAAAACTCGGTTGGGCATACAGATCTGGCGAAAAGGATTTCACAGCTCCAAGTGGTTTTCTCGTCCGCTTCCGCATTTTAGAAAACGAACAAGATGCCGAGAAATATCAAGGCCACGAATACACGCTGATTATTGTTGAAGAAGCTGGCCAATATCCCAAGCCAGAGCCTATCGACTTGCTGAATGGCGCTATGCGATCGGCTGAAGGTGTCCCAGCTCAGATTTTCATGACTGCCAATCCGGGCGGCGTTGGTAACGACTGGCTGAGAGAACGATTCGTTGAGCCGGCGCCAGATGGCTTCACAATGATTCCGGTAGAAGGCACAAAAATCAGGCGGTACTATGTGCCGGCCAGAATTCAAGACAATCCGAAACTCTTAGATAACGATCCTGAGTACGTTGACCGACTAAAACTTTCCGGGCCGCCACATTTGGTTCGCGCTTGGTTGAGTGGCGACTGGTTTGCAGCACCTTCGGGCGATGTTTTCCGGCTGGAGTGGTTTAGCAAATACTACGATCCTGAGTACATGCCGAAGTTTCGCGCGATAATTCAGTCGTGGGATACGGCCTTTAAAAAAGGCATTAAAAACGACAGATCGGCTTGCACGACTTGGGGCGTTACGAAGAACGAGATTTATCTGATACACGCATGGGCCGGCCGTGTTGAATTTCCTGCGCTGAAAAAGCAGGTCGAGCTTCTCTACAATAAGTTTATGCCGTCCATGGTTTTAATTGAAGACAAAGCTAGCGGTCAATCACTCCACCAGGAAATGAAAGCGAACACCATCATTCCGATCAAGCCTGTAAAGGTTGACGGCGACAAATTGGCTCGAGCTTATTCAATAACTCCGCTGTTTGAGACTGGAATTATCTTTTTGCCAAACAGTGGAGATGCTGAATGGCTCTACGATTTCAGCTCTGAATTATGCTCGTTTCCGAAAGCCAAATTTGATGATTATGTCGATAGTACTTCCCAGGCTTTGGATTATATCCGGCGCCTTCAGAAAAACATGGCAAGACTAGAACGTAAAGTAGTGCCATTCACTGGCAGCGTTTGGGGCGTTTAAATGCGGGACAGACTGGAACAAACAGCTCTAAGAAAAATTCCTGCTTGGATTCGCGACAATGAGCGACTCTGTAAGCTCGCTTTGATGGATCTTCACTTGGACGGAAAAATCTATGGTCATCTGGCCAAGGAATTTGACGAAGAAGCATCTGGCGACAGCTCTTATGTGAGTATGAAACACCGCAGGCCGTCAGTCAGAATGAATTTGGCAAAAATGACAGCTCGAAATATTGCAAGGAAGCTCTTTGCTGGCCGGCATGCTCCAAGTCTAATTTGCGAGAAAAAACCAGAGATTATTGAGAAGATTCAGCAACTGCTGGACCAGGCCGATCTTGAGTCCCAGATGATCGATCTTGTAATGCGCGGTTCAATTGGCTCTGTGTGCGCGTCTTTCAAAATTGTAGAAGTCGACGAAGGGCCGACTCTCGTCATGAACATTCACCGGGCAGTGGAATGTTTTCCAACTTTTGATCCAGCGAAGCAACTTAAACAGTTGATGCTTGCCAAGCCAGTGAGCGCTCGCTGGTTCCTTGACTACGGCTACACGCACGACTCTCAAGGCCAAAATATAGAACCGAAGAAAAAATATTGGATGGTTCGTGTTCTCGACAAAGAGCGTGAAATTCACTATTTGCCCATCAGGCAGGTTGACTGGAATCCGCTGACGGGCGACAACACCAAATATTTGAAAGAGATTGAAGAAGGCGTCCTTGAGCCAGTAGTTCATGAGCTAAAAATGGTTCCTGCTCACTGGTTCTTGAATTTATCTGGTGGCGAGTTCCCTGACGGTGACTGTCTTTTCGAGGCTGGACTAGACAACATTGTTCTCTATGACTACGGAATGAGCCAACTTGATCTTGGTATCAAAAATTCAGCTTGTCCTATGACCGTTATTCACGGCAGCCCGCAAGGTACTACTGATGATGAAGGCAAGCCTATAGCTCGCTCGCCTCAACGCTATTTGCAATTTAATACCACTCAAAAGATTGAAGACGTGGTTGAAGAGGGCGGCGATGCAAAATTCTTAGAGACAAATGGGCTAGGTTTTGCCGCTGGCCTGGATTACTACAGGCAGCTTAAAAAAGACGCTGCTGAGCAGATTAGCTCGAGCAGGAAAGATCCAGACAAAGTAACTACTTCGATGTCTGGCAAAGGCATGGGAATTGTCGAAGAAGAGTTTTTGGATCTCGTTTTTGAATTGCGTACGAACTATGGCAATAACGGCTACCTGAAGCTGATCAAAAAAATCTGTAAAGCGGCCATTCGCATTGACCATCAACTGATGACAGGGATTGACGAAGGCTTGATTGACTTACTCAAGTTGTCGTGGCCGGATCTGCACGAGCAGACACCGCAGGAATACCAACAAAACGTCCAAGCACTTGACCAGGCTCAAGATGCCGGCTTAATAGATCAGCGCGCGGCCTTTGATCAGCATAGGGCGAAAACCGATATGCATCAAACCTCAAGCAAACTGCCTAAGAAAAAAGAAAAGACACAATCTAAGACGACAACATAAGTAAGGAGCTCGAGCGATGCAAGGTGGAAATGACGACACTCAAAAGTTTGGTTTCAATCGAGGAGCTAGGTTGATAAGTGCTCTCGAAAAAGTTGGCGCAACTAACACAGGCACTTGGTTTAAGGGACACGATATTGTCGATGGCAGTATTGAAGTTCTGCAAGATACACCAGGCGGAACTTTTACATCATTTACTGCCAAATTAATGGGCAGTAATGCCAAAGATCAGCCAGCGGACGCCACTGACGGCATTCAAATCGGCTCTGATATATCAGCTGTCGGATTTGTAGCTGTTGCTACAAAGTGCCGCTGGTACAAAATCAAAACGACCGCTATATCCGTTGTGGCTCCAGCCACTCTAGGTGCGCGTTTCCACGCCCACACCTACTAAATTAGAACACTTGAGAGGATAACTTTTTATGGCCGACGATAACAAGGACGAAACTAAGGTTGTTGATCCAGCTGCTACTGCTGCCGATACCGCGGATGCTGCAAAACCTGGCGACGATGACTTGGAAAAACTCAAACGCCATAACAAGGCGCTTCTATCTGAGCTTAATGGCAAGAAGGCCGAACTTAAAGACAAAGACGAAAAGCTGACAGTCTTTGAAAGGGCCCAAGCCGATAAGGAGCTGGCCGAAGCCAAGAAGAATGGCGATCTTGAGAAGCTTTTGAATAAAACTACTCAAGAGTCAGAACAGAAAGTTACTGCGATGCAGAGCAGGTTGATTCAATCTGAGTTGAAAGCTGCTGCTGCGTCGGCCGGTATTATCGATCCTGATCTGATTTCGATGATTGATCTCGCCAAGATCAAAGTTGATGCCAACTACGAAATTGAAGGCGTCGCCGAAGCCATGGCGGAATTTAAAAAAGCCAAACCCCATTTATTCAAGAACGCAGAGGCTGATGCTGCAGCCGCTTCCATTGCTGCTGCCGCCGCAAAGAAAGTCACAAAGGTGACTGGCGCAGCTGTGACCGAGCCAGGGAAAGAAGGCTCGGGCAAATTGGCCGACGGTGTAAAACCCGGGACAAAAGAAGCAGATGAAGTCGTAAGTGCTTTTCTACAATCGGTAAGAAAATAATTCTGGTAGTTTTTCTAGAGAGCAGTGCTCAAGTCTAGATCTACGGTTCTCGACTCTAAAAGTAAAACGTGATCTCGCTTGTGGCGACGTGAGGATCTGCGGCTCCTTCTCGTTAATAAAAAACGCGCTTTGAACAAAACACGTTTTTATTATTGGGGGGAGCTATGTCTCTTTACGCATTTGACGCGACTGTCGCTGCTGCTGTTCAGCAAGGTATCCTGAAACTTAAGTTCGAAAGCGCCATGGATAGCAAACTTGCTTTCAGCGCATTCACTTATAAAGAAATGCTCGACGCTAATTTGGGCGACGAAAAGACTTTCACTAAAAACGGCCGCCTGGCTGTTGACCTGACTCCTAGAGCTGCAACTGATGCTGCATCCAACTTGGATAACGGGATGACGGTCAGAAAAGCTGGTATCGAACAATTCACCGTTAAGGTGGATGAATGGGATGCTCTGGATTATGTCAACCTCTTCCAAAATGAAGCAATGATTGCTTCTGATTTGGTTAGACAAGTTGGCAACTTCGGTATCAACGCCGCACAAACGAAAGAGCGTCTGGTAAGAAAAGCCTATCTAGACTTCTATCTCGGTGGTAACACCAGAGTTCTTGCGAGCGGTACTCTCAGCGCTACAACTTGCCGTGTTGATGATATTCGTGGTTTCCAAAAAGTTCTGACTGCTGGCGGTAAATTGGTTTCTGTTGATGGATCTAACACTCTGTTGGTAGATCAGTATGACACTTCCGGCACTCTGATTCAAACCTTGACGGTGACTGGTGTAGCAGCTGACTCTAACGTGTCTTCGTTGCTCGCTAACAGCCTCGGCGGTTTCTCTGGTCAGATTACATACAGCACTGCCACCATTCCAACTGCTGGCCATGCTCTCCTTGCTCAAAATGCTCCAAAAGTATTTAGAGCTGGCGGTCGTGTTCACTCTGCCCTGATCGGTGCCGGCGACATTGCAACTCTAGATTTGGCTGCCGATGCAACCACTTACCTGAAAAACCAAGGTAATGACGGTTACAGAGATGGCTACATTTACTGCTTAGCTAGCCCTTCCAGCTTGCGCCAACTGAGAAAAGATCCTCAGTTCCAATTGGCCTACCAAGGCCGTGGCGATAGCGACGAAGTGATCAAGCGTGGCAAGATCTTCGAACATGACGGTATCCGTTATGTTGAAACGAATGAAGTGCCGATCTCTCCTGGTTCAACTGGTGTCAACGTTCACCGTATGTTGTTTGTTGCTGATCCTGAAGCTTGTATGGAAGCTGACTGGCAAGGTTTCAATAACTACATCGATCAAGCTCAAGGCAGCTCGCTGCATTACGTTGAGAAGATCCAAAGCAATATCGCTCTGATCTTGCGTGATCCAATCGACGTAAAACGCAGAATGCAACCTCTTGCATGGTCTATGTGCACTGGCTTCACTTGCGGTTCCGATATGAGAGCTAACTCAGATATCATCCCAACTGCATCGAACTCAATGTACAAAAAAGCCCTCTGGGTTGAACACGCGGCTTAAGTCGGTGCCGCATAAATTGTGGTAGAAAATCTGGGGATTATCCTGAAGGGGTCAAATTGGCCCCTTCTTTTCTAGGAGAGAACAAGAAATGGTATTGCAGACTAAAAGACCATCGCAATTGGCTCGGTTTATGCCTAAGTCTCTTTTGAATGGTCAGATCATTTCTGAGCCGGTGTCGTCTTTTTTGACAAGAAACCCTATCGGATTGGCCTCATGCACTTGCACCGTAAGCGGCACTTTGTCCAACAATGACCAGCTGCGGCTCAACGTTATTTTGCCGGGTCTACCTGGCGGAATGATCACTAAGACCGTCACCCTAGTCACTGATGACACTGTAAGTAATGGCGCGCAAAGATTGGTGAAAGCGTTGAATGACGACGCTACTTTACGAGCCTATGGCTGCTATGCCACGGCGATTTTAGGTGTGATCACCTTCTATTGGCCAGGCCTCCTTGGAAATTCTGTGTCGTTGACGCAGTCTGTGCCGGTTGGCTCAGGCGTCTTAACTCTCGGCAATGGCGGACTTCTCGCTGGTGGTAGTGGTCCGGTTGTTCCATCTGAAGATTTCGATTTCAATTTAAAAGGGCAGCATATTCGTTGTCGTGCAGGTGAGCCGATAACGCTGGGCGCAAATGTAGTAGTAGCTATGGCTGCAGCAGGGAGCCCAATTCAATAATGGCTAAGAAGGGCATGGAAGAAGAATATCTGATTGAGAAGACTTTGAAAAAGGTCAAACCCACCGTTGGTGAAGAAACGCAAGAGTTGCCGAAATTCACACCGATCTTAGAAGCTCAAAGTTTTGAATTGGTCGAGGATCAAATTCCAGATGCTGATTCAAATGTTGAAGATGACGAGCCAATTTTAGAAGTCTTGCCTTCTGAGCCAGACGCCGAACTTCCTTCCATGCCCGCTCATTACGCCACAAAACCATTTAGCTGCTATCTATTTGGGATGCTGTTCTCCTTTAAAGAAAACGAAATTATTGCAGACGGCCAAAAGATTCTAGAGCTCACAAAGCTCGCACAGCCTATTGCACCTCTGGCCGGCCAACATCAATGCCCGAAGTGTAAGCACATTTTTGCAGGTGGCTAAATGCTCACTCCAGATGAGATGTCCGATATCAGGCGGCATTTAGGCTATCACGCGATTGCGGTCAACCGTCAAAGCATTGGTTCTGTCGGCGCAGTTCGAAACTACCAGATGAATTCAGGCTTGGCTGCCGTCGAATCACGATTGCAAGAGCTGGACGCCGTTGATGAAGCGAAATTGACAGGCGCTTGTATAGGCCTGATAACCATTATTGGTCGCGATCCGCTCTCGGCAGAATCTTATTCAGTGATCATCAATAGTGATGAATTGGTGTCCCCTGTGACCATCACGATTATTGCCGCACCAGGTGAAACGCGGTTTACTCTTGCCTCTAAATTGGCTTCGCTTGCGGCTCAAAACGTAACTTTAGCGACGGCACGCATTCAGCCAGCAGGTCCGTTTGAAGGTTTTGCAGTAATTTCGGCAAACGCAAATCCACACATTGAATTTAAAGCGAAAAGCCCATTTGTTTTGGCCGTTGGCTACACAGGTCAGGCTGCGCTCGTCGTCAGTCAGCAGGGCGACCATGTTGAGCCGTCTGCTGTTATTGGTGAGTCGCTTGGTGTACAGACTGTTCGCTATGGCTTTATTCCAATTTTAAATCACTTGTCTAGCGCGATCGCTGGCGTTACTAGAAACGCTGACGTTGCCAAAGCCGGTGGTTATACCCGCGGCTTTGAACTCAAAGAACGCAAAGAGATTTTGAATTTCTGGAGAGCGGAACTTCGTAAGTTTCTTGGCCTTGCTGATAACAGAAACGGCAATTCAGGCTTTGAACTCTAATGGTTGAGTGGAATCAGATTGCTCAGAAGATTCAATTTGGCGCAGGCAAAGAAGCTAACGTCCTGGGCCCTCCTTGGAAAGTGTATAGAATTGGCGCAAGTGCAACTGGTGATGTCCTGATCCCGGGTAACGTCCTTTTTGAGAACGTCAAAGTCTTGCATGAAGTCAACACCCCAACTCTAAAGCGTCACCTGGAAGCCGAAAAAATACCCGGCGTAATCCTCTATGAGCTCCGGCTTGACACGTATCAGTATGGTTTGAAAGTCGGCGATCTATTCGTTTTAAACGATCAAGTCTTCGGGCCTGGGTATGACACCACTACCTATGCGACAACTGACATAAATGCATTTGTCATGATCCAGAATAAGCCTAACAAGGTCACTATCGGAGCTCGGTTGAACCAACTTTGCCACCTGGTTCGCCAGAAAGTAGAACCAAGTTCTGACGATGAATGGGAGCCAGACTCCTTTAATACGCTGCCAGTCTGTCTGGTTAACGGGACTTTTGTTGTGGGCGTAGAAAGCGATACTTCGAGCCTTATTCCGATAGGCCTCTTCCCGGTCGCCAGGCCCTATGGCGACAAAGCAATCATGGACACTCCAGCGATGCCAAAAAAAGCGGGCTGGTGCGCCTTCCTGCCGCCGCTGAAAGGCTTTAAACCTAGACAAGGCGACAGGATATTGATGCCTGATGGAACTCGCTATTACGTAATCTTTGCCGCGCCTCAAGAAAGCGGTGCTTGCGGCACGTATCTATTTCTCGAACGCGAAAAAGAGGCAGACTAGTGGCCACGATTCCCACTGTCGAAAAAGGTTTGGTAGCGCTTTTAAAACCGCTGTTAGCGTCGCTTTCAGTTGATGGTTCGGCGCTAGCGGTCAAAGTGGCCCAAGGCTGGCCTGGAATCAACGCTATTGAAGAATGTGCCAAACGTGAACAGGCGGTGGTTGGGGTAACTGACAGGGGTTTAAGTAGTTCTGTTAGCCGTTTTTGGCCAACAGATCTCGCTACCGTAGTCACAGCACCAGGCATCAAAACAATTTTGAGTTCAGATACGGTTGCACCTGGCGGCACAGCGACGCTGACGGTTGCTTTTGCTGTAGGCTCTTCGGCTGTGAAGGATAAAGATGCCTGCTCGTTAGTAGTGGACAGGTTTAGCACCAGAATCGGTGCAACTGGTGTTGCCGTGTCGGCAGATGATCTATCAGCGGTTGCTCAAAAGCTTTTGATTGATATCCAAGCAAACTCTGAATTCACCGGCGTCATTTCTGTGAGCAGATCTGGCGCGGTTCTGACTTTAACCAACGCTTCGACTCAAATCCTTAAGTTGCAGTCCAACTGTGGCAATATTGCGACCGTTTACACGATGCTTGGTCGAGCTCAAACTCAACTCCAGGTTGTTATTTTCGCTGGTTCGAGTCAGGGGCGTGATGCAATCCGCTCAATTCTTGAAACAAAATTTTTTCGTTATAAATCAGATTTTGGTTTCGGCTTAAGCAACGGTGAAACGATCCGAGTAACTGACATGAAAGGTTTGGCAGTGAGCGATAAAGACACTCAAGCAGATGTTTACCGCGCTGATTTCCTTCTGGGAATCGAATATTCAGTTGTCGATACTGAAACTCTCTGGACTGTAATAGTTGGACTTGGACCAATTTCCGAATTCTGAAAAATAGCTGGAAAGAATAATTTCTATGCTTCTCCTAGAAATCTCTGGGAGTTGCATAAATGGCCATTATTTACGATTCCAATAATTTGAACTTGCTTGCGCTGAATACGCCAGGCGTCTACGTTCGAATTATTCGACCACCTGGTTATATTTTAGGCCAGCCTACTGATGCAGCTGCGATTCTTGGCACTGCATCATGGGGCGCTCTCAATACGCCTTACCTTTCTGGCTCTCCTTCCGATACCGCTCTTGCTTATGGTGGCAGTTCAGTTGTTGGATCGTCCGATCCTTTCGACCTCTGCAACGAGAGCAATATTGCGTTTGCTCAAGCACAGTCTCCAGTTTCACAACAGCAATGGCTCGTCCGTATTTCGGACGGTACAGACGCCAAATCGAGCGTAATTCTGATGGATATCGCCGGTTCGCCGGTAGCCATTCTCACTTTGACCGCGCTCTACAGCGGTATTGTCGGCAACCAGATCAAAGTTCACATCACAAATGGTGCCGCACTTAGTTCGTACAACGTGACCTTAGTCCCTCCGAGCCCGCTTGATGTAGAAGTCTTCCCAAATATCTTGGGTGGTTCTGCTGGTGTCTTCGCAAATAATTTGCTGAATGCAATCAACCAAGGCGTAAGTGGATTCCGTGGACCTTCTAAGCTCGTTAAAGCCAGCGCCGCTGGCGGTACTTCGGTCAATCCAACGCTGGTTGGTAGCCCATTCTCGATGGCTGGTGGTACCGATGGCCGTTCTACTGTCGACGTCGCAAGCTTCATGGGTTCTGATGGTGCCGTTCCTAAAACTGGCATCTATTCTCTTCGCAACCTTCAACCTGTGCCTACTGTTATGTGGTGCGCTGGTTTAACAGATCCAACTGCAGTTCCAACCATCCAATCGTTTGTGCGCAGTGAAGGCATGATGGCCGCGTTCACGCTTCCCGCCGGAACGTCTACTGCAACTGCATCCAGCACTAGAACGACACTCGGTATTGACGATCCGCTTTGTTTCTTCACTAAAGATTGGGTCTATCATTTCGACTCAACACCAGGCGTCGGTCGCGTCAAGTTAGTTTCTCCGACTCCATTTATCGCCGGCCGCATTGCTGCTTTGTCACCCGAGAATAGCCCTTGCAACAAAGAGTTGTTTGAAGTGCTCGGCACTGAGCGATTGAACGATCAAACCGGCTACAGATCATACTCAGCGTCCGAAATCGGCCAGTGCCACGATAACGGAATTATGATTGCTCACAATCCGATTCCCGCTGGCAGCATGTGGGGCATGCCTCATGGTAATGCTGCAACCACTGACGGTGTACGCGCAAGAATTGAATGGGCAAGAATGACCAATTTCTTAGCTCACTCGATTAACGGCTACATGGGCAGGTTTGTCGGTATGAATCAATCGCAACGGACTAATGATCCTTTGCGAGCACAAGTTAAAGCCGCTCTAGATGAGTTCCTTCAGAACCTAGCCGACAACTTGCAAATTGATTCGTTCAAGGTTGTTTGCGACAAGTCAAATAACTCTGACGCAATGATCGCGCGCGGATTCTTGAAAGCTCAAGTTTATGTTCGCTATATGTCGAGTGTTCAGTATCTGATCATCGACCTACAGGGCGGCACCACTGTAATCACTGTTCAAAACACTCTGCAAGACGGTCTGGCAGCGTAATCCAAGGAGTTAGGTGTGAGTAACATTTTTGATCGCTCTGATTTTAACGTCGGCCAAGATCTTTCGTTTGTCATTCGCTCAAACAGCGGACAGACTTGGACTGCTGATCAACTAGGTCACTTAACTGACGTTGAATGCGATTTTGATGACCATGAAATCTCCGTCAAGGCCATGACAAATGGTGGTCGGCCATTACATCAAACCTTGCCTCACGGACTGACTGGTAAAATCACCTTCGCCCGATTTAACGGCGAACTGTCGAAGATGCTCATAAATCGTCAGAAGAATTTCTACGAAAATGGCCAGCTCGAAAAGTACACATTCCAGTTCCAGCTTCGCAACAGAGATGGTTCGATTGACACGTACTCAGTTCGAAGCGTGACTATCTCGAAAGGCAAGTTGTTCGGCGCTAAAGCTGACAAAGAAATTGATCAAGGCTTCAGCTTTAAAGGCTCCGAAGTAATCATCACATAATTTTGGTTGTAATTAGAGAGGTCCAATATGTCCGATTTACGCATAGAACGGCAGGTGCCAGAAGAGGCATTGCCGGAGTTTCCTGATGCTTTTATAAAAGCTGCTGATGACGCAGAAAAGCGCGCTGAATCCTACAAAGAAGTCCAAGAGGCTCGTGTTGCTGAGTCCCAAGGTCGTACAGTCGCTGGGCCAGAGCGTTGCAATGAGGTCAGCTTTGAAGTCGGCGACAAGAAAATCAAAATGTCTCGACCAAAATTCCCTATGACGATGCGCGTTAACAGGATTTTGAACAATGAGCAGTTCAGTGATGCAAATTTGCTGGCTGTCACCATGAGCCAAGTGCAAGCGCTTCTTCACGTTAGTGAAGTTGACGGTGAAGAAATGAGTAGGCCGAGCAATATGATTGAAATTGAAAAACTCATTCAAGATTTGGGCTCAGAAGCTACAGAAGGCGTTTTCGGTATTTTCCAAGAGTGCTTCCCCGGCCTGACGCGGGTTGAGATCAAGAACGTAAAAAAATCGTAGAAGACAGAGATTTTATGGAATGCACCTTCCTGCGCAAAAATGGCTTTGGCTGGCAGGAAGCGTGGGGAATGGATCCACTCGAAAGATCTTCTGTCTTCTATTCACTTTTGCGTCAAGAAGGTTATGAAATAAACTGGGAGACTGGAGCCTGGAAGATGCCGAAGTGAGGCCATGACAGTAACGACTCTGCAAAATTTTGCCATGTACTTGGCTCACCAAGCCCAGCACAATATGCAGACTCAGATGCATCACCTGTGCCATGAGTTAGGTCACGCTGTCAAACTTCAAGCAGAAAGTTCCATTGGCACATATCAGCCAGGTATCGGTAACTTTGCAGCTTGGGCGCCACTGAAACAAACGACTCTTGATAGAAAAGCGAGAAACAAACCACCTCTAGGTAGAGGCGGTCCTGATACTCCGCTTTTTGCGACTGGCAAATTTTCACAGTCAATAGACATTAGTGTAGATAAGAGACTTCTTGCCGTTCATATCGGTACAAATGTTCCAGAAATTGTTTGGACCGAATTAGGTACAGCTAGAATGGCCCCGCGAGCTGTTTTCGGACCTGCGGCTCTCCGAGTGGCGCCGAAGTTTTTAAACCGAATTGGAAATGGTGTCGCTAACAGTTTCTGTGGCATCACAAATTTCAACGTATATAGTTGGCCTCAGGCTGGCCCTGGTCAAAACACGGTGATTTAAGATGAGCAATTTCACTGTTGGCGTAACTATCCAAATGATCGATAGATTCTCCGCCGGCATGGGGAATATTTCGGCGTCATTGCTCAGAACACAAAAGCAAGCAGACGAATTTCACGCAAAGATGAAAGGTCTTGCTGTTTCAATGCAAGCTATGTCGGCATTTAAATCTGTCGGTGAGGACATGTTTAAGTTCGGAGCTGGTGGCTTGGCCGCTGTAATTGAACCTGCCAAGGAATATGTGCACGTTCTAAATCAGATGAACATGGCCGGAGTAAAGCAATCCGAAATCGCCAAAAACGTTAGAACTGCATGGGAAGTCGCTGGCAAGATGCCAATGACCACTCCGACTTCAAACCTAAAAGCTATTAATGACTTGTCAAACTTTTTCATCAAAAAAGGTGGAGACTTCTCTGAAGCCAGAGAGCTCTTGCCGAGCTTTATGCGAAGTCAGCTGATCTTCGAAGGGATTTCTGAAAATAAAGTTGATGCTCACACCCAGGTCTATTCAATGGCTAAGGCTCTTGAAATGATTGGTGCTGTCAACAATAGAAAAGACTTCGAGCACCAGCAAAATATGATGAATCGTGTTGCTGTTGCAACCGGTGGTAAGGTGTTGCCAAGCCATTATCAAAACGTTTTTAAATATGCCCGTCAAGGCAAACTCACGCTGAGTGATGATTTTAAATACAAGATCTTGCCTGAGCTGATTATGGAAATGCAGTCGGGTGGCGGTGGCGCAGGCGGCGGCGGCGGACCAGGTGCAATGATAGCTGCCGCAATGCGAATAGGCGTCCAAGGCATCATGTCCGTGGCGACTGCCGGCAACCTTGAGAAGCTTGGCTTGTTGAAATCACATGTTGTTAAAACAACCACTACCGGAACTCAGGTCATGGGTTTTGATGGTGTAACTGACTCCAAAATGTTTTCAAAGAACCCTGAAGCCTGGGTTCAAAAATATATGCTTCCTGCGATGCTCAAGCAAGACCCTTCACTCAAGAATGATCCATTGGGTCAGGCTCTTCGTGTCGCGCAAATCTTTAAAGGCAACCAGATGGCAGTTGCTTTGTTACAAGAATTGGTCAATAAGCACCAGCAGTTCGGGCGCTTCGGCGAAAAACTAGACCGTGTCCCAGGCTCGGAAGAGCTGGGCAAGAGAGCTTTGAATTCACCCAATGTTGCTGACAAGGCTTTCGATGCAGCTTTGGAAACTTTGAAGATTTCAATCGGTAAAAACGTTGTTCCATATATTGTGCCGGCGCTGCTGAAGTTGTCTGAAGCACTTGGTGCTGTTGGGCAGTATTTCAACTCACATCCTGGCCAGGCGAAAGCTGTGGCAGCAATCTTAGGAAGTATCGCTGCAGTTGGCTTGTATGTATCTGCGCTGATGGGAATCACTATTCCATTTGTTGTTTTAGGCGCAGTAGCGGCCACTTTAGGTGTTGGATTGGGAGTAGTTGCAGCAGGCTTTGCGGCAGTTTTTGTGGGCGTAATTATTGCGGTCGGAGTAGTAGCTGGTTTGATTTGGGTGGTGCTGAATTGGAGCCGAGTGAGCAAAACATTGACCAGAGTCCTTAACCAAGGCATCTCTGTTTTCTACAACGTTCAGGTAGCGTTTCTTCAAATGCTGAGCGCTATGGTCTCGGGCGTCGCGGGCGCAGCAGGCATGATTAATGGCTTTGTCAGCGGTATCAGTCAAGGGATGTTCCAACTACCCATGGCTCAAATAAATGCAGTTGCAGGCATCGCTCAGGCGTCTCTCAATGCGCAAATTAAAACCGCTCAGGACAACAGCGCGCTTCATGGGAAGGCTGGCGGCAGAATGGTTGCTCCAGGGGAAAAGCTCAAATTAGCACCCGGTGGGTTTACAGCAGTAAAACGCAGTGCCCCTGCGGGCGGTTCGTTCACTCCGCTGGCAAAGCATGGCGCTGGCGGTGGCACGCAAGTTGGATCAATCAATTTCAATATCAAATCGACTGATCCGAAAGCTGCCTATCACGAAGTGAAAAAAGCTGTCAAGGAAGTACTGGGCGATATTGGAAAGAACGCGCCTAAAACCCACACTAGAAGCGGCGGATCCTATAACAGCTATGCGCACGGTACGTAAATGAATAAGACCCCTTTTTCCATTGGCGGCGTTGATTTAGCGCAGCACGCAGATGATGATTTCGAAGCAAAGCCTCCGCTATCAGATGTGGGTGGCGAGCAGCGCGCTGTCTTCACGGAATTTTTTGGTGGAGTCATAACCGTTCAATTTGCTGGCGCTTTTCCGAAGCCTATTGATTGGTCCGGTACCTTTTACGGGGCCGATGCAATTGAACGTTTTCAGAAAGTCGACAAGCTGCGGCAGGAGCCGAAGCCAATAGTTCTTCAATACGGCGAATTGTCATGGTTTGGCATTCTCCGAGAGTTCAAAGTTGACATTGAAAATATTCACGAGGTCAACTATCACGCCGTATTTAAACCGCTTGAGGCCGATGGCCAGGGCGGTATGGTTGCGCCTGATTTAGATAATGCCAGCCAGCTCGCTCAAGCTTTCAACATAGCCCAAGAACAAGTAACATCTGCTACAAGCCAATATCAATTTTCACAGCCAGTCCAACAGAGTGTGACCAATTTACAAGGCGCAGTAACTCAAGCAATTCAACAGAGTGGCCAGAATTTAAGCAGCGTGCCGCTCGGCACCATTAATTTACTTAAGGGCCAGGTTTCTCAAGTTCAACAACAATTGGCGCCACTGCTTTTAAGTAATGATCCGTTCGTAACAAGTGCCGCTTCAGTTTTAAACACTACTCTTGGTGTCATCACGAACACTCTTGATCGTGCCGTGCAGCCGCTCCAAGAGCTAGATGTTATGAATCCAAACTTACCCCAATTAGCCGCTCAATATTATGGAGATGCAACGAAGTGGGAGCAGATCGTTCACGCCAATAGCAGCGTTTTGCCTATGGATCCGATGCCAATTGGTACGTTTAAAATAGTTATTCCTGTTGATTCGATGCTGGCTGCTACTGGAGTTACAACGTGGCTCTAGCTCGCATGATCAATGTTTCAATTTCGGTGGCAGGCACAGACTTGCCGGCGTCCGCATTTAAAGTAACCGACAGCTCCCAAGGTGAGTTCTCAACTGCCAACATCTCAAGTAGCATTGCTGCCTGGCGTATACAAGGCGTCGAAATTCCGAAAAAAGACGATGCAGTAGACATTCATGCTGGCCTTGACGGGCTAGATCATCTTTTTAGCGGTGTCGTTGATGATGTCAGATTTAAGTGGGATAGAGACACGGTCGAAATCAGTTGTAGAGATCTTGGTGCAGTTCTCAACCAGTCCAAGCTTGTGTTATCAAAATACGATTTCAAAAACCAGACAATTGGCAAAATCGTCAAGCAGGTTGCTGAAGATTTTGGCCTTGATACCGATATTAAGGATCCTGGCATCATGGCCGGCTCCGAGCAGCATGGCGAACACCAATATTTGCCCAGTGCCGACAATCCGTGGAGTCTGTTCCAAGACTTGGCCAGACAGGTGGGCTATGCAGTAAAAGTCGACAAAGATAACGTTCTTTCGTTCAAACCTCCCGAGGAATCAGGTGGCGGCACCTTAACTGTGACTTACGGTGGCGACCCAAAGAATAATCCCAAAAATCCAATTAAAGACCTGGAGACTACTTACCAGCTGGCGCGCAACGGCGATGTAAAGGTAAAAGTGGTCAGCTACCATCCCACAAAAGCGCAAAAAGTGTCTTCTGAAGCTACTGCAAAAGGCAAAGAACCGAGCGGCGGAAACAAGCGCTACACCGCTTCGGGACAACCTAAGAAAACACGGAAGACACGCAAGACCAAATCCACAAAAGCTAATAAAACTCCCACAGTGACTATTCGAAGAGATGGATTGACTCAGGAACAGGCTGACGAACTTGCGAAAGCAACTGCCAAGGACATTGCCAAAAAGCAAATTATCATGTCAGGCACCATTGAAATGAAGCCAGTCAAGATTCACTCCAAGCTCAAGGTCAAATGCGTCTCAGTCGATATTTTAGGCTTTGATGCTATCGAATATTGCATCAGCCAAGTTGTGCACAGTTGGGATATGCCCGAAGAGGGCGGAAGCTCAGGCGGGCTGTTTACAGAGATTACAGCGCAGTTAAGGCCGGAGGTGTCATGAGCGGCGAAACTGATTTCATGCATGGAATTGGCCACGTTTCAAAGGCCAACGTCGGCGAAACAAAGCTAATTAAATGGGGCCACGTCTCAAGTTACGATCCTGAAACGCACGCCGTCAAAGTGATGATCATGCAGGACGAGGATGATGAGCCTTGTGAGACGAACTGGATATCACTTGGCGCCGGAGTAACCGGCGATAAAACTGGTGTGCAATACGCGCTTCAAGGAGGCGCAACTAAGGACGAGCCTGAGAAAGGTGAGCAGGTTCAAGTTCATATCCTGGAAAGATCTGACGGTCACATGATGACCGCGCATCTCTGCTGGAATGAAAAAATGGAGCCGCCAGGCAGTGGCAAGAAATCTCAGGAAGAGCAAGATCAAGAAGCTCAAGAAGAGGAAGATGGCGAGAAGTTTGGCTGGGATGAAGATAAGAAAGGCCGGGAAAAACTTAAGGCAGGCGAATATGTGATGTTGCTGCCTGGTGGAAGCTTCCTGAAATTCTACGAAGATGGCAACGTGCAGTTGTTTGCCAAGAAAGACCTACATCTCTACGTGAAAGAAGAAGCAAATATTGTTGTGCGTGAAGGCGATCTTAATGTCACAGTCGAAAAAGGTAGCGCAAATATAATTGTTGAAGAAGGCGATTTGAATAGCCTGGTTGAACTAGGCAATACAACGGTAACCACGCCCCTTGGCGATACCCTTGTGAGCTCAGAGGAAGGCAGCATTCTTGTAATTACCGAAAGCGGTGATATAGGCATTTCAACAATCAGCGGCGATGTATCGGTGGAAGGCACCACTGTTTCCGTAATCGCTGACGGACTTATCAATCTAATCGCGCCATTTATTAATGCTGGCCTGGACCCGGCTCAAGTACAAAGACTATGCAACGAGGCATTTCTTTTGCTGTTTAATGGCCACTCTCACAACGCGCCAGGCGGCATTACTAGTGCTCCATTAATTCCAGCTATAGTTGACGCAGAAACCACTACAGTCTTCGCGGCAGGCTAATAGATGAGCGACATTCTCATTAATCCGAATGACAGAACCCTTGATCTCGATTGGGGTACGGATTTTATTGCTTCGCAAAATGGCGGCTTGGTTTTGGTAGGTGGTTGGGCTCAAGATCGCCAAAGGATTTTGCGCAGAATTCTGACAAACCCAAAATTTACCCTGCATGATGGTCAGCCCATTTCGGCAGACTACATTTATGACCAAAATTATGGCATTGGCAGCAGGCGCACAATTGGCGAGCCGTTTTCAAAGACTTTGGAAAAGCGATTGCGGACGGAAATTAGGAAAGGCGTTCTTGTTGATCAGGGCGTTGACACCACTCGCGATCCAATAATTACGATTAAAGAACAGAACCATCGAGTGTATATTGCCGTCGTTGTCTTTTTGAAGACCGGCAAATCTGGCACTATCGTCTTCAATTACTCAAATGGCTAGGAAATTTTAATTGATAGCTTAGGGCAAGGGGGATTCACCTTTGCCACTAAACATCAAATCTGAAGAGCAAATCGCTTCAGAATTAGTTTCAGAATTTGCCAGTCAACTTGGATTAGACCCAAGTTTGACGAGCGGCGATCCATTGCTTGCGATCGCTCAAGGTGATGCCACACAGATCAATTTCATTCAAGCGCTGTGCAAGAAAGTCTATATTTTCTCACGTTCAACGACTGCGACTGGTGAAGATCTCGATTCGTGGATGGCGCAGTTTGATTTCGCTCGCCTTCCAGCCGTAAAAGCTCGCGGCCAAGTCCGGCTCAGCTTGAGGATTGCCAGAGCGGATAACGTCACTGTTCCGATTGGCAAGGTTGTACAGACTCCAGGCGGCGCGATTAAGTACTCAATCGTTGCTGATCCAACTCAAACGGCATGGAGCGACGCGAACGGCGCTTACATTATCCAAGCTGGGCAAACAAGCATTATCGCTACTGTTGAAGCTCCAATAGCTGGCTCCGCATATAACGTTCAACCAAATCAGATCTCGCAGTTCTCGTCAAGCAACACTGGCGCAGACGATGTGCTCAACACCTTAGCAATCACAAACGGCTTAGATGCTGAATCTGACACCGATGTTCGCAACCGTTTTATTCTCTATATAAACAGCCTTTCCAAAAATACCCGGCCGTCGATCTCTGCTGCAATTATGTCTGTGCAGCAAGCGATCAACTTTAATCTAGTTGAAAACTTCGATCAGAACGGCAGCGCACGAAATGGGTTTTTCACTGTTGTAATTGATGACGGCTCTGGCGATCCTCCAGAAGCATTGCTTACGCGGATCACACAAGCTGTTGAGCGAGTGCGAGGTTTTACGATTGCTTTCGTTGTTGTTCCAGCAACGAAAGTGACTGTTGCTGCAACCTTGAATATCAAAGTCAACCCTGATGTCAACTCAACTTTGGTTCAAACAAAAGCGCAACTTGCAATTGTCAGTTACATAAATAGCCTCAAGATCGGCCAACCTCTTTATGTTTATAACTTGATCGAGATTGCTAAAGCTGCAGATCCAGACAACATTTATGCCGTGCAAATAAATAGCGTGAAAATTGATACTTTGGAATTGGATAAGGTAATCACTCAGTTTGAGGTCATTAGAACAATTCCGGCCAACGTGACCGTTGGTAGCTTCTAATGACCACCTCGTTGCCAACTGTCATTCCTTACTTCACAGAACCGGAATGGGCCGACAAATTTTTAAAAACCTTTCCAGAGCCTTGGACGAGTGTTGAGGCAAGGCAGCTCGGTGGCGTTTTATATGCCCTAATGTTTGCCCTTGGTCAAGCAGTTGCCGGCCAACTTGAAAATGTTCGTTATGACTGGAAAGCTTGCCGAATCGAGACAGCTGTCGACGAAGCGCTTGATCTCATCGCTCAAGATTTTTTTGGCAGTGTTGCTGGATTTCCAGCTGATGTAATTAGAGCGCCAGGAGAACCAGATAGCAGCTTACGCGATCGAATTAAAGCAACCTTGCTTCTTCCTGCCGCAACTCGACAGAGTTTAATAGACCTTCTTGTCAGGCTGACAAATCAACAGCCTCGAGTAATGGAGCCGTGGAGCCCAGGCGATACTTCGGTCTGGGATATTCAATCATTTTTTGATGTTGATACTCCAGAAAATTCCGCACGTATGGGCGATCCTGGGTTAACGCACCAGGGCTTTGTAGAGTCGGCGTTACCTAGTTTCGGCAACCAGGGCGATTATCCAATTTGGTGTTTTGACAAAGGCGCTGCGTGGGATTCTCCAAGCGCATATTTCTTTGAGGCACAAGCTACTTGGTGGCTTCAAGTCGCTCGGATCGACGCTTTGATCAATAAAACTAAGCCCTATGGCACCATTGTTTGGCGTCGTTATAGCGGCCAGCTTCTTACAAAAACTGCCGTAGGTGGTTCTCTATTTCTTGAAGAGGGAGTCAGCAGCTACTTAATCGAGGTGTTCCCCGCGTTCGCTGGAGCCTTTATGGTACTGGCAAATTGCAACTGGAATACTGTCGTCAGCTATACACCGATTGGCACAAATCAATTTCTGATGACGTTTAGTGTGCCATTGCCACCAGGCGGTGGGGCTGTTGATTGGGTCGCCACGCCACTTATTGTGCCAGGTTGCGGATCGGGAGTAGTAGCGGCCGACTTAATTTCTAGTACGGTTGGAATTCTGGCAGCGTTCCAAGCGCAAACAATAATTGCTCAACCAAGCTGGAATACAACGTGTTGGCTCCATTCAAAATCTCTCAGTTCGGCTGTTTTTAAATTCGGAACACCCGCTCCACTATCAGCCTCTTTTGCTTACAAATATTTTGATCCACTGTATTCAGGAGTTACAACAGTACCCGCCAATAATTACAGCTTTTCAATTCCTGTTTCAACAAGAGATCCGTTTCAGGCATTCGTGTTGCCAACATGGAATACGAGCGTTGACATAGACAAAACAACAACAGCTTTACGCCTTTCTTTTTCGGAAGCACCTCCAGTCGACGCATTTGTGTACTGGGCCATTCACGAAAGTTGAAGGAAGAATTTTCGCTACTGTAGAAACGACTCATAGGGGTATCGGCGTGTACAGATCCATAATTTACAGCCAAGAGCAGATCCGTTCTTTTGACTTTTTGGAAGGCATGCGCGATTGCATGAAGAGTGAGGGAAACCTTGCGCAAAGTCTATTCGGGCCGTCGGATACGATCCTTACCCGCTTCAGCGCTGCTGCAAAATCAATTCCCAATATGACTTTTGATCTTGCATCCGGAAGCATTTTAGAATGGGCACCTGTCGATGCTGATCCTTACGGTGCCGCCGCCGCAGATGCCAGTTATTGCTACCAGTTAGGTTTCGCAGAAGCACAAGAAATTGTTTTAACGACCGCGCAACTTTCATCTGGCCAAAGTCAGTGGGTTTTGATCCGAGCACGTTTCAAGCAAGTCGATGCCGTACGGCCTGGCGATCCAACGAGTGGAGTTCAGCCTTTCTACAACTCAGCGGATCCAAGAAATCCGCTGCAAGGGATCAACAACAACGGCGGAATTTTGCCTAGTGTCAGAAAGGGCTCCGTTGAAATTTCAACCGTGTACGGCACACCGGCTACTACCGGCGCTCAAGTCGCACCATCTCCAGGCGGCGGCTTTGTTCCGTTATATCTGGTGCTTTTGACTTTCGGTCAAACTACAATTACAAACGGTCAAATCTTAGAAGCTCCAGCAGGCATAGGTGGCTATCCACCAGCTCCGATCTGGCGAGGCGTTAGAGCGCAGCATCATAAAGGTGCGGCATACGGTCAAGCTCCTCAGATTGATGTAACTACGGAAATCACCGGCATCGTGCCTTTGTCTCACCTGCCGGCGACAAGTCTATATGGTTTGCTTCCTACTTTAAGGAGTGGAGTTGGCACGCCTGTTGCTGTTTTAGCTGGGGGAGCGGGAGATTTGTTCTTTCAATCTGATGCCAGCATTCTTTGGGTTTGCGTTACTACTGGTGGCGCTGGTGTTGCAGTTTGGCAGCCGATTGGCTTGGTAGGCGGTTGCGTTGTCGTTAGTTCATTCCCGATCAGCCCCGTAGTCGGCGGCACGATTTATTTGTGTAATACCGCGAGTGGTGCCGGAACTTGTACCTTGGGAACTGCAGCGTCCTACGGCACTGGTGTCGTTGAATTTAAAAATATTGGCTCAACAAACGTCATGACTATTTACCCGGCCACCGGCGAAAGTCTAGGCGGAATGGCAGCCAATGCGCCAATTACTCTTAATCCCGGGGACGCCGTTCGCCTTGGGCCACAGGCAGCTGTGGGCTGGCATGTTCTTCCTTAAGGAGTTGTGATGCGCAAGTTACTGTTTTTACTGGTTGCATTTTGTCTTACGTTCGGCCAAGTGGGTCAAGCTCAGAATGTGGTGCCTTCGTATACCAAGGCGGCGCTCACTTTCGGTGATTACACCAACGCCAGACCTATGCCAACGTCAGGTACCCTAACCGGCGTCTACAAGACTTCGGGGAACTGGGTGCAGACTGGGCCTATCACATCAAACGGCGTTCGTGGTTACTTCGGCGGCTCAGTCACTTTTAACGATACTGTCACCTGTGCAACAGGCGTCGAAGCTAATTCAGGCGGCCAGGGGCCTTATGGAATCTGCGCAATAAACTCAGGTGCTGGCGGTTCACATGGTGGCCTTGGTGGCACATATCCTGGTTATCCCGGTCCACCTGGAGCTTATCCGTACCGCTGGCAGCCATTGCCTGGTTGTGGTGGTTCGCCTATGCCTCCGTCTGGTGGTGGTGTTATAGGGAGCGGTGGCGGAAGTTTTTACGTTGAAGCTAATGGTCCTATCTCTTTAACTTCCTTTGCAAATATTTCAGTTAGAGGCGCAGACGGTAGTACTGGTGGTGGAGCTGGAGCGGGTGGCGGCGCTGATTTCCGCAGCATGGGCACAATCTCCATTGCCTCTGGCGCAATTATTAATGCCAATGGCGGCAATAACACAATCGGCGGCGCGGGTGGCGGCGGCGGCGGTGGCGTTGTAAATCTTCAGTCTGCAAAATCTAGTGGTGTTAGTAACTCTGGTACCGTGACCGCCTCAGGCGGCACAAGCGTAGGCGGTCAAGCTGGAGCTGCGGGCGTAGTTTGGAATGACGGAACTTTTGAAGGCGGAAGAATAGGAATTTAATTATGAAAAACTTGATCGCGTTTCTTCTTGTCTTAGCTCTATCGACTGTTTCTGCCTGCGCGCAGACTTCTCAGTATCTGCAATTTGGTAGTGATGGCTCGCCTTCTGCAAAATGGGTTGGCCAACCTCCTTCAAATGCTGTCGTGTATTTGTGGGCTCCTTCGACAGATGCTGGCGGCAAACCTGATGAAGATTTGCGAAATTACAAGCTAATAAATAACGCAGTCGTTTATGCGCCAGCGCCAGTGGCAGTGCCGCCCAATATGTCTGCCTTTAAAGATTCAATTTGGGCAGACAATGCAATTCCGCTTTATGCAAAACTTCAGCTCACGATTTTTTTCCCAGTTTTGGAAAGCTACCTCCCTGAGCCAGCAAAAATTCAGACGGCATGGGCTGCGGTATGCATGGCTTACTCGCCAGAAGCCGCAGGGCCACTCGCAGGCTGGGCAACACCGGCAGTAAAGGCAGCCGTAGAAGCTGATGCTGCCACTGCTCATATACCTCTCACTCCCTAATTTGGAGGCGCAATGCGTCAGTTCAAAACTTTAGCAGTTGTATTACTTGCCTTCTTGGTTTCGTGCCAAGCAGCCTTCGCTGCCGATACTGGTTATTTCATTCGGCCAGGCACCTCTTCGATAACAACACCTACTGCTAACAACACGGTTATTTTTGACAGTGTAACCAGGCAGTTCAAAGTGTGGACTGGTAGCGTCTGGCAGGTGCTAGGAACAGGTCCAGCTAATGTATCCGCTACAACAGCGCCGACAGTATCAGACGATAATGCATTAGGGTATCTGCCCGGATCGGTTTGGCTTGATACTACGCATAGTGCCTTGTATGTCTGTTTTAACAACTCAACAGGCGCTGCGGTTTGGCAGGCCGTCTCTCCAGATCCAAAGCTATTTGTAACTGCCGATAATTTCAGTGATTACCTGGTCTCCGGTCTAGTGGGCTCTGTTCCGTCAAGCTCTCTTACAATGATTACGCCCGTGGGAGTAATCATTGCCAACGGTCAGAGACTACTGCCGGCAGCTAATAGCTTTACTTATACGATCAATAAAGACACCTACGATTATTTCCAAAACAACGGCTCTTGGTTGCACGTTCCCGTTTCAAACGGCGCGCCGGCACCAACCGGCCAGCCTGGCCAACTGATTCAAAAAGTTGTAACTAACGGATCTGTAATTACTGCTGTAACTTCGCTTGCTCAAACTGCGCCGTTATTCAAAGTAGCGAACGCGACGCTGGGCGCTCATGCACTGAATCAAACTACTGGTGACGGCAGATATGCGCCGATTTCACCGACTGGTCTAAGTCAATCACAAAATCAAGCGTTTATGTCGCCAGCCAGTGGATCGGGGCTTGGCGCGTTCAGGTCGATTTTAAATAGTGATCTACCGATTATTACCACTGCTAACGGTGGCGCCGGCGCAGCAATCACGCCGACTGCATACGGTTTAATTGTTGGCAACTCTGCCGGCACTACAATGACTTCTCTAGGCGCTCCAACTATAGGATTTGTCTATAACGCTGGCGGCGGAGTCGCTCACACTTATCGCTCAATTGTTAATGGCGATTTACCAGCGCCGATAGATCTCGCGCATGGTGGCAGTAATAATGCTTCTCTGGCAGCGACAAATAAAACTTTCGCAGTTCTTGACGGCACAAAAATTGTTAACTCACCAGTGTTGACAGCTATGCAATCTATCCGCAGAAACGCTGCCGACAATGCTTATGAAGCTTTTACACCTGCCACTTCTGCGCCAAATTCTTTTGGTGGCAATGGCGTTAGCGGCGCTGTAACTCTAACAACTTCAACGGTTTCAACTCCTACCCAATATAATGCGACTACTTTATCTGTAACAGCTTCAAACACAGTAACACTTTCGGCAAGTCCAATTATTATAAACTCGCTTGACACAGTGACAATTAGTGGCACTCTAAGCGGTGTTGGCGCTGGTCACACTTTTGGCGCCGGTAGCACTGGAGTTAGTGGTGCCGGTCCAGGCGGTGGCAAGGCTGGCTATATTACCTCAGGC
>Ga0163149_10001943_pt1 | contig 25727 bp, 16 predicted proteins | sample OliLakLV19MP5G1_FD_148604 | JGI IMG/M metagenome (GOLD analysis project Ga0163149, IMG submission 148604) | Freshwater microbial mat bacterial communities from Lake Vanda, McMurdo Dry Valleys, Antarctica - Oligotrophic Lake LV.19.MP5.G1 | ecosystem: Environmental > Aquatic > Freshwater > Lake >... | reverse complement strand
TTTCGCAGTAGATGATCTTTTTTGAATCTGCTGGTATTGTCGTCTCTATTTTTTTGCCACAAGTGCCTTCTCCGTGATCATGCAGAACCGTGTTTTTATAAACACTCTGACCGTTGGCGCACATACACGTTAAGTCCCTGAGGCACGTCGGGTTTCTGTACGCCAAACGACGATAGTATCTGCAGTTCGGACATTGTTTCGGAAGCGGAATATTTCTTTTTCTATAAAATATCAGTTCATCTGTCACGATGCGAAAAGCCTTAGTGCATCCGTGGTTGCAAGTGCCATCATGTTCACACGCGATAACTTCCTTGAGTATATCATCAGTGACTCCACTGATTGAGTCAGGAAGTGCGATTGCTTGCATTGTAGTGGCATAATTTTTCTCTTCTGAGGTTCCCCACTGCATACCCCAACGTTCTACAGTTTCCTCGGTTAAAGGGAAATACTCATGCGCGACTGTGTCATTGTAGGTAAAGGGCGACATAGAAAGTGGAAAAAACTCACCGTATTCATGGTCTCGCACCATGTTATCCTTTATTTCTTTTACTTTCGCCTCATACTCCTCTTTTGTGTATTGCTTGTTAAAAATACAATACTCTTTATTGAAAAGACCACTACATCCGAAACAATTTTTGCACGTTTTCAAAAACCATGAGTACTCGCAATCAATCGAGGACTCATAGACGCGAACGCAAAAATGGCAATTACTACTGTGCGATGTGGTGGCGGTAGACTCGTAGATGAGATCTGCATTCATGCCGGAATAGGTATCCATCGAGTCAGTAAATTTTTTGGAATCCCATATATAGGCGCAGTTGTGGAGCTTTTTGACATTGAACACTCCTCTCGAATCTTTCGACTCGATTATATTATCGCCGGAGACATCGTTTGAACGGATTACAGTAAGATTTTTGTGAGGAAATTGATTGACGAAATCTTCAAATTCACTAAGCGCTCGCTCAGTACCGCTCCGCGTGCCCAAATCGTAAGACTCAACAATTTTTTTGTATTCATCTGTGGAATACTGCACATTTTTGTAGCAATTGCTCTTGTTGCGCTGGTTGGTACACATAAAACAGTCCACACATCCGACGCAATTGTATAGAAATGCACTATCAGAGCATTTCTCGCAGATGTGCAGATACTTGCTATTGCTACAAGAAATCGTGTCAAAGCAATCATAGAGGAACTCTGACGCCTCTGTGGCTTGAAAACAATCGGTGCAATCACTCGATTTGTTCACGCGATAGCCGTACAGAATATTTTGCGAGTTGTGAGTTCTTGAACAGAGGTAGCAATTGGAACACTCTCCCATGTCCTGGTTGTAGACGCAGTTCACAGAATTTCGCAAGAAAAGTCCTGCGAGAGGGACCGTTTTTGCAAAGTCATAAAATTGGTCAAAAAAAGTACGGCTTGGGTCATACTCTCTGCCATAGTGCGTGGCGTCGAAGGCGTCAGAAAAATAGTAATCCTGATCGCAGATCGTGTACGGACAATCTGCGCGATAAATAGAGATCATGTTTTTACCGGTTATATCGCATGTACGGCGGTACAGATTGCGTTCGTTTCTGTGCACCATACGGCGGATACAACGGCATTCCGAACACCAAGTCGGTGGCGGTACCTTGAGTTTTTTGTATAGAGAAAAATCTGCGGGTACTATTAAAAAAGGCGCCTGGCAATTGGAGCATATTTTTCTGTCGGATTGAAATTCCACTTTTTGCATTATACCATTACTTTCTGATAGCAGCTTTCACAATACACTCGCTCTGACCTCTCGGGTGCATACGCGGTTTCGATTTTGTTTGGGCATACGGCAGAATGATCGTGACCCGTTTGGTCGCATGTGCAGGTGCGAGTCCAGAGTTTCGGAGGAAGCATGCTCTGTGCGAGTCTCTCAAAATATCGACAGTTATAGCATGCGCGTGGCAGCGGAAAATTCCCTTCTCTATACCATGAGTATTCACGTTTTGTTATGAGATACTCCCCCAAACAATACGGATGAGTTTCTGAAAGTTTTGTGTGAGCACAAGAGATAGGTACCTCAATAAAATCCTCTACTTCGCCACATAGAGTATCGGGAAGTGCCGAAGATAGATATATATCTGTGTCATGACTTATGTTTTCTTTTTTCTCTGACCACAAAAACCCTTTGACTTCTGCTTCAGACTTCGTAAGCGTATAGACATTTTGCGCTGTGGTATCGTTGTAGAAATACAGTGACAACTCTGCTGGGAAAAACTCGCCGTATCGGTATATGTTGCCCACATTGTCTCTGTATGGCATGTCCTCCATATGGCGTTTTATTTTTTCCACCTCGACTGCGTAGTCTTCTTTTGTGTATTGAACATTGAAAATACAATATTCTTTGTTGCGAAGTCCCACGCAACCAAAAAGATATTGGCAGTTGCTGCAATGTGCAGAGTACTCGCATGCCATACTGTTTTTTGTTACAAAGAAACAAAATTTCAAATCTTGAATATTGGCGCCGCAGGATTGTGATTCATAGATGCGCGATGCTTTCGCTCCCCAGTCCGAATAGTCCATAGAGTCAGTCGTAGATGTTACCACCAAGTTATAGCAATAGGTACAATTCTCTCCTCCGGATACAATAAACGAGTACTTGCAGTTTTTTGACTGAAAAATAGAGTCCCCGGAAACATCGCTGTTGGTATGTCCGTTCATGTATTTTACTGGAAAGTTTTGAAAATGCCTCGCCGCTTTCTCAAGTATTTCCTTATGCACTTTATATGAACCAAGATCGTACTCTGCTAGTTTTTGAAAGTATTCTTCTTTGCTAAGCTGGACGTTCCATAAGCAGTATTTTTTGTTCTTGAGATTTGCACTCCCCAAGCAGTCGCTGCATCCTGAGAGATTTTTGCAGTAGAGAAGATCATATGAATCCTTGCAGTCCATCGAAAAACGTATGTTGTTAGAGCGTTCGCATTTCATACATCCATACGCGTTTGTGACTCCTATCATCTGCATCGAGTCAATGCAGTTTCTTGAACCCCTAAAGAGCTCTGTCGAGTACATAGAATCTTCACTATTATCAGAGCCATGGACTAAATAGCAATTTTTGAGGTGACTAGAAGTATTACAGTAATCACAATCTACGAGAGTACCACTGCTCGTTGTCAGCGCTCGTACGGGCACGACATGAAGAAGTTTTTTGAATTGCTCGAAAAACGGCACCGCAAAATCGTACGATGCTCCATAGTCACGTGCATCCCACGTGTCTGAAACGAAACAAGAATTACAGTACACTTTTTTACCTGTACTGTTTGGTACCACAGAAGGAGTCTTTTGTCCGCAGTTATCACAAAAGGCTTTGTATAAACCTCGTTCGTTGCGAAAAACTAATCTTCGCTGCAATCGACAGTCAAAGCAAAAAGTGGGGGGAGGAACTCTCCTGTTGGTATAAAAAGCAAAATCCTCCAAATCAATGTAAAAATCATTTTTGCAATTTTGGCAGTTTCGAGTTTCCATTACAGTATTTCTATTTGGTAACAGCTTTCGCAATACGGACGCCAGCCGTCGCTTGAGCGATAGGCAGAATCTATTTCCTTGCCACATGAAGCGCAATGGTCTTTTTCAATGCGGAAATTGTTGAGCAAGGCGAAGCGTCTCTTTGTTCGTTCGAGTGGCGTGTCGAGCGGAAGGGCGATCTTGTAGCGCTTGTAGAATTCAAGCTCTCGTGTGGTGATGCGGTATGGTTTGCCAGAATCTTCTCCTATGATGGCTTTACTACACATTTCCTCGGTAAAATCCTCTATTGCGTCGGGAAGGTCGTTTGGGTTCAAGATCTGGAGATTTGAAAGATCTACATCTGTCTCGTCTTGAAAATACAATGTTTGTGCTAGGACCTCACTCTTTTCCATAGGAAAGAGAAACTGCGCAAGAGAGCTGTTGTATGCATAGCAAGAAAATGACATAGGGAAAAACTCTCCATATTCCTCGCGCGCAAGCATTGCGCTTTTTATCTCATCAACTTTCTTGAAATATTCTTCTTCTGTATACTGTTTGTTGAAAATCATGTAGGAAGCATTCTTAAGTCCGATACATCCAAAACAATGCGTGCAGTTGGAGCAGGAAATAAGGTAGTCAGACTCAGTTGTCTCTTTTACTGCAAACGAGAAGCGCACATTCATAGAGCTCGTGCCAGTATTCTGGCAGTCATAGATATTTTCTGCTTTGCCGCCAAAACCCATATCGTAGGAATTGACCATGCCTGCGATAGCAAAATGGCAGTATTTTAAATTCTGACCATCTTCAACCTGTGTTACATGGTGACAATTTTTCGAAGACCGCACGTCATTTCCTGTCACATCTACTGATTGCAGTACGCGAGTCGCACATACAGGTTGCGAGCGTACAAAATTCCAAAACTTTTTCTGATATTCTAGTTTGGTCGCCTGACTTCCAAGGTCAATTTCCTTTCTACGCTTCTGATATTCCTCTTTTGAAAGTTGCTCATTGAACCAACAATAATTCTTGTTACGAAGATTGGCACATCCAAAACAATTTTGACAATTGCGACAATCATATACAAAATCACATTCAACACAGTTACTAGAAAAGTAGGCGTGGAAACACTTGCTCATCTGATGCGTGCCCACATGCTCATACCCTACATCAATGTGGCGAATGTAATATGCATCCACAACATGAGTACAGTCATAGATCGATGAGCCATACATTATATCCTCATTGCGTCGTCCTCCAAATACGTAGTAGCAATCCTTCATGTGCTTGCCATAAAAGCTATAATCGCTGTTCGGTGAATCTGCACCTCTTCGCACACCAGGCTGGGGCACTACTTTCTCTAACTCTAGAAATTGGGAGAAGAAACTGTCGTTTGGCAAAGCATCCCGAGCATAATCGCGTGGATCCCACACATCGCTGTAATAAGTATCATAATCGTATGTAATCCATGGCATGACTGGAGCAACCGCTGAGATCATCATCTCTCTGTGTCCTGAGACATCACATTTCCTTTTATAAATATGTGAATAATTTGAAAACGCAAGGCGTCTCTGATGCCGACAGGTGGGACACAATGTCGGTGGTGGCACGCGCAGCATTTTGTAAAAATCTATATCATCCGCTTCAATCGCGAAACTTCCTTCGCAGTACTGCGAAATATCCCTTTGTCTGCATTCTTTCATATGCGGTACAAGTTTCTCCAATATTACATCAAGCAAAGCGTCAAATTGTGGGGTTTTGGACAACATAATTACAAAATTTCTTCTTGGAAACATTGATCACAATACAAAATCCAATTTTCTTGGTCACTGTATATTGTTTCTAGTTCAACATTGCATTTACTGCAGTTAGCATGATAGCTCCTGCCAGCGCCAGAATATTTGTATCGATCTTTCATCCGTCGATAAGGGTGAATTATCGGAACTGGAATTTTCCATCGTCGGTAAAACTGAAGCTCTGACGGGATTATGCGGAAAGGCCTTCCACTCTCCTCGCAAATAATCGCCTTATCCAAAATATCATCTTTGGCATCATCAATAGAATCTGGAACATCTCTTGCGTTCACTGTTGCGATTCCGCCAAACTCTGAATCCACATCTGGTTGCCACAAAGCTCCCAACATTTTGATTTCTTCTTCGCTCAATGGATATGAAATGCCTGCGAACGAACCGTTGTAGGCAAATGGAGAGAACTTGAAATCAAACAGTTCTCCGTACTCACCCGAGTTTATCAGTATCATTTTTACCCTATCCAATTCGATATAGTATTCTTCTTCGGTGAATTGCTTATTGAAAATAACAAACGATTTGTTTTGAAGTCCGACTGATGCAAAGCAGTGATCACATTGACGACAATTGAGAATGTACTCTGAGTCAGTAATATTTTTTGACTGCGCAGAAAATTTTACATTTGAACAACCTGATCCAACGCCCGATGTTTCATAGAGCAATTCAGAGCCACCTGTACCATAAATATCCATTGAATCCTTATGTCCGATGACAGAGTCAGCATATCTCTCGTGTTCAGACTTCTCGCAGTCCGTGACATGAGTACAATCTTTGGAATTGGTTATGGCAACGCCCGAGCAATCAATCGCGTTCTCATTGCGAGAAGCTTTGACAGGATTTGCGTATACCAAAGCCCAAAATTCTGGCAGAATTTTGGCAACACCACTTCTTGTCTGCATCTTCATAGAAGCTACTTTCTCGTTGTATTCTTCTTTGGTCAGTTCTTTATTGAAAAAATAATATCTCTTGTTTCGAAGATTGACACAACCAAAACAATCCTGACAGTTGCGACAGTCGTACAAAAAATGTGAGTTGATACAGTCTTGCGTGAAATAGATATAGCTACACTGACTTGAAGATCGAGAACGGACAGCGTTGTACAATTGTTCGGATTTTCTTACTGCCTGACTATCCATGATTTCGCGACAACCGTGTGCAAGAAGCGTGTACCAGATATCCTCAGAACCAAATACGGCACTCGAGCAATATGCGTTTTTAGAATTTTTCCCATTGATGGAATAATCGCTATTTATATTCGATGGATCTCGTGTAATAGCGGGCTGTGGAACGGCAAGACGAAGAGTATATAGCTGTTCAAGAAACCCCACTTCCTTTTCAAAAAGTTTTCCATACGTAAGTGGACTCCAATCTCCTTCCAAGTAGTATTCATAATCAAATACTTTCAAAGGTGAGTTGGGCGGGACAAATGAGATAATATTCATAGTCGCCTCCGGTGCATCATTTTTCCTTTTGTAAAAGTGAACAGGATTGTTGTATGCATATCTGCGTTGCCTACGGCATGTTGGGCAACATGGGGGTGGCGGGACACGAAACATTCTCAAAAACTCAATATCAGTCTCTGTAATATCAAAATCTCCTTCACAATACTTCGAAATATCCTTCTGTCTACACGTGCGCGTGTGCGGAACAAGCGCGTCGAGTATCGGCTGGAGCAATGCGTCAAATTGTGGGGTTTTGGGTTGCATGCCCATCTATCATACCTAATTTACTTCTTTTTGATAACAGCCCTCACAAGCAATATGTGTATACCCCCATTCTGGTGGATAATATGCGTCTATGGATTTTTTACAGAAACAACACTTCCCTGCATAGGAACGAGTCGTAGCGAGATATCTCATGCGCTCCTTTGTCCGAACATCAAAATGCTTTCTCGGCAACGCGATATGTTTGTTTTTCAAAAATGCAAATTCCTCTGGTGCAATGTTGAATCTCCAGCCTGTAACAGGGCATATAAGTGCCTGCTTTGTTATTGTTTCATCCACCTCGTCTATAGAATCTGGTAAATTTTCTGTTGGCATTCCAGCAACCCCTGATTCTACATGGGTATCCCATACTCCACTGCGCGCTTCGACAAACTCTTTGGTCGTATCGGGAAGGTATATCGACGCGGTAGTAAATGCATAGTCACACAACCCCATTGCATACGGAGGGAACTGTCCGTACTCTCCCCTTGCTTTCATATCGCCGATTATTTTCTCTTTAAGTACCTCGTACTCCTCTTGGGTATACTGCTTGTTCAAAATGCAATATTTTTTCTTGCGAAGCCCAACAGAGCCAAAGGAATACTCGCAGTCAAGACATTGGTCGAGGTATTCGCTATATCGAACATTGTCGCACCAGATAGAGTACTTGAGGTCGTACGAACTAGTACAGCATGAAAGGTTGCCACACAATTCTAGCATCCAACACCCTGTCAGATCCACACAATCTTTTGCTTTTGTACCACGAATGCAATTGGTACAGTGTTCAGAATTTTCCCAACTAAACACGCTGACGCAATCATTACAATTGGTGAGAAAACATCCAGAAGAATTTTCCGTTTTTACGTTGAAATGTTCCTTGTGCACTGCCACCTCCTCTAGCATTGTGCGAAATTTTATTTGAAGTTCTGCGAGAGTTTTTGCCGAGCCCAGATCATACTCATTTCTTTTTTTCTCGTATTCTTCTTTTGTATACTGTATATTCTCAATGCAATATTTTTTGCCTCGCAGATTTGAGCACATAAAGCAGTCACTGCAGTTACGACAATCATAGAGAAATGCGCTCGAGAGACAATCGTGACAACCAAATGAAAAGTATAAACTGTAGGAATTGAAACAAAAAGTACACCAATAACACTGATCGAGTGTATATATATGTGAAACATCTGCCGAATCTTTGCATTCAAATGCACGGTAGCCATAGATGAGATTTTCGCTTTTTGCTATTGAACGACTCAAGTAACAATTTTTTGAATCCCATGCATCGTCGCTCCATTCACACCCAACACTATTTGTTCCCTGCTGATGTGGACGGGGTACTTTTTCTTGAAGCTCTTTGAGCTGGTCAAAGAAGGGTCGTGCGGGGTCATAGTCTTGCCCATAGTCTAGCGCATCCCATGCATCACTCCACCATTCTTTGGAAGTGTAAATAGGATACCGAGCATTTTCTGGAAGAATGGTAATGAGCGAGTCACCCGAAAGCGCAGAGGTACCCTTTCGAAATTTGCCAAAGGGCCAAAAAGCAAAATGTTGCCTATGTCGACAGGTAACGCAGATAGTCGGCTCTACACTATTTACTTGAGTATAGTGATCGCGCTCCCGGGGTGTGATAGTAAAGCCTGCCCCGCAGTGTTCACAGGTATTTGTTTCCATACATCCACTCTACACTCCTATAGTCATATCTTCAATACTTTTACCCACACGAGTGAGGTTTGTGGCGCCAGATGCAGTGACAAGGAGCATATCCTCTATACGCACCCCACCGTATCCTGGCAGATAGATACCCGGCTCGACAGTCATCACCATCCCTGGCTCTAAAATATCGGACGATTGAGGCTTGAAGTTTGGCCATTCGTGGATTGCTGTGCCGACACCGTGACCGAGACCATGCTTGAAATTATTTTTAAAATGCTTTGCCAGATAATTTCTCGCAAGCGCATCGAGTTTTTTGCAGCTCCTTTCCCCTTTCTCAAGTGCGCGAATGACTTTCATCTGAGCGGCGAGGACTGTGCAATAGACTCTTTGTTGCTTCTTTGTCGGCGCTCCATATACGTACGTCCGTGTCATGTCGGAGCAATATCCCTGCCACGTAGCACCGAAGTCGAACATCACGAAATCCCCATACTTGAGTTTAGTTTTGTCCGGTTCATGATGAATATCTGAACTACCTTTGCCGAACGCAACGATGGGTGCAAAGGCAAGCGCTTTCACATCCCGCCGTGCGAGCTCTTTGATAATGAATTTCGCAATTTTGATTTCTGTCACGCCAACTTTCAATTTCATGAGAGCAAGCAACAAGACTTCCTCGCATATGTGCTGTGCAGTGACGATATTGGTAATTTCTTTTATTGATTTTTTTGCTCGAATCTCTTGAATGGCGGGAATTGAATGCTTCATTTTTTCATTACTCATTATTTATTTTCACTTATATCAGCGGTTCTGCGACTTCTGTTGCCTTCTCGTCGCCTTTCTTTCCTGTAATTGCTGATTTCTCCGATGCACTACGAATTATAGTTGACTCCTCTTTTTCAATAAGTTTCTGAGCATCACCGGAAGGAATCGCATATTTTCTGCGTGATGCGGCAACGATACGGTCACGATACGACGGATGCGTCGGTTTCAATACTTGCAATGTTTCAGCAGAAAACGGGTCATACGTCTCGCCGTCTATCGTCATTTTAATATAAAACTCACCGATACCAAGGTTGATAAGATCTTTCACATCGAAAATAGGCGCAAATTCTGGCTTGAGCTTCACTGCGTCGTCTCCACCAATACGAAAAGCAATGATTGATCCGACGTTACCGAGCACTGCCGCCTGCACTTTCGGGATAATCTGTCCGACGTATTGGTGCGCCATCGTCAGATTGAGTCCGTATTTGCGCGCCTCAGAGAGAATGTTTTCAAATGTTTCCGTCACGACGTTTTGGAACTCATCGACGTAGAGGTAGAAGTCAGCACGATCCTTTTTGTCCATCTTTGCACGCGCCATACCCGCCTGCTTGATTTTCGTAATGAACATCGAACCAAAGAATGATGAGTTTTCCTCACCGATTTTCCCTTTTGAAAGGTTGATGAGAATAATCTTCTTGTCATTCATTAGCTTCTCCAGATCAATCTTGTTTTCTGCTTGTCCGAAAATATTGCGAAGCATCGGGTCAGAAAGAAATTGTCCGAGTTTGTTGACCAACGGAATGATAGCGTCTGTGTCGAACTTTTCTGACCAGTCGGCGAATTCAATTGCCCAAAATCTTTTCACCATGTCATCCTGAATATATTCCACAACCTTTTGACGATAATTTCTATCAGTGAGCATCGAGATCATTCCGCGCATTGTCGCGTAGGGGTAATCGAGAAGCGCAAGTGTGGTGAAGCGGAAGACGTGCTCGAGACGAGGTGTCCAGTTGGCACCGAATTGTTTTTCCATCACCTCGATGAGGCCTTGAGTAAGCTGGTGTTTGAAAGAATAATCCACGTTGGCAAGTGGATTGAAGGATGCAGGATATTCTATGTCTGACGGATCGATGATACAAACGTCTTCGATGCGGTTCTCCGGTATGAATTCCAAAATGTCATCAATAAATTCGCCGTGGGGATCGATAGCGCAGACACCGTGTCCGTAGGCAATATCTTGACGAATCATAAGTTCCTGCAATTTGGATTTTCCCACACCAGACTTTCCGATGATATAGAGGTGGCGTCTACGGTCAGTACGTTTTATACCGAAGACAAATCTCTTTTCTTCAAGAGCTGCGACATAGTTGGTACGTCCAATAAAAGACACCTCTTCCGGAGTTACTTTGCCGAGCATCGGCAAATCCGGTGGTGGCGGAGCATACTTGATGATTTGAATTTTGTTTGGTTTGGAAAAAGACATAAGTTAGAGGGTGGAGGATTTAGTTATTTTTTTACTATTGCCTACAACCTCATCATTCTCGCCATATACATTTATTATAGCAAAGAATTGAGCTTTCGCTTCCATTCTCCTGCCAGTGCTTCTGCCCGAGTTTTGGTCGGCGCTTCGGTGTAGATGCGCACTAGTGGCTCAGTATTTGACCGGCGAATGTGTACCCACGAATCAGGGAAATCAATCTTGACACCATCGCGTGTATCAATCTTTCCCCCTTTTGCAATTTTCTTTATTCGAAGAAAAATCTTCTCCGCGTCATCCATGTGCGCAAGCGCGAGTTTCTCTTTTGCCATTTCGTATTTTGGGTAGCGAGACCGCAATTGGGACACTGGAGCATTTGCTTCTGCTATATATGAGAGAAAGAGCGCCGTGCCGACAAGCGCATCCCGTCCATAGTGGAGGCGAGGATAAACGACTCCGCCGTTACCTTCACCGCCGAAAATCGCACGAGTTTTTTTCATTTCTCGGATGACGTGCATGAGCCCAACGGGTGAAGCAGAATATTTTCCACCGAGACTTTTCGTCACATCAGCGAGTGCGCGCGATGATGAGAGATTCGAAACCGTATTTCCTGGGGTGTGCGAGAGAACATAATCTGCAATTGCAACTATCGTGTATTCCTCTCCAAAGCAATTGCCTTTCTCATCGAAGAAGACAAGACGGTCAACGTCAGGGTCGACGGCAATACCGAGATCAGCTTTGTGTTTGCAAACTGCGTGTGCGAGCCCTGTAAGATTTTGTGGTAGGGGTTCCGGAGTATGCGCAAATTTCCCTGTTGGTTTTGCATTCAAAGAGATAATCTTTTTCACACCAAGCCTTCGCAGGAGTTTCGGCATGACGATTCCTCCTGTTGAGTTGATTCCATCAACGACGACAGTAAAGTTCTTTTGCTTAACATTTTTTGCGTGAACCAGTGGAAGCTCTAGAATTTTTCGTATATGAAAATCTTCGTAATTTTTTTTTGCAGTGACCTTACCTTTCTTTGACTTCTTCTCCTTGGAGGACTTTGGTTGTCGGTACAATTCAAGAATCTTTTTGCCCTGCGTTTCATCGACAATCTCGCCTTTTGCATTCAAAAACTTCAGTCCGTTCCACTCGATCGGGTTGTGACTTGCTGAAATGATGATACCGCCCACAGCTTTCTCTTTCACCACAGCCATTTCAATCGTTGGCGTCGTTGCGAGATCTAGATCGACAACACTAATTCCTCTCTCAGTCAAAACATCAATGACGATTTTTGTAATCCATCGTCCGCTCGCGCGCGCGTCGCGTCCAACAACTACTTTCGACCTTCCTTTTCCTTTCATAAGAATAGCAAAAGCACTAACAAAAGCTATCACATCGTTCTCGGTGAGGTCTTGTCCAACGGTTTTCCCGAGCGTTCCACGAATTCCTGAAATTGATGCAATCAACATAAGTTTGTAAAGTGGAAAGTTTAAAGTTTGTAAAGTAATCCCACTTTTGCCTTTATACTTTTAACTTTTGACTTGCGTCGCTCTGCGACGCTTCCATTCGTACATAACGATTGCTGCCGAGACCGAAGCATTGAGCGAAGGTACATCATTCTCCATTGGGATTTTGACAAGGAAATCACAGAGCTCTCGCGTCTTCTCAGGCATTCCCTCCCCTTCGCTTCCGATAACGAAACATATCGGCATATCAAAATCTTCTTCCCACATACTTTGCTTTCCTTCTTCATCAATACCAACAATCCAAAATCCAATTTCTTTGAGCTTACGCAGAGTTTCATTTATATTTCCAATTTCAACAACAGGAATCCTATCAACCATTCCTGCTGATGTCTTGTACACAGCGCCATCAAGCGGAGCTTGGTTGAATCGCGGAAGTAATATCGCCTCTACGCCGACAGCAACGGCTGTGCGTATCATCGCTCCGACATTGTGTGGGTCTTGTATGTCTTGAAACAAAAGAATTGCTGGTTTCTTGTGAAGCTTCACCGTATCTTTCCATACTGAGAAAATCTGTGTTCCTGACGCGATAAGAGCAACAACACCCTGATGATTGACACCCCCAACAAGTCTCTCCAATTCATTTTCTGTCCCAGTTTGAACCTTGAGATGAGCCTTCTTCGCAAGTGCTTCCATGTCTTTCATGAAGCTCGTTTGTACACCTTCTCGCACCAAAATACGCTTCACTCTCCGTGGAGAACGCCTGAGAACGTCCAAAACAGGCTGTCTGCCGTATATGAATATCTCTTCAAATTGCTCAACTTTTTTCATGTGAGGCTAGTATAGCAGAGATAAAAAAATAACGTAAAAGTCCAAAAGAATTTTATCTTGCCTGAGCAGTACCCGAAATCGTCGCGACACTTCCGTCCCTTGCGTGTTCAATAGTACATTCAGAGTGAAGTGCGACTGATCCTCCTTCTGGATAGTAGATGGTATAGTCAAGACTAAAATTTTCTACACCCTCTTTTGCTTTCTCAAGTGCCATATCAAACACATGTTCATCTTTGGGTGCAAGCATTCTTCTAAATGAATCGTACGCTAGTTTCTTGTCTACGTTCTGATGTGTGAGTGCATACATACCCTCATCGAAAGAGACGAATCCTGATTTTGGTGTCCAACGGAAAGTTCCCAAATGTGCCATTTTGTTTGTTGCTTCAAGTCTCGACTTGGTTGTTGTGAGCGTCGCGTTCGCACCAGAGAGAACATCAATCATACGAAAAGATCTTTTCGCGTAAAGAGCAAAAAGTCCAAAGAGAAGCGCGAGGAGTATTGTGATGGAAAGGATGGTCCCTCTCACGAAAAGAAGTTCTTTTTGAAGTCTCTTTGCATCGACATCAATACCGAGTTTTGCGACGACATTTCCACTTGCATCTTTGATATGAGCAGATGCCGAAATCCACCGTCCCCAACTATCAGTATATGGTCCTTCGACGTAGTCAGTGCCAGCAATAAAGTTGGTTACTTCAGTCGCGGTAGCGTCGACATATTTTTGTCCCGGAGGAGAATAATCTCCGGACAAAGTATCTTCAGAATCAACATAGAAAAATAAATTCGGGTCATCATATCCCATCAGATAGAAAAAACGCGCATCTGGATTAACTGCGATAAGTTTCGTCATTTTTTCTTTCAAATCAAGATATGCTGGATTGGCAAGATCTCGGTCATCAGCATGAAGTTTCACAATTTCTTCTGATGACAAAAGGAGCGCCGCATTCTGTGCGCGTATGAGTAGATCGCTTCGTAAGCGTCTGTCGACATTGTTGCCGATTGAAATAGTCGCAATTGTTCCGGCTATTACAATCGCGATCGCAATGATAATCCCGATGCTCGGGAGATACGCAGGTGAGCGCGGAGTAGTGTCTAGATTTTGCATGAATAAATTATAGCATCTTTTTCAAGAATTATTTCACATCGCATGCAGGAGCACGAACTATATTATGCCGCTATTTTTTTATTAGTCTTCGGCTTAAATGAGATGCAAACTTTGTATAGTTCATTATCTTCTCTATGATTGCGGTTAACTTCAATATCCTTTTTCTCGTCGTAGTCTATAGATTTTTTGATTTGTTCAAAGAAATCACTAAAACGAGTATAGTGCCTAAGGGCTACGTCAAACTTGGAGTTGTCGCGATTTTCAGAAGTAGAATAAAAATCAAGAATTGCCTTGAGCTGAACTTCAATCTGGCTGACAATCGTGTATTTGAGAGGATGGTCAGAGATACTAGCAAGATCGTCTTCGAGATATGCCATTGCTAGGTCCTCCATATCCTTACCTGAGCCACCAATAACAAACTTTGGCATGATTCTCTTTCCTCTATTCTTCTCGTTTTCAGGGTCCTCAAAATACTTTACACGGGGAATCTTGCCTGTCGTGATATAACGATCCCAATTTTTTTGCAATTTACCCTCTATCGCTTCCTTGTCCGGATTGATTGTCATATCAAATGACGCCGCAAAGTATGCTTCCTTTTTGTACTGCATCACAGCATCATTGCCATCGAAATCATCGAAATCGTGCGTCATGGTTGCTGTCATGTCAGGAACCCATCCGTTGTTAATCCGATCAATGATCATAACTTGGAATGTCTGACTTTGCTCAAACCCCAGCTCTCTTCTCTTTTTCAGAGCTTCGCCGTACAGAGAATTACGGGAATCAAGGATTGATCGGATGTTTTCGACATATTCCATATCCCGGAGAATAGTTGTTTCAGAATAAAAGTTTTTTTCTTCCGTGTCATCTACGATACCAATAAAATTTAGCGGATTGGGACAGTGCTCGTACACAGAATGGAGTTTCTCTCTCAGTTTCATAAGTGTCTCAGGATTTCTGTACAGGCCCTCTGCACCTTTTTTGTTTTTTTCATCCTTCACTTTTATTTTGCCGACAATGTGATGAACTTCAGGTGGACGATTCGAGATTTTCTCAAAAAATTCCGGATTCTTTTTCCGTTCAGCTTCTTCCTTTGCGCGCTTAATATCTTCACTTTTTTGCTTGGCTTTTTGTAAAACATCATTTTGTATATCCATGTACGCCTTGCTGTTGGGACGTGGCGCAGTGAAAATCTCGCCTTTTTCAGTCGCCGTCTTTTTTGCCTTCATCCATTCGCTCATGGCCCGAGTAAGCTCCATACCTGCGAGCGGTGTGGCTGTATCAGGGTCTTCTGACTGTGTGGTTGTAAATCTCTTTTCGCTTATCATAATGATGATTATAGCACTATTGAGACATCTCGTGGATTGCATTTTTGGCCTTTCTACGGTAAACTGTTTCCCGTTAAATAAGGGCCGTTAGCTCATCTGGTAGAGCACCTCATTTGCAATGAGGGGGTGGCAGGTTCGAGTCCTGTACGGTCCACAACAGAAGAATCGCCCTGTGGCAGTTACGCAAAATGATATGTATATAATTTTTATTTTTGTGATCCTTGTAATTTTACTTCTTTTTGCTCTTTACCAAAGAACTTGTCTATATTAGTTTTGACGAAAAATCTGCAAAAGTAAGCGGTATTCCTGTTCGTCTCATTAATACTTTACTCGTTGTACTTAGCGCACTGACTATGTCACTAGCAATTCCTATCGTTGGTGTTTTACTTATCGCGACGCTCATTGTTATTCTAGTAGTTACAGCATTGCAGTTTGGAAGAAGTTTTACAAAAAAAATTCTATACGCAGAATGTGTTTCTCTTTTCTCTGTGATTTCGGGAATATTTACTTCTTTTTATTTTGATCTTTCTACTGGCGGAACTATTGTACTTTTTATGCTTTTAATTTTTATTGTGGTAATTATAATGAAGAATATAGAAATGACTAGAGCGAGTCTAAAATCAATGTTCTTTAAGCATTTTACGGATTAATTTGGTAGAATGTATTCATGCGCACCGTATTCGCCATTTTTATATTTTTGTTGTTGCCAATCAGCATTGTTTCAGCGCAGGAGCTACATAACGACTACCAAGGTACTTACCACGGGAAAGTTATTGAGATCCTCAACGAGGAGATGCGCGAAATTCCTTGGGCTGATACCGAACATTTGTTTCAAACAATCAGAGTTGAGGTTCTTGATGGTCCACTGAAAGATAAGATCATCACTATCGAGAACGATTACCTAGAACTTGATAAGGGAGATAAATTTTATTTTAACTACAACATATACATTGATGGTAGCGAGAGTTACGGAATTACAAATATTGATCGCAAAGCCTCGCTACTCCTTCTTGTTGCAATATTTGCAGCAATAATAATTGCTTTCGGCAGGTGGCAAGGGGTCAGATCGCTTATAGCTTTGGTTGGTAGTTTTTTAATAATAATGTTTGTATTGCTTCCCGGCATACTTAATGGTTGGAATCCACTGCTGGCTAGTTTTTTGGTTGCTGGCGGTATTTTATTCTTGGCAATATTTTTTACCCACGGCTTTAACAGAGAGTCGCTTGTGGCATATAGCGGAACTATGATTGCAGTTCTTTTGGCAGGATTGTTTGCAGTTTTTGCAGTACATATAACGGATTTATCTGGTTTTGCTTCCGACGAAACAACGTACCTAAACTTTAATACAGGTGGCAAACTAAACTTCACTGCTCTTTTGCTTGGCGCTTTTATTATTGGATTCTTGGGCGTACTTGATGACATTGCTGTTACGCAATCTGCGGTAGTGTCTGAATTATTTAACAGTAATCCAAACATGAGCCGCAAAGAAGTCTATAAACGAGCAATGCGAGTTGGTCGAGAACATGTAGGTGCTTTAGTAAATACACTTGTCCTTGCATACACCGGTGCGTCGCTCCCTTTGTTGCTTTATTTCAATCTAGGGCCTTCGAGTTTTACAACCACCGTTAACCTTGAAATATTCGCCACTGAGATTGTTCGAATTATTGTTGGTAGTACAGGGCTAATTTTAACTGTGCCAATTGTGACATTCTTGGCTGTTCAATATTTGAAGGGATATAAATCAAAACACAGTCATGTGCAAGGGCACAAACATACTCACTAACCCACTTCATCAAAATCCAAATCCGCCGTGCAGGAAGGTGCGAGAGGAATGTGCGGCGGAAACCCGAATACCTGGAGGGCAGAACCCCGAAAGAAAAAACATCCTTTTCTTTTTCAAGAAAAATTTCACCCCCGCCAAATCACCCAGTAGGTGATTCTGCTGAATCAGAAATGCAAGGAGTGTTTTTTCTTTCGGGGTTGTCGCCGTACTCGGAGAGCTGAGTGTGTAGCGTTCCCCGCACTTTCCATTCATGGAAAGCTCTATGCTTCGAGCAGAGGCGCGTAGCGCGTGGGGACGCTAGTTATTTATTCTTTCTTCGAAATAAGTTCGAGCAAATGCCACAATTACACCACTGGTAAAAACAATGTGCTTTCGGGCGTTTTTTATTTCCCCAACGCCTGCGTGATCAAATGCTCCAGAAATCCCTCATGTGTTCCACCAACTTCCGACACGCCTTGCATTATGTGAGACTTTTCTCCCAAATGAGGATGAGTCTCTACTCTGTCGACATATATCCCCTTCTTCGGACTAACAATGAAGTGTACGCTCGCGTAATGTGCGATGTTGAAATCGTGGAATATATCTCCTGCGAGTTGCGCAAGCTCAGCTTTCAATCCTGTATCTAACTGTACAATCTTCGCATTATGCGTGCCGAATTCTAGTGCGGGAAAGACGTAAGGTGTCTCACCGCGATAATCCTCGACAACAGTGATGACGACATGCTGTCCGGCTATCACTTCTTCGACGAATATATCATTGCGATTATAGAAATTTTCTTCAAGAGCACTCACAAGTTCACCAAATGTTTTGCACTCGTGCACGCCGACGCGGGATGAGTGATTGACTGGACGAACGATCCACGGAGGAGCGACTTTTTCCCAAATACTTTTCGCAATATTTTTTGCATGCTCGTCACCAAACTCGCCTTTGAAATCTATCCGGTAGCCTTCAGGAGTTTTCACACCGAGCGCACAATATCTCTCCTTCGCAAGTTCGTGATTCTGCGTGATCATCCGCTCAAACGCCCTCGCTCCTGTGTATGGAACACCTATGCCTTCGAACGCACTGACTTGATGCATCTGATTGTTGTATTCACCAAGGAGAGCGTTCACGAAGACGTCCACCTTACCAACAAGATCTCTCGGGTCAGTCGGGATACCGCGAAAGTGCCAGACACCTTCTTGATCGATATATATATCGTATGCTCTGAATTTATCAGTGAGTTTCTCCGCAATGAGTCGCGCAGGATACGCACCTGAAGCGATAGATGCTTCATGAGTGTGTCCGCCTCCTCCGCGCAATATGCCGATTCGTAACATACAGTAAGTATAAAGTAGAAAGTAGAAAGTAGAAAGTCCTCAATTAATAAATTTTAGATTATCAGAACACAATCATGCTATTTTCGACGGTCGTCGAAAATAGCATGATTGTGTAAATTGTGTATGCATAATGATATTTTAAACGAATTAAGTAAGAAATACCTTGCCTCTCCTCTTTTTGTGAAATGCAATTGCAAAGCGATGCGCCTCGGCATTTGCAAGCAGGATTGCTATTTTGTGGCGAGAAACAGTATCATCGGTTCCAATGATTGCTTCAGGTTTGTGGCGAACATTTTTGACCACCGCAACAACAGGAATAGGTAGATTGTTTTCATACAAGATATCTTCTGCAACTCTCTTTTGAACTTCGTTTCCATCAACAGCTACAAGGTCAGGAAATTCCCATTCTGGATGCTTGAACCTACGCATGAGGATTTCGCGAAGTGCTCCTGGATCGTTAGCGGAATCAAAATTTTTTATCTTAAACATGCGGTATCCTGCTTTGTGAGGCGTTTGGTTCCTGACAACAACCATGACGCCAACCATCGACGCACCACCGATATGTGCGACGTCGTAGGCTTCGATGCGGTACGGCCTCACTCCCGGCTGTTCACTCCAGTCGTCCCGTTTTACAAGCGCGATATCATTGATATGAGTGATTGCAAAAAGCCTTCGCTTGACCTCATCAGCTTTTTCAAATTCTTGCTTCTTTGAATACCCATGCATCTCTTTCTCAAGCAGACGGATGATCTGCTTTTTCTTGCCTTCAAAAAAAAGTTTAATGTTTTTGATGGTTTTTGCGTATTCCTTTTTCACTTGTATTTCATTCTGCGAAGGTCTGCGTACGGTCTGCGTGTGCCCGCGAGGCAAATCGGGAGCTAACCCGATTTGCTTGTAAAATTCGTAATTGTCGCGCTTTGACGAAGAGATGTCGCGATAGGGGAAAATCCTCCGAATGATCTTCATCGCTTTGTTGAGTGCTCCACCAGAAGTGAATGGACCATATATAGCTTGCAATCTCACTTTTGTTTTTCCCCTCGCAATGAGTGCTGTTTTTTCTTTGAAATTAATGTCTTTCTTACGGATCGTGAGAAGCTGTGGAAATGCTTCGCGTGTGATACCGACACAAAGGAAACTTTTGTCATCACGCTCTTGAGTGTTGTAGTACGGTTGGTACTTTTTGATTAACGATGCTTCGAGGATAAGCGCCTCAAGGACAGTGTCAGTTTCTTCCCACCTTATATCTTCTGCACGGAAAATCATGTCGACAATCCCCGGCCCGCGGGTTTTGATCAAATCCGCTGCAAAATAGCTCTTCGTACGATCACGAAGTGATGTTGCCTTGCCAATATAGAGAATGTTGCCTTTTTTGTCACCGCTCCTTTTTGGTGGACCAAGAAAAAAGTAAACACCCGGCACGTCGGGGAGGGTTTTGCGTGTAAGGTAGCTACTTTTCATATGATAAGGCTGATTATAACAAAAATGACACAATAAGCATCGGAATGATATTAAGAAAAGCACATGGTATACTTTTCTCATGAAAAAGAATTTTTTTTCCTATTGGTCACAATCGATAGATAATGTTTTCGTTTCTCTAAACACATTTGCTGATGGACTCGACAGTAATGAAGCTGAAAATAGACTCAAAAAATATGGTGAGAATATCTTTAACGAAAAGAAGGGAGTATCTCCACTCTCACTTGTCCTACGACAGATGATGAGTCCTCTCTTGTGGATACTAGGTGTCGCAACGGCACTTTCCTTTTTTCTCAACAAAGAGCGCGAAGGATATTTCATTCTTATTGCTATCGTCATCAATGTTTCGCTCGGCTTTTGGCAAGAATACAAAGCCAATACCGCAATCAAAAAGCTCGACTCATATATCACACATAAAACTCGTGTCAAAAGAAACAGTAAAATAATTTCGATTAATGCGAGCGATGTCGTTGTCGGAGATATTATTTTGATTCGCACTGGCGCTTTCATCCCCGCTGATTTGCGAGTCATCGAAGCTGACAACCTCGAAATCGACGAAGCTCTTCTAACGGGAGAATCGCTAGCTCAGAAAAAAACTATTCTTCCTCTAGCGCAAGAAACAGTCCTCGGTGACAGAACGAATATGGCGTGGGGAGGATCTGTCGTTACCGACGGCGAAGGTGTCGGCGTTGTCGTCGCGACAGGCAAAGACACAGCTTTGGGTGAAATCGTATCAATGGTTTCGGGTGAAGAAAGCGAGAAGACACCGCTTGAGAAAGCGGTGTCTAAACTTGCGTTTACTATTACTATTTTCCTAGTCGTTGTTGCATCGATTATTTTCATTCTGGGCATTACGCAGGGATATTCAGTATCTGAAATATTTTTAATAACGATTGCTGTTATTGTCTCCGCTGTACCCGAAAGTCTTCCCATCGCTATGTCTGTAGTTCTTGCGATGGGAGCGAGTCAGCTTGCAAAGAAAAATGGCGTGGTAAGAAAAATGTCTGCCACAGAAACACTCGGCGCCACATCGCTCATCCTCACTGACAAGACAGGAACACTAACAGAGGGCAGACTATCACTTGAAGATGTGTCCGTTTCTCATGCTGATGTATCACGAATACTCACACTTGCTGCAGCAAATTCAGACGCCGTTCGAGATCCTAAAACAGGAAAGTTTTTGGGAAGACCAGTTGATACCTCTCTTGCCGAAATTATTGATACTCATCCAGAAATAAAGACAGCTCTACAAAATTTAGTCATCGAAAAACGTACACCGTTTAACTCTAAAGATAAATTTTCGCAAATAGATTTTATTGAAAATGGAAAGCGCGGAATTTCTCTTTTGGGTGCGCCAGAAATACTGATAGCGAGAAGCAATCTCACGAAAGAGGAAATGGAAAAGCTTGAGCAAGATTTACGAGAGTACGCGGAAAGCGGCGAGAGGGTTCTTGGTGTCTTGGAAAAGAAGGCAGACGGAACAGACTTTATTTTTCTTGGACTCATACGGTTCCGCGACCCAATGCGTGCAAATGTCAAAGACGCAGTGACACGAATCATGCGCGCGGGAGTCAAAGTCAAAATAGTGACGGGTGACCATCCGGGCACAGGAGCGTGGGCTGGACGAGAGCTTGGTATTTTGAAAGATGATTTCGGAATTCTCACTGGAGCAGAAATTGATCTTTTGAATGACGAAGAGCTCTTGAAGATTATCCCGAAAACGGCAGTTTTTGCTCGCACTACACCGGAGCAAAAACTCCGTCTTGTCGTCCTCTTTTCAAAACTTGGTGAAATAGTTGCAGTTACTGGCGATGGCGTCAATGACGCACCTGCACTCAAGCATGCCTCCATCGGAGTTGCTATGGGTAGCGGTACAGACGTGGCACGTACATCCTCAGACCTCATCATACTGGACGACAATTTTGAGACGATTGTCGAAGCAATATTTGCAGGCCGAGGAATCCTCTACAAAATGCGTGCAGTAATCACATATCTTCTAGCAGACTCGTTCGACGGGCTACTCCTGATCGGAGGCGCTCTCATCGCAGGTCTCGTATTCCCCATCAGCGCACTTCAGATACTCTTCGTCAAATTCTTCTCAGACATCTTCCCTGCAATGGCTCTCACTTTCGAGCGCGTTGATTCCAAGCGCACAGCGCACAGGAGACCGTCTCTCAAACTCTTTGATAATAATGTAAAGATTTACACACTCGGAAGAGGTCTGGTATCTAGTTCGATCCTTCTCGTACTCTATATAATATTGGTGAATGCCGGCGTCGAACTCTCACTTGCGCGATCATTTATCTTTGCATCATTCGCTTCCTATATGCTCTTCCTCGCATTCTCGATGCGCAATCTCGAAGAGAGTATCTTCAAGTACAAAATGTTCTCAAACCGCTACCTCACAGTCGGCGCCGCGATCGGATTCGGTATGGTTCTCCTAGCACTCTACTACCCTCCGCTCTCCGGACTCCTCGGCACCACAGCACTCCCTCTCTCATGGCTCTTGGCAGTTCTCAGTGTCGGAGTGTTCAATTTGATGCTCATGGAAATGTTGAAATGGATGGTAAACCTACATTCTAGAAAGGCGCTTTCGTAAAGCTCACTCAGAATTAATTCTTTTTCTTCAAAACTTTTTTTAGATAGCGACCGGTATGGCTTCGTGTTGAATTAGCCACTTCTTCAGGCGTTCCTTTTGCAACCACGTCTCCCCCGCCGAGTCCACCCTCCGGTCCCATGTCGATCACGTAGTCAGCGCATTTGATGATATCGAGATTGTGTTCAATGACGACAACAGTGTTTCCTTTTGACACAAGCATTTCCATGACATGCAGAAGCTTCGCGACGTCATCATAGTGAAGTCCAACTGTCGGTTCATCGAGAAGGTAAATTGTCTTCTCTGTCTGTCTGCGATAGAGCTCACTTGAGATTTTGACACGTTGCGCCTCACCTCCCGAGAGTGTTGTTGCGCTCTGCCCGAGTGCAACGTAGCCGAGCCCGACGTCCATGAGAGTGCGTACGCGATCATAGATCGCGGGGATATCTTCGAAGAACACGAGTGCTTCCTCGACAGTCATCTGGAGAACTTCATAAATATTTTTCTTCTTGTATTTGACAGTAAGGGTTTCCTTGTCGAATCGTTTGCCATTGCAAACGTCGCAGGTCACGTACACCGTCGGGAGAAAGTGCATCTCAACAGCGATCTCGCCATTTCCTTCACATGCCTCGCATCGTCCGCCTTTGACATTGAAAGAAAATCTGTTTGGTTTCCATCCGCGGAATCGTGCGTCCTCTGTCGCAGCGAATATGTCGCGAATATGCGTGAATGCTCCTGTATATGTCGCGAGGTTCGAGCGTGGCGTACGGCCTATCGCTGACTGGTCGATCAAGATCGCACGCGAGATGTATTCTGTACCGGTGAAACTCGCGCAGTTGTATGTCGTCGCCGTCCGATGTTTTCTTTCATAGCGCCCTTGGAGATTCTTGTGGAGAATCTCGTACATGAACGATGACTTACCCGAACCAGATACACCAGTGATACAGATGAGACGTCCGAGAGGAACATCGATGGTGAGGTTTTTGATATTGAAAATTTTTCCCCCCACAATCTTGAGTGCTCCTTTGTCCTGAGTGCGTCTCTTCTCGGGTATTGGAATACTTTCTTCTCCACGCAGGTATGCGAGTGTGCGAGATTTGGAAGGATTCGTTTTCGCTTCCAAAAGTTCATCAAGCCAACCTGACGCTATAACCTTGCCCCCATGAATACCCGCCTTCGGTCCGATATCAACGATGTAGTCTGAGGCATATATCGTATCTTCATCGTGTTCGACAACGAGTATGGTATTGCCGAGGTCACGCAAGTTCTCAAGTGTCTTGATGAGACGTTCATTGTCCCTCTGGTGAAGCCCTATCGTCGGCTCATCGAGCACATAGAGCGCACCGACGAGACGAGAGCCGAGTTGTGACGCCAACCTGATACGCTGACTCTCACCGCCCGAAAGTGTACTCGCCTTCCTGTTGAGTGAGAGATATTCGAGGCCGACATTGAGGAGAAACTGAAGTCTTGCCTCAATTTCTTTGATAATGACCTTGGAAATTTCTTTTTCTTGCTGTGTTAGTTTGAGATCAACGAAGAAATCTGCAGTTTCGCTAATTGATAATTTAGCAATATCAACTATATTTGTTTTCTCTTTTTTCTCGCTTGTCGAAAGGAATACATGCAGTGCCTCAGTCCTTAATCTTGCTCCATGACACTTTTCACATGGCTCATCACCTCCGAAATATTTTGTTCCCAGACCGTTGCATTCAGGACATGCGCCATAAGGAGAGTTGAATGAAAAGAGTCGCGGTTCAACTTCTGGAAAAGAAAAACCGTCGTTTGCGCAAGCAAATTTTGCCGAAAGCAAGAATTCTGTCATAGCTACACCAGAAGCAGGCAAATCGGAACCGTCTGGCCCGACACTTTTTTCGGGAGATCCGAGGACCTTCCGATTTGCCTGCTTCTGTGAAAAAATAGCGCCTCCTTCTCCAATTTTGATAGTCACTAGTCCGTCAGCTTCGAGAAGTGCACGTTCAACTGCTTCAGAGAGCCTCGTGCGAGTAACTTCTGGAGTATCTTTGAATTCATGGAGCGTAATCTCATCAACGAACACGTCTATCATATGTGCTTTGTTCTTGGACAGCTCGATTCTGTCGCGAAGATTTTTCATGACGCCGTCGATACGCACTTTTGAAAATCCTTTGCCGAGCAAATCGTAGAGCATCTGGTAGTATTCCCCTTTTCTCCCTCGCACAACTGGTGCAAAAATTGCAACGGGAGTTTCGTCCCACTTTATTCCCATAACTTCCTTTTTCTTTGCTGATTTTGTGTGTTTTGAAATATTATCAAGAATGAAGTTGACTATCTCTTCATGAGAAAGCTTCTTGATTTCTTCTCCACACTCCGGACAATGTGGATGCCCAATACGCGCATAGAGGACACGGAGATAATCGTAAATTTCAGTGATCGTGGCGACCGTAGAACGCGGATTGTTGGAACGCGACTTTTGGTCTATCGAGATTGCAGGAGAGAGACCCGTGATCTCGTCGACATCAGGTTTCGGCATTTGATTCAAGAATTGACGCGCGTACGCAGAGAGACTCTCTACATAGCGACGTTGGCCTTCGGCAAATATCGTGTCGAATGCAAGTGAAGACTTGCCTGAACCTGACATACCAGTAATAACCACCATCTTGTTGCGAGGCATTTCGACGTTTATATTTTTGAGATTGTGGGTGCGGGCACCCTTCACTACGATTTTACCTCCTTCGAATGTGTTTTGATCTTTTTTTGTCATACGCAGTTTGCACCCACGAATGTCTTCTATGGGTGTATATCTCTATTCAACTGACCTTATCATATCACATATGGGTCTATTGACATTTGTGAGCCAGTGTGCTATGATACTACCAAATTTAAAATATGACTAAAAAAAATTTCCTACACGGAGCCCTCAAGCAGAACACTTAATTAGTTGTTAATACTCTCCCCATAATACCACTTTCAAGTGGATTTTTTAATTTCAATTTTAATAAT
>Ga0163149_10001937_pt1 | contig 25768 bp, 29 predicted proteins | sample OliLakLV19MP5G1_FD_148604 | JGI IMG/M metagenome (GOLD analysis project Ga0163149, IMG submission 148604) | Freshwater microbial mat bacterial communities from Lake Vanda, McMurdo Dry Valleys, Antarctica - Oligotrophic Lake LV.19.MP5.G1 | ecosystem: Environmental > Aquatic > Freshwater > Lake >... | reverse complement strand
GTTGTTTAATTGATAAGTAATGGTTCCTAGTTTTTCATTTTTTTCTTCCTTAATTATTTTTCCGGATGTCGGCTCTTTATCCAATAAATTAGCAGCAATTGCTTTTTCCGCATAAGCAGTAACATTTTCTTTTAAAGCTGCATCTACCCAGTTTTTAAGATCGGCATCGGTAGGTAATTTATCACTTGTTTTACCGGTGATGAGTGCGAAATAATTTTTATCAATATCAATTTTTGAGGATAAGTTATTTACTTCTTTCAGGCTGATGCCAGGTATTACCTGCTTGGAAAAAGCATATTCCCATTCGATACCCGGGACCGCTTCGCCTTTTAAAAAATGACGGATGAGTTCCTGTACCAGGTGAGAGGATTCTGTTTTATCACGCTCTTTGTAACTAGTTTCGTAAGCTGAGATCAAAGATGCTTTCGCGCGTTTTAATTCAGCCTCAGTAAAACCATATTTTTTTATTCGCATGGCTTCACTCACTAAAGCAAATACTGCTTCTTTCATATTATCATTGCCGCATACTGCAAAAGAACTGAAGTTTTTCCAGCCTCTTCCAAAGCCTTCGCTTATATTGGAACTGCCGTATACAAATGGAGGATTGCTGCTGTTCTTTAATTCTTCATATCGCCCGCTCATCATGGCGTTGAAAAGTTGTTCCGCTAAACCGCTCTTGTAGTCGGCGCCTGTCATATCCTTTTTGCTTTTGTAGCTGTTGCCAATAATTTGTATCAATGTATATGTTGCTTCTGCATCACTTAACACCATAGCATCGTTCGCAGTGCGCGCTGGCATGTCAAATGATTCGGGCCTTGGACGCTCATTGGCAGGATTTTTAAATCCACTAAATTTTTCTTTAATCTGTCTCTCAGCTTCTGCGGGTTCTATATCACCAACTACGATCACACATTGCAAGTCGGGACGGTACCAGTCATGATGAAAACGTTTGAGAACATCGTAGCTGAAGTTTTTTAAAATGTCATCTTTGCCAATAGGTAAACGTTCTGCATAAAGCGAGCCATTCAGGTAACGGGGAAACCATTTTCTGAACATCCTGTCTTCCGCGCCTTTTCCAAGACGGCTTTCTTCAAGCACCACGCTGCGCTCACTGTCTATTTCTTTGTTATCAAGCAATGCAGCGCCGCTCCAATCTGCAAGTATGGTAAATCCCGAATCTACTTTTGCCTTATTTTCCGAAGGGATGGGAAGTATATAAACCGTTTCGTCAAAACTTGTATAAGCGTTAAGGTCTGCGCCAAATTTTACACCTATACTCTGAAGATAGTGAACAACTTCGTTGTGTGGGAAATGTTTTAAGCCATTAAAATTCATGTGTTCCATAAAATGTGCAAGTCCGAGTTGATCGTTATCTTCCATCATGGAACCAGCGTTTACCGCCAGCCTGAGTTCAATCTTTTTTTCAGGTTTTTTATTTTGAACTATAAGGTATTTAAGTCCGTTTGGCAATTGTCCTGTTTTGATTTTTGGATTAAGGGGCATGGGTGATGCAAAATCTTGGGCATTCACTATACCTGTGATAAACAATAGGATCGCTAAAAATTTACCAAACCGGGAGAATTGTTTCTTTGTATTCATATTTATGGATTAAAATTAATTCTGAATTAATATATGATCTGTTTAAGAACTCTGTCCAAAATAGGGGAGGTGGAAGAATTCGCTGTTAAATATAGATAGAATTTTTAAAATACAGAGTCTATTCAAAAGTATGAATGACAAGTCTGTTTACGCACATCTTAAATAATGTTTTTTCTAAATTATCTTTTAAATCTATACCAGTGTGCCAGTGAATTAATTTTGCCTTTTAACAGATCATTAATGATCTCCATTGCTTGTACCGAAAAAATTATTCCGTTGCCTCCATATCCTAAAACAAATAATGCATTTTTATATTCAGGCGATTCTCCAATATATGGTAAACTGTCTTTTGTGGATCCAAAGGTTCCTCCCCAGGAAAAATCCTCAATGAATTTTATCTTGGGCATCATTTCAGAAAGCCGGTGTATTAATTGATTCGTTTTTATTTTTTTAATAGTGTTTTGGAAAATGGAAATATTAAAATTGCTATCAGCGCCTCCGATCAGTATTCTTTTATCATTGGTGGTACGTAAATAGGAGTATGGTGAGCCTGTATCCCAGACAAGCGTATTATTTATGGATGACGGATGAGAAATATTCTGTTCGCTAATACATGCATAAGTATAATGAAGTTTACAGATTCGTTCTTTAAGTATGTCGGTTGCTTCATAGCCCGTGCAAAAAATTACTTTATTGCATGTAATGGCATGGCCGCTGGAGGTGTGGATAATAGCATTGTCATTTTTAAATTCAAAGTTGTCGGCAGAAGTTTGATCAAACACCTTCATTCCTTTTTTAACGCTCAGTTCAATTAATTTATGAGTCAACTTATAGGCATCTACACTGGCTGCTGTCTGTGATAAAATAGCTCCGAAACAATTTATTCCATACACGTCCAAAACGTTTTTTGCGGTGAGCCACTCAACACCTAGTTGATGTTTATGCCGCATTTGAAATTCTTTATATAGCCATACGGCATCTTCTTCGGTTCTTGCAATATAAAGTGATTGCTTCTTTTCGAAATCACAATCTATATTATGTAATGATATCAGTTGCTCTAAATCACCTATGGCTTTAATTCCTTTTTTATAACATTCAACTGCACCTGTTTCACCGATCTGTTCGGCTAATTTGTACAAAGGAATATCCGTTTCATATTGCAGCATACTGGTTGTTGCTGATGTACTTCCCATTCCAATATCTCTTTTGTCTATCAGGATAACTTTATAATTATTCTGAATGAGAGAATAGGATACCAATGCTCCTGTAATGCCTCCGCCAATTACCACTAACTGTGTATCTTCATTTGCCTGTAAAGAGGGGTAACTGGAGAGTAGCCCATTCTTAATTAACCAGTATGATTCCGGAGTTCTTAAACGCATAGGTGGGTATTGAAAACAATCCTAATTTTCTTCATACATTTTGCGTTTACCTGAAAGCCATTTGCAGGCTTATTCATATTCTGCTGATCCAAGTACCCAGATAAAGGATTGGATGTCTATCAGATCTCTGGGCTTTAAATCAGCATTATCATTTTTTATTTGACGGGCGAAATCAAGCAAGGACTGGTACGTTTTCCATCCAGGATTAGATTCATAAAAAAAATCATAACCATAAACGTTAGCAGCGGCTTGTGTAACACGCGGTTTTAAAAAAATAAATTCTTTTGGGTTGGCAATAAATCCAAAAACAGTTTGTAAGGGCCATGTACGAACCCGCGTTTGCTTTCTTGGTAATGCAGAGAGCAATTCGGCGAATTTTTCAAAGCGTTCTTTTTTATTGCCTGCTCCATAAACATAGTTAAATAACTGTTGTGCAAATTGTTTTGCACTCTTGGCTGTTTTTACCGCATCACGTAGTGCCATTTTCTCAAATGAAAACAAAAGATTTGTTCTTGATTCAATTTTTGTTGCACGCTTTGCGATTTCAATATATTTTTTTGCTTCTAATAATTTTGTAAACTCATCTTTATTTAATAATTCACCCCATTGAATATGAGCTTGCCATTTATAATCGCGTTCCCAAGCCAGGTATTTTTTATCATAAAACCCCTTTGGAAAGAAGTGTAAAAATTTCTTTCTGCTTTTCAGATGTTTTTTAATCCTATCGGTTTCTTCCGTTGACACTTTTTTAATTAGAGTTGAATATAATATCAATTAGCTACTTATGGTTTTACTCGCTGCTCACGGGCTCTTGTGCTTTAGCCGTTTTTTTAGCAGCAGTATCATCGGGAGTTATATTATTCATCATTACCTGGACTTTATTTTTAAGTCCCGAGACAATCATATCTTTCCCGTCCATTAGGGCTTCATATCCATCTTCTGCTACATCGGCCGGATCTGCCATTTCCTCTTCCATCACTTTTGAGGATTCCATTTCTGCCTTTTTGAAAAAATCAGTAGATGTAGCACCAGGCAGCAAAGCTGTTACTGTGATTCCTTTATCTTTTACTTCTTCGCGAATGGCTTCAGTAAAAGATTGTACGAATGCTTTTGTCCCGTGATATACAGAGTGCCATGGCCCGGGAGATTTACTTGCGATGGAAGATAAATTCAGTATTTTACCTTCACCTCTTGTGGCCATATCCTGCATAAATAATTTAGTTAATACCACAAGGCTGCAAATGTTTAGTTGTATAATGTCAAGTTCACGGTGTATATCAGTATTTAAAAATTCACCGTATTGTCCTTGCCCTGCATTGTTTACCAAAACATCTATCTCTATTCCTTTATTTTTTACCTGGTTGTATACATCAAAAGCATTATCCACTTCAAAAAGATCCAGAGCAATTTTAATTACTTCAATATTATTTGATTCCTCCAGCTCCGAGGCAGTTTTGTCTAATTCCTCCCGGTTGCGCGCTACAGCAACAATATTGTAATTGTCTTTAGCGAATAATTTTGCCAATTCATAACCTATACCGCTGGTAGCCCCTGTGATAAGTGCATATTTTTTCTTTGTGTTCATTGAGAAAGTTATTTTAATGTTTAGATCACTTATTTCAAAATATGAGCCATTATTGGATATTTCTATTTAGATGACCTGTTTTTCAATTAAATCCAAGGTGATTACAAAACAGACTAGTATAGGTTCAGAGGCAAGAGGGAGCATTTTTCAAAGAGCCAGCATATTCGTTTTTTTTCCATTTAAAAAATTTTGCTCAGTTCGAATGAAAATTCTGGTTTTTATAGTGGTGAGATTTCCACGTTATGGATATTTTTTTCTCATTCTGTCAGATTGGAACAAAATAGAAATGAAAAATTACAGAAGTTCAACAAATGGTAGAAGTAAATCTTCTTCACAATCACACGGAAAAAAATTCACTAAGTGTAATTCCAATAGTATAAATAGCAGGATTAACAGCTCTAAAAAAATTAAATGCATCAAGCGAATAGGAAGAAGAAGGATATTTTATTCTGCTCGTCATTTTAAATCTCGATTTTGGCTATTATTTATTTATGAATAACGAATAGGCCAGTCATTGATTAAAAAAATGAATTAATCTTGATAAAAAATCAATCTCATGATCACAACTGAAAAAGTAATTAAAAAAAATCAAACAAGAATTACAGCGGAACCTGGCAAGCAAGAGATACATATTTACAGAAAGTTTAATGCATCGTGGGATATTGCACACTCTGTGTTCCAGTCGGGTGCGGACCGTGATGGAATGTTAAATTCTGATATGGAACTTGGCATAAATGATTCACACGAACGTCTCGATAAACTTTTTGAAAGAGAATTAAAATCAATTAATTAAAAAAAATAAAAAATGGAAACTAAAGTAAAACCGATGCCAGAAGGTTATCATACAGTAAATATTTATATAATTGTTAATGACGCAGTCAAAGCAATTGAATTTTATAAAACAGCTTTTGATGCCAAAGAAATCGGGCGCCTATTAGTGCCTGGGGGCAAAGTAGGACATTGTGAATTACAAATCGGTGATTCTCGCATTATGCTGGCAGATGAATCCTCAGAAAATGGGAATAAGGGGCCACATGCCATAGGAGGATCACCAGTTGGTATTTGTTTATACTTGGAGAATGTGGATGAAGTATTCCAGCGTGCTATAAAAGCCGGCGCAAAAATTGACAGGAATATGGATGTAAAAAATCAATTTTACGGTGATAGATCAGGAAGTATAATTGATCCATTCGGACATAAATGGACCATTGCCACTCATATAGAAGATGTATCTTTTGAAGAATTGCAGAAACGTTCAGACGAAATGTTCAGCAAGCAGCCTGCATAGGGCTCGGTTAATACTTTTTTTGTAGTAATCGTTTTATCAGGTTTTTAAATAAGAGAACGGAATTGATTTTTCAAAATCAATTCCGTTCTCTATGTTAGAAATCTTACAATAAATAAGCGTTAAAAGCAATCAACGGATTAGCTCAGGCGCTACCATATATTTACGATGCAGCAGGGAACAAAAATATAAGAAGTGGTCCAAAATGGGACAGGCTAGAAGATAGAAATATATTGAGTGGAGAATGGTAAATGAAGACAAGTGTAATTACAAGTATACAGGAAAAAATAATTATTCCTAGGTGAGATATTCGCCCGCCAATATTATAAATAGCGTTTACTTATATTTTTTAAGCGTACTCTCAATTATTTTTTTGAGGATACCTTTATCTACTTCTTCCAGCTTGTTAATGTATAGGCAACCCTTTCCTGTTTTGTGGTTGCCCAGTTTTTTCAAAAGTTCGCTTTGTTCTTTTGATCCATTTAGTATATATAAAGTTGTATTTTGTTTACGAGGAGAAAATCCAATTTTCATCCAATCAAGTTCGCGGCCGCTTTCGTATTTTAAATGCACATGTCCGAAACCAATGATGGCGCTTCCCCACATTTCGGGTTTATCACCCGTAATTTCTTCCATCATTTTTGAAATCGCTGTACAATCTTTGCGCTGGTCTTCGTCTTTAATAGTATTGATAAAATCCTTAACGCTTGTTTTATTCTTTTTCGTTTTAAGTTCTGCTTTTGCCATTTAAAATTCCTTTTAACAAAAGTATAAAAAAATATTTTTCGACTCAAATGTACAATTTGGTTAAACTTTATTTCAGGATCACCGAAATGAAAAAACGGTGTAAGGGGAACAAGGAATTATTTTAAAGTATATGCTATCCTACTTGCCGGATTTTTTTCAACTGTTTTTGCTGATAATTAATTGGTCTTATTTCGTCGTATTCTTCGCACATTACTACCATTACATTTTTCATGTCGATTCCGGACGCATAGGCAATATTTTTAAGAAGGCGGATTTTAACTGGCTGCTGAGTCTCTATTGCACGATTAATACATAGTTGGTAGTTTTCGAGCGTTTCAATAGTGATGATTTGTTCTTTCATTAATCCTATTTTATTTGAAAGGTGGTGGTGGCATTTAGGATATTTTTTTTCCTGTCGGGTTTTAATAAATCCCTTTTCCAGTTAGGTGAAAAAATGGTTTTAATAGCCTTTTCGCTGTCCTTTAAAAAAACAGGTTTTGCTATGAAGAGATTTGCGCCAAGCGCGAAAATTTCATCAATGTCTTTTATATATGATGTGTTGGAAAATATAATTACGGGAATGTGATCAAAACTTTTGTGCTTCCGGATTTCCTTTAGGTACTTGGTGTTTGCCTCATTTATGCCAAGAATAATTGCATCAGCGGACGATGTTTTAGTATCCATGAGCAGATCCGCTATTTTAATCTTTTTTCGGAAAGTATTGATGCTTGTAACTAAGCGTATCTTTTTGAACGTTTCTATGAAAATCGTCCGATCCCGGACATCATCTAATTCGAGAAAAAGTTTTATTGGCACTCGGGCCTTTTCCATAATCAACATGTTAACTTTTAACAAAATTCCGCCTATACCTTAAGCAATGAAATGTCAAAACTGGAAAACAGATGTCAATTAAGCCGACTGTTCTCTGAAAAGTTGAGGAGAAACCTTATTGTGTTTTTTGAAAAACTTGCTAAACTGGAACTGATCAGAGAATCCGAGGTCAGCAGCAATTTTTTTAAGTGCATCCGAAGAGTTTTGCAGCCTTTCATGTGATTCTTTCACAATACGGTTTTCAATGAGGTCCTTACAACTCTCACCGCTATGCAATTTACAAATGAGCATTAGTTTGCGGGAATTAACCCCCATATGCTTGCTGTAGTCACTTACTTTATGCAGTTGGTTGTATTCTTTCTCAAGCAGATTGATGAATTTCTGAAACGTTTCATAATCTTTTTTATTTACGATCTCATGCCAGGAAATGTTATGTTTCAGGTGCTTGATCTTATAAATCGGAATTTTTAGAATATCAGAAAGAATTTCTAATTTTTTAGGATTGCTGGAGTTTTTATAATCTTCCAGGGGCTTTTTTGATAATTTACTAAAGGCCGTTATATCACACTCTTCTACAGAACAAATGAGTAAATGCTGATGTGATAATACAAGAGTATAGATGTGATTCTTTTTGGAATCACCTAAAAAATTAATTTTGGGGCTTTTTGAAATTCTTTTCATTCCCGACAAAAGTGAGGAATTGGGAATGCAAAAGGTATGTCAAAACTGTCCAGTTGATGTCATTTTAGGTCTAACTTTTAGGAGAAGGAAAGAGTAAATGCATAGTAAGGTAGTCCTTTATATTTTAAACCAAAACATTAAATGAGGTCTGCTTCCAAAAACACAAGAAAAGGGTTTGCAAAACTTACATATGCAATAATAGGCGGCACTAATAACAAATATTGATTTTAGGATAAGATTTGCTTTTAAATTTTTATTATCGTAATATTACGATATATTATAATATATGGGACTAGCTAAGACTGAAGAATTTACAGTGAAGGATAATAAAATTGCCAATTATGCTAAGGCATTGGCGCACCCTGCCCGTGTAGCCATTTTACAATTGCTTATTAAAAAGCAGGCGTGTGTTTGCGGTGACATCGTGGATGAACTGCCTTTGTCACAATCTACCGTATCACAGCATTTAAAGGAATTGAAAGAAGCTGGCTTAATAAAGGGAGAAATAGAAGGAGCCAAAGTTTGCTATTGTATTGATGAAAAGGAGTGGGAACATGCAAAAAATTGCTTGAATAATTTTTTCGGGTCGTATGCGCCAGGCAAGATCTGCTGTTGAAAAAATACGATCGTTATAATACGATTAATAATAATTTAAAAAATAGAAATATGAAACTATCGAATTTTAAAAAACAATTGGAGAGCGCCAGTGAGTTAAACTTTATGTTGCCTGATGGAACATTTGTTCCTCAACACATTCATGTTACTGAAGTTGGTCAGGTAACCAGACACTTTATTGATTGCGGGGGAACAGTACGCAATGAAAAAGCGGTGAACTTTCAGTTATGGGAAGCCGCAGGCGATGTGGATCATCGTTTAGCACCGAAAAAATTAATAAAGATAATTGCTCTTTCTGAAAAAGTATTGGGTGTGGAAGATGCAGAAATAGAAATAGAATATCAAAATGATACGATAGGAAAATATGGTGTAGAATTTAACGGAGAAAATTTTGTACTGACCACTAAACAAACAAATTGCCTGGCAAGTGATAATTGCGGTACTTCAAACAATAAGCAAAAAATAAAATTAGGTGAATTGCAAGCTACTAACGAAGGTTGTTGTACTCCCGGCGGGGGATGTTGTTAAAAATATGGAAAACCAAAAGCGACATTGGGATAATATTTATTCTACGAAAGGGCCCAACGAAGTAAGCTGGACACAAGATGTTCCTGAAATTTCACTGGACTTTGTTCGCGCTGCTCAAATGAATAAATCGGCTAAAATAATTGATATCGGTAGTGGCGATAGTAAATTAGTTGACTTTTTGCTTGAGATGGGTTTTGAAAATATTACAGTCCTTGATATCAGTAAACAAGCATTAACAAGAGCAAGGCAGAGGCTTGGCAGCAAGGCGGATAAAGTATATTGGATTACCAGCGATATTTTGGATTTTCAGCCAACAACTTTGTATGATTTTTGGCATGATAGGGCAGCGTTTCATTTTCTGACAACACCTGAACAGGTTATAAAATATCTTTCAATAGCAAGGCAAGCGGTTAAAGAAAATGGAAATGTAGCCATTGGCACTTTTAGTACCGAGGGGCCACAAAAGTGCAGTGGACTGGATGTTAAACAATACAACGAAGAAACTTTAACAGGTGAATTGAAGAATGGTTTTGAGAAAATTAAATGCATCAAAGAGAAACATATAACACCATTTAATACAACGCAAAACTTCCTGTTTTGCAATTTTAAAAGAATGTATGAAAGATAAATTTATTAAGTATCGCAAGCCAATTGTAATGACAGTGGGCATTTTAGTATTAAATATTATTTTTGGATTCGATGCCCGGTTTACAATTATTAATTTACTATGGTTATTGGTATGAAAACAAAAGTATTATTTGTCTGCATCCACAATTCCGCGCGAAGCCAGATGGCAGAAACGTTTCTGAATAAATTGGGAAAAGAAAAATTTGAAGCAACTAGCGCTGGTATTGAACCGGGCACCTTAAATCCCATTGTAGTACAAGCGATGAAAGAGAGTGGGATAGATATTTCCAACAATAGGACCAAGGACGTAAATGAATTTTTTCAGGCTGGAATTTTTTTTGATTATGTAATTACTGTTTGTGATGAAACCTGTGCTGAACGTTGTCCGGTGTTCCCGGGTAAAGCAAATAGATTGCATTGGTCGTTTGCCGATCCTTCAGGTTTTAAAGGCACACACGAAGAAAAACTCATGCAGACAAGAAAAGTGAGGGATGCGATAAAAAAAAGGGTAGAGGAATTCATTCTCATATAGTCAGCCCTCTTCATTACATTTCTTTAAATTCTTCATCAGCTTTTCTTTAGCCCACATATCGACTTTTACAAAGGCTTGATTTTCAATAAAAATGCCAGCTATTTAAAATATATTGCCTAATCTCTTGACATATATAAGAAACTTGTATATATTTGTTATATAATATTATTTATACAGTATATAATTTGTATTACACAACATGGCATCAAACGATTTACTAAAGGGGATGTTAAAGCCCATTATTTTAAAACTTCTCTTTGAGAACGGTCGAATGTACGGTTACGAGATCACACAGATGGTAAAAAATATATCAGATGGACAGATAGAACTTACTTTCGGGGCATTGTATCCTGTTTTGCATAAACTGGAGCAGGAGGGGATCGTAAAAACAGAATCAGAAGTGGTCAATAACCGCAACCGTATTTATTATTCCATTACTGTATCCGGTGTTACAAAAGCCCGGGAGAAAATAGAGGAGTTGGAAGTGTTTATCAAAACACTTAAGATTTTCTTTAAACCTGACTTCGGTCTTAAATATGTGGCAGTTAGATAAGGACCAGATCAGCTTAATTGAAATGGATGTAGAGCGGGCTCGTGTCACACTAATAAACCTGTCGGATGAATTGGTGGATCACATTTGCTGTGAAGTAGAAAATTACATGAGTGATGGAAAAAGTTTTGAAGAAGCTTACGCGTTGATAAAAGAACAAACAGGAATAAAAGTATTGCAGCAGATCCAGGAAGATACGCTGTACTTAACCAATAAAACTTATGCGCTCATGAAAACAACAATGAAAATTACCGGGAACCTTTCCCTTGCATTGATAGGCGTGGGAACAACATTGAAGATTTTCCATTGGCCCGGAGCGGGCCCGGCATTGCTGCTGGGCTTTATACTATTGTGTATTGTGTTTTTTCCAGCATCCATTTATCTTAATTATATAGAGGGTGGAGAAAAAAAACGCCCGGTGTTAAACCTCTCTATTCTTATTGGTGGAATAATTTTAATGGCAGGAATACTTTTTAAAGTGATGCATTGGCCGGGAGCTGCCGTCATGCTTTTTGGAGGATGGACCCTTATCATTTTTATATTCCTTCCTATACTTCTCATTGTAAAATTAAAAGGAGATGCCGCAAAGGGACAAAGAGGGATTTATGTTCTTGGTGTAATAGGACTTATGATATTTGAATTGGCCACTTTATTTAAAATACAACATTGGCCCGGAGCTGGCCCATTGATGATAATGGGTGCGGTGTTATTGATAGGTATTTTTCTTCCGGCATTTACGTATAACAAATTCAAAAGAGCCGAATTAAAAATCGGTCAGTTTATTTTTCTCATTATAGTTTCCATGTATGCTGTTGTGTTAACTACATTACTTGCATACAATGTATCTACTCCCATACTCAGTCGATTTGTAAATGAAGAATCCAACACTTCCCGTATTTCGCGCTATTTCAAAAATAAAAAACAGCCCTTTGTTGAGAGTGATAATTTAAGCGCTGAGAATAAAATAAAAGCTGCAGAAATATCGGGCGAAGCCGATAAATTGCTGAATTTAATTTCGGAAATAAAACTAGACCTGGTTCAGCAAGTAGAATTAGTAAACAAGGAAGATGCGAAAGCACTGCTGACCGATCCTGAAAAAATAAAAAACAAGGATAATTATGATATAGTTACCCGAATAATGATCGGTGAAAATAAAAACGGATCAGGTACACAGCTTAAAAACAAATTGGATAAATTCAGGGCCAGGGCGCTCGCAGTATGCGCAAATGATGTTGATATTACCCGGAATATAAATACGCTGTTGAACACAACCGTTAAGAATGATTATGGTATGGTTGAATGGGAGATGAATAATTTCCATCACATAATTGTTATTTGTGCTCTTAATACGTTGACTGAGGTAGAAAAGAAGGTTAGGATAGTTGAATCAGAGACACTTGCTAATTTGAATAAATAAATTTAAAACCATTTAGCCATGAAAAAATCAATTTTTATTTCCGGAATTGTCAGTGCAAATCTGATGATGTTAGGCTGCTTATTCAAAGTAATGCATTGGCCGGGAGCATCAATAATCCTGGTACTTGCTGTTGCTCTGTTTTGTTTTGTGTTTTTGCCTTTCGCTCTAATGAGCGGTTACCGTGAACCAGATCAGCAAAAATATAAATGGCTGTACCTGGTTACCTTCATTGTATTTTTTATCGGAATGATGGGAACTTTGTTCAAAGTAATGTATTGGCCGGGAGCAAGTATATTATTATTTTTAGGTATTCCGATGCCGTTCCTTTTATTTCTTCCGGTTTATTTATATCAAACCAGAAATGAAAAAAGGAACGGGAGTGTAAATTTTTTAGGGATCATGTTTGGTTTAACATTTCTTGCTGTGTTCAGTGTGTTGCTTGCGTTGAGCGTAAGTAAGGGATTGCTGCAGGTGATATCAAAAAACATCAGCAGCAATGAGTATAGTGCTTCTTATAACAACGAGAAATCAAGAAAGTATGACAGGAAATTTGAGATCAATAAAAGTTCTGATGAACTATGTAGATATATAGATGACCTTAAATGTGAATTGTTGACCGCTACCCAAAACACATGTGAAGCAAACCTAGATCGTGAAAATAGACTTCTATACAATATTGAAAATGCTGATATTCCCAGACAGGTATTGGAGGGTGGTGAAATAAATAAAGTAATGGAACTAAAAAATAAGATGAGTAACTATCGTAAAATCCTGCTGGGTTGGGATGAAATAAATCAGGAACTCGCGGAATTGTCGAATGAATTGTTCAATGTGGATGACAGAAAGAATCCTAATACAGGAGAAGTGGTCAGCTGGGAACAGCAGGAGCTCATGAATTACCAATTGATCTTTGTCCTTGATGAACTTTCGGAGATACAAAGCAATGCGCGATTAGTAGAAGCGGAATGCCTTTCGATAAAATAATGTCATTATATCATTTACCGGGTATGCTAGTTGCAATGGCCAAGTAATGTATAAATTATTATAAATACAACTATGGTTCCAAGGCAGCCGCCGCCTATTTTTTTTGCACCGTAACCGGCTATTATTGTTCTGAAAAAATTATTCATATTCTTTTTTTTTATTTTTTACCTAGGCGTGTGATCAATACAACTATTAATACTACTATTGCAACTACAAAAAAAATGCCTGTGGCTGCGCCGGCCTTAAATATCCCTCCTACAACAGCGCAACTTTGTAAACCTAATGAAGTAATTAATGCTAAACTGCTTAAGTATATTTTATTTTTCATTTTTTGTTAGTTGTTACTTTTTTTGGGATTCTTTTTTTGTTTTATGTTTTTGTTTGGCTTCATCTAAAGAATGGGACTCATGAAGGCTTTCGTCATTTTTGGTGAACTCGCTTAATTTTGCATAATATTTTTTTATCACTTGTAATTCATCTTCTGTCAGACCCTCTACGTTTATCAATCGGTTGCTTGCCGATGCATGAGAAGCTACCAATTCATTTAATTTTAATTGAATGGATAGTGATTCTTTGTTTTGTGATTTCTGTATTAGGAACACCATTAAAAAAGTAATGATAGTTGTACCTGTATTGATCACCAGTTGCCATGTTTCTGAATAATTAAATATTGGTCCGGTGGTTGCCCAAGCAAGTACAATTGCCAATGCGATTAAAAATGCCGATGGGCTTCCTGCTGCTGACGAAACAGCAGAGGCAAATTTTTCAAAAAAGTAAGAGTTTGTGCTTTTCGTTCCCTTTCTTTTCACCGACATAATATAAGTTATCTTGCGAACATTATGCCTTTTTTAAATTAATAGGATGGAAGAAGATTTTTGTTTTTTTGTGTAAATGATCTTACACAATGTGGGGGAGAACTGTGTATTTTTGACCATAATCAATATTTTAATTTACCGTTTATGCATGAATAGCGCAGCTTACTTCTAAATAGTCTGACTTCATATAATGAGCCCTGAATATTATTGACATCTGTTGAAAATGATAGTACATTGTGCCATCTCCCCGAACTTTAATTAATTGTTTCATCAAAATGAAAAAAATTGTACTCATTGTACTTTTTCCGATGCACTTTTTATTGCCTGCACAGGAGGGGAAAAATTATCAAATTGTTCAACGTTCGGGCTCAGGAAATCCTTCTTTTATTCGTTTTGAACCCAATGCGGATGTTACGCACAGTAATTTTTTCGAGAAGCTAAAAACTGAGTTTAATTTCAGAGCAGAAGATAGGCTGGATCTAATAGAAATAAATGTTGATAAAGAAGGATATACACATTTCAAATACGGACAGTTTTATAAGGATGTAAAAGTTGTTGGCGCTGAATATATTATTCATGAAAAAGAAGGCAAGGCTGTGATAGCAAATGGGAAGTTTGTTTCAACTATTAATATTAATGTTGCTCCGGGCATCTCAAGTGATGAAGCGATAGCAGCCGCAATAAACTTCAGTGGTTTTACATCTTTCAGATGGGACAACAACGCACCTGATAAAAAATTATATAAGTATTATCCTAAATCCGAATTGATCGTTGCTCCTTTTAAAGGAAATTATAACAGCAACGATTTTCGTTTGTGCTGGAAAATTAATGTGCTTGGTGCGCAGTTACATAAAGCGGTAACTATTTTTATTGACGCTCATTCAGGTGAATTGGTGAATACAATTAATCTTGTGCACGATCAGGATGCACCTGCAACAGTTGCCACATTGTATAACGGCGTAAAAAATGTTACCTCGTCTTACAATTCAATTTCAGGAAAATATTCTTTACATGAGAACAATACGCTGGGTCCATGGGCATCCCAGGAAATAAATACATTCAATGCGAACAGGAACACTCTTCCTTCTATGGGAGGCAGCAACGGTATGTATGTTATGATGAATGAAATCGAAAATGTATCAAGTAATTTTACAAACGATTCAGCATCTGCAAGCGTTCATTGGGCCGCTGAGCAAACGTATAATTTTTATGATTCTATATTTAACAGGAACAGTTACGACGATTTAGGCAGTCAGCTAAATAGCTTTGCTCATTACGATACGAATCTTAATAATGCTTTCTGGGCTGGCTATGGAGATTCACTGGCATGCATGGCATTTGGTGATGGTGATGGTATATATATGGGCCCGTTGGTGGATATTGAAATAATCGGGCATGAGTTTAGTCATGGAGTAACCCAACACACATCGGCACTTGATTATAGTGGAGAATCCGGGGCATTGAACGAATCATTCAGTGATATTATGGGAACTGCGATAAAATTTTTCGCATTGGGTTCTTCAGCAACCTGGAATGTTGGAGACAACACAATTCTTATCCCTCCTTATAAAATGAGAAGCATGAGTAATCCGAACTCCGGACTTTTCCCTCAGCCTGATACTTACCTTGGAACATATTGGAAGGATCCGTATGATGTTTCTTTTGATCATGGCGGAGTGCATTACAATAGCGGGATACAAAATTTCTGGTTCTATCTGCTTACGGTTGGAGGTTCTGGAACAAATGATAATATGAATAATTATGCGGTAGCAGGAATTGGGATGGCGGATGCGTTAAAAATTGTTTATCGCAGCCAGACTATTTACCTGTTTTCTACAGCATCATATTATGATGCTGAAATGACAAGTGTACAAGCAGCAACTGATCTTTTTGGAGCTACCTCCACACAGGTTCAAAGTGTAAAAGACGCCTGGTGTGCGGTTGGAGTGAGTACGTGCGCAACACCATGGAGCGTTGATGATATTGATAACGCATCTGAAATACATATTTCCCCAAATCCTGCAAAGGATAATGTAACCATTGTAACAAAAATGCAAATGGGAAATATGAATATATCTGTTGTAAATGTTTTAGGAGAAACAGTTTTAACATATACGCCGCTTTCAGAACAGAGTTCAGTTTCTTTGGATCTATCCACAATAGAGAGCGGAGTTTACTTTATTCGTGTTGACGATAAAGATAATTCCATCTCAAAGAAAATAATTGTTCAGCATTGATGTTGAGTTGTTGAAACTCATAATTACACTGATAATTTTCTCCTTCTGAGAAAATTTTAAAATTAAAATCGCTTACGGCATTTATTTTTCTGAAATTTCGATGCTAAATGTTAAATAAGGTTAAAAGACTAGTCTCACAGTAGTTTCCCGCTTTTTTAATTCGTATATTGATATATCAAATAATTTAACCAGATCCGGTCGTGTAAGGAGATTGCTGATTGCTGTTGTAGCGCATAATTAAGAAGAACTCCATTTTATTATTAAAAATTTTGCCGGTTAAAAAAGACTTGTAATACCACAAGCATTATAATACTATGAAGAACCTAAGATTTATTAATAAGGATAGAGGGCAGTTTACTGCCACATTAAAGAAAAATGTAAATAATTATTTTAAGGAAAAGGGAATTTCTCCTAAGGGGAATTTTAGAATGGTAATTAAATCCATCGCCATGATCACTATTTACTTGGCGCCATTTGTGCTCATGCTAACGTTGCCATTGAGTGGGTGGGTGATTTTTCCTTTGTCCGTTATAATGGGTATTGGTATGGCAGGAATAGGAATGGGAGTAATGCATGACGCTATGCACGGCTCTTTCTCTAAAAGAGGATGGTTGAATAAATTGTTTGGTACTACCATGTATTCCATTGGTGGAAATATGTTTAACTGGAAAATACAACACAATTTTTTGCACCATACTTATACCAACATCGAAGGCTTTGATGAGGATATTGAGCCAAAAGGATTGTTGCGTTTATCACGGAGTACACCATTAAAAAAAATACATCGTTTCCAACATATTTATGCTTTCTTTCTGTATTGCCTGATGACCATTTCGAGAATGTTCAAGGAATTCAGTCAGCTTGCTAAATACAACAAAGCAGGGATTACTGCTCAGCAAAAATCAACACCTAAAAAAGAAATGAGAAGATTGATCCTGAGTAAAGCAACTTACCTGGGAATTATTCTCGGCCTGCCACTATTATTTTCGCCCTTCAGTTGGTGGCTAATTATTCTTGGTTTTTTAGTGATGCATTTCATCGCAGGAATATTTATGAGTACTGTATTTCAAATGGCACATGTTGTGGAAGAAGCCAAACAGCCATTACCTGACGAGCATGGTGTTATCAATAATGAATGGACCATACATGAGTTGGAAACGACTGCGAACTTCTCACGAAAAAGTCGCTTGTTTGGTTGGATGATTGGCGGTCTCAATTATCAAATAGAGCACCATTTGTTCCCTAATATTTGTCACGTTCATTACAAAAATATATCACCTATTGTAGAAAGGACCGCTAAAGAATTTGGGTTGAGATACAATCAGAACCGCACCTTTTTAAACGCAATCGGTTCACATGTTCGATTGCTAAAGACTTTAGGAAGATAAAAAAATTGTTGGCTTACTGTACTGAAACCACTTTTCCTTTCGCAGAAAATTTGAAAGTAAGGTGTTGCTCAACGCGCACCCTTTTCCCGGTTTGTGTGCCCGGTATCCATGGCGGCATTGATTTTATTGAGCGGATAACTTCATTGTTTAGTTCATCACTCATCCCTTTGATCACTTTTATATCACTTACCGATCCGTCTTTTTCTACTATAAATGAAACTAATATAGCACCTTCTTTAACTGCACCTTTTGGGATATTAGGATATTTAACATTCTTCTTGAAAAATTCGTTCATGGCTTCATCACCGGCAGGAAATGCTGGTACATCCTGAACAAAAAGAAATACTTCATCTTCTTTCTCTTGCGAGAAAACATTTACAGAAGAAAATAAAATCAAAATTAAAAACAGGAGCGGGCGTTTCATGTTTAGTTATTGTGAAAATCTGATACAATTTATAAAAACTCTACAATACAGACAATAGATTGATCTATTTTAAGCTGAATTTGATGGGAAGGTTAATCTGAACACGAACATTTTTTCCGTTTATCTTTCCAGGTATCCATGCCGGCATAAGATGCATTACCCGCAGGGCTTCTGCGTCAAGAAATTTATTTGCTCCGCGGATTACATAAATATCACCAAGGTGGCCATCTTTTTCTACCATGAAAGTCACAAATACTGCCCCTTGTATACCTGCATTTAACGCACTGTCAGGATATACTATATTATGTTTTAAAAAACTCATCATTTCCCTATCTCCTCCAGGAAATGATGGCATCTCTTCAGCGATACGAAAAACTTCATCGGAATCATTCGGCGCTTCAACTATTAGTTTTGCATATGAACCCGTTGATATGAATAGAATCAGAATAAAAGAAAATAAATATTTACTTGAATGCATTTTCATGAAGGTCTTTAAAATGAAGAACCCCCGCTTTTGGCAGGGGCTCTATGAACGAATTGTTGTTACAATTATTTCAATGCGTTTACTTTTCTAGTCAGCTTTGATTTAATGTTCGCAGCTTTCTTTTTATGAATGATATTTTTCTTTGCCAGTTTATCAAGCATTGAAGAAATTTTTGGAAGCATAGTGCCAGCCTCTTTTTTATCAGTCGTTGCGCGCAATGTTCTTATTGCGGTACGTGCTGTTTTAGCATAATACCTGTTTCTTGTTTTCTTGGCATCGTTTGCCCTGATTCTCTTGATCGATGATTTATGATTTGCCATCTCTTTTCTTTGTTAATTTTCTAAAAACGGATTGCAAAGATAGAATATTCCATCTAATAACCCAAAATTAATTGACTATGGGAAAATACCTCTTTCTAAATAGGCTTTCTCAATCCTCTCCAGAGCAACTATGTAAGCGCCTGATCTCCAGCTAGTATTGTGCTTTTTAGCTGTTTCTTTTACTTTATTGTAAGCTCCTTTTGTTTTCTGATTAATGAGTCTTATAACTTCATCCAACTCCCATACTTCGGCTCTTTTGTTTTGAAGCCATTCATAATAGCTTCCAATTACACCACCCGAATTGCAAAGGATATCAGGTATAATACTGATGCCCCTGGCTTCAAGTATTGCGTCGCCTTCCGGGTTAGTAGGTCCGTTAGCGCCTTCTGCAACTAATTTAACCTTTAACATTGGAGCAGTAACGCCGGTGATCTGGTTACCTAAAGCAGCAGGAATAAATATATCAGCATTCAATGATAAAAATTCATCGTGTGAAATGGTCTCTGTATTCGGGAAACCTTTTACATTGCCTTTGTTTTTTAATACATATTCGTTCAATGTAGCCGGGTCAATACCTTTCGAATTGTATATGATACCACTTGCATCTTCAACAGCTAAAAGTACTGCGCCTCTTTCATTCATAAAATGCGCTGCCCAGGATCCCACATTACCAAATCCCTGAACCATGTATGTTGAACCCTTCAGGTTGAAATTATTATCCTTCGCCCATTCTTCTATATTACTCACTACACCTAATCCGGTTGCCCTGTCTCTTCCTGCTAAACCGCCCGAGTTCATTGGCTTTCCGGTAACAACGTGTAAGTTGTTTTGCCTTTCTTTTGGAGAGCGTGTGGATAAATAAGTATCCACTATCCACGCCATTGTTTGAGGATTGGTATTTACATCCGGTGCAGGAATATCATATTCAGGACCAATGTTGTCTCCTAAAGCGAATGTAAACCTTCTTGTAATTCTTTCTAATTCGCCTACAGAGTGTTTCAAGGGATCAAGTTGTATACCGCCTTTTGCCCCACCATAAGGTAATCCGGCGATAGCTGTTTTCCATGTCATCCATGTTGCCAATGCTTTTGCGGCATCCAGATCAACTGTAGCATGATAACGAAGGCCGCCTTTATATGGGCCTAAAATATTATTGTGTTGAACCCGGTATCCTTTAAACATTTCTATTTTGCCATTGTCCATTCTTACCGGGAAGTGGACAACTATTTCATTCGCTGTTTTTGATAAAATTGCACGAACACCCGGATCAAGATTAATGATATCGGCCGCTGCATTAAATTGTTTTAAAACATCTTCATAAGGATTGCTCTTCTTAACGACTTGCTGTGTTTCCATAGACAGGGTTTTTTAGCTTTTTCGTTTGATTTGTTAATCTAAAATCGAAAAAGTAGCCCCAAATGTAAGAAGAATTAGCTTACCTGCTTCGGAATTTATACGGGTAAATCTACTTCGAAAACAACTCATCCATCACGTTTCCCTTGCCTGTTGGTATTGTTACGTTCATTATTTTGGCGATGGTAGCTGGAATATCTACCAGGTTTCTTCGGGTAGAATCTATGGTATTTTTTTTAAAGTCGGGACCTGCTGCAAAACAATTAATGTGGCGGCAGCCATCACAGTTATCTCCGTGATTAACAAATCCATCGGCAACACCATTTAAATGTCTGCCATGATCATTAGTGACAAATAAAGTTGTTTGTCCTTTATAATAAGGATCATTCTGAATAAAGTTCCAAAGCATATAGATGTAATTATCTGTTGCGGTTATTCCTTTGAGATAATCTGCCCAAACACCTGCATGCCCCGAGTGGTCGGGTTCCTGGAAATTAATTATAGCGAGCCTTGGATGCTTGGCGCTTAAGGTTGAAACAATCCGTGTGTATGTTAAGCTGTCACTGCAATAACCTGTTCCATTTCCGTTGTTTCCGCATAGGGTAGAGGGCATATAACCATCTTGCCATTCCTGATTTGCCGTATTGGCAAGTATCTGTAATTTATCTTTACTGGTAATTATCCATGCCTGGTCAGGTTGCTGAGCAAATTGCTTTAACCAGTATTGAAAAACAGATGGGTTTTGTGGCAGCTCTTGTCCGCTGTTATTTATCTCCTGGTAATTTCCTGTTGTCAAGGCACTATGCCCAGCATTAGTATAAGTTGGACCATCATTATAAAAGCGGGTATAAGTAACGCCCTCTTTTGAAAGGTCGTTTGCCATGTGAGGAATATATTGATGCGTGGAGTCGCCCCAGGTTTCGGAATACCTTGGGCCATCCATTACAACAACGAACACATTTTTAGTTTTGTATTTAGATTTTGAAAACGCTATCACTTCTTTCTCTTTATTACTGCAGGAAAAAACGGCAAGGATCGATAGTGAAACTGAAAATACTTTTCTCATTTAAAGCAATCTAATATTTATAATTAAAAACAAACCTGGTTATTTCTCCTGTATTATAGTTGGAATAAAGTAAACCTTCGGGTGAATAAATTTTTTCGGAAATTGTTTTGTCCGGTGCTTTGCTGTTGCGTGTTCTTATTACCATGTATGTTTTTTTGTTTGGTGTTGAAATATATTCAGTGATTTTCGGATCAAGTGTGTAAAGTGTGTCGTTGATAGTTTTTAAATCGTTTACAAAAGGTAACGGATCATCGCCCAGGCCTTTTTCTTTCATCACCTGATCTTTTGTTTTTTCCCATGAATTCATTAGTATACCATTTTTGTAAAAATTGTAAGAGGTCTCAAGCCCGTCTGTGTATTTGGTAATTGATCTTTCCGACTCATACCACATACCGCCGCGTTTCATGTAAAACAAATAATTTTTTTGAGAACTATTTTTTTTGGTAGTGCGGTATTCAATCGTGTCGCGGGAAGAGAATTTTAAAATAACCTGGTTCTCATTGCCCGGATTAGCAGGATCAAAAATATCAATCTGTTTTATTCTTTGAGTTTTGTATTGTTCGTTTGTCTGTTTTATAAGTTTATTATTTATATCGTATTCCTCCGTGTTTTTTTCAATTAGTTTTTCTGTACTATCCGCATTTATTAAACTGGTCTCTAGTATACTTTCTCTCGAACTTCCGCCTTTTTTCATTTCCTTTTTCATCCATCTTGTTCCTGCAGAATCGGAATACAAATAAATCTTTCTTTTTGCCTCTCCATTTTTATCAATAAAAAATGTGGCAACCAGTTCTTTTTTTCCGATCATATCTTCCCGGAAAATTTCGAATTGTTTTACCTTTCTTTTTTGCAAGAGAGATGCCTCAATGGGGCTCGCAAGTGGATTTTTTCCCTGCGCGTTACAGACAATCGCGAATAACAGATTGCCATACAATAGGAGGTGTTTTAGTTTGATCATTGATGTTTTCTTCTCCAAAAATGTGCCAAATTGATAAATTATCAGTCAAAAACGTTTAAATCATTCAAAATTACCTAAAAAATACGAGAAGTCTGAAATCCAAGAGTCCGTACCAATATTGTATGGAATTTAGGGATTCGAAAGGTTATATTTGTTTATACCTGCTAAAATAATATGCTATTGAATTCAAAGTTGCAAAAGCAAGTGTTTTTCCAACTGCTACTTTCAGGGTTATCTGTTTTTTCCTTTGCAGGAAATCCGGGCAATTTCATAGCGGATAAAACCATGCCGATAATATTCCGGGAGAATGCAGGGCAGTGGGACAGCGAAATTTTATTCGGAGGTTCTTCCATAGGGTGGGACGCACACGTTTATTTTATGAAAGATAAACTGAGCTTTGGTTTTTCAAGGCCCACAGATACAGAGCCAACAAAAACAATCGATCAGGAGCTTACACTGGAAACATATTTTACTTCACAGGAAAAAATGGAGTACATGGTTTGGAACATGAATTTCAAAAATTCAAATCCAGGTTCTTCAATGAGTGCAAGTGGACAAGAGAATAGCCATACCAACTATTTGATAGGTGAAGATTTTTCCAAGCACTGTACTAATGTGAATGATTACAGAGCGGTTGAGTATAACAATATTTATAATAATGTAGATGTACGTTATTATGGAACGGGCTCCACACTTAAATATGATTTTATTGTAAAGCAAGGCGGGGATGTGAGTGCCATTCAAATGCAATGCGAAGGTGTAAATGGATTAGCGGTAAATGCGCGTGGAGAATTGGAAATACAAACTCCTTGGGGAAAATTGATTGAGCACATGCCGGAATCGTATCAATATATTAACGGAAAGAAAAAATTGGTTGACGTAAAGTATCAATTGCTTGGTGATAATACATTTGGTTTTAAAGTGAACGGGTCTTATGATAAATCAGTTGATCTTGTTATTGATCCGGTAACGCTGGCCTGGAGTACGTTTGTTGGCGCAAGTGTAACCGCAGGTAATGGATATTTATTTGACATTTATGTTGATGTTGCAGGAAACACATATGGTACCGGTTATTACGGAAGTGATTTTCCTACAACTCCAGGTGTTTATGGTCCTACTTATTTAGGTGGTGGTACTTACGTTGATGCATTTGTTTTTAAATTAAATCCCACGGGAACAGGCTTGGTTTATTGTACATACCTGGGTGGTGCGCAAAAAGATGATGAGGGTTGGGCGATCACTGCAGATGCTGCTGGGAATGCATTTGTAAAAGGTGTAACCGGAGGGCAGTTCCCTGTAACTGCGGGTTCATTTGATGTGAGTTATAATGGAGGTTTGTCGGATATGTTTGTTTGCAAATTAAATCCAACCGGAACAGCCTTATCATATTCTACTTATGTAGGAGGAGCTAACCAGGAACTGGATGTGAACAGTTATCAAAACGATGGTATTGTTGTGAACGCAGCTGGAGAAGTTTTTACAGGCGGGCGTACATGGTCAAATAATTTTCCTACAACACCCGGTTGTTATGATAATAGTTATAACGGAGGATTTACTGATGGTGTGGTGTTCAGATTAAATGCTGCGGGAAGTGCATTAATATATTCTACATATCTTGGTGGAAGCAACACAGCACATGAGTGTGTAACAGATATTTGTATCAACTCTGCAGACGAAGCATATGTAACCGGCTTTACTAACTCAGCGGATTTTCCTACTACAGCAGGTTGTTTCCAGGCCGCACATGCTGGTTCAACAGAAACGTTTGTTACAAAATTAAATGCGAATGGTACCGCATTACTTTACAGCACATTTATTGGTGGTACTAATTATGATATTGGTGGTGCAATTGCTGTTAACACTGCAGGCGAAGCTTATATAACAGGCGCTACAGCTTCCGCAAATTATCCAACAACTGCTGGAGCGTATGATATAACATTAGGTGGTTCGGGTGATTTTTTTGTTTCGCGTTTTAATGCAGCAGGTACGGGATTGGTATTCTCTACATACGTAGGAGGTTCGGGCGGTGAAGGCGGTTATGATATTGTGCTGAATGCAGAGGGCGCACCTTTAATAGCTGGTGGAGGGATTGGTACAGATTTTCCGGCAACAAACTGTGCTGTTGATGAAACAGATAATGGATCTGCTGAAATTATGGTTTTTAGACTGGATGTAAACGGAACACGCCTGGATTACGGCACATACATCGGAGGCAATCACAAAGATTACACAAACACAACAATTTATGCTTATGGTCCTTGCGGAAGAGAAGAAGTCTGGGTTTCCTGTACGGCGCACTCGCTTGATTTTCCAACAACACCAGGAACTTTTCAATCTACAAAACTGAATGGTCAAAATGATCAGCCGGTTGTTTTTAAATTTAATCCTCCTGTAGTTAATCCTGGATTTACTTTTGATCCTGATCCGGCTTGTAATGTGCCGATTCAATTTACTGATACAATGGTGCATTGCGGATTATGGAGACCAGTGGATGAATGGTTTTGGGATTTTGGTGATGGCAACACGTCAACGCTGCAAAACCCGACTCACACTTATACAACGGCAGGATTAATGCACGTAACGCTTCGCCTGGGATGTTATGATGATGTGGTTGCGCATGATGTTTTAATTGGTGGTACTGCATTTGCAGCACCTGATATTATTCAGGATGCGAGTTGTGAGCAGGTGTTGCTTACTTCTCCAATTGCTGGTGCAAATTATTCATGGAACACAGGTGAAACCACTCAATCTATTACACCGCATACCGTAGGAAGCTATTGGGTAGAGGTTGACATGGGCGGCTGTTCTGCAAGCGATACCATTGATGTAACACAAACTGAAGCAACGTCAGTGGTGTTTTTTCCAAATACTTTTACTCCGAATAAGGATAATATAAATGATGTTTTTTCCGCCTTCGGCGAGAACGTTTCTGATTTTGAAATCAATATATTTAACCGTTGGGGAGAAAAAGTGTTCAAGGGCAGTGCAGTATCGCAGGTATGGGATGGTACTTTCAATGGATCTCTTTCCCAAATAGGAGTTTATGCTTGGAAAGCAAAATTCAAAGTTCCTTGTTACGGTGATCAGGTGATCGAGAAATCAGGTCACGTAAGTTTGCTGAGGTAAACCAGTAATTCCATAAAAACAAAAGAGTTTTTACTTTACGATTTCTTCCTCTTATTCAACTCATCACGGATCTTTCCTGCTTTTTCATAAAGCTCCTGGGAAATTGCATTGTTAAGCATTTCAGAAAGTTCTTCAGTAGATTTTTTTTGCATATCGCCGTCATCCGCAGGAAGCGGAATGTTTTCAAGTAGTTGTTCTTCAGTTTGTGCTGAAGGTTCTGCTTCAGCTGCTGAT
>Ga0163149_10001934_pt1 | contig 25788 bp, 31 predicted proteins | sample OliLakLV19MP5G1_FD_148604 | JGI IMG/M metagenome (GOLD analysis project Ga0163149, IMG submission 148604) | Freshwater microbial mat bacterial communities from Lake Vanda, McMurdo Dry Valleys, Antarctica - Oligotrophic Lake LV.19.MP5.G1 | ecosystem: Environmental > Aquatic > Freshwater > Lake >... | reverse complement strand
CGACACCGAAGATGACGACGACGACGCCGACCACGACGACGACGACGCCGACCACGACCACGACCACGACGACGAACCAGCTCTAAGCATTGCAGATGTCATGATTCAACCTCCACAAATGACACATGGTAATCCACCGCCGGGGTATACGTGCACGCAACTGACCTCTACTTTCCCATCAATAATATCTTGAATTGTGGTGGGCTTCGGCGCTGTTTTTTCGAGTTCGGCAATAAGCCCGTTTGCATACAAAACAGCGTTTTGTAGACCAATAGATCCCGGCAATGCTCCGCCATACGTTAGAATCGCCTGCATCGCGGCCTTCGCACACTCCCAGCGAAACGCTTCTTTGTCGATCATTTGCTACTTTCCCTCTCTGTTCTTTCTTTTCCCTTCAACAACAGCTCATATGCATGGATCACTTGCTTGATTCCATTACGGCTAGTCTCCTCTTTCATCTTTGTTAGCGTATTTTTTAACTCTGCAATTTTTACTCTGATAGCATCACACGTCATTTCTTACCCACCCGCTCACCGTCACTTGGCATTGGGACTGGTTCTGGCTTAATTTGTACTTCATTTCTAATTCCTAGCATCAGCTCGGCAAGTTCAAGGTTATTCTTCGGCAGAGGCAAATTTGATTCCACCATATTGTAGGCAAGCTCAAGCATTTGTCTTTCGTAGCTGCCGTAGCGTAACGAGAATAAGGGGCAAAGCAATAATGAGGATAAAGATCTCACTGCACAGCCTCGCGTATCGGCGAACCGTTAGCATCCACTCCGCTGTATTCTTCATGTGATATCCCCATCAAATCCGCCACTGGCGATTTCTTCATATTTTTAGCTACCGCGTTTAACTCTTTTTGCGCGGCTTCAGTATCCCGACCTGTCTCAAGTCGAAACACTTCCTGAATCAAAAGACGATTCATCAACTTCAATTCCTGGCACATTCGGTCCATGCTCATTCGGTCCATGCTCATAGTCTACCCCCCACCTTTCTCTCAGGAAAAACATAGACGCCTGACCGCTGCTTGATCGGCTTGGCCCTGAGCTCGCCGCGTTTCTCCACGCACCTGGCGCACCGCTCCACCTTGACCTCCAAGATGGTGTCGGCCTCGTCAAGATACCGACTCCTACCGCAGTAAGATCCTGGGCAAATACGGTTGTACTCACTGAGCTCCTCTGTCTTTTTGTAGTTTGTCCTATACGGATTGCACCCTTGCTTCATATAAATCCCTCCTCTTTAAGCCTGGTTTCTACAAGCTCCAGGGCTTTAAAAAAATCCGCTTTACTAATGTAGCGTACGGTCCATGCCTTAAGCAGAGCACTTGACTCCACGGGTGTCAGGTGAAGGTGCACAACCCCGGTGGCCTGTGAAGCCGTGGTAGGCATCGCCTCCCCACGGGCACTCGCTGGTCCCTTGTCCCGGTAGATGCTCAGGGCCATCTTTAAATTCATATTTTCTCCTCTTGCTACAACTACTTTTGGTACAACCTTTGCTCTTGTGCCTGGAACGCGCTTGCCTGTTTTCTTCCTTACACTCTGCTCGTTAGCCGCAAGCCCCGCTCCCGCAAGCCCACCCCCCTGGCGCGTAAAAGGATCCACTGGTAGCCCAAAGCCGGTAGGTGTTTCTTTTTGCCTACAGTGTGTATCCTCAATGATGCAGTTCACGCTCCCCACGGTCTCTCCCGCATCGTGGCCATGTCAGGATTTATTTTGCTCGGCTCGAGGATCTCCGCACTGTCCTCGCCGCCGTCGATTTCAAATATCTTGGCGGCTTCACTCCAGCTGTCCGCGCTAGTAATCAGCCGCACCTTGCCACTGTAAACGCCCTCGACTGTATAGGTCTTCACAAGAGATCCCTCATCTTAAGTATGTCAGTGGCCAAATTCTCTTTTCTCTCCAGTGCTCCGAGGATCACCTCGTCGATTGTGGCTGTCGCCACGATGTCGATACGGGTGATCTTGTCGTGGATCTCTGAACCCCCACGGTGGCACCGAGCCTCACTCTGTAGGTCATGCTCAAGTCCAAAGCCCCTGGAGTAATAGATCATGTAGCTCGCGGCGGTCAGCGTAATGCCTACGCCTCCAGCGGCGGGGTTAGCCACCATGACCCTTACATCAGGATTGCCCTGGAACTCATCAATGGAGGTCTGGCGCAATTTGTCTGTCATGCCACCATACAAACTGACCGCACAGAGCTTTAGCTTCTCGCACAGCTCCAATATGGGCTTGTAGCTGTGCCGAAAGTTAGTCCACACGATCACTTTGCTGGTGTGGCCAATGTCCGCTAGCAGCTCTCCTAACGCCTCAAGCCGTGGGTTCTCCTTGAACCCATGCTCACCGCCGTCCTCGTCTACCCAAAAACCTGACACCATCTGCTGGAGCCTAAGCCCCTTGGTCAAGGCAATGGAAGCGACACACGCCTTGTCGTTTAAATAGGCAACGTAGTCATTTTTCATGGACTGATACATTCTGAGCTGCTCACTGGAGAGCTCGACATCAGCCCGTTGCCTGACAATCGGAGGAAGGTCTAAGCAATCTTTCTTCAGAACCCTGGTGGCTTTGCGGTAAATCATATCGTTGAAGATCTTTTCTAGGCCAGGGATCGGACGCCAGTCGGGGAACTTCTTTAGACCAGTCATTCCCGCATTCTTGTCGATGAAGTAGCGAGCTCTGAAGGCGTAGAAGTTACGGTCAAACGTATCGCCGCCGTCCATCACCCTAAACTGTGCCCAGATGTCCATAGCTGAGTTTAGGATCGGGGTACCTGTCAAGATCATTTTGTAGCTGGCCGAGTCTGCTAGCTCTATTGTTAGCTTAGTCCTCTTAGCCTTGATGTCTTTTACACGCTGGGACTCATCAACGATCATTACTTCGGGATTCCATTTCTTTAAAAGGGCAAAGAGTTTGGGCATCGACAATGCTTCATAATTGGTGATAAAGATTTTGCCAAGTGCTAGCACCTTGTCCTTGTCAAACGCTTCGGTCTGAAATAGCCTTTCCCTGTCTTTCCCGACACCCTCAAGAACCACCACGTTTTCTTTTTTGATCGTGGAGTGCATGGCAAACTCGCGTTGCCAACTTCTGCGAACGACTGGTGGGCAAAGCACCAGAGTGCGGAGAAGACGTTTAGAAGTAGTACACCTGTAACGAAGGGCCGTGATCGCTGTGGCAGTTTTTCCACAACCCTGCTCAAAAAAGAGACCATACCCGTTGCTAGATGCTGCCTTTAAAGCTGCGTCTTTTTGGTGTCGCCAAAGTGGAATGAGTTCTTTCACCACAAATTTAACACTCGAAACAAAGGGATGAACACAGTCAAGGTCCCCAGGGCTGTCAGTGCAAAGTCTTTATCTTCTTGAATGGCTGCTCTAAACAGCTGCACGATAAGTAGGACTACTAGTATCGCTGCTACCCACTGCACAAAATCCACGCAATCATCCTCCCAGAAATTTGGACTTGCAGACTAAGTAGCATCACTGATAGCACTAACGCAAGCATTTTTTAGTTCCACTTGACAGCCCTCTTCCGTAGGGGGGAGACTCAAACTTCCACTTCACAACTCGGAGATAGCCTATGATCCAAATTCTTGGACTGAGATCCTTCACCCCAAATGGCGAAATAGTAAACTTTGACAAGATCTTTGACACGGGCCTCTGCATTGAAACGGTGCAGGAACTATTCTCCAGGTTGCCTGAAGTTCTTTCTCGAATTAGTCCTTCCGAACATTGGAACCTTTTCTACACGCTAGCAAATTGTGGCGAGAAAAAGCGTGCGTTTGAATCCACCGCCGCCTTGGCGTTTGACATCGACGGTTTTGAAAGAGAGCGTGGCAAAGAGTATGAACCGATTATTCGCGCCTTGCTACAAGTAGACCCAGAGCAACTCGCAGTGGTGTCGTCAGGCAACGGCCTACACTTTGTCATGCAACTAGAAACTCGCGTCACTGACCGGAATTTTTTCACCGAGCAACGCCCGCACTACAAAGCCGTAGCGGCTAAGATCAACGCGGCGCTGCTCGCGGCTGGTCTACCAGGCAAAGCTGACACCGCCATCTTTGACGCCAGGCGGATTCTCAGACTGCCCGGCACTAAGAACATCAAGCCGGGGAAACCCGAGCGTATGTGTAAGCTCATACGCACCATGACCCAGCCCGTGGACTTTTGTTTGGCTACTATCTCTGGTCTGCCCCTGCTCAAAAAAACTGATTCCCTGCCCCCGGCTGTCACCAAGAGGCAGACTCAAAACTTCCCCAGTGCCGTCCTGGAAGGCTGCTCTTTTCTTTCCCACTGCTACACCTCCGCTGCCTCACTTGACGAGCCCACCTGGTACGCCGCCCTCTCCGTCGTAGCTAGGTTAGATGGGGAAGGAGCCACAGGTAGGGAGCGGGCACACCAGCTCTCCAGTGGCCACCCTGGCTACTCAGTAGAAGAGACCGACAAAAAGATTGACCAGGCCCTAAACGCCAGCGGCCCTCGGACCTGTGACTACATCAAGAACATGTGGGATGGATGTCCCAAGTGCCCTAACTTTGGCAAGGTCAGCAGCCCGATCATGCTCGCACCGAAGGATGCCATCGGCACTGAGCACACAGGGTTTCACACGGTTGGCGTGGATAGTAAGGGGAAGCCTAAGAGCACACCAAACTATGAGGATCTGATTTCATTCTTTTCAAGGGAGCACAAGTTCAAGGTACTAGCTGATTCCCGCCAGGTGTGCGTGTGGAACAAGCACCACTACGAACCCATGCAAAAGCCGAGCATGGAGGCATTCTCCCGGAAGTATTTTGATCCCAAGCCCGAGGTCAAGGTAATGGAGGAGTTTAGAAAGCGTCTGACCGTCGCCAACATCGTCCCCATGGTGTGGTGGCAGGACTCCATTAAGAGGAAAATGAACTTTCTTAACGGCTACTTAGACATAGACAGCATGGAGTTCAGACCCCACGACATTGACCTCGCCTTTCGCAACATCCTGCCCTACGAGTATGACCCCACGGCCCGCGCACCGCTCTTTGAACACATGCTCGGGCAAGTAACGGCTGGTAATAACGACCTTCAGAAGATTCTTATGGAGTTTGTTGGGTATGCCCTTAGCAATGACGACTGCTGGGCGCAAAAGGTTTTGGTTTTGGTGGGAGATGGGGCGAATGGAAAGAGTACTTTTCTTAATATTGTCAAAGATTTAGTTGGCTGGGGCAACTACACCAGCATATCTATGCCAGATCTGGCCAAGTCGGAATACTCCAGGCACATGCTTGATGGGAAGCTGTTTAACATTTCAGACGAAACGCCCACCAAGGCTTTGCTAGATAGCTCGATTTTTAAGTCCCTCGCCACGGGGGGCGAGGTGCAGGCCAGGCCAATCTATGGCTCGCCATACACAGTGCGAAATAAAGCCAAGCTGTTTTTTAACTGCAACGACATGCCCGAGTCGTCGGACAGCTCCTACGGATTCTTTAGAAGGCTAATCATCGTCCCATTCACTCAGGTCTTCACCAAAGACCAGGGGGGGTATGACCCCCATATCGAGGCCAAGCTCAGGGGGGAGCTCGCTGGGATATTTAACCTGGCCATGACTGGCTACCATCGGCTCGTGCGCCAAGGGGCATTTACTGAGAGCGAGGTGGTCAAAAGGACCGTTGATGAATACCAGACGGAAAGCGACTCGGTGCTTTACTGGGCTAAAGAGTACTTGGTGGTCCACACCAACGGGGGGTTTGATGCTCACTCGGCCCCGATAGGCGACATGTATAAAGCTTACGCAGACATAATGAAGGCCGAACAAAGGTATCCAATCACCAAGAGCAAATTTGAAAAAAGGCTCTCCAAACTGAGCGGCGAAGTTTGGGGCGAGCACCCGTATCGGGAGCGAGCTACCAAGATTTATGTGGATCAAAAAGGAAAAAAGAAACAAGTACGGGCACTTAAGGGTGTTGAGATTGAAAGTATCAACTGAGGCACTCCTTTACCACCAGAGGGTGTGTCTCATACTGTCCGGATTGGAAAAAAAATAATATTTATAGGTAGTTATAAGAATAAGACAGTAAAGACTTTATATATATATAAACATTATATATATATTCTGTATATATACATCCATCCCTCAATGCTCTATACAAAAACTGTTGGAACCCCCTAGCGTCTTTTGGTTTTACTGTCCTGGAGTGGAGAAAATACGATGGTTAATACAGTCATATCAGCCAGATGCGGAGTGGAGGTGTCCAAGACTCTAGAGAGGTACTGCGCGCGGAACCGACTTACTAAGAGCAAGGTGGTTGGAGAGATGCTCGCTGAGTGGGCAGAGGCGAGAATAGAGGAGAGTGTAAGAAACAGTTAAGCGAAGGGGAGGAGAAGTGAAATGAGAACTGAAATGAGAACTGAAATGAGAACTGAAATGAGAACTGAAATGAGAACTGAAATGAGAACTGAAGGAGATCTAGCGCGGGTGGAGTTTGTGAGGCAGTGGCACTCAGATGCCGAGAGTGGTCACGCTATAGACAAGGCTTTGGTGGATAATTCTACCTTCAAGAACCTCACCAACTTGGTGGTAGCAAGTGGGGTGTGTATGAGTGTATGCCTGCATAAACAACTTTGGAGGGTGTAGAATGGGAGCGAGAGCAGAGACAGTTCACTCAGTAGTAGGTACTGAAATTGCTGATGAATTAAGGAAATTCTGTTGGGATAACAGGATGACAATCAGTTCTGGAATCAAGCATATTCTTGGTGTTTGGGCCATGAAGCATGGTGCGGAGCGTTTAGGTAAGGAGCTAAAAATGGATATGGAGAGGGAGGAGCTCGAAAAACTTAGGTATGAGATTCGGGAAAAAAAGCTGGAGGAGCAATACGAGATAGCTTTGCGTGAAGGGCGAGTGACATGCGGATTTGAAGACACGGATCTCGAAGGGGTATCCACGCTTTGAAGCTATCTAGTAACAAGCCCTACAGTCCGATAGAGTTGAAAGATAATGGTAGCACTAGCTCGTTTTGAACGGGCCGGGGCTTTCTTTTGTCTAAAAAATAAACATAGTACGATGGAAGTAGGACTATGGATAACAGTAGAAACCCAGATGGAACTTGGAAGCCCGGCTACGCGCCGAATCCAGCGGGGCGCGTGCCGATGTCACCCGAGCTCAAGGCGATCAAGAAGCTCTCGCCTGGCTATTTAAAGCTAATCATAGCGAAGCTGGCGAGGATGACGCCGCAAGAGTTAATTCTGAGCGCGAAGGATCCGGGCAAACTGAACAACCTGGAGATGATGGTGGCGAGCATCGTGTCGAGAGCTATTCAGGATGGCGACCACAGCAAGCTGAACTTTCTTTTGGACAGGTCCATTGGGAAAGTTGTGGAAGAACGCAGGGTGATCCTTGAGCCGGTAATTTATAAGACCACGATCCGTGGTGATGGTGCGTTGGTTCAAGAGGTGATGTCCGATGTTCTAGGTGAGGAATTCGTAGACATTGTTGCAGGTGACACTAAAAAGGAAGAGGAGGTGTTACTCTGAATTCATTAACATTGTTAATGGTGATACTACAAAGGGGTAGGCTTAGATGTATGACGAGGAAGAGGAGGACGCGAAGCGGGAGCCCGTCGTCGTTGAGATTCACCCACCTGCCCCGCACACCAAGAAGCAACGCCTGATTATGGCAGCGTTTCAGATACCCACGTTGAAGAAGATTTATGTGGCATCGGGGACTAAGTACGGAAAATCACTGAGTGCTTCCGTCTGCATGGCGCAGCCCGCCCTGGCGCAGCCCGCAACTAAGTGGCGGTGGATTGCCCCGATCTATGACCAGTCCAAGGTGGGGATGGATTACTTCCGAAAGCTCTTACCCCCTTCTCCTCACTCTGAGTTCAATGACAACCACATGAAGATCGCGCTCCCTTACACTGGGACCGAGATTCAGTTCTGGCATTGCAAGAACCCGCACTCGCTTGAGGGTGCTGGGATCAACGGCAATATTTTCGATGAGGCAGCCAAGTGTCCCTATGCTGCTGTTGCAGCGGCCCTAACCACGACGACATTCACTGGTGGACCAAACGGGTACTTCAGCACCCCCCTGGGCAAGAATTGGTTCTACAAGGAGTGCATGGAGGCGCAGGAGCATATGCGTTGGGCATTCAAGAACGGCAAGAACCCAGAGAGGATCTTCCTAACCGCACCAACGACCGAGAACCCCTTTATCAAACAGGCTGTGATTGAGGAGGCAAGGCGGGCATTACCTGACCGACTCTTCCGGCAGTACTACCTTGCCGAGTTTCTTGATGATGGCTCCGTGTTTATTGGTTTCCGCGAATGTATCCAAGGCCCGCGACTGGACGTGTACGGTGCTACTCAATATTGGGTAGCACCAGATAGTTCTTCACGAGATGTGTTCTTGGGGATAGATTGGGCAAAGAAAGAAGACTACACTGTAATCACTGCACTTTCGGTAGCACTAGGCAAGCCCGAGCTCGTGGGATTTATTCGTTTCCACGGGATCGGCTACGTCGAGGCATTGAAAGAGCTGCATAAGTTCACAAAGAAGTTCAAGTCTATTGTGAACATTAAGCATGACCGGACAGGGGTAGGTGAGGCGATTGACGACATGATGGCTCAGCTGACCGTACCATTCGAGGGAGTAGTGTTCACAAGCGCGAGCAAAGCCGCAATGGTCAACCAACTCATGATGGCATTTGAAACTAAGGCGATCACGCTACCCGACTGGCCCGAGATGGTGAGCGAGCTTGAAAGTTATTCGGTCATCACCAACGAGCTGGGCAATGCGCGGTACTCGGCCCCGGCTGGACTGCACGATGACATTGTTTCAAGTCTCATGTTGGCGAATTGTGCAGCACAAGAATACTCAGGTGAGTTCAAACTCCATTTTCTTGAAGACTTACCGAATACTAAAATGACTGTCGATAAGTGGTACGCTGATATTCAAGACGAGGATTAAGTGGCAGCTAAAATAACAAAGACAAAAGATCCTTCGCCACAGTTTGCCCGCGACCTTGACAGCTACATGCAAAAAAGCTTTGACATGGGCAGCAATGAGTCAGTTTCCAATGAGCTTTGGAGTAGCGAGAACAAAGCGTTCATGGACGCGAGCACCCTGAAGTCTCTGTTCTTCACAGAGGATTGGGTCTACATCATATGTGATCTCATCGCGAACAAGATCAGCTCACAGCCGCTAAAAGTAATGCGCGCCGTGGTGTCAGGCGAGTCAGAGTCCGTCGAGCCGATGCCCGAGCACCCGCTCAACGCTCTCCTCGAGCAGCCCAATGAGTGGCAAGACTATTCGCAGTGGATGTACAACACCGTTGTTGAGCTGTACCTCATGGGCAACGCGATCATTTGGAACGCGCCGAGGTCAGGTCAGCTCTTGACAATGCCCTCTGAGAACGTGGCGATGCAGTTTAACGAGAAGGGCAAGCTCACCACCTACTCGGTGTATGAGACTTCTGAGCTCCTCGCTATGCAAGACCTCGGGAGTAAGACGGACTTTAACCCAAGTAGCATCATCCATGTGCGTCGTCCCAATCCTTCAAGCCTTTTGTGGGGACTCTCTCCGTTTATTCCAGGTAAGCGGTCCATACTTTTCAACAGATATTCTACAGACTACCTCAACGCGTTTTATCTAAAGCAGGCTACTCCAGGCTTGGCCCTGTCCCTTGACCGCAATGTCAACGAAGACGTGGCGCTTAGGCAGCTGCGGAGCTTTGAGAGTTCCTATCAAGGACGGAAGAACCAACGGCGCACGCTCATCTTGCCCAAGGGTGTAAGCGCCACGACGCTGACCCATACGCTTAGCGATCAAAAGCTCATTGAGCATATCAATCAGAACCGCGAGACGATTTGCGCGCTGCTTAAAGTGCCTAAGCACGAGCTCTCGCTGCAAACGGCGGGGAGTTTAGGTAGCGAGGAGTACAAGACCGCGATCAGAAACTTCTGGGAAGCCTGCCTCATTCCTGGAATGCGGTTCATCGAAGGCGCGATGACCAAGTTCTTTCAGGTCCAGCTTGGTGAGGATGCTTTCTTTCAGTTTGACCTAAGTAGCGTCGATTCACTCAAGGATGATCTTAGGAACAAAGCCGAGACCGCAGCCGTGATGCTTACTGCTGGACTGTCAATCAATGAAGTTCGTCAACAGGTGTGGCAGCAAGAGCCGTCAGCCGCACAGGGGTCTAATGATCCTTATGTGCTAGTACAAAAAGCGGGGCAGGTGGCGACACTAGCTACTGGTTTTTCTTCTTTGTTGCAAGCACCAGAAGGCGAGGTCAAGGTCAACGCACCGAACGCCAAGATAAATATCACACCGCAGATCGAGAATTTTCGCGATCATGTGGTCAAGCAACTTATCGACGAGGAGAGCAGAACACTTTCCGAGTTAGGCCAAGCGGCGACCGACTTGCTTGTGGGCATGACCGCAACAGCCATCGACGTGGTGGACAGGGAAAACAAGGCGACGGGGTTCATCAGCATGAAGGCCCTACCCACGAAGCGTGTTCTATCTAGGAAGATAAAGCAGGCGCTCACCGATAAGTTTGAAGAGGAGTGGCAGGGTCAAGTTGCTAAGACTTTGAAGGTGAGTGTTGACCTGGGCTACGACCAGCAGCTCCAGGTCATTTTCAATCCGAAGGCGAAGTTAGAAGTCGAGGCGCTCCGAGCGCGCGACGGGGAGAAACGTCGCTTGATACTCGAGGCAAGAGGGCTCGACTCGTTTCATAATATCAGTGATACGCACACAGAGCGCATAATGGTTGCGATTACTGAAGGGCAAAAGAAGGGGCAGTCCGTCAGCACGATCATGCGCTCAGTGGCCGAGCTCCTTGGTACTCCGAAACAATTGGCGGGGAAGGCTGAGACAATTGCTAGGACCGAGACCCTCACAGCTGTGTCCATAGGCCAAGCGGCTGCCTTGCGAAACGCCAAAGAAGTCATGCCAGGTCTAAAGAAAGCCTGGTTGACCGCAGGCGATAACCGTGTGCGCGATAGTCACCAGGCTTTGAACGGCGATGTCATTGACGCTGATGCGAAGTTCGCGAACGGCCTAGACCACCCCCGCGATGTCGATGCCACCGAGCCTGGGAGCGTGGTGAATTGTCGGTGTAATTTGCTAATTATTCCTCCTAACGAGAAACTGGAGATAACATGACCATCAAGAAGTTGAAGATCGACCTGAACCTAAAGAAGATCGCTTGCGCCGACACGTTTGATGTCAAGCAGGCGAGCACAGGTATTTCGATTGAGGGCTTTGCCAACAAGGCGACCGTGGACCGTGGTGACGAGATGATCTCCACGGATGCTTGGGAGCTCGACAACTTCAAGAGAAACCCAATCATCCTTTTCAACCACGGTATGGATACCCTTGGCGGTACACCCGTGGGGCGCGCTACTGAGATTAAGCAGACGCCGGAGGGTCTTTACCTGAAGGTGAAGATGTCTAACAGCAACGCGCCAGGTATCGCCATGGTGCGCGGCCTGGTGGAGGAGCGGATCCTTAAAGCTTTCTCTGTGGGGTTTAACCCAAAGCAGATGGACACTGTGCAGATCGACGGAAAATCCATCAAGAAGATCACCAAAGCAGAACTGTTTGAAGTATCCATCGTAGGCGTACCTATGAACCAGGACAGTCTTTTTGAGCTGTCTGAGAAATCCCTCACCACAAAAAGCTTTCATCAACTCAAAGGCGAGATCCTGAAAGCCAAGCAAGCAACGAAGGCACAAGAGATTGAAGAACTGCTCGCGCAAAGTCCTTGCCGTAAAGATGTCATTGCGGAAGTGGCCAAGTCTCAGAAGCTTGAGCATTCGGAGCTACTGGACATGCTGGCAGGTGACACAGATATACCCGATGCTGTCATCGCTGCTTTTCCATTGGCCATAAAGCAGGTGGATCTAAAACTTGTGCTCGAGGAAGCACTCTCGGCACTGGATGCTGGTGCTGACCAGAGCGCGGTCCTAGCGGAGTTAACCGACAAACTAAAGGAACCGTCTGATGAAGAAAAACCAGCCGACCCGCCAGCCGACCCAGCGCAAGGCAGCAAAGAAGAAACTGCGGGGCAAGGAGAAACGGACCCAGCTGCTCAAGACCCAGCAACGCAAGAAGGCGATCCAAAAGCTGGTAAAGAAGATCCAAAACTTAAGGCAGACTTCCAATCCTGCGTAAATGAAATGGTCCCTATGCTCGTGGCTGAAGGCAAGCCGCAAGATGAAGCCGTCGCGATGGCAATTGCAAAATGCCAAGAGCAGGGTAAATGCCAGCTCACCCCCGCCTCCAAGCTGGCCGTATACGGTGAAGTGTTCGTGCGCCTCGCCGCAGGCGACTTGGTCTTGGTGGAGTCCGAGGTGATTGCGTTCAAAGCGGGTTCAGCGGTGAAGGATGTCAGCCAGGAGGCTCAGGGAGATCAAGCGCCAACAACTCCAGTTAAGACGGATCCATCCGAAAATGATTTTGGTAGCCCTTTTTTAGAAGCGGCTAACCAGACCAATGTACTTTTGGGAGCACTAATAAACGAGATACAGAAGTTATCCAGTAAAATGGATGGATTAACAAATCAAAGTTCCCTACAATCAAGTCAAGATACAAGTAAAGTTTCCGATGCAACCACCGATGCCTTAGCAAGCGCGTCGAATGATCATGCGGAAAAGAGGCTAGATTCTTTGAATCAAAGGCTGAAGAATCTAGGTTATTAATTACATTAAAAGCCGTTATAAATTAGGAGGCTTCTTAGATGACACCAGAAGAAATTAAGGCTCTTGAAGCGCGTGTAACGAAAGCGGAAGACGCGGCCAAGAAAGCTGAACAAGATACGGTTACTGCTTTGGCAGCTGGCACCAAAGCAACTTCGCACGTCAACAGTGACGAGAGCCGCGCTCTCCGTTACTTCGGTGCAAGTTCCGTAAAACAACTTCTGGAAGTCAACACTGGGCACCCTGATTTCAAGGGCGTTCCTGAAGAACTGAAGACGCTTGTTGTTGCTCTGAAAAGAGATTTCGACATCTCGCGCCTCAACCAACAGATTTTCCACGGCGAGCAACGCGACAGCGGCGACATGCCTGGGCACGTCAAAGGTATCGTTGACGGGAGCTACTTCGCCAAGCATGTGCTTGCACCAAAGCTGAAAGCTTTCGGGTCCACCGTCGTGGGTGGCGGTGATGAGTGGGTACCAACGATGGTATCCAGCCAATTCATCGAAGAATTTGAACTCGACCGCCAAGTGGTCGATCAATTCAAAACGATCAACATGCCTTCAAGTCCATTTGATGTGCCCATCCAAACCGCAGTTACCCAAGCGCGTATTCAGCCAGAGTCTTGCGACCCTGCTGACAACATCGCTTCGGCCAGCTTCGGCACGAGCAAGCTAACCCTTCAGGCTACCAAGCTTGTAGAGTCGATGTGCTTGCCAGAAGAACTCAACGAAGATTCGGCTGTGCAGATCCTCGCACTCGTGCGCGGTGAAGTCAGCACTGCTCAAGCACGAGCTTGGGAAGCGGCCATCATGAACGGCGACACCACTGGTCCTCACATGGACGCAGACGTTACCGCAGCGACCGATGCTCGCAAGGCTTGGAAGGGTCTTCGCAAATTGGCTTTGGCCAACTCTGCATCGGTCAACTTCTCAGCAGCCGCAGTCACGGTTGCTAACCTTCGCGCCATGCGAGTCATGATGGGCAAGTTTGGTGTGTCTGAACGGAACTTGACCTGGTTGGTTTCCTCCAAGATCTATAACCAATTTCTCGCACTGCCTGAAGTCAGCACAGTCGAGAAGTTTGGCCCGAACGCGACCATCCTTCGCGGGGCACTCGCGGCTCTCGATGGTATCCCCATCGTCATCAGCGAGTATTCACGCGACGACTTGACCGCAGCCGGTGTTAACGCAGCTTTGCTCAGCACTTTCTCCAGTGTTATGTTGGTCAACCGCAGCCGCTTCATGTGGGGCGTTCGTCGTCCCATCCGTGTTCGCGCCTCGATGGATCCAACGCCTCCAGGAGACCGCTGGTTGCTGGCATCCTGGTGGAGAGGTGATTTCAAGGGCTTGCCACAGAGTGCTTCGGAGACATCCGTTGTCCTCGGTAGGAACATCCTCTAGGTAGAAAAGCTAATTATTACTTAGACTAGGGGGGCTCGGGGAAACCCAGCTCCCCTTATTTTTTAAGGTGGGTCATGGCTGAAACTCCTACCTCAGTCTTCCTTGGGGAGTTTGAAACAAAAGCTCTGCTGGACTTGGAAGTTCGTCCAGCCGGTACATACATTGTCAAGATGATGGTGAGGTGCAACTCCCTTCTGTCCTCGGTGTTTATCAAGGCAGCTGGCGGCGGAACGGTAAAAGTAAACTACTTTGACACCACGACGGGAGACACCAACTCTTCCGAGCGTTTTGATCTGGATAGCCATGTACTTCAGTCGGCCAGCGGGGTCACTGACAGGATTCTCGTCTCTCGGATCCACAACAAACCACACCTTGAGGTCATCGTTACAGGTGGCCCGGTGGAGTTTGGCGTGTACGTCACAGCGGTCACTTCTTCTGCATCGGATCTGGACACTAATCTTGTCTTTGATGCAGAGGCATTCTTCACTAGTCAGAATAAGGGTCTGCCAGCCGTCACCCTTGATGATAGCGAGAACAAGCTATACTTTCTCCGTAGCAACCAGGGCAAGCTCACCATTGAGCAGGATTTCGGTACGATCAACCCCTTGCGGGGAAGCAACACGGTCGCCTCACTGGCGACGGTGGTACTTACTTCAGCGGTGGTCCCAGTCGGGAAGGTGTGGCGACTCAGAAGACTTGAGGGACAGTGCAGGGCACATGGTTTCTTTGAAGTTTTTGTAGATGCTTTGTTAGTCGCCAAGACCAATAGCTCGGCGGCTTGTGAGAACTCAAAATTTAGTTTTGACCCGTTCGGGGAAGCGGTGGCCGGTGAAACCGTTGAAGTACACTATACTAATAGCCACGGGCCTACTGTCCCCGTTACCTCGTTTCTTTTCACTACAGAAGCGACAGCCTAAACCATTCCGAAAACCGGACGACAAGGGGAAGGCTAGGCGGTTCTAGCTACCAAACACTTAGGAGATTTAGACATGGCTGACCCACGCACAAGTTTTACGATCCTCGAAGATTCAAGTTCCCAGGCCGGGCTACCCCTCCACAAAGCCCTGGAAGGCGACGCCATTGCGTCGATCAACGCCCACGGCGCGTTGGTTGCAAAGAACGGTACTAACTTCGCATACCTGAAAGTGGACCCTTCAACGGGCGCCCTTCTTGTCACCGATGAAACGGCAGGCATTTGCTTAAAAGCAAAGGGCGAAACAGCGGCGGGCTCAGCAACGCTTGTGGTTGTTACTGGGGCGACCATTACGCTGGCCGTCAGCATGGTCTATAATAAACTCGGTTTTCTTGTCTCATGCCGACGGGACGCTCTTTTCCAAATTATTTGGAACAATGGCGGCGTTGAAACTATTCTAGGTGAGATTGTGGTCGGCTCCGGTGCTTATACGGTGTCCAGTGAACTTCACTGCCTTCAATTCACCTCGGGCGCAGTGGGCACCCAAGAACTTAAACTGAAGGCCATGAACTTTGAGGCATTGTCATCCTTGCGCGGCTCTTTAACCGTGGAAGAAGTTCAGTAAGGGAAGCGGTGAATGGGTAAGCTAACAAAACTTCTAGCGTTGGGGGCGCTCCTTTTCTGGGGCGCTCCTTCCTTTTCCGTTGATTCTGAACCTGTCATGAAGACAAAGATTTGCAATCCGTCTGAACTATACTGTGCTGAAGTCTCTTCAATTAACGCTCTGAAGACTGACGCAACCATCACAAGTACGGTTGGTTCATACATCGACAAGGATGGGTTCACTTACGGTTCGGACAAATTCAACCCCACGGGTGGCATTTATCAGGACACTTCACCAGGGCTAACGACGGGGACGGTTGGCGTGTCACGGATGACAGCCAATCGGGCGCTACATGTGAACTTAAGGGATTCAAGCGGGACTGAGTTTGCCACAATTAACAATCCTCTGATTATTGCCCCTGCTAATTCGACCGGAGTATTTAGAATAGGCGATGTGACCACGGCATCTACGGCCCTAGCCGTAGTGCGCCGGACGGCTTACACAGAGCCAGCTTCAAATGCACAACGCTCTATCGTCTCTGCCAGCGCAAATGACTCTTCAGCGGGGACCGGGGCAAGAACTGTGCAGATACAATATTGTACCGTTGCGGGGGTGTGTGGCCTTTTTGAAACGGTGACACTGAACGGCACAACCGCTGTTAATACCGTAGCGACAAACATTTGTTACATCGAAAAGATGCTTGTCATGACAGTGGGAAGTACGGCTTCCAATGTCGGAATAATCTCCCTTAAGGCAGCAACATCTGGCGGCGGTGTGACCGTTGGGACTATCGCGGCGACAGATAACAGAACTTTTTGGGGGCACCATTACGTCGATAGTGGAAAAACGATGAATATTTCGGGCGTGTCGGTTTCTCACAGTGGCACAACTGTAGGCTCGGGCGGCGTGTTTATCATCCGGGCCATACCTCTAAATGTGGCGAACCAAGTTGAGCAGCAAATTTCTGACTTCGTGCGCCTTTACGGTCAGTCGTCTACCTTCTCAAGAAACTACTCTTCCCCGATTCCTATTGTTGGACCAGCGCGGGTGCTCATGTATGTGACGCCTGAAACTTCTACCTCTACGGTTTACCGTGGGGCGATGGACTTTTTTGAGCAATAGAGGAAACCATGCCACAAGATATTGACCCAGCAACAGGCAGACAAATCATTTTGATGGAAGCATTTGCCTACAATGGGCAATACGAAGTCAAGGCAACGGGTTTTCGTGGGACAGCTTTACCGGGGCAAACAACCGCAATTGATTTTGCGGTGGGCAATGAAGACCGGCACATTAATGGCATACGCCTAATTTTAAAAGACCATGCCGAAGCCGATACGCTCGGTCTACAAGTCGTGGACGTTGACAACGTGCTCGGCTACGGCGCGGGGCTAGTGCTTAAGACTTTCGGCATTACCTGGAACGTGGACGAAACAAAGTCAGACCAGGGACGGGATATTTTTAACTTCGTGGCGCGGCTTCCGGCTGGCGTTTACATTCGGATAAACTACGTCTCCACCGGTGCGGTTAATGTCACAGTTAAGTTAAACGCTACGCTTCACAAAAAAATAGCATGAGGCTTCTTTTCGTAACGTCAAACCTCATCGGGTCTCGCTTTATTAGGTGGGGGCTCGGGACTGATTGCAGTCATTTTGCAGTCTGTTTCGATGAAGACAGCCTGGGGCGCGGGATTGTTTTTCATAGCTATGGGGTCGGGGCTCAGCTTGAGTGGCTCGGTCATTTCCAAAAGAAAAACATTACTGTGCATTCTTTGGAGTTTGTAGCAAAGCTGACCTTGCAAGAAGAAGAGGGCATCTACAAATCTTTGCTCAGTGAATACTACGGGGAGGGCTACGACTATAAGGCTCTCCTCTATTGGACATGGCGAGGGATCCTAAACAAGTTTTTCAAGGTTCCGTTGCCACCTAAAAATAGGTGGGCCGTGGACGGCTACCAGCTTTGTACGGGTCTTGCCAAAGGTGTCCAGGTCATTGCAGAGCTCGCCAAGACCAGTGGCATGGATCTCGAGATGGTGAAGCCGCACGACCTTTACCACCTGCTACTTGATAGCGGATTTTTCAAGATACCTAGGGTGAAAATATGAGCGACGAAGTGGAGATGACCCTGTTTCAGCAAGCGGGGAGCATCCTGGGAACAATCCGCGCATCATTAATGGATGGTCGGCTCCTGGCGACCGAGGAAATGGTTCAGGCAAGGGCTACGGTCTGCATGTCTTGTGACAAGCTTCGCCAGAAGCATAACAAGTTCTCGTGTGTAACTTGTGGCTGTGGGTTTAAGCGCAAGATTTCAATTCACGGATCGGCTTGCCCCCTAGGCAAGTGGTGATCTTCCTTGTAAGGTAGTCCAAACCCCCTTTTGGTGAGGACAAAAAATGCAATTAAAACTCGTTTCCGCAGCCCGTCCAGGGCAGACCGATATGATCGTGCAAACTAAATTCGGGACCAGGGCCTTTGAACTTGGTAAAGTAGCGGATGTCCCCGATGAAGAAGGCCAAGCCATTCTTGCGAGCACGTTTGGTAAGTGCTACCAGAATGTTGTCGACGAGCCAGTTGAACCTAAGCTTTCAGAAGAAGCCGTGGCTATAGAGGATGAACCTAAGCTTTCACCTGAAGAAGACGCGGCTAAAGAGGCCACCAAAATGGTTTCCAGGTACAAAAACAAGTAGGGGTAGATTTTGCCAGTTACGATCAGCCCATACGCATTGACAACGTTAGCTTTGGCGAAGGAACATTTAGGTGTCCCTCCGCTGAATGTGACTTTTGATGACCTCATTACGAGACTCATAAATGAAGCCACGGGTAGGATTGAAACGTACTGCGACCGCAAGCTCAAGCAGAGAACGGGTATTACCGAGTATCAAGACGGGTTCGCCAACGACCGAATTCTCCTGGATCAATGGCCGGTGGCGTTCCCTTCTGAGCTCTGGATTGATTCTACGGGCTTGTTCACAGATACGGTCTACAAACTCGCGACGACTGCATACGCTCTGGATAAGTCTGCCAAGGGAGAGGGTGTCGGCGTGGCGCTCACAAGTCGGAGCTTCTTTCCAAGAGGCATGAAAAATATCAAGATCATCTATGACGGTGGGTATGCGACGGTGCCAGACGAGATCGAGGGGGCTTGCATATGGACGGTGCAGTTTCTCTATGAAATGCGTACAGAACGCACCATTGGGCTAGAGTCCAAAGGCAAAAACCAAGAGAATACGAGCTATAGGGAAGACCTCCCCAAGTATGTACTGTCCACTTTGGACTCCTACAAGCGCACAGAGTGGCCCACGGGGGACCGTCCTTTGTCCACGAGGTAGCCCTTGGCCAAGAGAATCCCACTCACCAACCTGTCAGACGAGCTCGAGGCGCGGATCTATAGACGCCTGCGGGCGAATGAGCCTAACTCGCCTAAAATGCGGGAAGCATTATTACGCATAGGCTTTATGGTAGAAAACCAAGCTAAGTTGAACGTCAGACGCCAGGGGGTCATTGATACGGGCAGGCTTTTTAACTCGATACGCAGTATATTCTATCAACGCGGTGACCATGTTGGGATCTCAGTAGGTGCTTTCGGGGTTCCCTATGCCTCGATGCACGAATTCGGGGGCATTTACACGGCTCGCCAGCGCCGGGCAATGTTTGCCTCGCTCCGTGAGCGGGGGAAAATTGGCAAAGGGGGCTCGGGGATAAACAAGGGGGTGCTTGTCGGTGACCGGCTGATAGCGCGGCCCTACCTAAGACCTGCTGTGCTAACACAACGTAATAGAATCCTAGACATTATAAGGGACCTTTACCGGTGAGTATCGAGTCAGACATTGTGGACAAGATTGTGACTGTCGTGGCGGCTGTGCCCGGTATCAATTACATTTCCTTCGACAAAATTCGCCTAGCAACGGGTGACTTCCTAGCCCACGAGCTACCCGCTGTGCAGGTTTGGGACAATGGGCAGCTAATTGTGCATGAGAGGGGCCGAGTCCGTAAGGACTGGGCACTTTCGCTCGAACTGATTATGAAGTCAGAAGTAACAGGATCGGTTGACCAGAAGCTTCTGTTTGAACTACGCAGAACCATTGAGCAAGCTTTGTGGCTTGTGCCTAACTTAGGTATTCCTGGTGTGGTGCATCTGATCTATACTGGTAACATCTCTGACTTACATTTATTAGAGCCGTTTTACATTGCTCGTATAGACTTCACTATACAGTATTACGATAGTCTCACGGGCTCGTGCTAAAAATATCCAAGGAGGATCTCTGCAATGTCGAAGAACTACGCATCAATCTATAACTCCACTAACGATTCTATAGCACTTGAGCAGAAGATCTTTATTAAAGAAGAAACTGCCCGTGGAGTTTTACTTGCACCGACCGGCGCAGACTTCCTCTTCACGCTTAACGGCGCGAGTGTCAACTTCTCGCAGCCTATTGAGAGCAGCCCGCACAAATCGGGACGCCACCACACCTCAGTCATCAAACAAAAAACCACCACCAGCTGGGCACTGCCAACCTTCTTCAACATCAATAGCCTGCTTGGCGCGGCTGGTGTTGCTGAAATTGACCCTGCCATGCGCGTTCTTTGGAAGTCCCTGATGGGCAAAGAAGATACAAGTGGGGGCAGTCCTGTCTACACGGCTGGTACTCCTCCAGATATCACCTTCTCAATCTTTGAAAACGGTGACCTTTGGGCAAAGCAAGCTCCAGGGTGCTTTGTTGACTCGGGCAATGCCACCTTTCCAGGTGATGGCCAGTCCCAAGTCGAGTGGGCAGGCATGGCAAAGACTTCTTTGCTAGTCGGTATCTCTAAATCCATCACTGCTAACGCGGCGAACGTCGTGACTGTAGCCGCGACTGAAGGCACCCGCTTTCCAGTCGGCTCTTTGGTTATGATCGTGAAGGCTGACGGCGTTACGCGGGCAACCGACACACCTACCGGCTCCCCGCGCACCGTTGTGTCAGCTACCTCCACCACTGTCACTCTAAGCGGTGCAGTTTTAAGTGACTCTGATGGGTCAGCCACCCCTGTCTATCTGTGCTACTACGAGCCAACCACTGCGGTTGCGATCAACGATCCCCAAACTGGTCTGGTCGGATCCATCACCATCGCGGGCCTTTCGTCTGCTGATTGTGTTCGCTCTGCCTCGCTCAACATGGTGAACAACCACGAGCCACAAGACTTCTGCTTTGGCGAAGAAGGTCTTGGCGGTCGGCTTTTCACTCCAGGCGGGCGCTTCACTGCTGAGCTTAGCCTTGAACTGAACCTGAACCACGAGCTTGTGGAGTTTCTGAACCGTCAGAAGGATTTCACTGGGGAAAACATCACCATTATCCTTGGCGCTGCTGCTGGTCGGCACGTTCAAGTGGTGGTGCCAAAAGTAATCTTCCCTGTGCCAGAAATTGCAGTGCCAGACACCGGCACAATCCCAGTGACCTTTACTGGTAATGCTTATCAGACGGCGCTTGACGCTGCTGATGAAGTGACTGTATCGTTCCTCTAATACATAGCACTACTGCTAGCACTTAGGGGGATTTCATGGGGTTTATTCTAAGCATGGACACGGATAAAACCGTGTCGGTAATCGTGAGCAAAGATTCTTCAATCCGTGACGTTACGGAAGAAGTCTACGAGCAATATTTAAAAGATCTCGACGAGTCAAAGCTCCCTATCCAGGGAGAGAGCACTCGTTTCATTCTCAGGAAAACCCTGCCGTACAAAGACACCAAGAAGGTGATGAACAGCCAGGTATCCTTTGACGACGGCAAAGCTAGCGTGAATGTCAGCTACATCATGGATGAAGTACGCTGTGCATTAACGGGCATGGAAGGTCCAGGATCCGAGTCATTTAAGAAAGACAAGGACGGGTACGCTTCCATGGATGTCGTCAACGCGCTGTATAACAGCGGGGTGATGATGGATCTTTACAACGCGAGGCGAAATGCGGCGGGTGAAGGCACCGATAACGTACCAAAAAAAAGTTAGAAGCCCTCCTGGAGCTTCACTTTACGGACCATGCGAAACTAGAGAAAAAGGGTAGGACGTTTGACTGCAAACGCTGCCCCGTAGCCACCCAAAAACTAAGGAGATGTCGCGAGGATAGGTGGGACTACACGGCGAAGGACAGTAATGTCTTTCCTATCAGAATTAGCGAAGGAGGTGGTCTCTATGGTTTTTGCCCAGCTAAATCGACATGGGACCAAGAGGCCATTAGTTTATTTGAGACGATGGTGGTAGCTGCGGAGCAAAAGGCAATGCTCGTTGAGGGGGGGATTGGAGATCAGCCATCGTGGTTTATTAGTATGCTTTCCTGGTTTGTCCCTGCTTACGACACGCAAAAATTTGTGTCTCGGGCTAAAATGATTCTGGGGGATGCAGGCGACAGCAAGCAGCCTCTCAAAGCGCAGCAGGGGACAAAGTAAATCAAATGGCAAAAGAAGACATTTTAATAAATATCGACGTTGACTCTAAACCCGCCAAGCGTGGCGTCGATGATCTTAATAAAAGTCTTAGCGACAACGCCAAGCAAACTAAAATGATTCAGCGCGAGCTTCAGCGCCTAGAAAAAGAATACAAGTCTATCGCTACGGCGGTAAATAAACTTCCCGATGATCAGATAAGCAAGCTCAGTAAAGAAGTTAAAAAGACAGAGCGGGCCACCAGTAGACTCCAAGATCAATTTGAGCGTACAGCGGGCAAGCTCGACCGGGTTCACGATAGGACGGTGGGGGCAACGCAGGCTTTCTCCGTTTTGTCGGCTGCAATGCTTGCCCTAGCCACGCTGGATCCTCTCATTAAGTTTTCTCAGCAAGTCACCAACGCCACGCAGGCGATTCTTTTATTCAATAAAACTGTCATACCTGTCATTACGGGTACGGTTGAGAAAATCCGCCTTGGCTTTGCCAATATATCGACATCCTTGACGGGATTTAGACAAACCTTTGCCCTGATAGGACCCGCGATCAAAGAGCAAGTGCTCCTTCTCCAAGGCTTTCAGCTTGCGGCTGTGCGGACTTCCCTATTCACCGAGAAGTTCACCGAATCTTTAAAGCTTTTAAGCAGTGGTTTTTCCTTTCTCAGCCGGTCGATGGTCAACGTGAAAGAGTTTGTGTCAACAACCTCTGAGGGGATCACCCGCGTCATCAGAGTTTTTAAGACACTAGGCGATACCTCCCAAACCATGATGGGTATTCTTGGTGAGGTCGGGGGAATTTTTGGCAAGACGTTCGGGGCGAGTACAGGCGGTGCAGCTCGAATCAACTTCCTTCAGCAACAGTATTTAAAGCTTTTGGACTTTTTTGAGATGTTCAAAGGCAAAGTAGGCACTGCCCTTAACTTTGTCGGCGGGGTCTTTACAGAGTTCGCGGCTAAGGGCAGGTCTATCCTGGTTCCTTTCCTTCAAAGCGGGGGGGCAAAGATTCTTGAGTTCGCCAAAGCGGGGGAAGTTTTAGCTTCCAAGGCGTTTGTCGGTATTTTAAAAGGCTTTAGCACGTTAGCTTTCAAAGCTTACGAGCTCGGCCAGAGCTTTGGTGTGCTGGGAAAGGGCTTCATCGGCCTGATCGACAACTCAGCCTTGATCGGTGGGGCTTTGCTAGGGCTCGGAACATTACTAAAGAGGACTGACAGCGCGGTTCTTCAGCTACTAGGATCCTTTATTCAGCTTGTCGGCATGATGTCGCTTAGCTTGTCGGCTGGTCTAACTATCCTCACAGCCCTGGTGGGGCGGCTGTTTATAGCTATTGGTTCTAAACTCTTCGCCGTTATAGACCAGTGGGAAGCTAAATTTAATGCCATGCAGCAAGTCACCAGGGCGTTTGAGTTTACCATTAGGGGGTTTGGCAAAACGCTAGGGGAAGCGGGCACCGGATCCTTGCAGTTTTGGAACGAGCAGGTCGAAAAAACAGCTGCCTCCACGGTGTTTGGAGTGGCCGAGGTACAGAAGGGCATAAAAATTCTAGTGGCCGAAGGCGGGCAGCTAGGGCTTTCCGCTAAGCAGAACGCCGCTATCTTGGCAAGATCAGCTGACATTGCAGCTGTGTCTGGTCACGGCATAGCCGAGGTGTCCTTGTCATTGGCGAGGGGTCTTGCAGGACAAGGCGAGTCCTTAAAGTCTCTAGGTATTTTCGTGGATAATGCTTCTCTTCAGCACTCTAAGTTCGCCACAGAGCAAAAGCTCGTCGTGGAGAGCATGGACCGACACGCAAAAGCTCAACTGATTTTAAATACCATCATGGAGCAATCAACTCCCATGGTAGGGGCTGCTACCGATCAACTCAGGACCATTGCCGGGGCCAACAAGCAGTATGCTCAGTCCGTCGAGCTTTTGCAGGCTAAACTGGGTAGCCAAAGCGACCTCATGGCGATGCTCACACGGGTACAGAACAGCTTTGTGCTATCCCTCCTAGCCATGCCTAACGCTATTTTAGGCGCTGTTGGGGGACTGGTGGACTTGCTAGCCGTCGCGACAACGCTAGTAGGGCACTTTCTCACCTTGATTCTGACAGTGGCCGGGGTCAAGGGGGCTTTTCAAGCTGCGGATTTTGTTATTCGAAAGTTTTTCGTCGCTCAGTTAGCTCTCAACACGATCATCAACGTGGTAAGGGCAAGTCTTGGCCTGCAAATTGTGGCTGTAGATAGCTTAAAAACAGCCATGGTAGCTATGGGTCAGACTATTATGCCTGGGTTTATAAAAGGGTTTCAATTAATCCGGGCTCAAATTATCGCAGCTACTTTAGCCACGTATCGTTTTGTCGCCGCGCAGTTTTTCACGGTGGCCGGATGGCAAGCAATCATAGTGGGGGCTAGGGCAGCCACCGTAGCGGTAGGACAATTCACCCTTTTTCTTCTCGCAACGCCTTGGACTTATGCTGTTGCTGGGGTCATAGCGTTTGCCGTTGCTATTGACCAACTAAGTTCAGAACTTACTCAGTTCCACACCAATATGGACGAGGCCAACACGTCCACGACACGCGGCGTTAGCGTGATGGGGCAGCTCTACAACATCGTAAAAAATGTCGGGCAAATTTTCGTTGATATGGTGAAGTTTGTCATTATTGGGTGGATCGGCATTATTCGATATGCCGAACTTGCCATTCTTGCATTTAGAAAAGTTTGGGCGGCGATGCGGGGCGACAAAGAGGCTTTAGCCGAGATTTCAGCCGAGCACAAAAAGGTTCAGGCCAACGTCTATGAGCTCCACCTTGCCCTCACCAAAATGTTTAGCGGCGGTGCAGCAATGGCCACTGAAATGGCTGCCCACATCGGGGGGCTTAGTACCGAAATGCAGGCGCTAAACAAAACAGCGCAGCAGAGGTTTGACTTCGCCACCGGTAGTGTACAGATCGCAGCACTTGGGACTGAGTTTGAAAAGACATCCCTTGCAATTAGCTCAGCCAAGTTTGAGCTTGCGGCTGTTTCTGTCGAGGCAAAAAAAGTAGCCGGTGAGTTTCTAAACAATAAAGAATCAGCTGCGTCGTTTGAGCCATCCGTGGAAGCTCTTAATATGTTGTCAGCTCGCTTAAAGTCAGCGGGTAAGGAGACCAAGGAGCTTGATGAAATTACCCAAAAAGTTTCTGATGCATACTTAAAGAAGCTAACTGCTGAGACTCAGGGGATAGCGTTACGAAACCAAACAGTGGAAGACTTTAAAAAGATACAATCTGATGCGGAAAAATCCAGACTAGAGGCTTCTGGTAAGATCATTGAAAAAATACAATTTGAGACTGCACTTCGTTTAAAAGATTTAGCCGAGCAGGAAAAGGGCATTAAGGTCTTAGAAAAAGATGTCAGTGTCAGACGAGAGCAGCTTGTTCAAATAGAGAAGGCCCGCAAAGCTATTCAGGCTCAATCAGGAGCGGAGATTGAAGCTGCCAAGGCAGTAGCGTCAAAAGAAGTTGATGCAATTCTAAAAAAGAATCTCGAAATCAGTAAAGAAATAAACGCTGAGAATATGTTTGCCATAGATATTATAAATCAGCGAACAGCCTTAGAAATAGCAGCAGTAGAAAATGACATGAAGAAAAAAGGCTTAAGTGACAAGGCTACCGCAGCTCTGCAAACTCAAATCGAACTACTTAAGCAAAAGGGTGCTCTCGAAATTAGTAAAGCGCCTTCCAAAGAATTTCAAGCGGCTGAAAAGCCTGGAAAGCAGTTAGCAGAAACGATAAGCAGCACGTTCACAGGGGGACTTGCGGGGGTAGGCGGGCA